>Ga0268360_1000821_pt1 | contig 41372 bp, 31 predicted proteins | sample BioMet11_FD_192465 | JGI IMG/M metagenome (GOLD analysis project Ga0268360, IMG submission 192465) | Sewage microbial communities from Oakland, California, United States - Biofuel 11 (Illumina Assembly) | ecosystem: Engineered > Wastewater > Sewage > Unclassified | place: USA: California... | reverse complement strand
TAGTATTGTACAGTTGATAAAAAGAAATGCTAGAGGGTATCGAAACACTCACTATTTTATTACGATGATCTATCTAAAATTAGGAAAGTTAGATTTCAAACTACCCATCTGAAACGACGAAGAGCCTGATAAAACTTTATTTCTGTGTATATCTACACAGATAACGGGTACAAAGACGATCTCAATCCGGAATGACACCTACGAGCTGCTAAAAAACGCAAAACGTGAGGGGAAAGTTTCAGCGACGCTATTGATCGTTGATCGGTTGCTGAAAGAAAAGAGAAATCTGTCTGCTTATTTCGGGTCGCTGGAAAATAAGGATCTTCTGGAAGGGCTGGAAGAAGATCCCAGAAAACTAAGGGAATTTTCGAGGCTCAGGATATTATCGTATTGACCCCAGTGCCCTTCTCGATTTTTTTAGGGGTGTAGAAAAGACCCGGAAATTTATGAATAACGATGTGACAACTACTTATAACATACTATGAAATTCTCTCTGGAGTCAAACATAGAAAAGCTAGGAAAGAAGAACAGTTTTTCAGAAGGTTTTTCTCCGAAACTGAGGAACTGGACTTCGACCGGAAAGCTTAAGAAAACTTACTAAAAATATTACTTACCCGTACAACCTTATTCGCCTTATCATGTCATTTTTTCACGCTCGACGAAGGAGAGCGGCCTGGCCTGCGAAAAAGAGAAAGAAGAAGAAAAAAGTAGTAAGCAAGAATTAAAAACCATACATGAGGTTGATAAGAAATTGATAAGAGACCTGGAAGAATAGGTTATTCAAAAACCGACAAACCTGAAAAGACTCCGAAAAAACAGGATTAAACTATATTGAGAAATATTTTTATCTAAGTTTTTTATTTTGCTACTTTTAAACTTTCTCTATTTATTCATTTATCTTTTTTTGCAGGAACTGTCCCAGCTAGCTTCGAATCTATAAAAATGTCCGTCCCCAAAGAACATGGTTCAATAATCCAATAGCTGCGGCATATTCTCGCATAATATATTGGCAAGTTCTTCCAATGAGATGATACTTTTAATGTTCTTATTTGGAAAAGTTTTATTTTCTCTGTTAATCCATATGCCTTTCATTCCAATTTTCTTACATGGTATAATATCAGTTTCAATAGTATCTCCAACATAAAAGCACTTTTCTGGTTTTTCGCCATTCCTTTTACATGCAATTTCAAATATTTCCGTACAGGGTTTTGCAACATGAAATTCTCCTGCTACTACGATATCAACAAAGTAACGGGAAATTCCCATTTTATCCAGCTTCAGCTTCTGTTGCTCTAGATCGCCATTACTGATAATACCCATTTTTAGGTTTGAAAGTTTTTTCAAACATGGTATCACATCATCATAGGGTTTCCAGCTTAATTCATAATTGCATAAGTAATGGTCAAATATTTTAAGCGCTTCTTCACTAGACAGGTTAACATTTCGTTTTAAAAAAAGTTCCTTGATTCGTTCAATGCGCTGCTCTTCAAAAGAGCATTCTTTGGCTAAATACTTTTCAAAGTGTTTTTCGGATAAGTTACACCAAATAGAATAAAATTCATTGAAGACCATACCAAAAAAATTTTGATAATTCTGGAAAAATAATTCGACTCCAACAAATTCCGCACTTTTATGATCTAGTAGAGTGCCATCTATGTCAAAGAAAACCATCATACTTTTACCTCAAATAAAAATAGTATGGAAGTATGCGTGCTTCAAGTTTCTCTTCCTTCTTTTTTCTCTTATTCAATTACCTTCAATTTATTTCTTCTGTTTTTGCTTTTTTGTGAAGATCCTCCAGACAAGCTGGCAGAGGGTCTTGATGACTCAGTTCCAAAATCCAGTGATGAATGTAAAATTCAAAATCACTATATTTTGTAATTGGTCGCAATCTATATGAGTATACTCTTGGGTTGAAGTCTTTAGATATCGAATATTGATTTTGATGAAAACCGGACTCTTCGTGCTAATTTAGATTTTCAATCAAGAAATGCGAAAATCACTAGATTTTGGAACAGAGTCGTCTTGATACCATATGAATTTAAAGGTTTGTGGGGTCAAAGAAAATTTACCCGTGCAACGTTATTCGCTTTACTAAATCTTTCTGTCATGCTCGACGCAGGAGAGAGGTCTTTCCCAATAAAAGTTAGCAATAAAAGTTAGATATTTGTCTTCTTGGTATGACCACTTTTTACAAAACAAACATGAAATTCTCCGAATAACAGGCACAAATAAACGAAAATACTTTTTTCTTAACTTTAATATATACTCAAATATTTTTACTACTTTATAACGTTAAGAAGTTCTATATAATAGAATGAGTATTCTAAATAATACATTCGTTTGAAAGCTATCTTTCGAATTAGTGGACTGAAAACGAAAAACATTCCCATAGTTGTTAATATTTAGAAAAATAATGGATCTCAGCCCACAACCAATTTTACTCTAATTAATAAGAGTTTCAAAAAGGCTTTTACTCATCTAAAAGTCGATTGGGAATTCCAAATTCGGCATTTCCAAGCGTATTTAGGGGTAATGGGATGAGATCTGGATAATAAGTATCATATGTTAGGGTAGAAAACGAAATTCTGCAGTATCTTGAGTTATTGATCAATTCGGAAAAAATGAGTACTAACTATGCATCTGGGTAATATGTACAGAGATTCCTATGCTCACTTTTTTCAGTAACTTATGGATACGACCCAAAACCTGTGTGGGGTTATATCTAGAACACTTTAAATTCACCAAATTTTTCGACGCTCTCGACTAATCTTTAACTTAAAGTCAAAAGGGGAATACTATTATGGAAACATTAAAAGGACTTGTTTATGTAAAGCATGGACGGATTGGATCCAAATCTGAAGGGCCGGATTACTATCTACAGACGTATAACAATGAGTATCTGCTAAAGTATGTGGACAGGTATCTATGGGAACCGGATTACTATCTTGAGTTTTTCTGCCGCAAATTTGTTGAAGTTACGGGTGAACTTAAGTCGGATACAAATACAATAAATGTAAAAAATATAAAAGAGATCTGTGTAAGCTATATGCCTAAATCATTTTTTGAAATTCACGCAGTCGCCACAAATTTTAAATGCAACAGCTGGTCTGATAAACAGTATCCAGTAATTGATCTTTTTGGAAAGAAACATGTTCCACTGCTACCAAATAACGACCCCATCTGGAAATGCCATGTTGACAAACTCGCTAAGCTCGTTCTTGACAGCGGTGACAAGTACACCATCAAAGCCGGTGAACAGCTAGACCTTGGAGACGGTTATGCTATCGAAGCAAAGCAGATTGATGTTGACGGTGAGAAAGTCTGGCTAGAGTTCACCAAGGATGGAGAATATGTAGACGACGCAATCATCTCAGTCGCTGGTGGCAGTGACAATACCTGGAATGTTTCACTTGATGGCATCCAGGGTGAAGATGATATCATTGTCCTCAAAGTGCGTGTCAACCAGATATTTCAGGGTGCAGTCGACAGCATTGTCCAGATCAACGGTCTCTGGCTCATTGACTATGCAAATGCAATAAGCCTTGAAATCGGCGATGAATTCGGAAATATAAGACTTATAAATATCATCCCCGGAGTAGATGTAAATAACCTGGGAAGTCTTGTTTTCGAGTATATATGAAAAAACTAAATTAAAAAACGGTGTTGTTTTTAATTCCGTTCTTATTTTTCTTTTTGTTTTTGCAAAGCTGTCATAAAAGTTACTGGAGGTTCCGATACTATACAAATTTAAAAAGCCCTTTTTAGAGATAAGGGTTTTTCTGACCTATACAACCTTATTCGTATACTGAACCGTTCTTGTAACGCTCAACGTAGGAGAGCGGTCTTTCTCAAAAAGAAGCAATAAGAAAAGAAAAAGGCTCTTCGCTGTTTCCTGTGGGTTGGAAATAATTGTATAGTTATAAAGTAGCCCGGCCAAAAAGGAAACATCAAGCTTGAATATAATTTTCAGTGGCAAATGCCCCTAAATTTTGTATATGTTCCTTTGATATATCAGACATAAATGTAAGTTACCCACTCTAAACAGAAAAGAGCCAATAAAAAATAAGAGAACAAAACTAGTTAGCTAATTTTCAAATTTCTTCTTCTCTTCCTTTTTGTGAAGGGCCGCCAGGCGAGCTGGCGGAAGTTTTCGATATTATAGGAGTTAAAATCGGTTTCAGGAAGTAAAATAACTCAAGTTTTATTGCTTTTGTTCTGTGCTTTCAGAGTTTTTTGCCGTTTCACAAACCTGGTTCCCATCTCAAAAGCTTTCTGGCAGTCCTGCGGAAACACTTCTTCTCGCCTTTTTGCCTTTTCCTCAGGATTGAAAATAGACGAAGCGTATTTTGAATAATCATCAAACTGGTATGTATCGGTGCTGCATAACGATTCGGAATGCCCAAATATCCTTGTTGCAACCCATTCATTTGACTCAATAAGCTTATTAGTCCCAACCAGCTCAAAAAGTTCCTCAGTGATGTTCATAGTGTAGATGAAACCAACAGGAATATTTCTGGGATAAAATGTTTGTGTGTCAATAGAGTAGGTTATATACGGGAATATATAGCGCTCCATAAATGACCGCATTTCTCCTGTGGAATTTCCAAGGTAAATTGGCGATCCAAGTATTACAGCATCGGCATCCTCCAGCCTTTCCAGCACAGGTGTCAGTTCATCCTTTACTGCACACTTTCCAAAGCTTTTTCCACCTTTTAATTTGCAGGCAAAACAACTTATGCAGCCTTTAAAGTTGAGATCATAGAGGTGGATTAATTCTGTTTCTGCACCCTCAGAAGCTGCGCCTTCAAGAGCTTTTTCCAGCAGAGTAGCTGTGTTCCAGTTCTTTCGAGGACTTCCATTTATCGCTATCACTTTCATAACTTTTACCTCGTGTTTTCAACTTCTTTTGTATTTGTATTCGCAATATAGGCACCTTAGGCAATATAGGTACCTTAGTTTTCTCTATGTGATCACTATGGTTATAGGTTTCACTACGTTACAGATTATTAGGATCATGGACGAGTTTTATCTGAAAACTTTGAAAAGTTCTAGGTTTTACTACGTTACAGATTACTACAGTATCCACTCAATAGCCAGAAACAGAAAAACTTAGAAAAAAAACAGTATTTTAGAAAGTGTTTTTTAGAAGTCGAAGTAGTGAATTTCGACCGAAAAGATACGGAGGAAAAATAACATCACAAATAACATCACAAATAACATCACAAATAACATCACAAATAACATCACAAATAACATCACAATAGGCAGGCTGCTGAACCTGGGAAAGTTTCCGAGCTAGATTTTTTGGTCTACCTGCGCTTTTTCTCTGATTATAGATAATTTTTTAAATCAGTAGTGGAGATATATAAATTATTTATTAAGTTGACCTATTTCATATAATAATGTGAAAAACTGAATTATAATTCCAGTATTTTTAAGATTCGACTTATAAGGAACACCAACAGCTTCCCAGTCCACTGACGCTTTTCCAGAGTTGAGAGTTTCATGAATAAGCAAAAAGCCATACTGATATTATTATTGCTCCCGCTCATTCTATTTATACTGTTTCTCTACGGCCCTTTCTTATTAATGGATTTACTTGACAGTTCCTGGTACTACTCCGAAGAAGTTGATATTGGGTCTTTTGACTACAATTCCGTACTTACGAAAGCGGAGAAAGCTGGTTATGAGATAGAAGGTTCATGGCCCTGGCCCGGAAACTTTTCGGGCTTTGAACCAGGAGATGTCTCTGAAGTCCGGGAAAACTTCGGAAGTGCTGTTCTTGTGCAGAATATAAGGCTTAACTATAAAGATGACTCCGAGCTTATGGTCTTTGTATGTGAAAACGGAACTGAAACCGGGATTAAAACCTGTATTGCAGTCTCGAATTTTAGCCATTCCGACCCCAAGTCTCCGTTACAGCTATCGGAATTTCCTGATGACTCCTGGATGCTTGAAAAATTAGGGCTCCTCTTCGGCTCGGATGAAAAAGCTTCGGAAAAGTATCTTGAGGCTCTGAAAAAAGCTGCACAAAATCAGACATGGGACGCCGAAATACAGGTAAACGAGTCCCCGGATTTTCCGGCTGTATATGCCTATCTTGCGGAAAACAGTGATGATTCCAGTTACGACAATTACGTTTTGAGTTTTTATGGATACCCCAAGATAGGTTCGGATACGAAAGAAGTTTTTTTAAAGGACGGGAACCAGGTAGGTTTAGTAAGGTATTTTGTCCCAAAGGCAGGGGTCGTGACTTATGATAAGGAGAACAGGTACATGGGGAACAGATACATAGGAAATAAGTACATAGTTGAACTTGATTCCTCAGGAAAGGTCAGGCTCGAAATCATAATGCATGTCGGAAGCGTCGGAGAATCGATACCTGAAAAGAAATATCGCGCATTTTTCAGGGAGATGTTTGAAGAAATGGGACTTCCTCCTGAAGCGGTGGACAACTTTGAATTTTTTCACACTTCTTTAATGATGTGATGAAATTGCCTGAAGCTTAAAAAATTTCTTAATCTCCCTGCCTGAAGCTTAAGGAATTTCTTTATTTTCCGGAATATGGAGTTTGTAAATAATTTGAATAATATGAAAGCGGGATAAGAAACAGGAACTCTGAAATAGGGATAACTAAAGATATATAATATATCCTGTTAACTTATTATAAAAATAAATTAACAACCCCCATAAAAATTCCAGGCTAATGACATTATGATACGTAAAAGGCTTCATCGCTATGCCATGTTGAAACGATATGGCCAGATAATCGAGGTTCTCCAGAAGTATGGGTTTGGATATGTTGTTGAAAAGATAGGTTTGAGCAGTATCAGGGACTTGACCTATAAGTTTAATAATAGAGATAAGGTGGACAGGCTCAATACTTCAGGTCCGGTTAGAGTACGTAAGATATTCGAGGAACTTGGTCCGACCTACATTAAATTAGGTCAATTACTGAGCATGAGACATGACCTTATTCCTCTGGAATATGCTGCCGAGTTTGCAAAACTTCAGGACGAAGCGCCTTCTTTTGAGTTTGAAGAAGTTGAGCTAATTATAAGAGAAGAACTTGGGCATCCCATTGAGGAATTATTTGAGTGTTTTGAGAAAAAACCACTTGCCTGTGCATCTATTGGGCAGGTGCATCGGGCAAAGATAAAAGATGGCGATGAGGTTGTCGTGAAAGTCCAGCGTCCTGGCATAAAGGAGGTAATCGAATCTGATCTGGATATTATGTATAGTATAGCCAGGCTTGTTGATGAACATATGCCAGAAGCGAGATTATACAGGCCGACTGAGATTGTTGATGAGTTATCTCGCAGTATTCTTGCAGAAATAGATTATACTCAGGAAGGCTGGAACGCAGATCGTTTTGCAGACAATTTCAGAGAAAATAGTCAGGTCCATATTCCAAGGGTTTACTGGGACTATACAAACACACGTGTGTTGACGCTGGAATATATCAAAGGTATAAAAAGTAGCCGTGTGGATTTACTGGACAGGCAGGGCTTTGATAGGAGTAATATAGCTTCTGTAGTCGTAAAAGCTTTCATGCAGCAGGTATTTGAAGATGGCTTTTTCCATGCAGACCTGCATCCCGGAAACATCCTTATAATGGAAGAAGGGAACGTAGCTTTTCTTGATTTTGGAATGGCAGGTCACCTTTCCTCAGAAGTATGCGATATATTTCTGGATGGCATGGTAGCTTTAGTTAATGGAGATAGTTCATTATTCGTCGAGTTACTCAGGGATATGGGTTGTATAGACTCTTATGCAGACACAAGGTTATTGAAAGAGGATGTTGAATCTTTTCGCTCCAAATACTATGGTAAGGCTCTGAAAAAGCTTGATGCCTCCATGATAATCGAAGAATTAATAGGTATTTTAAGGAACCATCAGGTTATGATGCCTCATAACATAGCTTTACTGGTTAGAAGTATAGTGGCTGTTGAAGGTTTTGGACTTATAATGGATCCGGATTTAAATTTTAGTGAACTTCTCGAACCTTATGCAAAAAATGAATTGAAAAAGCGTTTTTATCCACAAAACCTGGCTCGTAAGGCATACAGCAATATTTCAAGCTGGACGCGTCTCTTTCGAAAAGCCCCGAATAAAATTTCACATATACTTGATCATGCTGAAAATGGTTATTTAAATATAAAATTTGAATCTGAGGAAGGTAAAAAGCTGGTGTCCGAGATTGACGTTGCAAGTAATCGGTTATCTATCAGTCTGATCATCTCTGCTATGATTGTCGCTTCTTCTCTGGTCATTCAGACACATATGAGACCTCTTGTTTGGGGTGTGCCTTTTCTTGGCACATTCAGTTTCGTTGTCGCCAGCATCTTTGGACTGTGGCTTATATATAATATATTCAAGACAGGCAGGATGTGAAGGGGACATGATTTTCAAGAAGGGCAGTAAAAGACCGAGATACTATCAGCAGCGTGAAATTATCAGTATCGGATAAGTGTCATAGCTGGATGTATCGGTCTATTTACCCGTGTTTTTCTCTAATTATACTGATTTTTTAAATATTTTCTAAAAAAAACAGAAGTTATTTATTAAATTAGGTAGATTTGTATAAAGTTATAAAACCCTTGATCTGTAGACCCCTGTTTGTTTAAAATTTGATATGTTATTTGTAATACTTGCAGGCTATACCGTTTACCGATATCTCTCCGGAGCTGGTGGGTTCTGAATAGGCAAAAAGCTATACTGATGTTATTATTAATCCTTCCTCTTCTTCTTGTGCTGTATTTAATCGGCCCTTTCGTACTTATGTCTTTTATTGATAGCTCCTGGTACTATTCTGAGAAAGTTGATATCGGGGCTTTTGATTACAGCTCCGTACTTACGAAAGCGGAGAAAGCCGGCTATGAAGTGGAAGGTTCCTGGCCCTGGCCCGGAAACTTTTCGGGCTTTGAACCCGGGGATGTTCCTGAGCTCCGGGAAAACTTCGGAAGTGATGCGCTTGTGCAGGATATAAAGATTAACTATAACGAACGCTCCGAGCTTGCAGTCTTCATATGTGAAAACGGATCGGAAATTAAAACCGGAACCTGTGTTGCAGTCTCAAACTACAGCCACTCCGACCCTGAGTCTCCCTTACAATTATCGGAATTTCCTGATGATTCCTGGTTGCTTGAAAAACTCGGACTTCTATTCGGCCCGGATGAAAATGCTCCGGAAGAATATCTTGAAGCTCTGAAAAAAGCTTCACAAAACCAGACATGGGACGCTGAAATACAGGTGGACGAATCTCCTGATTTCCCGACCGTATATACCTACCTTATGGAAAACAGTGATAATTCCACTTACGGACCCAGTTTGGTTATTCATACATACCCTGCAAAAGGTTCGGGAATGGAAGAAGTATTTTTTAAGAAAGGAAGCCGGCTGGGTTCGATAAGGTGCTTTGTCCCGGAAGCAGAAGTTTTGACTTATGATAAAAAGAACAAGTACATGGTTGAACTCGATGCCTCAGGGGAAGCCAGGTTTGAAATTGTAATGCCTCCGGGAAGCAGTGGGGAATCGATACCTGAAGAGGAATACAAGGCCGTTTTCAGAGCGATGTTTGAAAAAATGGGGCTTTCTCCTGAAGCGGTGGATAGCTTTGAATTTTTCCACAGCTCTTCAAGAATGTGGTGAAGAATAAAAGTTAGTGGAGGTGAGTTATTGAAAACAATAAGCATAAGAATATCTTTCATTTTTCCACAAACATGGGAGTGTGCTCGTTTTTCAGAATTGATCAATACCTCACGGACAAGACCGAATAAAAATAAGTGAAAAAAGCAATAAAGAGCTTATCCTGTAGCTCAAATATATTGCTTTTACTTCCTTACTCCAGAGCTTTTTTCCTTTTTATGAATCTTAATCCCGTCTCAGAGGCTTTCTCAGAGGCTTTCGGAAACCACTTCTTTTCGCCTTTTTGCCTTTTTTCTCGGGATCAAAACCGCTGCTACATTTGGATTCAGATATATTCTCAAGAAGGGTGTATCACGGTTCCGACAAACCGTAACCCATCCTGCTTGCACTTCCAAATTCAAACATTCTGCGTAGCTGCAAAACGTTTTCCCGCAAGCGAGAGCACCTGTCCTGGGAGGTCAATTCCCAGAGCCTCTTTGAGGACCTCTTCGATGGTCTCTACAGGCACGAATTGCAGCTCGTTTCTGACATCTTCGGGCACGTCCTCAAGGTCCCTTTCGTTTTCTTTTGGCAGGATTATCTTCTTTATGCCTGCCCTGTGGGCTGCCAGAACTTTCTCTTTTATGCCTCCAACAGGCAGTACTGCACCGCTCAACGTTATTTCCCCTGTCATGGCAAGCTTGGGGTCAACCGCTTTTCCGATTATCAGGGATGTAAGGGCGGTAAAGAGGGTTATGCCTGCTGACGGGCCGTCTTTCGGGGTTGCACCTGATGGCACATGGATGTGAATGTCGCTTGAAGTGAAGTCAAAGCTATTTGCAGTGTTTGCAAGCCGTGACCGGACAAGGCTCAACGATATCTTTGCAGACTCCTTCATCACATCCCCAAGCTGGCCTGTAAGCGTGAGTTTTCCACTACCTGGCATAAACGTGCCTTCTATGAAGAGAATATCTCCTCCCACAGGCGTCCATGCAAGTCCTGTAACGACGCCGGGTACATTCTCTTTTCTGGCCTCTTCCTGTCGGATTATCTCTTTTCCGAGAATTTCTTTGAGCATATCCGCCCTGACCACGTAAGGAAGGTCTGCCTTGCCTGACACAATCTTTTCGGACACAAATCTTGCAATCTTGGCAAGCTGCTTTTTAAGCCCACGGACTCCGGCTTCGCGGGTATACTTATCGATGATTACCTTTAGGGCTTCATCTTCAATTTTAAGTTTCTCCGCATCAAGGCCGTGATCTTCCAGTATACAGGGCACCAGGTGGTCTTTTGCAATCGCAAGTTTCTCATTCTTTGTGTAACCTGAAATCTCAATGGTCTCCATTCTGTCAAGAAGCGGCCAGGGGATATTCGCCAGAGAGTTTGCTGTCGCTATAAACAGGACATCGGACAGGTCATATGGAATTTCCAGATAGTGGTCTGAGAACGTGCTGTTCTGTTCAGGGTCGAGGACTTCCAGAAGGGCACTTGCCGGGTCTCCAGAGTAGGAAGCTGAAAGTTTATCAACCTCATCAAGAATAAACACAGGATTCTTTGTTCCTGCTTTTCTCATACCCTGAATAATTCTTCCGGGCAGGGCACCGATGTATGTCCTCCTGTGTCCCCGAATTTCAGCTTCGTCTTTGACACCTCCGAGGCTGATCCGGACATATTTTCTGCCCAGAGCATCAGCAATGCTTTTCCCAAGGCTTGTTTTACCGGTTCCGGGGGGGCCTATCAGGAGCAGAATTGAGCCCTGTTTCTCGTGCTTCAATTTCATAACTGCAAGGTGCTGGATTATTCTCTCCTTGACCTTTTCAAGTCCGTTGTGGTTGCTCTCAAGCACCTGGCGGGCTTCGGCAATATCGATGCTCTTTTTCTCCTCGGTTACCCAGGGAAGGTCGAGCAGGAGGTCAAGATAATTCCTTATAACAGGGGCTTCAGGATTGTGACTGCCTCCGGTTTCTAGTTTCTTTAATTCGGAAAATGCCTTCTTTTTTACCTCATCAGGCATAGTTGAGTTTTCAATTTTCTCCCTGTATGCAGCATCGCCTGAAACCGAGTCATCCCCTTCGTTGAGCTCTTCCTGAATCACCTTCAGTTGCTCACGGAGCATTGCCTCTCTATTAGACTTGCTTATTTTGTCAGTGACTTTTTTTGCCATTTCGATCTGGAGATTGATATTTTCTTTATGCTTTGTCAGGATATGAAGGAACAGAAGATACCTCTCACGAACCGAGGCAAGCTCAAGGAGTCTCTGCTTTTCGGCAAGTTTTACGGGTATGTACGGCATGACAAATCCCATTATCTGGTCAATGGAGTCCATCTTATCGATTGACCTGGTAAACTGTTCAGAACCCTGGAACCGGGAACTGATCTCGTGAATTGTCTTTTTGATATTTGCCATTACCTCGGTCTCAGCGTCCTCATCGAAATCCGGCAGATCATGGACAGGCCTGTAAGTTGTGTAGAACAGCCCATTTTTTCGATACAGAGAAATAGCCTCTACCCTTTCGATAGCTCTTGCAACAACGAGATATCCGTCATCGGCAGGCTGGACATATTTAATATAAAGGAGATTTCCAGTTCTATACAGTTTATCCTCTGTCAGGTCGGAAGGTTTTGTGCCGCTTTGTACTGTCAGCCCGATGGCATATACAGATTCAGCGTTTTTCATGTCATTCAGGAGGGTTTCTCCTGTGACTTTGTCAGCAAGGAATTTGGCCCGGCTTTTCGGGTAGACCACTACATCAAAAAGCGGCATTACGATGCTTTCTCTGTTTTCATCGGGTTGTTCTGGATACATTGTCAATCGTCTCATTTTTCTAAATTTGTTCTCTCTGTTTTCCAGGTTAGTCCAATTATTTAGTTTGAATTAACCTAACTTTTTCACCGGACAAAAAAAATTACCACACCTTTTCCAGGAGGTCGATAAGCGTGTCAATTTCTTTCTCGTCCAGAGAACCTGCCATTTTTTCAATGACCTTCAACAATGCGTTTTCTTCGGCACGAGCTATTCTCCGTCCTTTTTCCGTCAGGCGAATGTAAAATATTCTCCCGTCTTCCGAGGACTTTTCTTTGTACACGCAGTCCATTTTTACGAATTTGTTTACCATCTCTGTGATGGTCGGCTTTGAGTTTCGGGTGATCTTAGCAAGCCTGCTAAAAGTCACGTCCCCATGTTCATCGATAATCTTCAGATATCCAATCTGTTTTATAGTGATATCCGATAACCCACATTGAGAGAGGATCTCACAGGAGCATTCGCTTTTGGTTTTGATCAGATTTTCAAAGATTAATAACAAATGCTCTTTTTTCTCTGTCATGCTGGATCTTGATTGTTAGTTAGGTATTGCCTAATTAAATAGTTTTTGGTTGGGCAACCTCTGGTCAGGGATTGTAAGGTTAACGTATTTTCGTCCGTGCTGCAAGAAGGGCATGAGAGGTAATTTTTAAACCTTAACTCTGCCATTAATAGGGAATAACTCCTTCCGGGGATCTATCTATAATTCACGTTTTTACCTTTTCATTTTAAAATAATGGTAATTAAATAATATTTTTTCTTTTGATTCGATTTGGCCTTTTAACTTTCGTTTCTTTTGATATCGAAAATTATGAGAACATTAAACCAAAAAATATATATTAAACTTATTCCCTATGGGGTATAATGAGAGGCTGGATAAATAACTGGTTATCTAAGTAACGTGAGCTTGGTGAAAAGGGCTTCGAAATCAAAAAGTTCAGTAATAGGCACTATGTTTATCGATCTACCACTTACTGGGATAAAGAGCTAAAGAAGCGGAGAAAAAAATCTACTTACATTAGAAGACTGGACAAAAACAAAGGTCTAATTGAAAGCCAGAAAACAGTGATCTCAAGCAAAAGAGTTCGCTCTATCTGGGAATATGGAAATGCTGCCTTACTTAACTATGCAATTCAGGATCTAAAACCTCTTCTTCAAACAGCTTTTGGTGAAATTTGGGAAGAAGTGTATGCCCTTGCATTAATACGTATTGCTGGTTATGTTCCTTTGAAAAGAGCAAGTTTAGCCTGAGAGAAGCTCTACCCAATAGAAGAAATCACTCCTTCGATGAACACAAAATCATTATCCAAAGTGCTAAAAGAGGTTGGAGTAAATCGTAAGGGACAAAATCACGTTTTCAAAGGATTAAACAGTGAAGATAAGCAACTTGTTTATGATCTAAGTGCTATCTTTACCCGTTCAGAAGCTATAAATTTCGCTGAAAAGGGATACAATAAAGAGCATTTTCATATCCCACAAGTAGATTTTGCACTTTTCTGTACAGCTAATGAGAATTTGCCAACAATGGTAAGATTTCTTCCGGGACCTGTAAGAGACATTAAGTCACTTGCGCTTTCAGTCAAAGAGATAGGAGCTAAAAATAAGACTCTTATACTTGATAGAGATTTTTATTCCCAGGGTTCAATTAACATCCTGAATGAACACAAATTATCTTTTGTTATCCCAACAAAAAGAAATTTTTGATATTGTATTCAATTTTCAACGTCAGGTGGGTCTATTAAATATACAGATAAAAATAAGTTCAGGCTTATTTTTCAGAAAATATGTTTCAAAATCATTTTATTATCTGAAATTATTATTCATACAAGTTATTATAAAAACAGTAATTGTCTTTCTATATATATAATTTGGAATTTAGGGGAGTATTGGTTCATGAAAGGAAAATTAATCCAAAACATCTGCATAACTTTTCTTCTTGTGCTGGGTGCAACAGCTACCCAGGCAAATGCTGCGGTTTTTACCGTAGGCATTAACGGGGGAGAAAATTATACTTCGATTCAAGAAGCTGTCAATAATTCACAAAACGGGGATACAATTGTTGTAAGCCCTGGCATATACATGGAAAATGTAAACGTGAATAAAGAGGTTGCCATTATCTCAAAAACTGATACTTCAGGCGACAGGATGAACCGTACCTATGTAATAGGCACAGTTCCGGAAAATGACGTCTTCAGCATCAGGTCAAATAACGTGAAAATAGCCGGTTTCTATATTATGGGAGGCCCTTCAGGAATGAATACGTACCAGGAAGTCGGGCTTTACCTCGAAGGCGTGCAAAACTGTTCACTAAATAACAATACTCTTGTACTGAATGACGTGGGCATTGGCCTCAATAATTCTCAGGGCAATTTCCTTGACAACAATCAGATATGTCTTGGCTCTACAGGAATCATTCTTTCCAGATCAAACGAAAACAAGTTGTCAAACAACATGGTAGAGACGAATGACGAGGGAATCCTGCTGGATAATTCTACTAATAATACTCTCATGAATAACACTGCAGAATCAAATGATATAGGACTCCTACTTGACACTTCAAGAACTAACATGCTTGAAAACAACTCAATTTCAAGAAACAGTTATGGAGTAGTCCTCGAAAATATGGCAGAATCTAATACTCTGACTAATAACAGCCTGTACATGAATGGTCTTGGAATGTACCTTAGAGGGGCTACCAGTAATATGATTTCCCTCAATAAGTTCTTCAACTTCATCAATGCCGTGGATGAAGGAACGAATTCCTGGAACAGTAGTTCAGCAGGCAATAAGTGGAAAGATTATAATGGAACAGATGCTGACGGAAACGGTATAGGTGACACTCCTTATGTTGTTAACCAGACAACTGGAAGCATAGACTACATGCCTCTGGCAAATAACGTTTCCTCAAATAATCAATGAAATATGAGATATAAGTAATGAAATATAAGTAGCGATTACACTGGAATGTCATAAAGAGTACTAAATAAAGAAATCTGCTAAACTTTTGCTGATGAGAGCTCAAAAACAAAAACAGCTTGATTTCTTTTTAATTTTTTCCTTTTTTCAGCTCTCCTTTTTTTCAGCTCTCCTTTTTTAGTTTCCCGAATATTCACTTCAGTTCGGCTTTTTTCAGCTCTTCCCTGATATTTTCTACAGTCTGCCAGGACTGCCTGACTATTTCAGGGAATTCCCCTGAGTGCTCTTTTCCCCAGTTCAACAGGAATTCTTTTGTTTTTGGGTCTGAGGGGTAACCGCTGCCGAAGTCGAGGCCCCATTCTTTTTTAAGTTCTTCGATAAGCTCATCCCTGCGCACCTTCGCAATAATTGAAGCCGCCGAGACTGTGGGATAAATTGCATCGGCCTGATGCATGGAAATTATCTCTATTTCCTTTGCGTGGACAGGGCTGGTTTTTGCATACTGATTGCGGAGGTTGGCTGCAAAACGTTCGGCATTGACATCAGCAGCATCGACATATACGAGGTCAGGCTTTAGATCTTCGATCACTTTTGAAAAGCAGACCACCATTATCTCGTTCATTGTCATAATTTTCCGAAGTTCATCAATCTGGGAAGGGCTGACCTCAAGAATAAAAAAGCCGTCTGCGTGCTTTTTAATCTGGGCTGCAAGCTGTTCCCTTTTTTTGGGCGTTAGTTTCTTGGAATCCGCAACCCCGAGCACTTTAAGGATATGTTCTCTGGATTCCTCAATTTTTACGCCTCCTATGCACATGGGCCCGATTACAGGTCCTTTTCCGGCTTCGTCAATTCCTGCGATCATCATTTTCCGGCTGCCTCCTGATTTGAAGGAAGAGAGCTTCTTATTATTTATAAAAGTAGGTACAGGTATAGTTTACAAAGTATTAATATGGGACTCTATTAGAATCCTATGAAAACAAACCTTCATTAATTTGAACTTAATGGCTTGATGCAGTTTCACTTCTCATTTTCAGTTTCTCACAGATTATTAACAGGTTTTTTATGAAACAAATATTATAAAGTTATAACTATAAAAAATATTATATTTATATCTTCACTCTTAAATAAATATTAGGCGAAAACGAAAAACTCAACTGTTAAATATCTTAAAGGAAACTTACTTTAATAGTTTAAGGTAAGACTGTGGAAGTTAAAGAGACGAGGCAGATTTTAAGGTATTTAAAGAATTTGGAAGCTTTTCCAATATAATGACATTTCTTTCTTAGTTGGAATCCTGAATATCTTCTTATATACATTCTTAAAAAATTACATTATATATTCCATATTTAACTTTTCACTCATGATATTTATATTAATTATATGGACTGCCTCTGTATCAATAAGAAGCAAGTCAAGGTACAAAAAAGAGCACAGTGAAATACTATGTACTATGCCCACTCTACAGACAGACAAGATAAGTCTGATTGGCAACCCCTAAAAGTTCATCTGGAAAATGTAGCAGATATTGCCTCAGGATTTTCTAGAGAATTCAATGCCAAGCAATTTGGATATGCTTCGGGTTTACTGCATGATATTGGTAAATATTCACCTGAATTTCAAAGACGTTTAGACGGAGTCAAGATCAGAGTCGATCATTCTACTGCAGGCGCACAAGAGGCTAGAAAACTCTACGGAATATTTCAAAGTCGTATTCTGGAATATGTCATAACCGGACATCATGGAGGTCTTCTCAACTATGGGACTAAAGAATGTGGACTCGATGAACGTTTATCTAAATCTTTTTTACCGGATTATTCCGAATACAAAAATGAAATTTTACCTCCAGATCTGAGCAAAGTTCGTCCCAGTCTTACTCCTATCAACAATAAGATGGGATTTACAATTTCATTTTATACACGTATGCTTTTCTCCTGCCTGGTTGATGCTGATTTTCTTGATACAGAATTATTTCTTTCTCCAGACAAATTTTCTCTTAGAAGACAATATGAACCGTTCAACGAGCTATTCACAAAATTTGACAACTACATGAAAGCCAAACTTTCAATAGCTGAAGAAAACCCAATCAATAGGTATCGAAGAGAAATCTATGAACAATGCATAGAGAAAGCCGAATTACCTCCACAGATGTTTTCTTTGACTGTCCCTACAGGTGGAGGGAAAACTCTCTCATCAATGGCATTTGCCCTGAACCATTTGAAAAAGCACAATTTGAACAGAATTCTCTATGTTATACCATATACAAGCATTATAGAACAGAACGCAGATATATTCCGCGAAATTTTTGGAAACCAAAACGTGCTTGAACACCATAGCAACTACGATCCGAAAAATGAAAAATCTGAAAATACTGATGTTGCACAGGAGAAATTGAAACTTTCATCTGAAAACTGGGATATTCCTATTATCGTTACAACCAATGTCCAGTTTTTTGAATCTCTTTTTTCCAATAGAGTTTCTCGATGTCGTAAGCTGCATAATCTTGCAAAGAGTGTAATAATTCTTGATGAAGCCCAAATGCTACCTACGAGCTTTTTAAAACCGTGTCTTGCAGCTCTTTCTGAACTGGTAGTCAATTACGGATCAACGGTCGTTATATGTACAGCTACTCAGCCTAATCTCAATGAGCTTCTGGACCAGCGTGTAAAGCCTGTTGAGATTATACACTCACCTCAGGAGCTGTACGAAGCTTTCAGGAGAGTTCATGTAGCAGATTTGGGAGATATATCCGATAGTGACCTTTCAGCCAGGCTAAAAGCACATAACCAAGTTTTGTGTATTGTTAATACTCGTAAACACGCACAAAATCTGTATGAGCAACTTTCTAAATCAGATAACTGTTATCACCTGAGTGCAAGACTTTCAGCTAAGTTAAAAGCGCATAAACAAGTTCGGTGTATCGTTAACACACGACGTAAACATGCACAGAATCTGTATGGACAACTTTCTAAATCAAATAGTTGTTATCACCTGAGTGCAAGAATGTGTCCGGTTCATAGGAGAAAGAAACTGAAAGAGATCAAAGGTCTATTGAGAAAAGGGGCTGAATGCCGCGTTGTTTCCACCCAACTGATAGAAGCTGGAGTTGATATTGATTTTCCTGCTGTGTATCGGGCAATGTCTGGAATTGATTCTGTCTGTCAGGCTTCTGGGAGATGTAACCGCGAAGGAAAATTGGCTTCTGGAGAAGTTTATGTTTTTCGATCTACTGAAGATTATGGAAAGGCAACGCACTGGCAGAGCCGGGTTGCTGAGATTGGAAGCATGGTCTTTGATGAATGGGATGACCCGTTATCGCTCCCGGCTGTGGATAGATATTTTGAGAAACTTTATTCATATGAAGGCGACGGACTTGATAAAAAGAGAGTTCTACCCGCTTTTGAAGAGAGACTGAAGGATGTTGCATTTCCGTTTGAGGATGTAGCCAATGTATTCAACCTTATTGAGAATGATACGCGAGATATTATTATTCCTTATGATGATAAAGCCAGATCCATTATCAAACAGATTCAACAGACTGGATTGCCTGGGAAGTACGTTCGAAATCTACAGGGATATACAGTAAGCATTTATGTAGAAGAGTTCAAAGCACTCGAAAAAAGCAATGCGATCTCTTCGATAGATGGTAGATTTTTTGTTTTGAAGAAATTGGATGACTATTATTCTGAAGATACTGGACTTTTAAACCGAAAATATAATGATGAAGACTTATTGCTGATTGCTTAAGGAGGTGATTGGAATGGGATTTGGAATCAAATTGAAAGTATGGGGAGATTATGCCTGCTTTACACGACCTGAAATGAAAGTTGAACGTGTAAGTTATGATGTCATAACTCCCTCAGCAGCGCGCGGTATTCTTGAAGCAATTTACTGGAAGCCTGCGATTTTCTGGAAAATTGATAGAATTCACGTTTTGAATCCTATCAAGTTTGACAACATCCGCAGAAACGAAAGGCCGGGAAAAATACTTGCAGGTAACGTGAAAGCTGCATTCAAAGGAAATGATGTTGCCCTTTATCAGGACTCCACAGAGGATACTGTTCAAAGGGCTTCCCTTGTTTTGCGTGACGTCTGCTATGTTATTGAGGCTCATTTTGAGATGACAGACCATGCAGGTCCCGACGATACAGTCGAAAAACATTACAATATCGCACTTAGACGGATGCGAAAAGGACAATGTTTTCATCACCCTTATTTTGGCTGTCGTGAGTTTCCGGTTCAGTTTGAGTTAATTGAGGACGAAGTTCCTGTGTCTTATTATTATGGAAAAAAAGAAGGAGAAAAAGATCTTGGGTTCATGCTTTATGATATTGACTTTCCTGACAAGATGAAAGCCGTCTTTTTCCGCGCCTGTATGGTGGACGGAGTTATTGATGTTCAGAAATGCCTGTCTAATGGGGGAGTCTCATGATCATCCAATCACTCTGCCGCTATTATGATATTCTTGCTAAAGACGAAAACGCAAATATTCCAAAGCTAGGATATAGCAGCGCTAAAGTCTCATTTGCCCTGGTCATTTCTCCTGATGGCATTCTTTCGCATATTATTGATCTTAGAAGTGATGACAAGAAGCCAAAACCCAAAGATATGAATGTGCCTATCCAGAAGTCCCGCGCTAACGGTATATTTCCATATTTTGTCTGTGAAAATGCAAAGTATGTTTTTGGTGTCGAAAAAGTAAAAAAAAGTGAATTTGAGAAGAAATTTAGTTTGAATTCAAAGAACAACAGTACTGATGACTATAAAATACTTGAGGAAAACGATAAAGAAGTCACTCTTGTCCATCAGCGTTCCAGAGAGTGCTTTGAGGCTTTCAAAACACTTCACCATAGTATATTGGATGGTCTTAATGATCAAGAAGTCCGCGGATTCCTTTCTTTTCTGGATGGATGGAATCCAGAAGAGTTCCTCGAAAATCCAAAGACCAGAGAGTACAAAGATGACCTTCTTGCTGGCGGAAACTGTGTTTTTGAGTGTAGCGGGAATTTTTTGCATGAAAAAAGTGCGGTTAGAAACGCCTGGGAAACTTACTCTCAGAATGAAACTGGCAACACTTTTGCCCAGTGCCTAATAAGTGGAAAAGTAGAGCCGGTAGCCAAGATACATCAAAAGATAAAAGGTGTTGTCGGAGCTCAATCGGCAGGAGCTTCCATTGTCAGTTTCAATAACGATGCTTTCTGTTCTTATGGAAAAGAACAGAGTTTTAATTCTCCAATCAGCGAATCAGCGATGTTTAAGTATACAACTGCCCTGAATCACCTTCTTTCAAGTCCCAGTAACAGGATAAGGATTGCTGATACTACAGTTGTTTTCTGGGCTGAGACAAGTGAAAAATCCTGTGAAAAATCCTGTGAAGAACTTGTCAAATTCTTTTTTGACCCTCCAGAACCAGAGAAAAAAGAAGAAAAAAATGTAGAGGGCTCTCGGGTACAGGACATAACCACAGTCACAGAAATAGAGGGAATTCTCAATAAGGTCAGAATCGGCAAGAAAGTAAATCAAGAGGACATTGGGGCAGATCCAGAGACGAATTTCTACATTCTTGGTTTGTCTCCTAATAATGCACGGCTTGCTGTACGTTTCTGGTATGTTGCCAGTATTGGGAGTTTGATTGAAAAAGTGGCTCGTCACCATCTGGACATGGAAGTTATCAGAGATGATTATGGTCCAAGATATGTTTCAGTATATCGCCTGTTGAATGAGACAGTCCCTCAGAGTTCTGACAAAAAAACAGTTTCTCCACTTCTTGGTGGTCTTATTTTGCGCTCGATTCTTACCGATACAGGCTACCCTATCTCATTATATAGTGCAATCCTGAGCCGTGTTAAAGTAGACGGCTCAATAAATTTTGTCAGAGCTGGTTTTATCAAAGCATATCTACTCAGATTGAGCAGAGCTGGATTATTGAATTTGAGTCAGGATTTGATTACCATGAGTTTAAACGAGGAAAGTTCTAGTGTGCCATATCGTTTAGGAAGGTTGTTTGCCGCTCTTGAAAAGACACAGAATGATACGAATAGAGAGATGAAGAGCACCATTAACAGCAAGTACTTTAGCAGCGCCTCGTCAACACCCGCTGTTGTATTTCCTGTGCTGTTAAAACTTGCACAACACCACATTGCCAAATCAGAATGGGGTTTCAGGTCCAATCAGTTGATTGAACAAATTCTGGATGGTGTGGATGAGTTTCCTGCGTACCTGAATCTTGAAGATCAGGGTATGTTCATGCTTGGTTACTATCACCAACGTAAGGCTTTTTTCACGAAAAAAGAGGTTCCATCAAATGAGGAGGTGCTATTATGAACGAAATAATCAAGAATCGATATGAATTTGTGCTGTTGTTTGATGTAGAGAATGGAAACCCTAACGGCGATCCTGATATGGGTAATATGCCCAGGGTTGATCCACAGACAGGTAATGGAATTGTCACCGATGTTTGTCTCAAGAAAAAGGTCAGGGATTATGTTGACCTCGTGAAAAGTGGAAACGCAGGATATGAGATCTATGTTAAATCCGGTGCTGTCCTCAATAGTCAGCACAAGAAAGCCTATGATTACCTTGGAATAAAACCAGATTCTAAAAAACCCAAAGATGATGAACTGACAAAATTCATGTGTCAGAATTTTTTTGACATTCGGACATTCGGTGCTGTAATGACAACAGAGATCAACTGTGGTCAGGTTAGAGGACCTGTACAGTTCAGTTTTTCACGCAGTATTGACCCAATTTTCCAGCAAGAAGTAACAGTTACCCGTTGTGCTGTCACCAATGAGAGAGACTCTGAAAAAGGCCAGACTATGGGCAAAAAACAAATTGTGCCATATGGATTGTACCGCGCAGAAGGATATGTCTCCGCTCATCTGGCTAAAAAAACTGAATTTACAGAAGATGATCTTGAACTTCTCTGGGATAGCCTGGTCAATATGTTTGAGCATGATCATTCGGCAGCAAGGGGAAAAATGTCTGCAAGAAAACTTATTGTTTTCAAGCATAACAGTGAACTTGGCTGCTGTCAGTCTCATGTCCTTTTCGATAAAGTGAAGGTGGAAAGGCTCTCCCGTGATATGCCTTCTCGTTCTTTTGCAGATTATAAAGTAACAATTGCAGATGATATGCCAAATGGTGTTGAATTAATTGAGAAATTATGATCGAAAAGAAATATGCCGAAGATGAGTTGCTCTCGTTGTCAGGCATACAACATTTCCATTTTTGTAAGCGTCAATGGGCTTTAATTCATATTGAGCGCCAGTGGGAAGAAAATCTTCAGACAACCGAGGGCCGCTTTCTCCATGAGCGTGTGGACAATCCATTCCTTAAAGAAAGCAGAGGCGACATTATGTTGTCAAGAGCATTCCCACTGGTTTCATATCAACTTGGACTTTATGGGGTTGCAGATGTCATTGAGTATGTCCGATCTGAAAATGGCATTTCTCTTCCGGGTTATGAAGGTTTGTGGAAAATGCATCCCGTAGAGTATAAAAGAGGCAAACCGAAGATTGACGAGCGTGATGAAGTACAACTCTGTGCGCAGGCAATGTGCCTTGAAGAGATGTTTAATGTAACCATAAACTCTGCTGATTTTTATTATAATGAAATTCGGAGAAGAATTCAGCTTGAAATAACCGAAGAACTGAGAAATCTTGTGATTTCTTTGTCCGATGAAATGCATTGTCTCTTTAAGAAAGAGCTTACCCCACCTGCTGAAAAATCCCGAAACTGCAAATATTGTTCTCTTGTAGATGTCTGTGTTCCGAAATTAACGAAAAAGTTTGTTTCTGCCCGTAAATATGTCAGGAGTCATATGGATGAAGCCTGTAATGGTGATCTCTGAATTTATCAAAATTTCTGGAAGTATATCTTTAGAAATATAATTTATCCAAACTTCAAGTTAGTAGAGGGGTTCTATATCCATGAGAAAATTGCTGAATACATTATATGTAACAACCCCAGAATCCTATCTTCTTAGAGATGGGGAGAATGTCGTTGTTAAGGTAAAAAATGTTGAAACATTTCGTATTCCGATACATAATCTTGAGGGTATAGTTTGTTTTGCATACATGGGTGCCAGTCCCCAGTTGATGCAACTCTGTACTGACAATAAAGTTGGACTCTCTTTTTTGACCCCTAATGGAAAATTTCTGGCGCGTGTTAGTGGAAAAGTTAGAGGAAATGTTCTGCTACGGCGTACACAGTATCGAAAAGCAGACAATGAAAAAGATTCTCTGGATCTTGCTAAGTGCTTTATCATAGGAAAGATCGTTAACTGCAGAACTGTTCTTGGAAGAAGTATCCGTGACCACGGAGATGTAGTAAATACCGGTAAAATCCGTTCAGTTGATGATTTGTTGATAGATAACCTCAAAAGCATTGAGTCATGTTTAAATTCGGATTCTCTTCGCGGCATTGAAGGAAATTGTGCCAAATTTTATTTTGACGCATTTGATGAACTCATTCTTAAGCAAAAGGATAGCTTCTTTATATTTAACAGGAACCGAAGGCCTCCTCTTGATAATATGAATTCACTTTTGTCTTTTTTGTATACACTGCTTGCTCATGACGTTGAATCCGCCTTGGAAACCGTTGGACTTGATCCATATGTTGGCTTTTTCCATACAGATCGTCCTGGAAGGCCCAGTCTTGCACTTGACTTGATGGAGGAACTCCGGCCTTTCATGGCTGATCGCCTTGCATTGAATATGGTTAACCTCAAGCAAGTCGATGGAAAAGACTTTATCAAAAAGGAAAACGGAGCTGTCCTCATGACTGAGGACGGAAGGAAAGGAATACTGGCAGCTTGGCAAAAGAGGAAACAGGATCAAATTACCCATCCATATTTAAATGAAAAGCTTTCTGTCGGATTAATCCCATATGTGCAAGCAATGTTATTGGCTCGCTATTTAAGGGGAGATATTGATGGATATCCACCATTTTTTATGAATTGAGGTGTTTTTAGTGATGGTACTGGTAACTTATGATGTGAATACAGAATCCGAAGGTGGAAAAAGTAGGCTGAGAAAAGTGGCAAAAGAATGCGAAAATTATGGACAGAGGGTTCAGAACTCTGTATTTGAGTGCCTTGTAGATCCTGCTCAGTTTGCACAGCTAAAACATTCATTATGTGATATAATGGATGAGGAGCGAGATAGCCTTAGATTTTATTACTTGGGTAAAAATTGGAAAAATCGAGTAGAGCATTTTGGTGCAAAAAAAGGATACGACCCAGAAGGTTTATTAATTACATAATCTCTGCGAACCTGTAGTGAACATTGATTTACTGGAAGGTTCGCAGGAAAAATCCATTCATAATATTTATTTTTTGCGATAGTTTATAAATAAATTCAATAACTTAAATATTTCCAAAAAATTAAAAAGCCAACTGGCTAATGTATAGTCTGAATAAATTTACAGTCGCACCCTTCGCGGGTGTGTGGATTGAAATAATCCCAAAATTGATAATATGGCTCCCCACGAGAGTCGCACCCTTCGCGGGTGTGTGGATTGAAATTCCAATAAATGAATGGATATTGAGTGGATTAGGTCGCACCCTTCGCGGGTGTGTGGATTGAAATTAATACCGCAAAATATGCATGGCAGATGTTTTATGTCGCACCCTTCGCGGGTGTGTGGATTGAAATTCAATACATAATATTGATAGAACAGATCCCGCCGTCGCACCCTTCGCGGGTGTGTGGATTGAAATCAGATGGAACTGCCTCCATAAGTGAAGAAGAAAGTCGCACCCTTCGCGGGTGTGTGGATTGAAATATCAAATGCGCGTGTAATGATTGCAATCGGGAGTCGCACCCTTCGCGGGTGTGTGGATTGAAATTATACCCTCCTTGATTAAATCTTTAATTCCTTGTCGCACCCTTCGCGGGTGTGTGGATTGAAATCTTCGGGACACTAATCGTTAATGGAACTAGTTACTGTCGCACCCTTCGCGGGTGTGTGGATTGAAATTTTCTTTTGAGGCCCAAACCACCCATAGTATGCCTGTCGCACCCTTCGCGGGTGTGTGGATTGAAATAATGTTTCAAGTGCAAAAATAACCTTGCCTGTTGTCGCACCCTTCGCGGGTGTGTGGATTGAAATGCCTTCGGGATAACAGATAAGTTCTTTTCGCTATCTATGTGTCGCACCCTTCGCGGGTGTGTGGATTGAAATACAAGCATCGTATGATAAAGCACTATCAGATCATTGTCGCACCCTTCGCGGGTGTGTGGATTGAAATCCCCGCAATAGCCGAGTTAGTCAAATAAAACGGTGTCGCACCCTTCGCGGGTGTGTGGATTGAAATAGTAGATGCTGAAGAGATAAAGGAGGAATAACACAGTCGCACCCTTCGCGGGTGTGTGGATTGAAATCTGTGCCTGAAGCAGTCCCTACTTTCTTTGCTTTTGTCGCACCCTTCGCGGGTGTGTGGATTGAAATTTGGTTACTACCTTAGACTTGCCTGGGATAACCGTCGCACCCTTCGCGGGTGTGTGGATTGAAATAGTTTTGTGTCATGTTCTTCAATAGCTGCTGCAGTCGCACCCTTCGCGGGTGTGTGGATTGAAATTGTTGTTTGGGCTCTTAGATCACTTACAAGAAAATAGTCGCACCCTTCGCGGGTGTGTGGATTGAAATTCGGACTTAACAACGACACACGCCGAGACAGACGTCGCACCCTTCGCGGGTGTGTGGATTGAAATTGGATATGGGATATTGCTCACAAAATATGTATGGTCGCACCCTTCGCGGGTGTGTGGATTGAAATAGTTTCGGGATGGATGTTTTCAGGGGGTTGAATGTCGCACCCTTCGCGGGTGTGTGGATTGAAATATGAGTACGGCCTTGAAAACATAAACGAAATCGCTGTCGCACCCTTCGCGGGTGTGTGGATTGAAATTCATTTGGACGGTGAGCAGTTGAATATTACATGGTCGCACCCTTCGCGGGTGTGTGGATTGAAATTACTAAGTGCTCTGGAGATATCGAATATAAAGTCGCACCCTTCGCGGGTGTGTGGATTGAAATGACCTCACACACAAAGCAATCATGAGATATGCAGGTGTCGCACCCTTCGCGGGTGTGTGGATTGAAATATATCCTGCTTGATACCAACACTTTACATATTTTATAGTCGCACCCTTCGCGGGTGTGTGGATTGAAATATCTAGTGGTATTGTGCCGATACCAATTTCATAAGGTCGCACCCTTCGCGGGTGTGTGGATTGAAATATTGATTTGATGTATGCTCGAAAAATGGGAAAAATGTCGCACCCTTCGCGGGTGTGTGGATTGAAATTGCAATACCGAGTACTGTTTCATATAGGCTTAAAGAGTCGCACCCTTCGCGGGTGTGTGGATTGAAATATCTATAGTAGGTTTTTGTTGCACAGAGGTGGTGTCGCACCCTTCGCGGGTGTGTGGATTGAAATAATCAGTATATTGAAAGTGCTGAAAGATGTTGTCGCACCCTTCGCGGGTGTGTGGATTGAAATAAAACAGGAGTTGCAAATCAAGGCAGACGTTGAAGTCGCACCCTTCGCGGGTGTGTGGATTGAAATAGAATGTAGTGCTCGAATATACATCGAATATTGCAGTCGCACCCTTCGCGGGTGTGTGGATTGAAATTAGTATTAAGATCACTCCTGAAGATCATATCTGGAGTCGCACCCTTCGCGGGTGTGTGGATTGAAATTGGAGAAATTGTAAAAATAATAAATATTAACGAAGTCGCACCCTTCGCGGGTGTGTGGATTGAAATCTATACATCAACAGTATTCTCTCAAAGCATTGAGGTCGCACCCTTCGCGGGTGTGTGGATTGAAATAAAAGTAGAACATTGTTTGCAGAGCAATTCTAAGTCGCACCCTTCGCGGGTGTGTGGATTGAAATAATCTCAGACACGGTAATATATTTGATTGTTTTCGTCGCACCCTTCGCGGGTGTGTGGATTGAAATAATGCTTGAGAGTGTCCCGAGTCCTATAAAATTATGGTCGCACCCTTCGCGGGTGTGTGGATTGAAATCTTGCAGGAACCACATAACTCCTTTCTGTTAATGTCGCACCCTTCGCGGGTGTGTGGATTGAAATACTCCTCCAAGCCATGAAAGACGGCAAGAAGACCGTCGCACCCTTCGCGGGTGTGTGGATTGAAATTCCTGGGTGGGGCGTACTGACAGGGGACCAAAAGTCGCACCCTTCGCGGGTGTGTGGATTGAAATCATCATCATCTCCCTCTGTATATGCGGAATGTCATTATGTCGCACCCTTCGCGGGTGTGTGGATTGAAATCATCCGATACACTGCTAACAAAGCCGTGTTTATTGGCGTCGCACCCTTCGCGGGTGTGTGGATTGAAATTTCCTCGGGTGGTCATAATGAGACAGCCGGATGTCGCACCCTTCGCGGGTGTGTGGATTGAAATATGGCAACCAGTTGACAGGCACGGAAGATACAGCATGTCGCACCCTTCGCGGGTGTGTGGATTGAAATCTGAAGCCCTTCTAAAATGTTTTAGCGGGGAATGGATGTCGCACCCTTCGCGGGTGTGTGGATTGAAATTCCTGGGTGCAACACTATCAATCTACACATCAAAACAGTCGCACCCTTCGCGGGTGTGTGGATTGAAATAAAAGCATATTCACGAAAGTGAGTATTGGGATGTTAGTCGCACCCTTCGCGGGTGTGTGGATTGAAATTTTTTAATTGCAGAGGTTGTTTGCGGAGTTTCCGTCGCACCCTTCGCGGGTGTGTGGATTGAAATTCGATAATCTACGGGAAGACTGTCATCACATGGAGGTCGCACCCTTCGCGGGTGTGTGGATTGAAATAATGACTACATAGATGTATCCAGCAATGGTATTGTCGTCGCACCCTTCGCGGGTGTGTGGATTGAAATAACCGCGTTAGGCATTGAATGTGTAAATTGTGGAGTCGCACCCTTCGCGGGTGTGTGGATTGAAATTAATTATGAAGGAAAGACTCACCGAGGACTCGCGTCGCACCCTTCGCGGGTGTGTGGATTGAAATATAGATCAGTTTACAACTCCAGAATCCTTTTGTCGCACCCTTCGCGGGTGTGTGGATTGAAATATAGAGAGAGCTACGTCTCCATATAAACTGAGGTGTCGCACCCTTCGCGGGTGTGTGGATTGAAATTCATAATTCTTGCTGTTCAGTTATTGGCAGTTGTCGCACCCTTCGCGGGTGTGTGGATTGAAATTGCAATGGTGTGGAGGAAACCACGATGAGAGCGTCGCACCCTTCGCGGGTGTGTGGATTGAAATCCCTAAGAGTCGATCAACTCAAAGATGGGGCCCCCGTCGCACCCTTCGCGGGTGTGTGGATTGAAATACTCTCGCCCAATATTTAATATACAGTTAGTTATAGTCGCACCCTTCGCGGGTGTGTGGATTGAAATAAGCTGACTGCTGAACAGAGGGAAGCATATGAAGTCGCACCCTTCGCGGGTGTGTGGATTGAAATATGGAGGCTGTTAAAAATGAGTGAACAAAATAAGTCGCACCCTTCGCGGGTGTGTGGATTGAAATTTATATAGAGTACCTTGTAGGAAGGGCATTAGGTCGCACCCTTCGCGGGTGTGTGGATTGAAATATCTCCTTCAGATGCAATATCCATAGCGTTATGTCGCACCCTTCGCGGGTGTGTGGATTGAAATAAGTAGTGACAGATTACAAACCAACTAGTAATCGTCGCACCCTTCGCGGGTGTGTGGATTGAAATTTATAATCCGTGCCATCAAAATCTTCATTTTTAGGGTCGCACCCTTCGCGGGTGTGTGGATTGAAATATGTACTCCCTCGGTGTAGTGTCAGGATTAAGGTGTCGCACCCTTCGCGGGTGTGTGGATTGAAATTTCAGTGCCTGACTTTTGATCTAGTTCTTACGATTGTCGCACCCTTCGCGGGTGTGTGGATTGAAATCTTTATCAACGTTTTTAATCCCTTGATCTTGATCGTCGCACCCTTCGCGGGTGTGTGGATTGAAATAAGGATAATGTATTAGCTGCAAAAAGCTTCAAAGGGTCGCACCCTTCGCGGGTGTGTGGATTGAAATATTTGTACGGTAGATTTCTGGGTATTAAAGTACAGGGTCGCACCCTTCGCGGGTGTGTGGATTGAAATGCTGAGGATGATATAGACAGACAAATTGAGGAGCGTCGCACCCTTCGCGGGTGTGTGGATTGAAATATCTCCTTCAGATGCAATATCCATAGCGTTATGTCGCACCCTTCGCGGGTGTGTGGATTGAAATCGGATGAAATATGGACTGGAAAGAATGATCATAAAGTCGCACCCTTCGCGGGTGTGTGGATTGAAATATTAAAAGGCTTGAAATGTCCAATAATCTAATTGTCGCACCCTTCGCGGGTGTGTGGATTGAAATTTTTATATTTGTTATAACATTGGGTCAGTTAATAGTCGCACCCTTCGCGGGTGTGTGGATTGAAATAATAAGTGGAACAATTGTCTTTTCCAAAATAGGGAGTCGCACCCTTCGCGGGTGTGTGGATTGAAATCCTCGGTGGCTCCTACTTCAACTTTAGCAGAGCGTCGCACCCTTCGCGGGTGTGTGGATTGAAATTTCATTGGTAGTCGCCGTTACAGTAGCCTCACTGGTCGCACCCTTCGCGGGTGTGTGGATTGAAATTATGTATCCATCAAAATAGCCGTCATTGTATCCAGTGTCGCACCCTTCGCGGGTGTGTGGATTGAAATAACCATGAGTTGTCTTAATTGAGTTGTGGCAACTGCGTCGCACCCTTCGCGGGTGTGTGGATTGAAATACATCCCAGGTATCTAATGAAACAGCATTGCAACGTCGCACCCTTCGCGGGTGTGTGGATTGAAATGGTATCAGTTACAAATGAGGCACATACACTTACAGGGTCGCACCCTTCGCGGGTGTGTGGATTGAAATATTAGATTGCCTGGGATATGGTCAAGCGAGAATAGTCGCACCCTTCGCGGGTGTGTGGATTGAAATTCTCAGGAGATCCTACCACAGAGGAACTTATAAAGTCGCACCCTTCGCGGGTGTGTGGATTGAAATCTGAAAAGGAACCATTTTCAGATGAAACTACAATAGGTCGCACCCTTCGCGGGTGTGTGGATTGAAATTGGAAACACATGTTATATCGGATTTCGAAACACGTCGCACCCTTCGCGGGTGTGTGGATTGAAATCAAACAAAAACATTAAATCTGAAGTTGAGTATGTTTTGGGTTAAGTTAGCGAGCAAAAGACGAGATGAATCACCTATGCCAGTAATTACCTTACAGTACGACGACCTTGAAAAACTCACAGGAACCGATAAGGAAACCATCATAAAAAGAGCGCCCATGATAGGGGCCGATATCGAAAGAGTTGAAGAGGAATCTATAGATATCGAGTTCTTCCCTGACAGGCCCGACCTTTACAGTGTGGAAGGAGCAGCCAGGGCAATGCGGGGTTTTCTGGACCTTGAGACCGGACTGTCCGAATATGAGATAAAGCCGCCCAGGGTTTCGATCTCGGTCAGTGAGGAGATCCTGAAAATCAGGCCTTTTCTTGGGTGTGCGGTTGTAAGGGGCATAAAATTCACATCCTCGTCCATAAAATCCCTTATGGACCTTCAGGAAGACCTGCACTGGGGGCTTGGAAGAAACAGAAAAAAAGTGTCTATAGGCGTGCACGACCTCTCGAACGTTAAGCCGCCTTTCAGGTATATGGCCGTCGACCCGAGTTTCGAGTTCGTGCCGCTGGACTATACCGAAAAAATGAGCATGACCGAAATTCTGGAAAAGCACCCAAAAGGCACGAGGTTTGCTCATCTTGTCAGGGGCTTTGAGAAATACCCGATAATCCTTGATGCAGAAGATAATGTGCTGTCCTTCCCGCCTATTATTAACGGGACACTTACAAGTGTGACCGAGAGCACAACCGACCTCTTTATCGATGTAACTGGACTTGGAGAAGCCGTTTATACCGCCCTGAATATTGTTGTTACCGCCCTTGCAGAAAGGGGTGGCCAGATCGAATTCGTAAAGGTTATCAGGCCCGACTCCGGAGAACTTATCCTGCCTGACCTTGAACCGAAGACCAGGTTCCTTACAAAGACTGAAGTAAAAGACCTTTTAGGCATGGAACTCTCCTTAGAAGAAATCGTTAAACAGCTTGAGAGAATGCGCTTTGGAGCAAAAGCTCTTGACGAAGAAACCATCGAGGTAAAAGTTCCGGCTTACAGGGCCGATATTCTTCATAACTACGACCTTGTAGAGGATATTGCCAAAGGTTATGGATATGAAAATATCAAAGTAAAGATTCCTGAAACTTATACCCCAGGAAAATCTCACCCAATTTCCCTGCTTCGCGCTCCCGTAAATGAGATAATGGTAGGGCTCGGCTACTATGAAGTTATGCCGTTTACGCTTACCAGTGAAAAAATTAACTTCGATAACATGCGCAGGCAAAAAACGGATGATGTTACCTATGTGCTTCACCCGATCAGCGAAGACCAGACAATGATCAGGACAACCCTGCTTCCGAACCTCCTTGAGATTCTTGCTTTAAATCAGCACAGGGAATTGCCTCAGAAGATTTTCGAGTTCGGCGAGGTCGTAAATAACGAAATAACCGGTCAGCACGTAGCTGCAGTCTCGATTCACCCGCAGGCCAACTTTACCGAGATCTATGAGGTTGTAGACGCTCTGATGAGGGAAATGATGCTTCCCTATGAGGTAAAAGAGTCAGAAGATCCCGCATTCCTCGAAGGCAGGAGGGCTGATGTTTACGTCAAAGGCAAAAAACTTGGAGTCTTTGGAGAATTCCATCCCGAGGTCATAAACAATTTTGCCCTCGGATACGCAGTTGTCGGGTTTGAACTTGACCTCAATGACCTTATTGTTTAATATTGGTTAAAAATTAGATTCTCAATTGAGAGAATAATCTTCTCTCCTTTTCTTTCCGTCTCCATTTTTCTTTTTTCTTCTATCTTCTTCTCTCTTTTTCTTTTTTTTCGATTTTTTCTTCCTTTCTTTCTTTCTTTCTTTCTTTCTGTATATTCCCTTCTTTTTCTCTTTTTTTCTGTATATTTCCTTCTTCTTCTCTCTTCTCTTTTTCCTTCACTTTTCTTTCAGCATTTTCTCCATTTCGGCTGCAATTTTCCGGACTTCGGATATCTCTTCAGTCTCAGTCAGCCTGTAAGTAAGTTCAAGCAGCCTTTCTTTCAGGGAGCCAAGTTCATCAAGGGTAAAGTTAAGCTCTTCAATAAGGACTCCCAGGGTTTTGATTTCAGTTGTCTCTGAAAATTTTTCAGGGCCTGCTTCTATAAGGAAAAGTGTCTCAGGAGAACTGAGGTCAACATCATATTCTTCCTCGAAATCTCTCTTCGGGAGCGTTTTAAGCCAGCTCACACTCCTGATATGCCTGACAAAATCACTGATCTGCCGATATTCGTAGTCTCCGGTAACCTTTCCAATCAGCATCTCGTTTCTGGTTTTGAGCGGGACTGCCACAAGATCTCCTTTCTTTATTCTTGCGATAAATGCGTATACCTCTCCTGCCCAGGCAGAACTACGCTCGTCCTGCATCCCAGGATATTTTTCGAGCATTATTTTCTTTACCTGTGCCTCGTTTCTAACACCTGACAAATCCGGGAATTCAGCCCACCCTATTGTAATCACGCTGTTTTCCAGAATCAGCTCTTCATCTTCCAGGGTGCCTGCAGCTTTGAGCAACCAGAATTTCATGACCTGCCTCCTTTTAGTTTTAATTTAGCGTTTTTCTAGAAAATCCCTACTTATATTCCCAATTTACTATTTTTCAGGTTTTTATAATTGGTTATCAATCAACCGTTGAGCCTCAACCGTTACGATGTTGATCTCGTCGTTGCTAAGATTTTCGGTCAAGCCTTTTTTGAAAAGGGTTGTGCCACAACCGTTGCGCCGGTTGATCACGCCGATAGGATTTGGGGATAAGGCTCTCAAACCCAAACGTTGCTCGGGGGTTTTCGCTCAAACTTTTTGAAAAAAGGCTTGAGTGATATCCTTGATGCACTTGCGGCGGCAGTCACTGCAAAAATAGGATAAAGGTACGACTTTCAGTATGTGTCCGGCAAGTCCAAGAAAGACTCCGAAGGACTGAATCTCCAGTTTCTTTTCTAATTCTTAGCAGTCTTGAATTTAGAGAATAGAGCTTCCTTAGAGTATGTCCATTATCTGTTACTGGATATATGAATCAGTATCAACCGGAATTTTAATCAAGTGCTACTGAAGGAACTCTTTCTCATTCAGAGGTTCGACTGCTTCCAGATAGTACCTGAAAAGTTCCTTTCCCCAGCATAGTGCTCGTTCCCCAAAAGACAGGATTAGCTGGTCCCTTAACTTTCCATTGTTTTCGAAGAGTTTAAATGCAACAATTTTATCCGTTACAATCAGGGATGGGATTGTTGTCGACCTTCGTGATATAAAAAGTCTGGAGTTAACTGCTCTGGATAGTTTTTCTGCTTCTATACGATTATTTATAAATAAACGCTGTGCAACACTTTCGGTCATACAGAGTACGATTTCAGCTCCACTCTCCACAAGCTCTGTATAAAGTGAAGGAGCTTGAGGGTGAAAATAAGTTGCAAAGGTCAGTATCTCCCTTGAGCTTAGAATACTATCCCGGAGTATTTCTGGGGTTTCAAAAAGGTGCCCGGCGTCAGGTTCCAGTAGTTCGCAGTGCCCGAGTTCACTGATTCTTTCCAGCAGGAACTCAGGAATCGAGCTTAAGTCGTGGCTCAGCCAGTATTCAGTATTTTCTCCTAAAAGCTCAGCCGTACTGAGCATAGGCTGCATATTTTCAACTATTATCTCCCCAATTTCTGACAACCTGTAAATTTTGTCTTTTTGGGTTATCAGGCCGGAATCTTTCATTTTTTTCATATGGAGCTGGATCAAACTGGCATTCACGTCAAGTAATTCTTTTATCTCATCAACATCTCTTGGTTTTTCCTTTAGAAGTAGTAGAATATCTTTTCTTCGGCCCGAAAAAAGAATCAGGTTAAGAAGGCAGTGTTTCATTTTTGCTCACTTCCAGTCTCTACCTTTGCCTCTATACCAATATCATAAAAACTTTTTGATTATGAACCCAGGTTTTTAACTATTTTATTGCATTTTATCGTACACTGATTTGATTAGTCCAGTTTTATTGGTTTAAGAAGCAGTAACAACAAAAAAGATAAATCTTAAAGTATATTTTGGTTCTTATAGTATATTTTTGGTTATTAAATCAACGTGGTGAGAACACTGATTTCTGAAAAAAAATTCTCTTTACACTATAAAGGTTCAGAAGAAATTGAACCTCTTATATCTGGCGATTTAATTGACAGCTCAATCAGTAATTCAATCCACAGTTGCGGTGTTCCGGTGAATAACCCAATGGACAACGCAGTCCGTAACTCAATGAGTGACCCAACAAATAACCAAGTCAATGACCCAATAAGTAACTCATTGAATAACTCACTGAATAACTCATCGAATAACTCACTGAATAACTCATCGAATAACTCACTGAATAACTCATCGAATAACTCACTGAATAACTCAATCAAGAATTTGTCCGGTAGCTCAATAATTAACTCTATTGGAATGGAGTTTATTCTGATTTATGCCGGAGAATTTAATATGGGCTCTCCAATGCGTGAAAAACGAAGAAAGCTCTGGGAAAGCCCTGTGCATAAAGTAACAATCGAAAAACCTTTTTACCTTAGCAGGTACCCGGTCACACAGGAGCAATGGCAGAAAGTCATGGGGAACAATCCTGCGTATTTCAAGGGCGAAAAGCACCCGGTTGAAAATGTTTCCTGGAATGAGATTCAGGTCTTTTTCCGGAAACTTAATGCACTGGAAAATGTCGATGGAATTTCCCGTATCTACCGCCTTCCAACTGAGGCTGAATGGGAATATGCAGCCAGGGCAGGAACTGAAACCGCTTATTTTTTTGGAGACGATGAATCGAGACTTCCAGAATATGCCTGGTTTCTGGAAAATTCCGGGTTTACAACCCATCCAGTCGGCCTGAAAAAGCCAAACCCCTGGAGGCTTTACGATATTTATGGAAATGCAGGGGAATGGGTACAGGATGAGTACCATATCAGTTACAAAGGCGCTCCGACGGACGGAAGGGCCTGGGAAAACCCTTTCTCAAGCGTATCCACTCCAGTGAGAGTAAGGAGAGGCGGAGGCTGGAACGGAAATGCAGGTTGCTGTCGGTCGGCTGAAAAACTTTTTGCGGCTCAGGATAAAAGGTTAAACAGCCTGGGATTCAGAGTGGTTAAGGAGGTTTAATTCCAGTGAAACACAGCAGCTTGCGTTGGGATTCGCCAGCTCAATTTTGATTTGGAACAACCTTTTAGCCGGTTGATCACGCCGATAGGGTTTGGGATAAGGCTCTAAAATTCAAACGCAACCTTTTCGCCGATTGATCACGCCGATAGGGTTCGGGGATAAGGTACTCAAATTCAAACATCTCTCGAGTTTTCGACCAAACCTTTTTTGAAAAGGCTTGCGGACAAGCAGTTTTTTGAAGAGGCTTGATACCAGAACCCAGGGCTAATTTATCTCACTCTCCCTACTTATGGTCCTCTGTTCAGGAATGCTCTTCTCTTTACCTTTTCTGCTTTCAGAATTCGGATTTCCGGTTCGTACATCAGTCCTTGAAGGAAGTTCATAAACAGGTAGACGTCTGAGAAGTTTGTTACAAGGCCAAGCGATACACGTATGCTTACCATTTTAGTTTTTACAGCAAGACAGGATTCATGTTCCTTGCAGTCTGAGCCATAAGAATACCTGCTAGAAAGCTTCAGATTCTCAAAGCATGAAGCCATCTCTTTTCTGATGATACTATGGCTTACTTCACCATCTCCAGGATTGCAGAAGCATCCGGTTCGTAAAGAGATCTTTGCCTTATTTGCCGCATCCTGTACCATCTGGCAATCAAAAGGTGTTCCATCTGCATGGCAAAGAGTAAAAGCAATCGTTCCTCCCCGTTTCTCAAGATCGGATGGACCGTGAATCTTTACCAGAGTCTGGCCATTGGGATATTTAAGAGCCTGTATATTATCCAGCAGCCAGCCGGTGAGGCACATTAATCTTTTGTGAATAATATCCATTCCAATCCTTTCTATGTACTTCAGTCCTATTTCAAGAGCAGGTACGCTGAGGCAATTGATAGTGCCGTCTTCGAAGGCTTCAAAGGCTTCATCGCCCTGTTGCAGGCAATACCAGTTTTCTTTCTGGACGGAAACTATGCTGAAGGTACCTCCGGAAAACCAGGGCCTCTTCAGTTTATTCAAAGCAACTTTACGGGCAAGGAAACAGCCGAGACCAGTCGGGTAGCCAAAAATTTTGTAAAATGAGATTGAGACAAAATCGGGATGCCACTTGCTCAAGTCACGGCGGTTGGTAGGTACGAAGGCGGCACAATCCAGCAAGACATCCCGGACTTTTTTCCGGGCTTTATCAATCCAGTCCAGAGGATGCTGCACTCCCGAAAAGTTGGATTGAGCAGGATAAGCAAACAGGTTATTTCCCTGAGGTTTAGCCTTACCAAGATAAATCTCCAGCTCTTCTTCATCAACTCTCAACTCAGAAGGTTTTACAGGAATGTAGGCTACAGAAGCTCCTTTACTTTCTGCAAAAACTCTAATCCCATTAACTGAGTTGTGATCATCTACGGTCAGCAAAAACTGACTTAGACAGTTTTACTGAAAATATGCAACTGAGTACGGTTTTGGGTGGTTATGGATTCAGATTTTTATATTTTGCACCTGATTACATTAAACCTCAAAAAAATATTGATATTGAAACAGAAGAGGATATAGGAAAATGGGCTGAAGTACTAACCAGAACCAAAATATTAAAAAAATTTTTTGATGATTCTGATATTATTAATTTCGCAGTAGATCCTGAGGCAATGAAAAATTATAATCACAGTGTTGATAAATTAGAGGTCTCTATTAACAAGTTAGGGGACAGAATGTTGAATTCAGCCCTAGGACGTTATCAAATCTATATTTTAAAACTGGCAATGCTTATTGAAATCGGGAAACCTAATCCTAACCTCATTATCCACAAGGATTCTATGAATCTTGCTATAAAGTTGATCATTGATTATTTTCTACCTTCTTACCAAGATGTAATAGGCAGGTTACAGGAAGATGTAAAAAATAATCAGATTGAGAAGGTAATTTCTGTTCTGAGGAGAATGGGAAATACAGGTCCGAGATATAAATTATTAAAAAATTCAAAAATAAAAGTAAAAGAATTTAATGAGGTACTCGATACCTTATTAGCCTCAAACACAATTAGCATAAAAAGGATCACAGGGACTGGGGGAAATAGTAGAAAAGAAATTATTTTAGAACCTTAACTCTGCCATTAATAGGGAATAACTCCTTCCGATGATCTATCTCTAATTCACGTTTTTACCTTTTCACTTTAAAATAATATTAATTAAATAATATTTTTTCTTTTGATTCTATTTGGCCTTTTAACTTTCGTTTCTTTTGATATCGAAAATTATGATAACATTAAACCAAAAAATATATAAAAAACTTATTCCCTATGGGGTATAATGGAAGAATGGGTAAATAACTGGTTATCTAAGCAACGTGAGCTTGGTGAAAAGGGTTTCGAAATCAAAAAGTTCAGTAATAGGCACTATGTCTATCGATCTACCACTTACTGGGATAAAGAGCTAAAGAAGCGGAGGAAAAAATCTACTTACATTGGAAGACTGGACAAAAACAAAGGTCTAATTGAGAGCCAGAAAACAGTGATCTCAAGCAAAAGAGTTCGCTCTATCTGGGAATATGGAAATGCTGCCTTACTTAACTATGCAATTCAGGATCTAAAACCTCTTCTTCAAACAGCTTTTGGTGAAATTTGGGAAGAAGTGTATGCCCTTGCATTAATACGTATTGCTGGTTATGTTCCTTTGAAAAGAGCAAGTTTAGCCTGAGAGAAGCTCTACCCAATAGAAGAAATCACTCCTTCGATGAACACAAAATCATTATCCAAAGTGCTAAAAGAGGTTGGAGTAAATCGTAAGGGACAAAATCACGTTTTCAAAGGATTAAACAGTGAAGATAAGCAACTTGTTTATGATCTAAGTGCTATCTTTACCCGTTCAGAAGCTATAAATTTCGCTGAAAAGGGATACAATAAAGAGCATTTTCATATCCCACAAGTAAACTTTGCACTTTTCTGTACAGCTAATGAGAATTTGCCAACAATGGTAAGATTTCTTCCTGGATCTGTAAGAGACATTAAGTCACTTGCGCTTTCAGTCAAAGAGATAGGAGCTAAAAATAAGACTCTTATACTTGATAGAGGTTTTTATTCCCAGGGTTCAATTAACATCCTGAATGAACACAAATTATCTTTTGTTATCCCAACAAAAAGAAATAGTACACTCTATAATGAACAAATTACCCTCTCTGAACATTTCTTTTACCATGAAATACTCATAAAATGTGGGAAGAAAGAGTATGGAAAGAATATCCTGTATCTTTTTGAAGATAGTGAAATGAGAAAAGAAGAGGAATATATCCTCTATAAGAAACATGACGAGAATAAAATCACCAGTAATACATTCAACAAAGGTCTGGAAAAAGCTGGAAAAATCTTGCTCGTATCAAATGTAGATCTGGCACCTGAAGAAGTATTTCTTATGTACAAAAAAAGAGATACAGTAGAAAAACATTATGACACTTATAAGAACTTGTTGGAAGCGGATAAGCTTTATCTACAGGATAACGAGTCGCTTTTCGGTCATCTTTTCATTTCATTTTTGTCTCTTTATGGATACGCAAAAATTCAAAACTGTATAAGAAAGGCTGATTTAACAAGTAAATACTCTCCAAGAGACCTTATAGAGCAATTCCGTAAAGTCTATATGCTGGATTTAGATTGCCAGATGATTTTAACGGAAGTACCTAAGAAGATTAATGAAATAGAAAAGAAGTTAAACTTGGACTTATTTCCTAAATGAGCAGAGTTAAGGTTATCAAAAAACCTTGTTAGAAAAAAAGCTTACAAAAAATACATGGTAAGATCTTTTTGAATAATTATGAATAATAAGACTTCTACAAGCAAGCGTGAGTAATAAGACCCTTACTGATAGTTATGAATAATAGGACCTGATAAAAATGAAGATACTGGCTATTTCTGACCCCCATGGGGATTATTCGAAGATAAAAGAAATGATTGAAAAGGCAGGGGATTTTGACCTTGTAGTCATTGCCGGGGACATTACTAATTTTGGGCCCGATGAGAAGGTTGAAGAATTAATGAAAATGTTTGACAAACCTGTACTTGCGATCCCGGGTAATTGCGACTATAAGAGCATCTTAAAAGCCCTTGACGCTTCTAAGGCTACTAACCTGCATGGAAACGCCGAACAGATAGGAAATATCAGGTTTATAGGTCTTGGTGGCTCAAATCCCACCCCTTTCAATTCTCCCTTTGAGTTATCCGAAGAAGAAATTGAAAATGCCCTTGAAGGAATGGTCTGCTCTGCCGAAAATGACAAAGATTGCGGCACCATAGTGCTTCTGACACATGCCCCACCTTACGGTGCAAGGGATGAACTTCCTTTCGGACATGTGGGCAGCAAGGCTATCCAGAAATTCCTTGACCGGGTTGACCTGATCGTCTGCGGGCACATCCATGAGGCAAAAGGCCTGGAGAAGGTGGGAAAGACTGTGGTGGTAAACCCTGGCGAAGCCTGTAAAGGTTCCTGCACCCTGATAACTCTCGGAGAAAAGGAGGAAAACAAACCTATTGAGGTTAAATTTATAGAGGTGTAAAATAACAAGATTCAATAACATCCAAACCTCAACTTCTAATCAGCTTCAGTCAGGTTTGGAAAATTTTCCCAGTTACATCAGGTGTAGCAGTTGCCTGAAAGAGTATTATACAGGCTCTCGATATACTCTGAACCTTTTCTCTTTTCAGGGACCAAATTCATTACCTGGAAAATCCGTACTATATAATTATATTTTATTTTAGATCACTCTGTTTACTTTACCTTAAGGAAAAATCCATTTTGCTAACCAACAATATTCACTTACCTTCGTTGACTTGCTTTCGGAATTTAATTGGTGAGCTTATCCCATAACTCAAAACTGCTTCTCCAAATATGGAATTAAGAATAATCAATGAGTTTCTGATCACGGAAAATAGTTCTGAAATTCGTATCAATTTTGAGTATAAAACTGGTTTTGGGATGTACTTTGTAAAAAAACTAACGTTTAATTAAGAGCGCTTTGAGGGACGAGAATAAAAGGATTAAATGGTAGATGTCGGAGCAAATGGGCAGATAGAATACTTAAATAAGTTTTAGAAATATTAATAGAGATTTAATAGAAACATTAAATAGAAACATTAAATAGAAGTTTCTTGGAACTTGACTCTGGAGTTTATATACCGAAAAATTATAGAGGTTGAGCTACGGACATCATTGAGGATTTTGGTTTTGATCCGGTTTTTCTGGATTTCATGACAAAACTTGCCATAGCCTTTCTGATAGGGATAATGGTAGGTATAGAAAGGGAGCATAGAGGCATTGAACATGAAATTTTTGCCGGGGTGAGAACCTACAGCATAACCTGTATAACAGGTATGTTAGCTGCTTTCGTGAGCGAGTCAAAAGGGCCGGGTTTTGTCTATGTAGCTGCGCTATTTTTCGGAGCAATCTGTTGCATAATCACCTATGCCAAGATATTTTTATTTAAACGGATAGGAGTTACCAGCCCTATCAGTCTTTTTTTCATTTTCGTTATGGGAGTCCTTGTTGGCTATGATTACGGCCTGTTTGCTATTATCTCTTCAATAGTTGTGGCTTTTCTTCTGATCCAGAAACAGCCTCTTCACCAGTTTGCAGGAAACCTGACAAAAGAGGAACTCTACAATGCCATACAGTTTCTGGCCGTGACTTTTATACTTTATCCGGTAGTGCCGGATAGGGA
>Ga0268360_1000818_pt1 | contig 41435 bp, 36 predicted proteins | sample BioMet11_FD_192465 | JGI IMG/M metagenome (GOLD analysis project Ga0268360, IMG submission 192465) | Sewage microbial communities from Oakland, California, United States - Biofuel 11 (Illumina Assembly) | ecosystem: Engineered > Wastewater > Sewage > Unclassified | place: USA: California... | reverse complement strand
TCCTCCTGTTCCATTACGATCGGGCACTTGCAAATTTGCGGGGAAACTTAAGGGTTCTGAGGGTTCTGACCTTGCAAGATGTTGATTCTAAAGATTGATGGCGGAGAGAGGGGGATTCGAACCCCCGATAGAGTTTCCCCTATGCCGGTTTTCAAGACCGGAGCCATCAACCACTCGGCCATCTCTCCGCTTTTACAACTTCACTACAGCACCGCGCACAAGACTCTGCGCATTTGGGGAAACGTGCTCACACTATTCTACCGCACCTTGGGTCGTGGTGCTTGTACGTCAGTTAGATATGGATGGTTGTGTTTCGTTGAGGAGCATGCGGTATTGAAAGTACATGTGCGACCGCCAGCGCAGGATCATTCCGAATGCAAGAGTGAAGAACAGCCCTGCCGTTTGCTGCACCGAGATTACTGTATCAAGGTAGCCTCGCGCCGCAACACGGATTCCCGCGAGCAGAATAATGACGGCGAAAAACGCATTCGAGCGCTGCATCATTATGTCCTCGCCCTCCCGCACAAGACGCGAGGTTCTTAGCAGCGGGTAGGCCAGCACAAGCGCGCCAGAAAAAAACGCTGTGGCCGCCCAGGTCCACGGAATTCGAAAAGCTGGCACAACAAACATTCCAAGCCCCGTGGACATGCCTATTGGCGGGATGACGATTTTTTTTGCCGAGACTGCTGTGCGTGTTTCGCGGACCCGCCAGACCATGACAAGAATCGCGCCTATGATCGAGCTGATCAGCGAGATCATTTTGAAAGGGAACATAACCACAGATCCTTTGGCTCAACGTTTCACTTTGTCGAACTCGGGCCCGGTCTTCCTCCCTACTAGATTAATCTTCTCTTCCCCCTGGGAGAAGACAGAACCCCAGGTTGGTCCCGAGCAGAGCTTCGATTTCCTCCGCGATCATTGGATGCGAGAAGTAGTAGCCTTGGACCGAATCGCAGCTCATCCCCATCAGTAGATTGACCTGATCGGTAGTTTCCACGCCTTCGGCGACAACTTTCATCCGAAGGTTGTGAGCGAGGCTGACGATGGTCCGAACAATGTTCAAGTTACGTTCTTCGTGCCCCATCTTATCGACAAAGTACAGGTCGATTTTCAGGGTATCCACGGCAAAGTGGTGCAGGTAATTGAGCGAAGAGGAGCCTGTACCAAAGTTGTCGATGCTGAGGCGAACACCGAGCTGATGCAACTCGGCAAGAATGGCGGCCGTGCGTTTTGGGTCCTCCATTGTGACGTTCTCGGTAAGTTCCAGCCGCAGGTTGTGGCCCTTGATGCCTGCATCGCGCAGAGCGTGCTCGACTGTGCTTACAAGGTCCGGTTGCAGAAATTGCCTGGCCGAGAGGTTAACGCTTACGCGCAGATTGAAGTCTCTCCCGAAGTGGTCGTACCAACGTCGTACCTGCTGACAGGCTTCCTGCAGGACCCAGTTGCCGATAGGGATAATCAGCCCGGTCTCTTCGCTCAGCGGAAGGAAGTCTTTCGGATTCACTACTCCGAGCGCGGGCGATTTCCAGCGCAGCAGCGCTTCGAAGCCTTCAATCTGGCCGCTTGCCAGCGAAACGATAGGCTGGTAGCAAAGGAAAAATTCCCGTCCCTCGATGGCGTTCCGCAGTTCGGACTCTCTGTTCAGCCGTTCCACCGCATAACGATGCATGCTCTCGTCGAACAGCACACATCCTGCGCCTCCGGCAGCTTTGGCTCGGTACATGGCGATGTCGGCATCGCGCAGCATGTCCTCGCTGGAAGTGTACCGGCTCTTGCTGGTGGTGACTCCTATGCTGGCGGAAGTCCTGACTTCTGTGCCCAGTAGATTGAATGGTGCCGCGAGCAGTTTACTTACGCGCTGCGCGACTCGGAGCGCGTCGCTTGTGTCGCGAATGCCGTCCAGAAAGATCGCAAACTCGTCGCCGCCAAGCCGTGCGACAACGTCGCGGCTGCCCGGATACCGTCGCCCCCCGTCGCGCAGTCCGGATTCAAGACGGGCGGCCACTTCAATGAGCATCTCGTCGCCTGCGAGATGTCCCAGATTGTCATTGATGGACTTGAATTCGTCCAGATCGACGTAAAGCAGGGCGCAAAGATACTTCTCATGCCGTTCTGCCTGCTGCAATGCCAATGCCAGCCGGTTCTGGAACAGCATACGGTTGGGCACTTTTGTCAGCGGATCCCTCAGAGCCGAACTCTCAGCCAGTTCTTTCGCCTCTTGAAGCTCTTTGACCATTGAGCGCAATTGAACTGTGCGCTCCTCAACCAGCCGGTTTAACTCGTCCATGTGCACTTTCGCTTTCCTGGCCGACTCCCATTTTGCGGTCAGCGTGTGCACTAACTGCGTGACTTCGATTGGATCGAACGGTTTCTTGAGGACGACAAGGTTGTGCGAGAACCCAAGGCGCTGCGTAATGTGCCGCCAGTTTCCCCAGTTGTAGTCGGAATGTCCGGTGCAAACCACAATTTGTAGATCAGGATCCTGCCGCCAGAGGTGCGAAATAGTTTCAATTCCATCCCAGCCGGGAGGCATGCGGATATCGACAAAAGCCAGCGCGTATGGACGGCCCGCCGCCACGGCTTTTGTCACCAGAGCCAATCCTTCATGCCCCTGGAACGCGGAATCGATTTCGAACACAACATCTCGTGTTGCCGAATCACCGATTTCAGAATTGACCGGCTTGGTCTGACCATTCGGCCTCAGGAACTGAGTCAATTCCGTATGGATTTCCTTGTTGTCATCCACGATCAGCAACCGGAAATCGGGCTCACGCCGGTCCATAAAGTTCTCCTCGATTATTTCCCTCGCCAGATTACTTTGCCAGAACTTGCGCCCGAAATCGACGGGCTCGCGCCGCGGCGCGCTGGACTTGATTCTGATACGCTCGCGCAGGTCCGCGGCTCAGCGAAGTACCAGGCTCGCTGCCTTCTAATCTGCCCATATCTGTCATGGCCACTGCCAGACTTTTTGGCAAAGATAAGTAATCTTAGTTCAGGTGCTTGGACAACGCACGTATTCTAAAGGATTAACACAGTCTTTACCTGCTAGCTGCGATGGTTCCAGATAGTCGGCCTCAAAAAAAGGGGCGAGACTCTCGTGAAAGGCAGCGCCCAAGCCCAGGCGGGGGAGACCTAGCCAAAAAGGACGCTAATCAGAAATTCCAAAACCTAGATGATCATAAATGTACCGAAGCATTTTTGTCTTTTAGGCAATCTCCTCGGGACCGCCGGGACAATCAGCTCAGGGCTGCACAATTTGACTTGCTTTGGGGCGAACCTGCTGCTGGTCTAGATCGTGTGCGTCCCAGCCTCCACCCAGCGCCTTAACCAGATAGACCGAACTCACCATTCGCTCTCCGAGCAACTGCGTAGCCAGCCTTTGGCTGGAGAGCAGAGTGCTCTGCGCGGTGATCACGTCGAGGTATGAGGTGACTCCTCCCGTATAGCGGTTGTTGGCTATAGCCAGCGCGCGGCGCGCATCTTCAACGGCTGCTGCCTGTGTGCTTGCCGCCTGTGCTAGCGTCTCCAGATTGCTGATGCCGTCTTCAACCTGCTGGAAAGCAACCAGCACGGACTGGCGGTAGTCTGCGATGGAAGCCTCGTAGGCAGAACGCGCTGCCGCGAGATTTGCGCGGTTACGTCCACCTTGAAAGATGGGCTGTAGCGCGTCGGCTCCGACGGCCCAGAAAAAGCTGGGAGCATTTGTCAGTGCGGCGATGTCGCGGCTCTGAATGCCTCCTGAACCAGCGAGGATGATGTGCGGATAAAGGGCTGAGCGCGCGATTCCGACCTGGGCGTTCTGATAAGCGACCTGACGCTCAGCAGAGGCGATATCCGGGCGGCGCTCCAATACTTCGGAAGGAACTCCCAGAGGTAGTGGCGGAGGAACGGCGTTCAACGGCGCAGCGGCAACGGTGAAGCTTGATGCGGGCTGGCCTATCAGGACGGCTATGGCATGTTCATACTGCGCTCGTGACTGCTTCACCAGTGCGAGCTGCGTAAGCGTACCGTCGAGCAGCGTAGCCTGCTGTGCCACTTCCAATCCGCTGGCAATGCCGCCCTTGTGCCGCTTGTTAACCAAATCAAGACCCTTGCGCTGGATGTTCACGGACTCCTGCACAACCATTAATTCGGCGTCGAGCTCCCGCAATGTGAAGTAATCTGCTGCCAGCTCAGCTGATAGCACCAGCTGAGCATTTTGCAGACTGGCAGCGCTGAATTGCAGCGACGCGTTTGCAGCCTCCACGGTACTCTGCACTCGGCCAAACAGGTCCGCCTCGTAGCTGATAGAGAACGGAAGCGTGAAAGCATTCTGTGTGTACGGTGTTGTCGTATTGGGCGCGCCGTTTAGCGGGCGATTGCCCGACGCGCGCTGGCGTAAAGCACTGGGATCGGTTGAAATCTGCGGAAACATCTGCGAGGTGGCGACGCGTGCCAGCGATCGAGCCTCCTCCAGTCGTTGCCGCGCGGAAAGCAACGACTGATTGGCCTGCAGGAGTTGCTGTTCGTAGGCATCCAGCGCAGGGTCTTGGAATACCTGCCACCATGGTCCTTTGGAAATCGCATCTTTCGGTGCGGCCTGTTGCCAGGGTGGCTGAGTCTTCCATGCAGAAGGTACTGCGGTCGTGGGAGCAGTGGCGGCGGGACGCTGGTAACGTGGCCCAACCTTGCAGCCGCCAGCTAGCGCCACTATCCCGATTAAAGCAACACAGGCAACTCGCTTCACGACTTGTTTCCTTTTTGGGCAGGTGCTTGAGGTTGATTTTGTTGCTGTCCAGATGAGGGCTGCGCAATGTTCACCTGCTGACCTTCATCAAGCGAATCGAATGGATTGATGACAATCCGGTCGTTGGCATCCAGACCGCTCAGAACCTCGAGCGAAGTACCATAGTCGCGGCCAACGCTAAGAGCACGCAAGCGCACCTTGCCATCCGGGCCAACGACGGCGACTCGCAGGCCTTCAGCGCGGAAGAGCAGCGCATTCACCGGAACAGTAAGTCTCGGTACGCTGGAATCTATCGCGAAATGCACCATTCCGAACGAACCGGGCAGCAACCGTCCGTTATTATTCGGAACATCGACTTCTGTGAGCAGAGTGCGTGTCACCGTATCAATGGACTCCGACGTACGCGCCACCACCCCCACGAATTTCTCTCCGGGATATTCCTGCAAGGTAATCACTGCCTTCGTGCCTACTTTAATTTGTGGCATGTAGGCTTGCGGAACGCTCGTGAACACTCGCAAGGTATCGACCTGAGCGAGGTCGAAAAGTTCCTTTCCGTTGGCACCGGCATTGATGAGGGCACCGGTATCCACGTTGCGGCGGGTAAGCACTCCAGAAAACGGAGCATAAACTTTCTTGAAAGACTCGAGTTCTTCGAGGCGACGTACGTTTGCCTCGGCAGCTGCGAGGTTGGCCTTGGCCTGCTGGTATCCACTAGTAAATTGATCGACCTCGTGTGCAGAGACTGAGTCGGTCTTGAGTAGCTTTTCCCAACGATCGGAGCTGATTTTCGCAAGTTCCATTTGCGAAAAAACCTGCTGGCGCGTGGCGCGAGCCTGTTTCAGTTCCTGATCTATTTCCGGCGTGTCCAATTGGGCCAGCAACTCGCCTTTCTTCACCTGGCTGCCAATATCCTTGTACCAATGCATTAAGTAGCCGTTAGTACGGGCATATATTGGGGACTCCTTGAATGCCTGCAGAGAGCCTGGCAGCACCAGTTCCTCGTCCGGCTTTCCTGCTAGCGGATGCACGACGACGACAGATGGCACGGCATTGTGCTCGGTCTCGATGGCGACTGCGCGAGCCTGGCTGTGGCGCACGAGAAGCGTGAGGCCTCCAGCAAGTACCAATGCCAGTGGCACCACGCTCATCATCATGAAGGCTTTGCGCGGACGAGCCGGAGGAAGATCAGGTGAAACTTGAATGTGAGAATGCTGGGGCCGAGCGTCTTGCTCGACTGCCACTATCTCGTCATCGCACTCAACCTGTTTAAATTCGTTTTCTGCACTCATGCTTGACTCCGATTTCAACAAAACGCTTATGCCTGCTCAACACGAGCCTGACGTGCTTTCAGCCATCCATGGAAGATTGCAAACAAGCTGGGAACGAAAAACAAAGTAGCAACGGTGGCGAACAGCAGTCCGCCAATAACGGCACGGCCCAGCGGAGCATTCTGCTCTCCGCCTTCACCCAGACCTATCGCCATCGGCACCATTCCAATGATCATTGCCAGTGCTGTCATCAGCACTGGCCTGATGCGAGTGTATCCGGCGGAAATGGCTGCCTGAACCGGATCCATGCCTTCGCTCATCTGTTCGCGAGCGAAGCTAACCATCAGGATCGAGTTCGCGGTTGCAACGCCCATGCACATTACTGCGCCGGTCAGTGCCGGCACGCTTAAGGTCGTGCGGCTCAGCAGCAGGAACCAGCAGATTCCCGCGAGTGCCCCTGGCAGTGCCGAGAGAATGATGAATGGATCGAGCCATGATTGGAAATTAACGACAATCAGCAGGTAGATCAGCACGATTGCCCCCAACAGTCCAATCCCCAGACCAATAAACGAAGAGCGCATTGTGCTGACCTGGCCACGAAGTACAATGCGGGTGCCGCGCGGCAGGTGCCCATCAAATTCCTTGATGATGCGTTCTGTTTCTGATGCCACTCCGCCGAGATCGCGGCCTTGCGTGCTGGCGTAAACGTCGATCAGGGGCTGCACGTTGTAATGGTTCACACCAACCGGTTGTACAGCCGGGTACACTTGAGCAAGGTTGCCGAGCAGCTGCGTGCCCTGATGCGACCCCACTGGCACGGACATTAAACTGTTGAGATTGTCTATTGTGTATTGCGGCGATTGCGCGGACACCGCATAAGTAACACCGTTCTTCGGATTCAGCCAGAAATTGCGCGCCGTCTGGAAGCTGCCACTGAGCGAGACCAGAACGCTCTGCGCTGCGTCATTCGTATTAAGTCCCACTTGGGTTATGCGGGAGCGATCAAATTGCAGACGCAGCGTGGGTGCGGAGAGCAATTGTTGCACATGCACGTCGGCGGCTCCCGGAATGTGCTTCATCTTGTTTGCGATCCGTTGTGCAATCGCATAATTACTCTTCATGTCGGGGCCAATCACCTGGACGTCAATGGGAGAGGGTAGTCCGAAATTCAAGATCTGCGACACGATGTCCGCAGGTTGAAAGAAGAACTCCACGCCCGGAAAGCGCCGCGGCAGCACCTCGCGCAACCGCCGGATGTGTTCGGCTGTTGGCTGGTGATGCTCATGGTTAAGCGAGATAAGGATCTCGGCGTCGCTGGTGCCTATGGTTCCGGAGGTGCTGTAAGACTGGGTAAGAATGGAATTGGGCAATCCGATGTTGTCGAGAATTGTCTCCAGCTCTTTGCCTGGCATCTCCTTGTGCAACTCGGCTTCAACTTCGTCGCAGAGTCGAGCCGTCTCTTCCACGCGCAGTCCGGCGCGGCCGCGTACATGCAAGAGAATCAGGCCCGCATCAACTTGAGGGAAGAAATCCTGTCCCAGAAAAACGACCAGTCCAAGTGAAAGTACACAGAATGTAAGAAAGCACGATGCGAAGATGCGGCGATGTTTCAGGGCAGTTTCCAGCAGGGACTTATAACTGCAACGGAACTCCTCAAACTTGCGCTCAAAGCCTCGCTGGAAGTGTCCCAGAATCGTTTTCGGCCCGGCGGCGCGATGCTCGTGACCGCGCATGATGTACATGACCAGCGTGGGGATGAGGGTTCGCGATAGCAGGTAGCTGGCTAACATGGCGAAGCTGACGGCTTCTGCAAGAGGAACAAACAAAAAGCGTGCCACGCCCGAAAGGAAGAACATGGGCACGAAGACGATGCAGATACAGAGAGTCGAAACGAAGGCGGGTATAGCGATTTGCTGTGCGCCATCGAGAATTGCCTGCCGCATCTCTTTCCCCATGGCCAGGTTTCGCTCAATGTTTTCTATTTCCACCGTGGCGTCATCGACAAGGATACCGACAGCAAGCGCCAATCCCCCAAGCGTCATGATGTTGAGAGTCTCACCCATTGCGGCAAGTGCGATGATCGAACAGAAAATCGAGAGTGGAATAGAGATCGCAATTACGATGGTCGGGCGCCAGTCTCCGAGGAAGAGAAGAATCATGACTGCGGTCAGAGCGGCCGCTATCAATGCTTCTCTCAACACACCCTGGATCGAGGCGCGCACAAACAACGACTGATCGAACAGCGCGCTTATCTTCAATTCCGGAGGAAGCGATTGTGCCGCAAGAGGCACAATTTTCTTGACTCCGTTGACCACATCCAGAGTCGATGTCTTGCCAATCTTGTAGACCGGCATCAGTCCGCCGCGGTTGCCGTCCTGACGCACAATATTGGTTTGCGGAGCAAAGCCATCGCGAATGTGGGCGATGTCACGCATGTAGAGCGTGGAACCATTGACTGTATTTACCGGAACATCATTCAACGCTGCAATGTTTTCCGGCGTGCCATTCATTTCAACGTTGTATTCAACGGGGCCGAACTTGGCGGTTCCAGAAGGAAGTGTCAGGTTCTGCGCAGTGATGGCGTTGACGATATCCAGGGGAGAAAGTTTGTACGATTGCAGCTTCGCCAGATCAAGGTCGACTTGAATCTGACGGGGTTTTCCTCCGTTGGGGGACGGCGCGGCTGCTCCCTGCACGGTGGCCAGCGAAATTCGCAGAAAATTCTGACCGAGGTCATTGATCTGCTGCTCGGAGAGAGACTTGCTGCTCAACCCGAGTTGAATGATTGGCGTTGTGGAAGCGCTATAAGTAATGATCAGAGGGGGCGTGGTCCCCGGCGGCATGAAGCGCAGGTCGGCTTGTGCGGTGGAGGCCATCTGCGCGATTGCTCCCGGAACGCTCGCGCCGGGACGCAGAAAGACCTTGATGATTCCCCGGCCGTTTACCGACTGGGATTCCATGTGCTCAATATCGTTGACCGTGGTCGTGATGCCGCGCTCGTTGATGGTGATGATACGGTCAGCGATTTCCTGTGCTGTCAGGCCGCCATAATTCCAGGCCACGGTGACGATTGGAATGTTGATCTCTGGGAAGATGTCCGTAGGCATCATCATTAGCGTGACCGGCGTCAGAAGAATGATGATGAGCGCCATTACTACGAATGTGTAAGGACGCTTAAGGGCTAACGCAACTATCCACATCTAAAAGACTCCCGCGCTCGGCTGAGCAGACGCAGGCCCAATATTTTGTAAAAAAGCAGGTTATCTAAACAGTAAACAAATACATTGTGCATCTCGGAATGTTGCCGAGCAAGCGATTTCTTCCTAGCATCAGGCCAGAGCTATCCTTATTAAATACCTTGAGTTCTGGTATTGCTGATCGATCGGTGCCTTGGTGAACCTCAGAACGGGGCTGCATGGCTTTAGTATGGTGTTTTCAGAATTATTTGTACAATATATTGTTGACCGTTTGGTAATATTCATCGCATATGATTGAGCTTCGTCATTTCCGATACTTTGTCGCCGTGGCGGAAACATTGCACTTCAGTCGCGCCGCCGAAACATTGGGCATCGCGCAACCCCCTCTGAGTCAGCAGATCAAGAAGCTGGAAGACGAATTGGGGGTGCAACTGTTCCACCGTAGTCATCACAAGGTGGAATTGACTGAGTCAGGAGTGATTTTTCTTGAGCAGGCGCGACGAACTCTGCGCATGGCTGAGCAGGCGGTTGACGATGCCCGCCGCGCGGCTGAAGGAAGGGTGGGGCGTTTAACGATTGGGATGATCAGTTCGGCATATGAGGACGTTATTGCAGCTGTCATTCTTAGTTTTCGTGTGCAGTTCCCCAATATTGAACTCGTCCTACAGGAAATAACAACGCCGCAGCAGATCAAGCTTTTGCATACTGGAGAAATCCAGGTTGGCTTTATACGTCCGCCGATCCATGACCCGGCGATCGCTCTGGAGGTGGTCAAGCGTGAACCTCTGCTGGTTGCATTGCCAATGGGCCATCCATTAGCCAGGCGCAAACAGGTTCCGATTACGGCTCTGGCCTCAGAACCGTGGGTAACAACGGAGCCATGGGGAACCTTGCCATCCGACCTCGGGATGGGTTTTTACAGCCAGGTGCTGAGCGTGTGTCGTGAAGGAGGATTCACGCCGAATGTCTCCCAAGTCGCCTCACATATGCACACGATTATTAATCTGGTCGCCGCTGGACTCGGCGTTACCTTGGTACCGGCCTCGGCCAGCAATCTACATCGCAATCGAGTAGCTTATCGCAAACTTGCCAATCAAACTCGGCTTGTCGAGGTCTCTGTCGCCTACCTGAATTCGGCACAGTCGCCAGTGCTGGAGAACTTCCTAAAAACGGTAAGAGATGTTACAAGGAAAACGCTACAGAAAGATGCACGACCCGCGGCAGGCCGCTGAACAGTGCCTGCTCGCGGCTGCCGCGCAGAATCTTAGTAGGACCGTTGGCGCTTGAATGTCACTGTCCCAAAAGAGCCAGCTATTCGCTCCAGCGTTTGAAAACGAGAGAGCCATTCGTTCCGCCAAATCCGAAGGAGTTTGACAGCGCGTAATCTACTGAGGCTTTACGCGCGTGATTCGGCACAAAATCCATGCCGATTGTCTCCTCGTCCTGATTCTCCAGGTTGATGGTTGGAGGAAGAATCTGATCGCGCAATGCAAGCACCGTTATGCCGGCTTCGAGTCCGCCTGCGCCACCCAGCAGGTGACCTGTCATGGATTTTGTTGAACTGACCGCAATCTTATGTTCGCCGAAGAGGTTGCGGACAGCATTGGCTTCCAAGCGATCCCCGACGACGGTCGAAGTGCCGTGAGCATTCACGTATCCGATATCGGAAGGCTGCAACTTGGCGTCGCGAATCGCATTCCGCATTACGCGGAATCCACCGGCACCCTCTGGTGCAGGCGAAGTGATATGGTAGGCATCGCCGCCCAATCCGTAGCCAACTATTTCCGCCAGGATATTGGCGCCCCTCGCCTTGGCATGTTCGAGTTCTTCCAGAATCAGAATGCCGGAACCCTCTCCCACCACAAATCCGTCGCGATCCCTGTCCCACGGACGGCTGGCGCGTTGCGGATCATCATTGCGGGTGGAGAGCGCGCGCATCGAGGTAAAGCCGCCTATCCCCATTGGAGTGATCGAGGCCTCGGCTCCGCCAGCGATCATTGCAACGGCATCGCCACGCTGAATGATCTTGAAACTGTCGCCGACGGAATGCGCGCTGCTGGAGCAGGCCGTAGAGCTTGCCTGATTCGGGCCTTGTGCGCCAAACCGAATGCTGACCTGTCCGGCGGCTAGGTTCACAATGGTTGCGGGAATGAAGAACGGAGAAATCTTTCGTGGGCCGCCTTCCAGCAGATTGGAATGCTCACGCTCGATGATGTCGAATCCGCCGATGCCCGAGCCTATGTATACTCCCACGCTTTCGGCGTTCTCCGGCGTGATCTTAAGACCTGACATCTCCATCGCTTCCGTGGCGGCGGCTAGCGCGAAGTGAATGAAGCGGCCCATCTTTTTAATTTCTTTTTTTTCGACGAAGTTCAGCGGGTCGAAATTCTTGACCTCGCCCGCAACTTGGCAGGTAAACTGCGTCGTATCGAAATAGCTGATTGGGGCTATGCCGCTCTTGCCGGCCAGGAGGCTGGCCCAAACTTCCTCCGTGGTGTTGCCGACACCGCAAATCATGCCAAGACCAGTAATAACAACTCGGCGAGTCAAGCTTACTTTCCACCTTTCGCGTGAGAGGTGACGTAGTCGATCGCGTCCTTGACGGTCTTGATCTGTTCGGCGTCCTCATCAGGAATTTCAATACCGAAGGCTTCTTCGAAGGCCATCACCAGCTCGACGACATCTAGCGAATCCGCGCCTAGGTCGTCCTGGAAAGAGGCGCTGGCGGTGATCTCACTTTCATCTACCCCAAGCTGCTCTACGATGATTTGCTTGACTTTATCGTCTGCGGAAGCCATTCAGATCTCCTTATGAAAAGAAGAACGGCACACGCCGGGCATTGATGCCCGGCTAGACAACATAGCCGTTCTTTGGTTGTACAGAGTTGCTCGGCTAGGTAGATTACTTGGAGGCCTTGGAGTGTTCGCTGATGTAGTCAACCGCGTCTTTTACGGTCTTGATCTTCTCGGTATCTTCATCAGGGATCTCAATATCAAAAGCCTCTTCGAAGGCCATCACGAGTTCGACGATGTCCAGCGAGTCGGCGCCAAGGTCATCCACGAACGAAGCTGAGGAAGTGACCTCGGCTTCATCCACACCTAACTGCTCCACGATAATCTGTTTCAGTTTCTCTTCTATAGCAGCCATTTGTTGGCGCCCCCTGCAAATAAGTTGAGCCGTCCGGTCAACCGATTGCGCTATGCAAACATGTTATCTGAGCCGGACGGTTCCGCCTATCATCCTAACCGTTCGTTTTTGTGAAGGTCAATGCGCAATTGCAGGCGCGGAAACTATTGTTGCAACCAGAATGCAAGGCGGAAGCCGGAATGGCACTATTCAATATGGTCCTGAATGGGTTTTACTCGGAGTATGCGAGCAGTTGTACAGCGGGTTTCACGGGCACGGGTTACGGTGGAGTCGCGCTCAATCGGTCAGATTGAGCGTGGACTGCTGGTGTTGCTGGGCGTGGGCTCTGAAGATGGCGAGGGCGACGCGGAGTACCTGGCGGAGAAGGTTGCGGGTCTCCGAATTTTCGAGGACGCCACTGGGAAGATGAATCGTAACGTGAGCGAAGCCGAAGGCGCGGTATTGGCTGTGAGCCAATTCACGCTCTATGGCGACGCGCGGCGAGGGAAGCGGCCTTCATTTGACGCGGCAGCGAAGCCGGAGCGGGCTAGGGGTCTGTTTGAATACTTTGTGGAGCGCGTTCGAAGCCTTGGATTGCGCTGTGAGACCGGGTTGTTTCAGGCGGAAATGAAAGTCGAACTGGTGAACGATGGTCCAGTAACGATTCTGCTGGACTCGCATAAGCAGTTCTGAAAAGTCTGAACTAGTGTTGCTTCCGGATTACTAAAATACCAAATCTTCGAAACATTGATGCGACGCCAAGTTTTGTCCTTGCAGCGTTTATTACTCACACTTTCCGTTTTGGGATCAGAGCGGGCGAGCGGCAAGGGAGTACATGTCGCGGATGTATTTTGCGGCGTCGAATTTTTTGTCTGCTGAGGCTCGGGACATGTAGCGGACAGTCCCGAAGATCGGACGGTCGAACCAAGGGCGATCGAATTTTCCTGCTATGGCCCATGCTATTCCAGCGTAACCGTTAGGGTCGCGACCATCGAGAAGGTACTTGTCATTCAGGTAGAGAGCCGTTTGATAGGCCGATTGCGGCGATGGCGACCATTCGAGAATCTTCTTGGCCCAGTACATCCGCATGTAGTTATGCATCCAGCCCTGGTGGAGCATCTGGAGCTGGGCGGCGTTCCATAGTTCATCGTGAGTTTCGGCGTGCTCGAATTGGCCGCGGCTATACAGGATGGGGCGCGGGTCTGCCATACGAGCGGCAAGCGACTTGTGTGCCCAGGGTTCAGCGCACTCGATGGAATCATAGAGCGGGGTGAAGCGGACGAAGTTGATGGCGAGTTCGCGCCAGGTGATGAGCTGGTCGAGGTACTTCCGCTTGCTCTCTTCGGGAACGCGAGCGGCGCGGACGGCGAGAGCGACGGTGATGGGGCTGATGTGTCCGAAATGGAGATAAGGGGAGAGGCGGCTCGTGCCGTTGTGCTCGGGCGCGCCCTGGAGCGAGGGGTATTCGGCGAGGCGCTGGGCGACGAAGTCGTGAAGGAGGCGCAGGGCTTCGTCAGTGCCTCCCCTGAGACTTGCGACAGGGGCAACGCTGCGGTCGAGCGCTTTCCACCCGGCGATAATGTCGCCTGCGGGATTCAGGGATTTGAGCGGCTGTGTGAATGCGATCTGTGCGCGTGGATTGTGGCAGGGGACGAGGTACTCGTCGAGCAGTCTCTGGAGGCGGGGCCGGATGATGCGCGCGGAGTATTGCGAATTCAGCAGGAGTTTGCTGGGTACAATTACGTCGGCATCGACGGTGAAGTACGGGATGCGGAGTTTCTTCGCTAGCGCCTCGCGCCAGTGTGCGGCTTCGCGGATTGGGTTCTCATCACCGACGAGGAGCGCGGCGCGAACCTCATCGCAGAACTGGACAACGCTGCTGTGAGGGTGGCGGCGGATGACGAAAGCAATGTTGCGCTCGGCGAGGCGGCGGGCCGTTGCGGGAAATCCCTGCTGCATGAAGGTGTAGTGACGCAGGTTCGCGTTGGGGTAGGGGACGACTCCGAAAAAGACCGCGAGGGGCAGGCCGAGTGCGTTGGCGAGGTCCACGGCAAAATCGAGTGCAGGATTGTCATGAGCTCGCTGGGCGCGCTGCATCCAGTAAACGACGCATCGGCCTTCGGGGGAAGGCGGGCCGGGGCGTCGGACGGTAACGCGGTCCTTCTGGCCAGCGAGTATGGGAGTGAGTTCGACCATGGACTCAAGAGCTTACAGCACTCGTCACAGAACGAAATTGAAAATATAGCCCACGAGCAGAATTCCAACCGTTACAACTCCAACGAACGCCGCGATCAGTTGGGGACGCAACACCTTTCGCAAAATAATAGTTTCCGGAAGCGACAGGCCGATCACCGACATCATGAACGCCAGGACTGTGCCGAGAGCCGCTCCTTTGCCGAGCAACGCTTGCACGACTGGAACGATCCCCGCAGCATTGGAATACATGGGTACACCGATCAGCACGGCAATCGGCACTGACCACCACGCTCCCTTGCCCATGATGTTTGCCATGAAATTTTCTGGTACGTATCCGTGAATACCGGCGCCAACCGCGATGCCTGCGATCACGTAGGGCCAGACCTTGCCCACGATGTCATGCACCGCTTCCATTCCGAGGTGAATACGTTTAGACCAGGAGAGCGTTAGTTCCTGCTCGGAGCTATCTCCCGACTGCATCTCGTAGACCCACGGTTCGACATAGCGCTCCATTTTCAGGCGCCCCATCACCCATCCGGCAATCATTGCGATCAGCAAACCGGTTCCCGCATATAAGGCAGCGATGCGCCATCCGAAGAGCCCGAAAAGCAGCACCAGCGCCACTTCGTTAATCATTGGAGCAGCGATTAAAAACGAAAGAGTGACACCAAGAGGGATGCCGGCAGTTACAAATCCGATGAATAAAGGAACCGCCGAACAGGAGCAAAACGGCGTCACCACGCCCAGTAAGGAGGCCAGAACGTTGCCAGCGGATTCGCGTTTACCGGCCAGAATCGCCCGCGTGCGCCGTGGTGTGAAAAATGACCGCACGACGCCGACGGCAAACACAACCAAAACCAGCAGCATCAGCACTTTGGGCACTTCAAAGATGACGAACTGCACTGCTGAACCAAGATGCGTCCTGAGGGAAAGGTGCAGAACGGAGATGGTGAGCCACTTAGAAAATGATTCCAAATGGCCGTAAACAAGCCACCAGACAATAAGCACACCCACCGCAAGCGCGATCTTTTGCACGTTGCCCCGCGCGGATGCTCCCGCGAACGGTCTCTGCTTCCTCTGCCTGGTGATTTCCACCGCATGGCTGGAAGACTCGCGAGCCGTGGGCGCCAGTCTGGAATCAGTGGACACGTTTATTAGCCCTCCTCTTCCGACAGCAATTGCTTGATCTCCTCAGGCGAGGGCACGCGGCCTGCTGCTTTAACTTTTCCGTTGATGACCAAGCCGGGAGTCGCCAGCAGTTGAAACTTCATGATGTCCTTAATCTCGGTCACTTTTTCAATCTCCGATTGGAGACCTAGTTCCTGCACGGCTTTCTCCGCGTTTGCCGCCAGAGTTTTGCATTTGGTACAACCAGTGCCCAATATTTGAATTTTCATCATTTACCTCGATCGCTCTTCAAGAACCTGCGTCGCGCAGCTGAAAAACTTGCAAACACACGGTGTCAGAAGCCGGTAATAGACAAGATTCCCGGCGCGCCTGTCTTCAACTATTCCATGAGCTCGCAGCAGGGCCAGATGTTTCGATACGGTAGAAGCATCGCTTCCCACCAGTTCCGTGAGGTCTCCTACTGTGCATTCCCCGCGGCTGAGGCGGTCCACAATAATCAAACGAGACTCGTTGGCCAGTGCTTTCAGCACTCTTGCTTGCTTAGCGAAACCATTGCACTTTGACATGGATAGCAGTATATGGCCATTTGGCCAAATACGCCATAGCTAGGATTGAAAGTTCGCCCCATTCAAGTCCAGCAGCTCGGGTTGAATGGGGCACCGAGTGTTTCCCACATTCGCAAAAAGAGGGCGGATGCGGCCCACCTTATCTTGCTGGTGGAAGTGTGAGCGGAGCGGAGAGTGTAAACCTGAGGGCCGCTCCTGCCGGAAATTCAATCTGTTTGTTCCCGGTCAGCGCGCCGCCTGCAAGCCCCGCGCCCGCGCCTGCCGCAGCGCCAATGCCTGCGCCCTTTCCTCCTCCTGCTAAGCCTCCTATCAAAGCACCCAGGCCCGCACCTCCGCCGGTGGTGACGGCTGTCCTCTTACCTTTCCCCTTTATCGTGTTGGCCAGTAGGTGCGTTTTGATGGGGTATGTCTGTCCGCGAAAAGAGACGCTTGTGAGCGTCAGGTCGAGCTGTCCCTGACCCTTGATTTTGCCCTTTTTCTTGGCGGTAACAACCGTGCCGACGACGTCAGATCCCGCGGGCAGGGCTGTTTTTTCGCCTACGCTTACCGATTGCGCGAGACTTCCGTGAAAAGTCTGTCCCGATTGGCTGTCCTTTGAACTTAATGCCTCACTGGTTTTTACAGTCAGCACGGTCCCGGCCGGCAGAACAATCGGCTTAGGTTGTTCGACGGGAGCAGCAGGAGCAGGTGCACGAGTAGGAGCAGGCGCATGAGGCGCGCGAGCAGGAGTTGACGGATGACCAGGAGCGGGGGCCGCCTGTGGAGCTGCTTGCGCTGGGGGCATTGGGGGTGCTGGTTCGAATGGCACTGCTTCCGGTGGCGGTGCCTGGGAGATCACCTGGGTCTGGTCGTCAACGCTGGTGGCTCCTGGTTGCTCGCGGGCAATCTGCTCCAACTTCTGTTGAGCTGCCGGAGTGGTGATGTTTCCGCTTAATGTGACTTTACCGTCTTTAGCGGTGACATTGATCTGTGAGTCTTTGGTCGCGGGGTCGGCGGCTGCCTTGTTCTGAATCTCTTTAGCAATCGTTTCGTCGCTGGGACGACGATTGCATGAGATCGAAAGGCCTAGCAGCATGCAGAGCGCAATCAAAATGGCTATCTTGCGTGGGTTGTGCATTTTGCCTCCGTTTTTTCAATGAGGATGCGGCGGCTTGAAGGATACGCGCGAATCTGCTGGATAGAACCTGTCGGACCTCGGAATTCCGGTGCGGTTTGCCCGTTTAGGTACCTACTTAAGAACAGATGCCGTGCGCTACGAATGTCGCTACAAACTCGGCCGATCTCCAGCGCCCGGAAATTTTCCCACTGAATCAGAAAAAAATACAGCTAAATTCAGACTGGCTCAAAAAAAATCAGTATTGCCCGGATCTGGATCGAGAGGAAAAAGCATCCTGCAGCACGGAGACGAATCAATGTTATGGAAAGAGGGGTACTCCGATGCTTGGATTAAAGCTGGTTCGTCTTATTGAGAAGCACTCCGACGAGATTGCTGAAGAGCTTTTGGCCAGACTGCAAGAATCAGAACGCACGCCCGCTTTTCGCAACATTCGCGAGGGGGAAGTTCGGGCGACGCTTATTTCACTTTACTCGCACCTTGAAGATTGGCTGCTCACAAAGGCGGAGAGCGACGTCGAACGTTACTTCAGAAATCTTGGGGCTAGACGCGCAGGAGAAGGTATTCCACCAAGTCAGCTGGCTTGCGCGCTTTTGATGTATAAGGCCCAGCTATTGAAATTTATTCGCATGGAAAGCACTGCCGATAGCGCGCTTGAGCTCTACGTGGAACGGGAACTGATGGAGGCGATCGAGCACTTCTTCGACCGCGCCGTTTACTACGGTTTGGTTGGCTATGAAGAGCGAGAGCGGGGACGGGCAGTAAGGGCCGCCTGACAAAAACTATTTGAATAACCGCGTAAGCTACTCGCGCTCCGTGGCGTGGAGGATGGCATCGGCGATGGCAAGGGCCTCAACGGCAGGACGCACGGAGTGAACGCGGACGATGTGGGCTCCGGCGAGCGCGGCGGCAACGATGGCGGCGAGGGTTGCCGTATCGCGAGCAACGGGGGGCAGCAGCAAAGTCGCAGTTTGAGAAATGCCGGAAATACGCTCCGAAACCGTGCGGCCTAGAAAACTTTTGCGTGAGACGGCGGCGAGCAGAGGGAAGCCAAGGGCGTGGAACTCCACAAATCGGGCGAGAAGAGGATAATTCTCGTCAAAGTTCTTGCCAAAGCCAAAACCGGGGTCGAGGACAAGTGAATGGTGGTCGATCCCCGCACTGAGCGCCGCGGCTGCGCCGGTGCGGAGACCTTCGCATACAAGGGAGACGATGTCCGTGGAAGGAGGAAGTGTGCGCCATTCGTGAGGGAGCCCGCGTACGTGCATGAGGATGGCTCCGCAAGGCCTCCCGGCGATGGTGGCCGCCATGGCAGAGTCCCATGTGAAACCGCTTACGTCGTTGACGATCTCGACACCAGCCTCAATGGCCTGCCGCGCTACCTCGGATTTATATGTATCGATGGATAAAACGGAGCCGGGGCTGTGGCGCTTGATGGCTTCAATGACAGGCAGTACGCGGTCAAGTTCTTCGTTGGCAGAGACGGCTCCAGCGAGGGCAGGAGACTTGCCGGACGAAGTCGGCGCGCCGGGGCGCGTGGACTCACCGCCGATGTCGAGTATGTCCGCACCGTCCTCCAGAAGCGCAAGGCCGTGATTAATAGCGGCTTGAGGGTCGAAGAAACGTCCTCCATCGGAAAAGGAATCCGGCGTGACGTTGAGGATGCCCATTACGAGGGTCCGCTCGCCGAGAGCGAGCGCGCGGAGGCCTAGATTCCATTGGAAACGTGGGCGCATGGACTAAGAAAGTGTAGCAGGAAGGGGTTGCTGGCGAGTGAAGTCCGGCATCCAACGTTGCAGTGTGATGTTGTTAAGACATTTTCTTGCCGGAGACAAATTGGTTGCCGGTGATCACGTAGCGCCATTCGTCGAGTGGTGCGCGAGTTACATTGACGCGCGGAGTGGCGGAGACAGGCGAGTCGCGCGAGCCATCATCCGTGATATAAAGGTCGCTCTCCGGGGAGCAGAGATCTTTGGCGTTATCGCGCTCGCGGGTGATGGACATGGCCTGAGAGAGGCGTCCAGGGCCGGAGGTGAGCTGGCGCAATTGCGTGGGGCTGGGGTTCGCGCCCAGGGTTATGCTGCGGAGGCGGGCCATGCTTTCGATGCCGGAGACTGGTTCCAGGGCTCGCAAAAGAACGCATCCGGCGTAGCCTGCGGGCTGACAGCTGATGTTCGTACAGTAGTGATTTCCGTAGATGAAATAAACATATGCATGGCCGGGCGGACCAAAGAGGACAGCATTGCGCGGAGTCCGGCCGACGTAGGCGTGAGCGCCAGGGTCGCTCACGCCAAGGTAGGCTTCGGTTTCGACAATGCGTCCGGTGAGCAGAAGACGCCCCTGGCGGCGCACGAGGAGTTTGCCGAGAAGATCCCGTGCGACGTCGCGAGGATCGCGCGCATAGAAAGTTCGGGCCAGAGGCGAGAGGCGGGCGAGGCTTTGCGAAGTGAGCGCAGGCGGGTTCATGCTATTTCACAGTCAAAGGCGCGGGCCGGGGGCTTCGTCCGGTGTGCCGTTCCCAGCTCAGGTCAGAATGATAAACTGCCCACCCTCCGATTTGCGGAAGGTGGGGCACTGCGGAGCTTGTATCGGCTCTGGTTAATTGTTGGACTGGACCTTGGCGAGGACCTGTTCGGCGTGGCCCTCGGGTTTAACCTTGCGCCATACATGAGTTATGGTGCCGTCGGGAGCGATTAAAAAAGTGGTGCGCTCGATGCCCATCCCTTTTCTGCCGCACCTGTTTATTTCCTTGTACACGCCGAAGAGTTGGGCTACTTCTTTATCGGCGTCGGCGAGCAGGGTGTATGGCAGCTCCAGGCTTTCGTGAAATTTCTTCTGCGCTTTCGATGCGTCTGGAGAAATTCCGAGAATGGTGAATCCGGCATCGGTGAAGTTCTTGTATTGGTCGCGGAATCCGCTGGCTTCTTTTGTGCAACCGGCGGTGTTGGCGCGAGAGTAGAAGAAAAGAACGAGAGGTTTGCCCTGGAAAGAGGCGAGAGTAACTGGCTCGCCGTTTTCGTCGGGAAGGGTGAAATTGGGGGCTTTCTGGTTGACGTCCATGACCAATCTATATCGCAAATCGCTGCAACTCGTCACGCTGGTAATCGCGATATTTACTTTTTCTGTTTCATTGCAGGCACAGTACCGTGCGCCGATACCGGAGCGGAAGACTGCCCGCGCGATTAGCGTGCTGGAGACGCACAAGAATGGATCGCGGTGGCTGGTGCCAGTGGTTTTCTATTACGAAGGCCACTTCTACGACGCCACTTTGTACCACGCCACTCCGGTGCCGCTGAGTTTGTACGCGGATACGCTGTACGAAGTGCAACAGTCCGGTAAGCCCGTGGCTACGTTCACGGTACAAACTGCGAGTCAGGTCAATGATCTGGAGTGGTACGGCAACGGACGCTTCAAATCTCTTCCGGCTCCGTCGACACTGGCGAAAAAGGATGTATTGAAGCCTGTCGTTGCGAAAGACCCTTCGCGGCCAACGTTGCTGCGCCGCGAGGGGAGCGAGGGCGATAACACGCCTGCTGGCCGGGCTGTGGCAACGGCCAAGGCCGAGAACGATCCGAACCGGCCCATCCTGCGTAAGAAGGATGCGGCGGGTGGGAGTCCCGGCGCTCCTGCCCGGCTCGATGGACAGATCCCGGTGGCAAATCCGCTCGCGGAAAAAGATTCGACGAAGCCTCAGGCACTGACAACAGCTATCGCCGCAAAGGTCACAGAAGAGGCGAGTGGCGAAGCTCCAGACCATCCAATCCTGCGGCGTGGCAAACCTGCGCAGGAGCAGAGCGTGCGCGATTTACCGGTACTAAGGCCGGATTTCGCGAAGAAAAACGAAGACCAGATCACAAGGCAGATTGCGATCAGCGATGCGGAGCCTTCCGATGCGCAGCCGCTTCTTTTCATTTGCCCTGAAGAGGAGCGCAGACAGATGGAGACCGCGGCGCGTGAACTGGCCCGCTCCGAATTGATTCGGATGGCAGCGCGGCGCGGTATTGAACCACTGGCCAAGCAGAAACTTTTGAAAGCGGGCGGGAAGCCAGCCAGAGGGCATTCGTCCACTCAGAAGATCGCGTTTGAAGATGAGCAGTTCGTTCCGTATGACTTGGGCTACGATAATTACGCAACTGTGGTGTTTTCCGGGCGTTACGCGCCTGAAGCAAAGGGTATGGGCGGCGTGCACAAAAGTTGGGTGGTGATCGTGGTGGCGCGTCAGGACCCCGAGGGCAAAATGATCAAGCTCTACAGTTCGGTCAGCGACCCGAGAGAGCTTGACCTGTACCCGGAGGTTCATCTGGTGGATGCTCTGGACCCGGATGGAAGCGGACGGGTTGCATTTCTGTTTCGGGAACGAAAGCGCGATGGCGTGAGCTGGTTGCTGGGCCGATTGAGCGGCCACGATCTGCAGACGATCTTTGAGACTCCCCCGCGCTGAGGAATGGGCAGGACCCCGCCCTTTTCAGAAGCGTTATCCGCAAAAAGAACAGGCGGAAGGTTGGCCTGTACCCTTCGCAACCAGTCATGGTTAGCATTGAGTACAGGCAGCTCTCTTCCGTGCTGGTCAGGCCTTGGCAGACAGGGTGGCTTTTTCCGTGGCCTCGATCTGGTTGGCGTAGGACGCCAGTGCCAGAAGAGGGAAGTAGTTCCTGTAGAGGTGGTAGTAAAGATAGTAGACCCGTGGGAATCCGGTGCCCGTGGGAATGGATTCGTCCCAGGTTCCGTCCGATTTCTGTTTTTCGCGCAGCCAGCGTATGCCATCCATGACGGGTTTGCAACGGACTCCTCCGGCGGCAATGAGTCCGAGGATTGCCCAGGCAGTTTGCGAGGGTGTGCTCGCGGCTCTCTCAAAGCGATTCGTTTCATAGCCGCGGCAGCTCTCGCCCCACCCGCCGTCGGGGTTCTGCACTTCGCGGAGCCAGTGGGCAGCGCGCGCAATGGAGTAGGAGGCATCCGGCGAGCCGCTGGCGCGCAGGCCGCGAATGGCGAGGAAAGTACCATAGATGTAGTTCACTCCCCAGCGCCCGTACCAGCTTCCGTTTACCTCCTGCTGCGCAAGCAGGTAGGCCACGCCGCTGGCGATTACGCCATCAGTATAGGTGAAGCCCCTTTTGCAGAGTGATTCCAACGTGCGTCCGGTGATGTCGGGACAAGAGGGGTCCAGCATGGCGTTGTGATCGGCAAAGGGAACCTTGTTGAGAATCTGCCAATTATTGTCCACGTCGAAAGCCGCCCATCCGCCATCGGAGCCCTGCATACCGATCAGCCAATTGATCGCTCGGCGCTCGGCACGAGCCTGCTTATCGGGATCGCTGGCTTTGGCATGAAGGAGTGCGAGCAGAACCATTGCGGTGTCATCGATGTCGGGGTAGAACTCATTGGCAAATTCAAAGGCCCAGCCTGAAGGAGTGAGGTCGGGGCGCTTGGCCACCCAGTCACCCTTGCGGCGGATCTCTTTGGTCAGCAGCCAGTCCGCGGCGGCGGTGAGGCGAGCGGGGTCAGCCTGGCCAAACTCACCCAAGGCAAATGCGGCGATCGCAGTATCCCAGACGGGAGACTTGGCGGGCTGAAAGTCGAAGCCGTCCTCGGTTTCAAGCATGAGGTCGTTAAATTGCTCGAGTGCCAGCTGAAAATCGGGATGATCGCGTTCGTAGCCGAGAGCGTCCATGGCCATAATGGCGTACATCATGGATGGGTAGATTGCTCCGATACCCTCGCTGTACCGCATGTGATCCAGCATCCATCGCTCGGCCTCGCGAATTGCGCGCTGGCGAATTGTCCTGATGCTTTGGCGCTCCCAGCGTTTGAAGAGCTTGTCGGCGGTGATGAAGACGTTCGCGATGCGGTCTTTTCGTGGCAAGGCGAATTTTCGATGCGGATGGCTGAGTTCTTCAATGCCCAAGCCACCGGGGGTGGGCTTTGTTTCTCCAACGGCCTGTACCAGCGAGAGGGGGACGACGATGGTGCGCGTCCAGGAAGACATCTCATAAAGGAAGTTGCCGGGAATAATGACGATTTCGGGCGGAATCGTGGGGCAGTACTTCCGGGGATAGAGGCCGAAAAAACTGAAATTGATCTTGGTGTAACTGTTGCAGGCCTGAATGCCGCCGAGTTTTAGGATGACTGCGCGGGCCCTCTGCATGCGCGGATCGTTGATGTCCATGCCGGCCATTTTGAGCATGGTGTAGGCGCGAACGCTGGCATTGATATCGGCGGGGCCGGGTTCGTAGATGGTCCAGCCGCCGTCGGGGCGCTGGGCGTCAAGAATGCTGCGGACCGCTTTGCAAATCCGGGGCATAGTAGGTGGATTCCAGCTTCCATCGGGGGCGGCGGGGTAGAGCCACATCTGGAAAAGGATGTAGTCGGATAAAAGAGTGGTATCGCCGGTGAGGTCGCCATACCAGTAACCTTCAGGATATTGCCTGGAGTACAGGGCGTGGGTCGCTTGCAGGGCCGCCGCCCGAGCTTGCCCGGCGGATGTAGTAGCCACGGTCCGGGCCTTTGCTGCGTCTTCGATAGGTGCCGAAGGCTTGCCGCTCACGATAATTCCCGGTAGCTCTCTCATGAATAGATCCCTCTTGGCGAAGAATCGCCAAAAATTCTTCAAAACCGTCATTTCATGACAGGTTTTGCTGGATGTACTCACGTTAATGTACTCATCTTGAGCAGTCATGTCGAGAGAAGACCGTCAGTTTGTTACAGGTTTTGACGGATCAACGGGAGTAAAAGACTTAAATTGATGCCGAATCGGGCGCCAAGACGCGAAAGGTTCATTGCTGAGATCTTTTCGTGAATTTCTGGGGCGAGGTCGCGAATCTTACTGAAAAGCAACAATTTTCAAAACAAGTTGCGTTCGAGAATGAACAAAATAATTTTGCTGGTTATTGCAGTGCTGGCCACGAGCTCCTTTGCCCTGGCCAGCGACACCTACACCATTGACGGCGCGCACTCTTCGGTAGGTTTTGCGGTGAAGCACATGGGAATTTCTACCGTGCGTGGGCGTTTTACCGAGGTGAGTGGCACGATTTTGCTTGATGAGAAGGCGGTTAGCAACAGTTCGGTGACGGCAGCGATCAAAGCTGCTTCGGTGAATACCGATAACGCTACCCGCGATAAGCACCTGAACAGCCTGGATTTTCTTGACACCGCGGCTTATCCGGAGATCAGGTTCCAGAGCACGAGCGTTCGCCACGTGGATGGTGACAAGTACGTCGCAACCGGCAATCTGACGATTCGGGACGTGACGAGGAGGGTGGAGATTCCGTTCACGCTGGCGCGGGGCAAGGGAATGAAGGGCGATCGGCGACTGGGCATCGAGGGAACGCTGGCGATCAACCGATACGATTATCACGTGAGCTACGATCCGACGGGAGTGGTGGTGGGCAAGGAGGTCAAGATCGAATTGAGCCTGGAAGCGAGCTTGGAGGAAACAAAGGCGACAAGGTAAACAGGCGGAATAGTGTTTGAGGTCCCCGGCGAAGTGCCGGGATGTTTGTTCTTGCGCGGATACCGCGCGTAGAAACGTAAAGCTACTATGGACCTCTATACTGCTTGCATGAGTGAAGAGACATTCCAAACGGATTCGCGGCTGGGCCGCGCGGTGGTGGCGCTGCGGGATGTGCTGCATGGTTCGCGAGGCTCGGGCGTGCTGAGCGCAAAAGACTTGGCTGCGGCGGCGGGCGTGCCGGTGAATGAAACCGGGATGCTGGCAGACGAGTTGCGCGGGCTGGGCGTGGAGCTGGACGGCTCGGCGGCATCAGGGTTCCGGCTTACGAGTGAAGCTGACGTGGCGCTGCCGGAGGTGCTCGAACCGGAAATTGCAGGGACGGTTTTCGCCGGGGGCGTGAGGCACTATGCCAAGATCGGATCGACTTCGACGATGGCAATGAAAGGCGGAGCCGAGGGCGTTGCGGAAGGCGCGGTTTGGCTGGCGGAAGAGCAGACGGCCGGCAAAGGACGCGCGGGACATACCTGGGAATCGAATCCGCGGGATGGGATTTACTGCTCGGCGCTACTGCGTCCGAGGCTGGCTCCGGCGGATGTGATTATTTTGTCGCTGGCGGCGGGGCTGGCAGTGGTTGATGCCGTACATGAAGTGACCGGTCTGTGGGGCGATCTGCGCTGGCCCAACGACGTGATGCTGGGCGGCAAGAAATTTTGTGGCATTTTAACGGAACTGAACGCGGAGGTGACCAAGGTCCGCTATGTCGTGGTGGGCATGGGCATTAACGTGAATCAAATGGAGTTTCCGGCGGAGCTGGAATCGATCGCGACCTCGCTGCGTATCGCGGCGGGACGCCGCTTCGCTCGCGTTCCGCTGGTGGCCGCGCTGTTGCGCGCACTAGATCGCGAGCAGTCAGCGCTGCATCATGGCATAGGAGGCGCGAAGGAAAGCATCTTGCGCCGTTTCGAGCAGCACTCATCTTACTGCTGCGATCGCGTGGTTTGGGTAGAGGAAGACGGCGGCTACGAGGGCGTGACTCGAGGGCTCGATGATCGTGGTTTCCTGAAGGTTGAGACGGCGCAAGGGATGCGGACGGTGCTTAGCGGGGGAGTCAGGGAGAGATAGGTGTTCTTTCAGGTAACTGCCGATCACGCTGGCGAGTTCAGAGCACCCCTTTCGTCTGCCCAAGAATCAGTGGCAGGCGGTGGAGGACAAGTTCTTGAGCGGAATGCGGGTAAAGCGCAGCTTGCTGGGGCTGTTGAATTGGTGGCCTCCCTATCTCGGCATGGGGGTGAAAGTACGGCGCATTTCGAAGGATTTTCGAGAAGTAGATGTCGAGATGCACTTGCGCTTCTGGAACTCGAACTACGTGGGCGTACATTTCGGCGGCTCTCTGTTTGCAATGACCGATCCGTTTTACATGCTGATGCTGATTGAGAACCTCGGGCCTGACTTCGTAGTCTGGGACAAGGCGGCCTCGATTCGCTTTCGTAAACCGGCGAAAGGAACAGTCAGGGCAGAATTCAGGCTGAGCCAGGAGCAAATTGAAGAGGCGCGCAGAGGCGCGGAAAATCAGGCCAAGTTCGAACCGGTGTTTGTGGTGCAGATCAAGGATCAGGGCGGAGAAGTAGTAGCCGAGGCCGAGAGGACGTTGCATATTAGAAAGAAACGCACAGGAATGCGAGGTTCGGAATAGAGTCAGGCGGACGAAAATTGACGAATCTTTACAGTGGCAACGAGAACATCTGTTGGCTCCCGAATTGCAATTTGGTATCGTAAGTCTCAGGAGTTTGCGGGACGAAAATGAAGAAATTTGCTTTACCTGAAGACGACGACTTGGCTTCGTTGTCAGACGCGCAGAATCAAGATCTGGACATCCCTCTGAGTGTTGCGGTTTCTGTGGAAGACCTGCTTGACGGCTTTCCGATCGTCATGAATTTTCCTATTCTTCGGAGCGATGAGGACGAATTTAAGCACGTCAACAATCTTGTTTACCTTCAGTGGTGCGAGCGCGCGCGGGTCGAGTATCTACGTCGCATTTCTCTGTGGACGGGTTTGCCGCCTTCCGGAACCGGTCCCATTCTGGCCAGTGTGAAATGCGATTACAAAACACCGTTGAGGTTTCCTGACATAGCCTGCGTCGGGACGCGGGTCAGCAGGATCGGCAACAGCAGTATGAGGATGGAACACATCATCGTCAGCCAGGAACTTAGGATCGTGGCGGCGGTGATCGATTCGACCATAGTCACGATTGACCATACACGTGGAAACTCAATTACTGTTCCCGCAAATGTCCGGGGCCTGATTGGTGAGCTGGAAGGCAAGTTTTTCGACATGCCCGACGCCTGAGAGTGCTTTGGCTTCGTCCGAGGGCGAACTCCTCGTCTAGCCAAAAGCACGCTTTGAGCAGTCTCCACAAATCCAGGAACTCACCTAGAAAAAACAGCAGCTATGATCCATCCGGGCCTAGGTGCGGCTCTAGGAGTCTCTAAGGCTGTTGAAAACCTCGTTTTTCTGAACAGGCTTCGCTACTCTCAAAACTCTGTTTGCAAGCCACTGCAAATTAAATCGGTTGATCATTTTTCCTGAATTCCATTGACTCTGAACTTTTGAGACGAGCAACTCAGGCCAGCAACTTACATCTTCGCTAAAAGTTTTGTACTTACAATTCAGATGGCCTTAAGGCAGGAATCTTAAACACCTTAGGTGCTTCGACGAATGTTTCAATCGACGGCGCTGCTCGATATTGGAACGGTCAGATGCTGCTCAGACGACGAACGAGTTGGCAAAAATTTCCTTATACAGGTGCTCCATTGATTAAAAACTTGCTTGCAGCGCTTTTTTTGTTTGCATTTGCACCCTTTGGCATTGCACAGATTTCGGTTAACGTCGCTACTCCCACACCGTATGCGACTGTAGCCGCGCCGCTTCGCGTGCGTGCCACGGCAACTAGTTCACGTCCGATCACAGGCTGGCATGTTTACGTGGACGGCAGGGACGCCTACTCAGGCCCTGCTGCTGGAACCATCGATACTAGCATCGCAACCACAACCGGAACCCACCAGGTGGTGGTTCGCGCATGGGACTCAAGCGGCGCGTACGACAGTCGGGCGATGCAAGTCATAGTTTCCAGCAGCACGGGAGTGAAGACTGGAGAGACGCCCGCCCCCGCCACCAGCAAGGGGCTTCCTACTCCGCCATCCACGGCCAAGGTATTTAACAACATCGAGGAAATGACCAGCGGATGGGGCACCTGCAATACTCCAGCGTGCGCCGGTGGTTCAGGCGCAGGCACCTACTGGCAGGCATTCAATCAAACTTCGCCCTCGCTGGACGGACGCAGCATGCAGCTTTACCAGACTGGTAGCTGGAGCAACGCTCTCTGGTACAAGAAGTTGGGGAAGAACAACAGCGTGACGAATTTCCTGTGGGATTTCTGGGTACAGCTCGATAAGGCTTCCCTGACTGCAGCGCAGACGCTTGAGTACGATGCTTTCCAGTTTGTCGGTGGCTACAACTACATGATCGGTACTCAGTGCAACTACGCTGCTCGCGTGTGGGACACCTGGAATGAATACACCGGAAAATGGCTGCACACTACCATTCCATGCCAGAAGTTCACGCCCGGAACTTGGCATCACATTCAGTGGTATATGACCACCAACCACACCAACCACACTTATACCTATAAAACGCTTGTGGTTGACGGAGTTGTTTACAACCTGAATCAGACCCAGCCTGCGAAATACCTTGGTTGGGCAGATAACCTCGGAGCACAGTGGCAGCTTGACGTAAACGCCAGCGGCACGGGCTACCACGAGTGGGTGGACAAGGCAAAGCTCACGGTGTGGTAAAAGGTAGACAGATTCATGCAAAGCGAGGGCTGGCCGTTGCGCCGACCTTTGCTTTTTGGCTCTGATTTTGTAATGTGCGCGATTCAGAAAGCGCGGCAACTGTTTTCATGTTCAATAGCTTCGGACTACACTGGTAGTTCGACTGGTGCGCTTCCGCGGCGGGGTGTCTGCGTGGGCGGGCCGGTCAAGACGGGTTGCGCGGCGGGGTGCCGCGCCCGGTCCCTAAAAATCCATACTTAAGGCGAACTATGAATACATTTGGCAGCCGCTCCTCGCTTCGCGTTGGCAGCAGGCAGTACGACTTCTTCCGCATCTCTTCTCTGGACAAACACGGGTTTCAAACGGCTCGGCTGCCTTATTCGCTGCGCATTCTGCTGGAGAATCTGCTGCGCCGCGAAGACGGAGTCAGTTGCACGGCGGAGATGATTCGCGCGCTGGCCTCGTGGACCTCGAAGACGACCTCGGCGGAGGAGATTTCGTTTATGCCGAGCCGGGTTCTGCTACAGGATTTCACGGGTGTTCCGGCAATTGTGGATTTGGCTGCGATGCGCGACGCCATGGCGAGGCTTGGTGGCGACGCGAAAAAGATCAACCCTCTGCAACCGGCAGAGCTGGTGATTGACCACTCGGTGCAGGTAGACGAGTTCGGTACGCCACAGGCTTTCGATCTGAACGCGGCACTGGAGTTTCAGCGCAATCAGGAGCGGTATGCCTTCCTGCGCTGGGGGCAGAGCGCGCTGAAGAATTTTGCGATCGTGCCTCCGGATACGGGAATCGTGCACCAGGTAAATCTGGAGTATCTGGCGCGAGTGGTGTTTGTGCTGGAAGAGAATGGCAAGACCGCAGTGGCCTATCCGGACACGCTGGTGGGGACGGATTCGCACACCACGATGGTGAACGGTCTGGGCGTGCTCGGCTGGGGCGTTGGCGGAATTGAAGCCGAGGCGGCAATGCTGGGGCAAGCGGCTTCGATGCTGATTCCGCAGGTTGTGGGCGTGAGGTTTACGGGCAAGCTGCGCGAAGGCTCGACCGCGACCGACCTGGTGCTGACCGTGACCGAGGTGCTGCGCAAGAAGGGCGTGGTGGGGAAGTTCGTGGAGTACTTTGGGCCGAGCCTGGGATCGCTGACACTGGCCGACCGCGCGACGATTGCAAATATGGCGCCCGAGTATGGAGCGACTTGCGGAATCTTCCCCGTGGATGAGGAAACGTTGCGGTATCTGCGGCTGACAGGGCGCAGCGATGAGCAGATTGCGCTGGTGGAGGCTTACTACAAAGAGCAGGGGCTGTTCCACTCGGCAAGCTCTCCGGAGGCGGAGTACACGGATGTACTGCACATCGACCTGGGTGCGATTGAGCCTTCGATTGCCGGGCCGAAGCGTCCACAGGACCGGGTGGAGCTGTCGCAAGCGGCGGCCTCGTTTGCGGAGGCGCTGCCTGCGCTGATGAAGCCGGATGCAAAAGTTGTGGCGAAAACGGCAGGACGCGCGGAAAGGGATTCGAAGGACTTTGCGACGGCTCTGCATCATGGCAGCGTGGTGATTGCGGCCATTACGAGCTGCACGAATACGTCGAACCCGTACGTGCTGGTGGCAGCCGGGCTGCTGGCTAAAAAAGCGGTGGAGAAGGGATTGAAGTGTCCTGCGTGGGTGAAGACATCGCTGGCTCCAGGGTCGAAGGTGGTGACCGAGTATCTGAATGCGTCGGGGTTGCAGACCTATCTCGACCAGCTTGGTTTCAACCTTGTAGGTTATGGCTGCACGACTTGCATTGGGAATTCAGGACCGCTGCCGCAGGAGGTTTCCGACGTGGTGGCTGCGCAGGATCTGGTGGTTGCGAGCGTCCTGTCGGGGAACAGGAATTTCGAGGGACGCATCAACTCCGAGGTTCGCGCGAACTACCTGATGTCTCCGCCGCTGGTGGTGGCGTTTGCGCTGGCAGGCGAGATGATAGACATGTACAAAGACCCCATTGGCAACGGAAACAACGGGCCGGTGTACCTGAAGGATATTTGGCCGACGCAGAAGGAAGTGGACGAGATCGTGCACGGGGTGATCACGGCGGAGATGTTCCGCGGCACGTACGCCGATGTGCTCGAAGGCGACGCGCGCTGGCGCGGACTGAAGGTTCCGGCGGGCGACACATATTCGTGGGACGCCAATTCCACTTACATTCAGAATCCTCCGTATTTTGAGGGAATGGCAGCGGAGCCGAAGCCGGTTGCGGTGATCAAAGGAGCTCGCGTGCTGGCGCGCTTTGGGCACTCGGTGACGACGGACCATATTTCTCCGGCGGGATCGATCAAGAAAGACAGTCCGGCGGGCAAGTATCTGATGGAGTACGGAGTGAAGCCGGTGGACTTCAACTCGTATGGCTCGCGGCGCGGAAATCATGAGGTGATGATGCGCGGAACGTTCGCAAATACGCGCATTCGCAACAAGCTGGTGCCGCATATCGAGGGCGGATACACGAAGCACATTCCGAGCGGCAAGGAACTGACGATCTACGATGCGGCGATGCAGTACCGCAGCGAAGGCACGCCAGTGATCGTGATTGCGGGCAAGGAGTATGGCTCGGGATCTTCACGCGACTGGGCGGCGAAGGGTCCGCTGCTTCTGGGCGTGAGGGCTGTCATCGCGGAAAGCTTTGAGCGCATTCATCGCTCGAATTTAGTTGGAATGGGGATTCTTCCGTTGCAGTTTTTGCCGGAGCAGAACCCGGATACCGTGGGCATTACGGGCGAGGAGAGCTACGAAATCGTGGCAGTGGACGCCGCGCTCGCCAACTTCGCGCCAGGAAAAACGGTTGAAGTAAAAGCCACGGCTGGCGATGGATCGGTGAAAACGTTTAAGGCTATGCTGCGGATCGACACTCCGCAGGAGGTGCTCTATTACCAGCACGGCGGGATTTTGCAGTACGTGATCCGGCAGTTGCTGCGCGGCAGGTAATAGGTAAGTAAGTACATTTGGGAAGAAAGAGCGGGGCAAACTAAGAGTTTGCCCTGCTTTTTTGTTCAGGTGGCGGGCCTATACTCAAGGTATGTTGAACGATCTGAGTACCCGGACGAGCAGGTTCGAACTGGACCGCAATTCGGTTTTGTACATCGTGTTCCTTGGAGCGACGTCGGCACTTTGTAACTTATCAATTGACATGAGCCTGCCTGCGCTGCCGAGTCTGCAGCACTTCTTTCACGTTGGGCCAGCGCTGGCGGCGCGAACGCTGGGGATATTCCTGCTCGGTTATGCTTCGGGACCGATTCTCTTTGGGCCATTGTCAGACCGTTATGGGCGGAAGCCGATCATGATTTTCGGGCTCTCGCTCTACACGCTGGCGGGGTTGGGATGTTTATTCGCACCCGCAATCGACGTTCTGCTCGCCTGCCGCTTCCTGCAGGGAATCGCCGTGGGTGCAGCGGCCGCGCTGCCGGCGGCAATTGTGCGCGACGTGTTTACTGGTTTGGAAGGACGCAAGCACCAATCCTATGTCACGCTGGTCAACAACGTAGGACCGCTGATTGCGCCGACTCTGGGAGTGTTGGTGCTGATGGTATGGAGCCAATGGCGCTCCATCTACGTCGTGCTGGGTACGATCGGAGTAGTGCTGCTCAGCTGCTGCGTGTTGGGCTTCAGGGAGACTCTGCCTCCGGAGCGAAGGAGGGGCGATGCGAAGTCTCTGGTGGCCGGATATGCGACGGTTTACAGTGACAAGCGTTTCCGGGTTGCAGTCGCTTTGCAGACGTTTGCTTTTTGCGGAATGTTCGCTTTCATCACCGCTTCGCCGCTGGTATTCATGAACATGCTCGGGCTGTCGCGCGTGGGCTTTGCAGCGTTGTTTGCAACGACCTCCGCTGGTACGGCGACGGGCTCGCTGGTAAACGGATTTCTGCTCAACAGGAAAGTCTCCCACCTGCGGTTGCTGGGTGTTGGCGTGAGCGTGAGCGTGGTGTCGAGCAGTCTGCTGTTGTTGCTGACGCATACGGTATATGCGACGACGATTCCGATGGCGGCGCTGGTTGTGATCAACAACTTCTGCGCCGGAATTGTGCTGTCCAACGCTACGCACTCGGCGCTGGAAGGATTGGCAAATGCAGCCGGAACGGGCTCAGCCCTGCTGCGGACTACCCAGATGCTGGGCGGGTCGATTTCCAGCATGATCGTCGGATACCTGATTGGCACGAAGGGAACCAGCGCAATGGCGATGGTAATGTCGGTATGTGCCTGGATTACGGCAGCGCTTTTCTGGTTCGGCTTCTCATACCTGAAAGATAAAACCGTCGATGTTCCGGAACTGGAGTTGGAACCGGAATTGGTGGAAGTGGACTAATAGATAATTCGCCGCTAATGCATTAAGGCCGCCCATAGAGGCGGCCTTTGTATTTTGCGCTGCGAGAGGTAGTCAGGGGTGAGGGGTTAGGGTTAGATTCCCACCGCAGTGTATTCGTCCTCATCAGTGCGGCGTTTTTCAAACTTACGATAGGCGTTGTACGGCTTGCTGGCAAAGCGGCGCTTGCGCAGTTCGTAACCGGCCCAAAGGCCGAGACCGATGGCTCCAGCGACGCCGATTGCTGTGGCGATGGTAATGGCCGGATGCTCGGTCATGGGGCGCGCCATGCGTCCTCCGGCGAGGACTACACGGCCCGGAATTCCAAGTTCGCCGCGAAAGTTGACGACCGCATCATAGCCTCCGCGCTCGATGGCACGGTAAGCGTTGACAAAAGTTTTTAGCGAAGGGGAGATTGTGTCCTGGCCGCCGTGGACTACGGCATGATGCACGCCGCGCTCCTTCTGGCGTTCGAGCAGTTCTTCCAGAGCAGCGCCAAGTGAGTGGCCGTGGCTGGCATACGAGCGATAGGCGATGCGGCCGCTCTTGTCGATGATGAAAGATGCGTTGGGAAGCGCGCCATAAGTGCGATGGACCGTGCCGCCGAGTTCATCGATAAGCACGGGGAATTCGATCTCTTCCTGATGGCGCAGCAGAGTGGCGGCACGAACCTTGTCTTCGATCGAGTGGTGCGCAGGGATCTGGGATCCGGGATGTGCTTCGCGCACGTAGATGAAAAGGAACTCGACCTCGGAGATAGGGAACTCGTGAGCGAGCGAGCGAAGGCCGCCGATGGAAGCAGCGGTCCGCGGACAGGTGGCCGAGCCGAAGGTGAGCACAACGTTTCGTGAATTCTTGAAGTCGGAGAGCTTTACAAACTCGCCACTAAGAGAGCGCAACTCGAAGTCGGGCGCTTCGTCGCCGGGTTCAGGAGCACGACCCCAGCGGTCGTCCGAATCGTTTTGCAGCATCTCGCGGCGAAAGCGCTCGTAGTTGTAACGGGAAAATCCGAACATAAATGCCTCCGATCGGGTGGCGAAACCTTGCCAAAGATAATACTGTTTTGTGCGGCACTGCGCGAATTCATGATTGCACTCCGGTATGATGCAGCAGCGAAGGGAAGGCGTTGACAGGAGCAGCTCTGTTCTGCGTTGCGCGTTTTCGTGGGATCGTTCCGTGCTCAGGAGTGCGCACTGCGTTAGTCTCGCCCTTGCCGGTAAGGGCAATGGTCTTTGGGTGATGGCTATCTTTCCGGATGGAGAAGTGAAAATCGAGCTGATAAACAAGCTCTTTGAAAAACTCGCAAATGCTGCTATTGCTCTGGAGCCGAGATGCCACGAACGACCGCTGGCAAGCGCTCACCCCCTCGGAGCTGTGTTTTCCACAGTTATTTTCTGAAAGCTGTAAATTCCTCGCCCCTGCTTTTGAATACATAGAAGCACAGTCAGCCAGCTACAATGATCGGCGCAGCGTAACCAGGCTGAATCGCGCACTGGGGCTGTGCCAAAAACGAGAAAGTGTTCGGACAAATTGGGCCAATGAAAGTCACCATTCATAAGGGCAGCCGCGAAATTGGCGGAAACTGCATCCAGGTCTCATCGGGTAAGACAACGATTCTTTTAGATGTAGGTCTTCCTCTCAGCACAGACAGCCGGCCTGTCGATGTCTCTCACATGGCTGTTGATGCCGTGCTCGTCAGCCACGGCCACCGCGATCACTTCGGCCTGATGGGTTCACTGCTGCCCTGCACTCCGGTTTATATCGGCAAGTTGGCTCGCAGCCTGATCGATGCCACGCGGGTATTCCTCGGCGAAGAGAGATATGCGCTCAACTTTCACGAGTTCAGCGCCTGGAAACCGTTTACCATCGGCGAGTTCACCATCACGCCCTATCTCGTCGACCACTCCGCCGCCGATGCCTACGCCTTCTTCATCGAAGCCGAAGGCAAGCACCTGTTCTACAGCGGCGATCTTCGCTCGCACGGACGAAAGGGAATACTCTTCGAGAATCTTGTAAAGCGCCCGATTCGCGACATCGATGTCCTCTTCCTCGAAGGCACCATGATGCATCGCAACAACGACCTCTTTCCTGACGAAACGGCTGTCGAAAGCGCGATCTTTCAGACAATACAGGAGCAGAAGAACATCTCGTTCCTGCTCTCGTCCTCGCAAAACATCGACCGCATCGTCTCTGCATATCGGGCGTGCAAACGCGCCCACAAGTTCCTGGTCATAGACATTTACACCGCATGGGTGCTCGAACAGGTTCAGATGGTAAGCAGCAGTTCGCCCTGTTTGGACCGGAAGGAGATTCGAGTTTACGCAAAAGGTAGTCAGTATGAGAAGTTGAAGGCCAACCCGGAGTATTTTGGCGATTTCAGCAAGCGGCTCTTTCGCCGCCGGGTGATACCGGGGGAACTGCGGGAGACTCCGGAAGCATTCCTCTACTTCGGCAAGATGTCCAGCTTTGACTTTATCGACCAATTCAAGAACGCCGCCGCCCCCGTCAACGTGATCTACTCGCAGTGGCTCGGCTATCTCGACGGAAATCATCCCGAGTACTTCGGGAGTGACAGAATTGCAGCCTATCGAATGGCCCCAGACATAAACTTTGTCTACGCTCACACCAGCGGCCACGCCCCAGTTGACGATCTGCAGCGGTTGGCCAAGGCACTGAATCCGCGCAAGCTCGTTCCCATTCACACCGAGCACGGCGAAGACTTCTCCAAGATTTTTGCAAATGTAGTCACACTTAACGACGGCGAGGTTTCTGCCCTAGCCTGACAGTTCTCCATGCTTTCTTCAAATATCGTCCGTCGTCAGGACGAAGAATAGTGAGAGGTTTAAAGTGAGTGAATTCAAAAGAGGCCTGAGCGACCGCTTCATCATGGCGTTGACCGCCCTCGCGCAGAAGCCTGGGTGGTGGCAGGATGTGCTCGCCGATGCTTCGCTGATCATCGGCATTCGCGATGAGGAATTGGACGTCTACTGGAACGGACAATCGCTCTTCCATGCCGTCTTCGATGGCGAACGAGTGAATGTCAACACGCACGTCAAATACTTGCTCGATCCAGAAAGAAAGGATCGGGTCGCATTGAAGGAAGACGGCAGTTTTCAGGTCGTGCCGACACCGATGCTTGAGAGGTACGCTTCGGGCTCGCTGAAGAAGCTGAAAACGGCCGCTGACTTGTTCTCGGGAATGGAAAAACAAGGAGTACACGCGATTGCCAAAGCCAACGAAAACATAATCGACGTCGAGATTCGGCTCGATGCAAAAGACCTCGATACAGAACGTGATCAGCCAAGGATCGACATCGCTGTGTTCGAACAATCGCCCGATGGCGTCGAACTCATGTTCTGGGAGGCGAAGCTGTTCGCCAACAAGGAGCTTCGCGCCTCTGAATCCGCGCCCGTCGTAAGGCAGATCGAAGAATACAAGCGGGTCCTGGAAGAACGACAAGCTGGAGTGCTCTCTTCGTACCGCCGGGTCGCCAAAAATCTAGTCGCGATTGCAGAAATGAGCGGCGGGGTCCGCAAAGTCGGACCTGCAATTCAAGCGGTCGCGGATGGGACGGGGCTGAGGATGAGTTCTCCTGCCAACGTCGGTCTCGTTATTTTTGGCTTCGACGATGACCAGAAAGCGGTAGGCGGTTACGGACACAAACATTTTGAGAAATTGAAGAAGCAACTCGGCGAAAAATCAGTGCGCGCGTGCGGCAAAGCTGTTGGTTTGAAGCTCTGTTTTCAATCGTAAGGAATGGCCAACCAAAAGATCCAAGGTTGTTCGAACCGGATGGAACGCCATTTAACCTTTGTGCAAGGAGAGTTGACTGTGGCTGAATTTAAGTTCGACGGAAAAGTGCTCCGCTCCAAGTCGGGGAGCAGAGTTGCTGAGACAGATGGAAAGTACGTCCGCGATTCTCACGGCAGGCGGATCGGCCAATTCGACGGCAAGATTATTCGCGATGACCACGGCAGCCGCCTTGCAGAATTCGATGGCGAGGTCATACGCAGTACTTCTGGCAGCAGGCTCGCCACCATCGCCGATGTTAAAAAGGCGATTGACGGAACGGGAGGCATTTCCCTGGTTGCTGTGTGGCTATTGGTGGTCCGCTAACCCGGCCACGCGATGCGAATCGTTTTTCGGCAAATAGGATGTGGTAAACCAACACCCCATTTGCCCGTTGCTTTTTATGACAGAGAGGTCCACAAAAGCGTCACGATCCAAGAGCGGACCTGAGCCGCGAGTCGGCATTTTCTGGCTGCTGGACGACACCCTCCTCACCGACAGCACTCCGCTCGACCAAGCGGAGCCGTGGGCCGACCACCTAACACATCCCCGAAGCCATATTGACGTGTGGGACGCTTGGCAGAAGTTGGGCAAAGTACCCGTTGACGTTGCTTATGAGGAGCCGCCCCGTGCGAGGGTGTCATTCAACCGGAAGACCAACCAATTTGAGCTTCTGGCTGACAAATGCATTCTCGAACGCAAGAATGTTGTCGCGGAGATCACGCGCGCGCTTGGCTTGCCCAAGAACATCATGGTTGGCAGCGACTCGCACTATCGCTGTTCGAAGTGTCTGTACGGCAGCGGCACCGAAGAGGATTGGGACGATTGATCGAGATTATTTTCACAGAAGAAACATAGTGCGGGAGTCGGGTGGCATGGAAAAAAAGTGGCCGCTCCTCCTTGTGAAAAGAATGTCATGAGACTGAACACAGAAGAAGGTGAATGTGGGTCGCCGGTCCGTCTTTGCCAAGAGATTTCGTCAAACGTTTTCTGTGGCCCGGATGCAGCGCGCCTTGTGGCCGGGAGCAATCTCGACCAGTTCGGGCATTGCGGATTCGCAGGCGGGGATGCAGAGGGGGCAACGCGGGGCGAATGAACATCCGGGCGGTAGTGAGCCGGGCGATGGCACGGCACCTTCGATAGTGCGCAGAGGTTGGTAACGATTCGTCTTCAAAGTGGGAATGGAGCTGAGCAGACCGCGCGTGTAAGGGTGTGCGGGCTGTTCGAAAATTTCGCGGGCAGTTCCGCTCTCTACGATTCTTCCGGCATACATCACGGCGACATGATCGCTGACGCGGCTGACTACGGCGAGGTCGTGCGAGACGAAAAGCATGGCCAGGCCGAGGCGCTGGCGCAATCCGGCGAGCAATTCGAGAATCTGCGCCTGCACGGTGACGTCGAGCGCCGTGGTAGGTTCATCGGCGATGAGCAACGCGGGGCGATTGACAATGGCCATGGCGATCATGACGCGCTGTCGCTGGCCCCCCGAGAGCTGATGAGGATAGTCGCGCCAGCGGCGTTCAGGATCGGGGATGGCGACCTCACGGAGAGCGTCTACGGCGCGCTGGCGGGCCTCTGTGCGACTGATCATGCGATCGTGGGCCAGCACTGCTTCGGCGATCTGGTCGCCCACGCGCATGACTGGATTCAGCGCGGTCATGGGTTCCTGAAAGATCATCGACATGCGCGCGCCACGCAGTTTGCGCAAATCAGCAGGGGCAGTGGAGATGAGGTCGCTGCAGTCGAAGAGCACTCCCCCGGAGAGCTTCGCTTGGGGCGGCAGCAAGCCCATGATGGCAAGCGAGGTTACGCTTTTGCCGGAACCGGATTCGCCCACAAGGGCCAGAGTTTCTCCTGCTTCGAGCTCGAGTGAGATGTCGCGCACAGCCGGCAGCGGCCCCTGAGCGGAAGGGAATTCGACAGAGAGATTTTGAAGCTGGAGGAGCACGAGAGGTATTGAAACACAGTTGACGTGCGGTGCGTGTGTGGATCGCTATGTGATTTCCAGCTTTGCGAGGAAAAGGCAGATTTGGAGCCGACGGAACAGGACAATCGATGCACACTTCGCAGAAGCGTATGCGCATCGATTGCCAATCCGTTTTTTATTTTTTTACGGGCGAGCTGAGCTGAATTTGATCCTGCACGGCGGTGCGCGCGGGCTCGTGAACCAGTTTCCGCAGGAAGCCGGGCGGAATAGTGGCGAGAACTTCGGCGCGATCGCCCTTTTGCGTCACCTTGATCGAATCGAAAACGGTTTTTACGTCAGGATCGGAGGAGCCAGGCCGAGTTTCCGCTTGAATGCTGCGGAAGAGTGCGAGGAAGGCCGTGGTCTGGTCGGTGAATTTCCGGGCCGCATCCTCGCTTTGGGTGTAGAAGTCGGCGCGGGCATGGATGGTGTTCAACATGCGCAGAGAAAACACGACATCGCTGTTGCCGGGAAGTCCGATATCGAGGCCGCCGGGAAAAGGCAACGAGGAGGTGAAATAGGACTTAGGTGTGGGTGCGGGGATGCGCGCGATGGCCCACAGCAAGCTGCCTAGCGGCACTCTCGAATAGTACGAGCGTACCAGTGTGGGACCGCCGAAGGGCAGCGCCACTTTCTTGAAACGGTCGATCATGCCATGGACCACGCCGGGATCCTCGACATTGGAGATGGCGACCGTGTCGATGGCGAGCAAAGCCACGCGCACAGTACGGTTCTCGACCGGAACGGAATACACGTCGATATTGCGATAAGTTTCAACCGAGCGTGAATGCTGACGCAGGTACTGCGCGAACTTGGTCTGGTCGTAGTGCCCGATGAGGATTTCCGAGTATCGGGTTTCGCTGTGCGAGCCGTTTTTGGCGGAGCCACGATGCACTGCCATGGCAGCCTCGTCGAGATCGCGCTCGAAAGCAAAACCGGTTTGCTGCACAAAATCGTCATAACCTGGAGCGAGTTTCGGCAATTGCTGCTGATCGAACGCAGTAAGGCTCCGGACGGTTCCGAAATCAACGTAAAGCACGGCATCGGCTTCGGGAAGCAGTCGCGCGGCTTCCGGGGCGGCCTGCTTGCGCAGGAGTACAACCGAGCCAACAGCGGCAACAAATAACAGCACACAAAGCGAAATAATGAAAATACGGCGACGAGCTCTCATAGCTGAATGGTGGAACAGAATTGGACTCGAGCGCTTTTTGCGCTGGGTAAACAATCGGGTTGCAGAGGCCTGCCAGGGCGCGATGCCCGGATTGCGAAGTAGCGACGGCAAAGCTTTTCAGGTAATATCATGCTTGGTGCTGAATGATAGCATCCAGGAGGGTTCGGAGTCCTGTCTGGCGGCACTGGGCTCCAATAATCGGAATCCGGGTTGCGCGATGTAAGGCCAGATGATATCTTCGTGTTGGAGTTCCGGACGCTGGTTCAGTTTCCGAAGCGCGGTATAGGCTGTATATTGAAATTGGCTTTGGCGGGCTGGCGTAGCTCAGCTGGTAGAGCATCTGATTTGTAATCAGAGGGTCGGGGGTTCAAATCCCTTCGCCAGCTCCAGGTTACTCTTCGCGCATGGCGGAAGCGCGGTGAGAATTGAGGTTCTACTTTTCTCGATAGAGAAGCGCCCTCCAGAAGAATCTGCCAGACGGGTTGAACGCGCGGAGTTGGCGCGCTCGGGGCGAAATCTGGAATGGCAGGGTGTTGTGGGCTGAAACGCCCAAGGTCTTTGAAAGTTAAACGCGAGAACGATGTACACTGAATGTACATCGGGTGTGTTTACGCACAGGTGGGTGAGCGGTTAAAACCAACAGACTGTAAATCTGTCGGCCTTAAGGTCTACGGAGGTTCGAATCCTCCCCTGTGCACCATTTTTCTCTCGGCTTGAGCGAGGCTCGCCGAGTGCGTATGATTGAAGCGTGATGGCAAGAGCGAATCGATTCCGTGTTGCCATGTGCGCTTTTGTAGTGTTGGGCGTGCTGGAGTGGATCACGTTGAGCCCGGAAACGGTCCGGGTGATTAACGGTCCGAATGGGGTGCCGCCGCTGGAGGTTAGTCTTCGTGGCGTCTCCGTGGCAGTGCTGGTATTGTTCGCATTTCGGAGCTGGATTCATTTTCGACGCGAGATGCGGGAAGAGCGCGAACGTTCCGGGCGAGAGTAGGTTTTAGCGGGCGGGAGTAACTCAGTGGTAGAGTCTCAGCCTTCCAAGCTGTTGGTCGCGGGTTCGATTCCCGTCTCCCGCTCCAGAAGTTTTGCAGGTCGTTTATGCTGCAGGTTGTACAAGCTGATGTAGCTCAGTCGGTAGAGCACTCCCTTGGTAAGGGAGAGGTCATCGGTTCAATCCCGATCATCAGCTCCAGTTTTGACGAAGCCGAGATTAAGGGCACTCGGTCGCCTTTCAGCGCGAAACCTCGGGCGAGCGCTGGCACGAAGGTGTTGGAGTAGTTGGTAGGCGGTTGGCAGGTTCGGGAATAACGGCCGGCCAAGTGGTATGCGGAATTGCCAATCCCGGACCAAGGGCAGTTGCGCGATTTCACCTGATCGCGTTTCAGGCGGTCGGTCCGGGTCTGCGCGAGAAGTACGCGAAAATCTACCGTAATATTAGGGCATAGAGCAATGGCGAAAGAGAAATTTGACCGCAGTAAGCCGCACGTGAACGTTGGAACGATCGGTCACATTGACCACGGCAAGACGACGTTGACGGCGGCGATCACGAAGGTGCTGGCAAAGCACAATC
>Ga0268360_1000817_pt1 | contig 41440 bp, 37 predicted proteins | sample BioMet11_FD_192465 | JGI IMG/M metagenome (GOLD analysis project Ga0268360, IMG submission 192465) | Sewage microbial communities from Oakland, California, United States - Biofuel 11 (Illumina Assembly) | ecosystem: Engineered > Wastewater > Sewage > Unclassified | place: USA: California... | reverse complement strand
GGATCTTGGCGATGTAGGACCGGCGGTCCGCCTCGTCGGTTCCGTCCATCTCCGCCAGCGCCGCGAAGCCCAGAATGGCGTTGAGGGGCGTGCGCATGTCGTGGCTGATGTTGGCGAAGAAGCTGTTCCGCGCCTCGGCGTTCTTCTGCATCTCCGCCACCCTGCTCTTTTCCAGCTCCGTCTCGGCCTGCGCGGTCAGCACCGCGGCGCGCTCCCGCTGCCTGCGGCGGAGCAGGAGAATGGCCCACGTCAGGCAGATCACCAGCGCCAGCAGCACGCAGGCCGCCGTGAAGGTCATCACGGGCGGGATGCGGGAGATGGTGGCCTTCAGGCCGCTCTGGGGCATGGTGTCTCTGGTGGTGATCCCGGTGAAGCTGCTGCGGGTGGCCGCGATCCCCTTGTTCAGAATGGAGCAGAGCGTCTGGTCGTCCTCCCGGACGGCGGCGCAGATGTCGTAGGAGAGGCCGGCGTCGGGGACGATGCTGAGCGAGGAGGAGCTGGTCTGGTTGATGAGCCACGTGGCGGTGTAAAGGCCCACCAGCGCGGCGTCGGCCTCGCCGCCCCTCACGGCGTCCAGACAGTCCTGGGCGTTCTCGTACTCCCGCAGACCGGCGGCGGGGAACAGCCGGTGGAAGCCCAGCCGCAGCGAGCCCGCGTTTTTCGCGACGGCGGCCACGCTGGCCGTGCCGGAAAGGCTGGTGCCCGGAGTCGTCAGCAGGATGCAGCTGACGGAGGAGATGGCGTCCGTGAGGGACAGCCCGTCCTGATAGGCGGAGATCAGGCCGCCGCTGTACATGCCCACGGCGTCGGCCTTGCCGGTCTCCACCGCGTCGAGCATCTTCCGGTAGGTGGGGTAGACGGCGTAGCGGAACTGCAGGCCCGTCCAGTCGGCCAGCAGCTGGTAGTAATCCGGGAGGATGCCGGACTCGGACCCGTCCGCGGCCATTTCAAAATAGGGGCTGTCGTCCGCCGTCACCGCCACGGTGACGGTGGGATTCCCCGCGATGTAGGCCCGCTCCTCGGAGGAGAGGGGGAGGATGTTGTTCCTGAACTGGGTCTCGTACTTGTTTTTCAGATTGGTCAGGTAGTCGATGTTGACCGAGAGGATCTGGGAGATGGCGGCGTCCACCTGATTTTTCAGGGCCACGTCGTCCTTCCGGAAGGCGAAGGCGTAGGCCTCCGGGAGAAACTTCAGGATCGTGCGGAACTGGCTGGTGTAGCTCTCGCCGTTGGGGGCGCTGTACACCTCGCCGTCGATTTTGCCGCTCTGCAGCGCGGCCGTCATCTGGTCGATGTTTTCGTATTCCACGATCCGGGGATGGACCTGATGCACGGCGCACCACGAGCGGAAGTGGGCGTTGTTGGCGTAGGTGGAGACGACGCCGACGCTCATCCGGGAGAGCTGGTCGATGCTGCCGTAATCCCAGCGGCTGTCCGCCGCCCGCACCGCCAGGGTGTTGTTGATGCTGCCCATGGACTCGTCCGTAAAGAGGTACTGCTTCTCCCGCTCCGGCGTGATGGCCACGTCGGCCACGATGTCGTAAACGCCCCTGTCCAGATTGCCCAGAAAATCCGGGTCGCTGCTGGAATCCACAAATTCGACCTGAAAGCCGGCCTTCTGGGCCACGCTGATCATGAACTCGACATCGGTGCCGCTCCAGACGCCGTTCTCGTCCCGGTCGGCAAAGGTGGTGTTGTTGAGGACCGCCACCTTCACGGTGCGCTGCCCGCCGCTCTCCGCGGCCTGCGCCGAGGGGAGAACCGCAGCGGCAAGACTCAGGATGAGCAGGAGCCGGAGCAGCCTGCCCAGTGCCGTTTTCTCATGCTTCATGGCATCTCGTCCTCTTTTCCCAGCCGGAGGCCAGCGGAGAAACCGCCCGGCAAAATGCTGCGAACAGCAAAAAATACGAATGGGACTGGTGTTATCATAGCAGGATTGTGCGGATAATGCAATCCGCTCCCGGCGTGCCGCCGGCTTTTTCAAAAAAGACTTGCAAAGGATAATACTATATAGTATAATACGGGAAAGGGGGAATATTATGGCTTCATCGGGCGGCGTACTGATCACCGGCATCAAGCAGGTGGAGGACCGCATCTTCAACAGGATTCTGGCGGAAAAGAACATCGACGCCTTCAACGGCGCGCAGGGGCGCATCCTCTATGTGCTCTGGCAGCGGGACGGCATCTCCCAGCGGGAGCTGGCCGCCGAAACGTCTCTGGCCGCGACGACCCTCACCGGCATGATCGACCGGATGGAGGCATCCGGCCTGCTGGAGAAGGTGCCTGCGCCGGGGGACCGGCGAAAGACGCTGCTGAGGCTCACGGCCAAGGCGCGGGAGCTGCGCGGGGACTACGACGACGTATCCCGGCAGATGGACGACATATTCTACCGGGGCTTCACCCCGGAGGAGGCGGCGCGGTTCGAGGCCGATCTCCGTCGGGTTCTCAGGAATCTGAAGGACCGGGAGGGCGGCTGACCGCGGCCCGGCGCCCCGCAGAGCGATTCCGGCATACTGACGCGGGCCTTTCGCCCGCGGAAAAATAAAAGGAGTGTATCAATATGACAAAAGAAATGACCGCATTCGTGACGGAAAAGACCCGCGACCTGATGGCCGCGCCCTCCTGCTGCCCGGAGGCCAAAGCCGCCGCACAGGCGTGGCTGGATGCCGTTGGCACCGACCGGGAGCAGGCGGAGACGAAGAAGTATCTGGCGGAGCTGGCGGCGGACGTCACCCCCATCGACGGGCTCATCGCCTTCGCGTCCTCTGCGGCGGGCGCCGCCCATTTCGGCGAGGCGGCGGCAAAGGGCCTGCTGGCCCACGCGCAGCAGATCAAGGCCGCCGGCGCGAAGTATTGCGACTGCCCGGCCTGCACGGCCGCTCTGGCGATTCTGGAGCGGAAGGCGGAGCTGCTGTAAGGCGTGTCTCTGAAAAAGGCGGCGGCCGTCCGGTTTTTCACCGGGCGGCCGCCGCTTTGCGTGGCTGTGCGGGCGCCCGTGCTTACGCCGAGGGAGCCTGATGCCACGCCTTTTTGCGCTCGTAGAGGGCCAGATCTGCCCGGCAGAGGAATTCCTCCGGGGAGTATCCGGGGCTGCTGCACACCGCCGTGCCGATGCTGACGGTCAGCAGATACTGCCGCTGGGGGACCTGCACCTGCTCCTGCGCGGCCAGCAGGAGCCGCTGGATTTCCTCCGCCATTTTGTCGGGGCGCTGATCCGGCGTGTCGGTGACGAGGCAGAACTCGTCCCCGCCGTAGCGGGCGATGAACGCCTTGTGGGGCGCCGCGGCCGTTCTCAGTACGCCGGCGAAGGCTCGCAGGGCGTTGTCGCCCTCGATGTGGCCGTAAGTGTCGTTGATGGACTTGAAACAGTTGATGTCCATCATGAGCAGGACCACCGGCCGCTCGGGGGAGGCCCTGGGCAGGCAGTCCTCCAGAAACTGGTTGAGCCGCCGCCGGTTGTTGAGGTTGGTGAGGGCGTCGTTGTAGATCTGCATATTCTGGATCATCAGGAAAAGGATCTGGATAATCATGAACATGCTCAGGGACAGCACCGGCACCAGGGGGAACACGCCCTCCAGCATACCGCCGATCATGGGGGCGATCATGTAGGAGGCGTAGGTGGCGTACTCGCCCCGCTCCGCGCGGGAGCGGGTACGGATGGCGCGGTAGGCGCAGGTGACGGTGGGAATCGTGATATAAAAATAGTTTACGCCGGTCTGCAGGAAAAAGGCCCTGGTGGACTGGTAGCAGTTGTTGTCGTCAAGGTAAAAGAGGAAGCCGGTGAAGATGGACGTGATGTCCAGCGCGCAGATGAACAGGAAGGGTAGGGTCAGCAGAAGGATCTGCCGCTTTGGCAGCGAGCGGGACGTGTGCAGGCGGTCCTGAATGAACATGAACCAGAAGTAGCAGCCCGCGGAGATGGACATGATGAGCACCGCGTCCACGGAGCGGATGATCCATGGATTGGGCGTGAGGATGCCTGAGTTGAACAGGGTCCAGAAAATGTCGGAGACCAGCATAATGAGGTACGAGAGGATCATGTTTCGCAGCTCCCGGATCTCATGCTCGGTGCCGATGCTCTTGTTCAGGCGCACCCAGACGGAGAACGCGAATACGATGCAGAACAATTCTGTCACGATGTAGGGGACGTAGGGGGAAGTCGTCACAGGATTTCCTTCTTTCCGGAGTGAGCTGGCCGCTGCTGGCGGCGGAAAGGGGGGAACTTATTCTTCCATAATACAGGAATGAAGCCGCTTTTGCAAGACGGAGCGGGCCTCCGGCCGCCCTTCCGGAGGCTTTTTTTTGCGTTTCCTCCGCAGCGCGTCTGCCGCGGCCGGGGACGCCCGCCTGCCGCGGACATCCGCCGGGGGCGGAGGCCGCAAAACGGCCCCGGAGCGCGGCAGAAGCCGGCCCAGCCGGGCCGGCTTCCGTGGTATGGAGGTTCGGGCGCCGCAGAGGCGCCGAAGGGGAAAGCGTTTCAGGAATCGGCGCGGGCCAGCGCGGCCAGCCGGGCCTCCTCTTCCTTTTGAACCGCGGGGTCGTCGTCGTAAAAGACGTGGAAATTCGGGTCCACCGCACCGACCCCCAGATAGCGGGCCTTGTAATCCCGGAAGATCTGGAAGAATTTTCCGCTCATCAGCAGCAGGCCGAACAGGTTGATGATTGTGGAGGGCGCGGTGAGAATGCTGATGATCGTCCAGAACAGGTCCGGGCCGTTGCCGGAGAGGACGATGTAGGAGACGATGACCACGTTGGTCAGCGGGAAGATGATCTTGAAGATCAGGGCGGCTCTTCTCTTGGCGCGGGGCCACTTCTTGAGCAGATACGCCAGAGCGGTCTGATAGAAGATGTACCAGCCGCCGGTGGTGGTGAAGCCGAACAGGACGGTCATAACGCCGATGTATACGGCGCCGAACTTGCCGAAAACCGTCTCAAAGGCCATGACGGAGAGGGTCGCGCCGGTTGCGCCGGACGTCCAGACGCCGGTGCAGAGGATGGTCAGGGCGGTGATGCTGCACACGATGATGGTGTCGATGAACACCTCCATGGTGCCCCAGAGCCCCTGACGGACGGGGTGGATCGTGTCGGCGGAGCCGTGGATCATGGGCGAGGTGCCCATGCCGGCCTCGTTGGAGTAGACCGACCGCGCGACGCCCGTGCGGACGACCTTGGCCACCGCGGTGCCCATGAAGCCGCCGAAGGCGGCGGTGCCGGTGAAGGCGTCATGGAAGATCTGAACGAACACGCCGGGGATCGTCTTGACGTTCACCGCGATGACGATGAGGCCGCCGAACACGAACACGACGCACATGAACGGGACGATCTTGCAGGCGACGTTGGCGATGCGCTGGGTGCCCGTCCAGATGACGAAATACACGAAGGCCGTGTAGATCAGCGTCACCAGGATCATATTCGTGCCGAAGGCCGCGTGGATGGTGTCGGAGATGGCGTAGCTCTGGCTGCCCTGCACGAACTGGATGAACATGCTGAACGCGAAGATCGCCGCCAGAGGCGCGCCGATCTTCCAGCCGCGCTCCTTCCCGATGCCGCGCTCCATGTACTGCATGCAGCCGCCGGTGTAGTTGCCCGCTTCGTCGCGCTGCCGGTAATACAGGCCCAGCGTGATCTCCACCAGCTTGACCATCATGCCGACGAAGGCCCACAGCCACATCCAGAAGATGGCGCCGGGGCCGCCGGTGGCGATGGCGGTGGCGACGCCCGAGATGTTGGCGGTTCCCACGCAGCCTCCCACGGCCACGCAGAACGCCTCAAAGGGCGAGAGCTTGCCGGAGGCCTTTGCGTTGGCCTCCTTGTCCTTTGTGCTCAGCACTGTGTTTTTCAGGATATGTTTGAAATGGGTGATGGGGAAGAACTTCCCCCGGATGGTGAAATAGATGCCTACGAACATGACAAAGACCAGGAACGGGGTGCCCCAAAGGAAACCGTCAAGAGCGTTGATGAATGCTACCATGGATGCTTTCCCTCCTTATTTTCTTTTGACAGGGGCCGCCGGCTTCAATCGAATACCCGCATGGCCTGTTCGAAATCCGCTGCGAGATCGTCCGCGTTCTCCGTTCCCACGGAGATGCGGAGCAGGCCGGGGGTGATGCCCATGGCCCGGCGGATGTCGTCGGGCACATTGGGATGCGAGGAGGTCACCGGATGGCTGAGGGTGGTGCGGATGCCGCCCAGCGTCGGGGCGTATCTGGCGAAATTCAGCCGATCCATGAACTGGCTCATCTTGTCCTGATCCTCCGGCAGATAGATGCTCAGAATCGGACAGCCGAGGCCCTTTTCACCGCCCATGCGCTGGCTGAGTGCCCACTGGGGATGGGAGGCGAGGCTGGTGTGGTTTACGCCGGAGATGTGCGGATTCGCCGCCAGCGTGTGGGCCAGTCTGGCGGCCGTCTCCATCTGACGGGGGATGCGGAGGGCCGCCGTGTGCAGGCCCCGCAGGATCAGCCAGGAGCTGAACGGATCGCCCGGCGTTCCGCAGAGCATGGCGATGTGGTGGATCTTCGCCAGCAGCTCCGCGTCGCGGCAGGTCACGGAGCCGCCCATGGCGTCGCTGTGGCCGTTGAGAAATTTCGTCAGGCTGTTGATGACGATGTCGGCGCCCAGCGCCAGCGGCTTCACGGAGAACGGCGTCGTAAAGGTGTTGTCCACCACCAGCCGCGCGCCGGCCCGATAGGCAATATCCGCCAGAGCGGGGAGGTCGGCGATGTGAATGGTGGGATTGCTGACGACCTCGGTGTAGATGACCCGCGTGCGCCCGGTGACGGCGGCCCGGACGTCCTCCGGGTTGTCAAAGGGGACAAAGACCACCTGCACGGACATTTTCTGCAGGATCTCGTCCAGCACGTTGAAGGTCTCTCCGTAGATGTCCTTGTTGCAGATGATCTGGTCGCCGGGGTTCAGCAGGCACAGGAGCGTGCTGGTGATGGCGCCCATGCCGGAGCTGAAGATGTCGGTGTCCGTGCCCTGCTCCAGATAGGTGACGGCCTCGCTCAGCGCGTCGCGGTTGGGGTTGCGGGTGCGGATGTAGGTATAGCCCTTGTTTGCGTAGACTTCCTTTACGTCGTTCAGGTCGTCCATATTGAACGCCGTCGTCAGGAAACAGGGGATGACCTCCGGCTTCAGGTCCATGCCCTCCACCCGGTCGCCCTTGTACAGATACTCCGTCTCCTGAGAATAGCCGCTGTTTTTCTCGTTCATGTTCAACGTATCACCCTCCACAGAATTTGCTGTTTTATGCAATCCAATGCCGGCCATGGATTGATTCTGCCTTCATTATACAGAAATGCCGCCGGAAATTAAGGGGGAAGCCTTATCGCCCGCTATAAGGTTCTTTTGGACAAACAGGCACAATCTGATATACAATAGGGGCAGACCGGGTCCCGGGGGAGACCCGAATCAGAAAAGGGGAGGAAGTGGCTTCCGTGCAGGAACTGTATTACATCGGAGAGGTGTCTGAGCTCCTGAATATCTCCACGCAGACGCTTCGCTATTACGACAAGATTGGGATCGTCCAGCCCGCCTATGTGGATCCCAACACCGGCTACCGCAAATACACCTACGATCAGGTGAGCTATGTTGACCGCATCCGCTACCTGCAGGGGCTGGAGCTGAATCTGCAGGAGATTTCGGAGGCGATCCAGGGCAACGACGTCGGCAGGCTGACCTCCATGCTGAAGCAGAAGGCGGAGCAGACGAAGGAGGAGCTGGCCGCGCTGCGCTCGCGGCTGGAGGACCTGAACTGGTACGTCGAATACTACGGCCACATCAAAAACACCGGCTTTCCCGAGCTGCCGTTCCGCACCACCGAGCCGGCGCGGTACATTCTGGCCGAGCCGATCCCGGAGGGGGAGGCGGTCTACGGCTATGCGGGGCACCGCCTGATACGGCGCGAGAACAGCAATGCGTTCCGGAAGCTGAAGCTCCTCCGTCAGGTGGGGTATCTGCTGGACTATCCCAGCTTTCTGGAGGGCCGCCTGCGGCCTACGCATTATTTCACGTATCTGAAGGAAAAACCGCCCATGGAGAGCAAGTATCTGCTGGAGATCCCCGCGGGCGACTATTTCTGCCTGCGGACGAAGCTGCTGCAGGACCCGCTGCCCAGCGAGACGGTGCGGCGGTACTTCTCCTCGGTTCAGACAAGCCCGCTGATGATCGCCAACGAGTATGAGGACAATTTTCTCGATTTCAAAACCTGCGTATACGAGCTGCAGGTCGCGATCCCGCAGATGAAAGACGAGCCGTAAAACAAGGGGGCGGGCAAAAGCAGGTGCTTTTGCCCGCCCCCTTTGAGGGAGGACGGATGGGAGAGGCCCGGACCTCAGCCGCCGCAGCGCTCCAGCAGCGACTGCCAGCGGTCGTCCACGGATTTCTGGGCCTCGGCGATCAGGTGCCGGTTTTCGGGAAGGAACAGGTGCTTGAAGCGGCCCTGCAGCCGCAGGAACTCCTCGACGGGCAGCTTTTCCTTCGGCCTGTAATTCAGGACCCACCGGCCGTCGATCACTTCAAAGAGCGGCCAGACGCAGGTCTCCACGGCCATTTTGCAGATCTGCATGATCTGATCCTCGGGGTAGCGCCAGCCGCGGGGGCAGGGCGAGAGCACGTTCAGGAAGGCGGGGCCCGGTGTGTAGATGGCCTTTTCCGCCTTTTCGTGCAGGTCCCTGAGATTGCCGATGAAGGTGGTCTGCGCCACATAGGGGATGTGATGGGCCGCCATGATCTGGGTGAGGTCTTTCTTCTCCTGCTGCTTTCCGGTGCATTCCGGGCCTGTGGCCGTGGTGGAGGTATCGGCGAATCTGGGGGTCGAGGAGGAGCGCTGGATGCCGGTGTTCATATACGCTTCGTTGTCGTAGCAGATGTACGTCATGTCGGTGCCCCGCTCCATCGCGCCGGAGAGGGACTGAAAGCCGATGTCGTAGGTGCCGCCGTCGCCGCCGAAGGCGAGGAACTTGTAGGTTTCGTCCAGCCGGCCCTGCTTTTTCAGCGCCCGGTAGGCGGCCTCGGCGCCGCTGCACACGGCGCCGGCGTTTTCAAACGCGGCGTGGATGAAGGAATCCTCCCAGGAGGAGTACGGATAGATGCAGCTGGAAACCTCCAGACAGCAGGTTGCGGAGGTGATCACCGCGTGATCCTCCGGGTGCAGGGCCCGCAGGACGTTCCGCACGGTGATGGGGCAGCCGCAGCCGGCGCAGAGCCGCTGGCCGGGGGCGAAACGCTCCGGGCGGGCAGCCAGTTCTTTCAGATTATATGCCATTTTTATCTCCTCACTCTCTGACGCCGATGTAGGTGAACCGCTCTGCCGGCTCACCGTCCGCGGCCTTTTGCAGCAGACCGAACACGGTGCGGAAATCCTCCAGGCGCACGTCCCGTCCGCCCAGGCCGTACACGATGTTCAGGGCGGGAGCCCGGAGCCCGGCGCAGTACATGGCGCTGCGGACCTCCGCGCCCAGCGGGCCGCCGCAGGCGGAGAAGCTGTCGTCCTTGTCCATCACGGCCACCGCCTTCACGCCCTTCAGGGCCTCCGCCACGGCTTCGGCGGGGAAGGGGCGGAAGGACCGGATCTTGACCAGCCCCGCCCGGATGCCCTTGCCGCGCAGCTCGTCCACGGCATCCTTTCCGGTTCCGGCGGAGGAGCCGATCAGGACGGCGGCCAGCTCCGCGTCCTCCATCCGATACGATTCAATCAGGCCGTACTGCCGGCCGGTCAGCTTCGCGTAGGCGTCCGAGACCTCCTGAATGACGGTCAGGGCGGCGCGCATGGCCTCCGTCTGGGTCTTCTTCAGCTCCATGTAATAGGCCGAGATTCCGTAGGGGCCGTAGGCCGCCGGCTGGCTGGGATTCAGCAGGCGGATCTCCGGGCGGTAGACGCCCGCGAAGGCCCTGGCGTCGGCGTCGTCCTCCAGCGTAAGGTTCTGGACGGCGTGGCTGGTGATGAAGCCGTCCATGCAGACCATCAGCGGCAGCCGCACGCGGCTGTCCTCCGCGATGCGGTGGGCCATCAGCATATTGTCGTAGGCCTCCTGCGCGTTCTCGCTGTAAATCTGGATCCAGCCGCTGTCGCGGGAGCCCATGGAGTCGGAGTGGTCGTTGTTGATGTTGATGGGCCCGGTCAGCGCCCGGTTGGCCACCGCCATCACGATGGGAAGGCGGTCCGAGGCCGCCACGTACAGCATCTCGTGCATCAGGGCGAAGCCGGCGGAGCTGGTGGCCGTCATGGCCCGGACGCCGGCCGCCTCCGCGCCGACGCAGGCGCTGATGGCGCTGTGCTCGCTCTCCACGGTGATAAATTCCGTGGAGATTTTTCCGGCGGCCTTGAAGGAGGAGATAAACTGGGGAATCTCCGTGGAGGGCGTGATGGGGAAGGCCGCGATCACGTCCGGGTCAATCTGCCGGATGGCATTGGCAACGGCCTCGTTGCCGGATAATCTGTCATATCTGCTCATTTGCCGCGCCTCACTTATCGAATGTAATCGCGCCGAACGGGCACACTGCCGCGCAGATGCCGCATCCCTTGCAATGCTCCAGATCAAAGCCGGAGCGTTTCCCGTCCCGCACGGGTATGGAGCTGTCCGGACAGACCGGGAAGCAAAGCAGGCACTGCCTGCATTTGTCCGCGTGAAAGACGGGCGTCCGGGTCCGCCAGTCCCCGGTGCGGACCTCCCGGGAGTTGCCGCCCGCGATGACCACGCCGCCTGCGGTCATATCCCGCCAGGGGCTGTCCTCGCGGATATTCTGCATCTGATTGTGATTCATGCTTCTCTGACCTCCTGCCATGCGCTGCGGATGGCGCGCATATTTCCCTCCAGAACCTCCGGCTTGGAGGCAAACTTGTGCGCGAAGGAGCCGCGCATATTTTCGTAAAAGGCGTCCTCGGGCATCAGGCCGATGATCCTGACGACAGCGGCCAGCAGCGGCGTGTTGGGCATGTTCCGGCCGATCTCCCGCTGAGAGATCTGTCTGGCGTCGATGATGTACAGCCGTCCGGCATAGCCGGGAAACTGCGCCCGGACCTCTGCGGGGCTCCGGGAGCTGTTGACCAGAATGGCCCCGCCGGGCTTCAGGCCCGCCGTGACGGGGACGGAGTCCATCAGGGTCTCATCCACCACGACCACCAGATCCGGCTCGTAGATGTTGGAGTGGATCCGCAGAACCTTGTCCGACAGTCGGTTGTAGGCCGTGATGGGCGCGCCCATGCGCTCCGGCCCGTATTCGGGGAACCCCTGCACGTGCATGCCCGTAGAAAAGGCGACGTCGGCCAGCAGCAGGGATGCCGTCTTTGCCCCCTGCCCTCCGCGTCCGTGCCAGCGAATTTCCAGCATAATCGTTCCTCCTTGGTCCGGCTTTGGCTGAATGAGAAATTTGATCCGCCGGACTGTGTTTATCATAGGCGCAGCGGCGCGGCCCCGTCAATTTCGCAACTTTCCACTGCGGAATAAGATTGCGCCGCCCAACGGCGGGGGGAGGGCCGTTTTCAGGAAAAATTTTCCGGCGGGGAGGGGGAAACTACCCGATCGGGTGGGGCGAAAAAAGCGGCGGCGTGCTACAGTAAACATATATGGCCGGAAAGCGTCCGGCACGTGAGATGAAAAGAGGAAAACAACCATGAAAAAACGATTCTGGAGCCTTCTGCTTACCGCCTGCGTGGTTCTGAGCCTGCTGCCCGCGCTGGGCACGGCCGCCGGAGCCGCCGCCCCCTCCGGCACCTGCGGCACCGGCGTGAACTGGACGCTGAACGGCACCGTCCTCACCGTCTCCGGCACGGGGGCAATGACCCCCGGAGCCGATCACACCTACACCTTCGGCGCCTACAAGGACACGATCACCGCCGTGGTGATCGGCGAGGGCGTGACCGGCATCGGCGAGAACGCCTTTTACCAGTACCCCAACCTGACCTCCGTCACGGCCGCCGCCAGCGTCACGTCTGTGGGCGTGCTGGCCTTTGCCGCGTGCTCCAGGCTGTCCGCGGTGACGTTCAGCGGCAGCGGCGTTGAGGTGAACGCCAATGCCTTCTCCCACTGCACCGCGCTGACCGCGGTGCCCGCCGGGCTGGGCAATCTGGAGATGGGGGCGTTCTCCGGCTGCACGGGCCTGAAGGCCCTGAATCTTTACGAGGGCATCACCCATCTGGACTGGTCGGTGTTCGCGGGCTGCACCGGGGCCACGTCCCTGTCCCTGCCCAGGAGCCTGACGCAGCTGGAGTTCTCCGCCTTCGACGTCTGCACCGGCATCACGTCCGTCACGGTGGCCTCCGGCAGCAGCATCCTCTCCGTACAGGACAACATGCTGCTGAGCACCACCTACGGCGGCGGCAAGGCGCTGGTTCTGGTGGCCCGGAACAAGACCGGCACCGTGGCCGTCCCCGACGGCGTCACCGAGATTGAAAACACCGCGTTCGCGGGCTGCACCGGCGTCACCGCCGTCCGCGTTCCCGCAAGCGTGACCGCCATCTACGATTCCACCTACTCCGATTCCGCTTACGACACGGCCGCCGCCGAGGGCTGCAAAAACCTCCGGACCGTGTATTACGCCGGGACGAAGGCCCAGTGGGCCGCCGTGAAGATTCAGGACAGCTACTTCAAGAACGCCGCCGTCCAGTACGGCGCCTCTGCCGGCACCGGAACCGGCACGGCCTCCGGCGACTTCACGGACGTGAAGCCGGGCGCCTACTGCTACGACGCCGTGAAGTGGGCCGTGGGCAAGGGCATCACCAAGGGCACCACCGCGACGACGTTCTCTCCCGGCCAGCTCTGCACCCGCGCCCAGATCATCACCTTCCTCTGGCGGGCCTCCGGCTCCCCGGCGCCCAAGGGCAGCGGCAGCGTGGCCGGCATCAGCGCCGACGCCTACTATGCTCAGGCCGTCCAGTGGGCGGCGGAGAACAACATCCTTTATCCCGCCTCCTTCCAGGCCGATCAGCCCTGCACCCGCTTCATGGCGGTGGAGTTCATCTGGAAGCAGGCGGGCATGCCCCAGGGCTCTCCCTCCGCGGGCTTTACCGACGTGCCCGACGGCACCGAGTTCACCCAGGCCGTCAACTGGGCCGTGGCCACCGGCGTGACCAAGGGCACGTCGGACACGGAGTTCTCTCCCTTCAAAACCTGCACCCGGGGCCAGATCGCCGCGTTTTTGTACCGGGCGCTGGCCAACAAGTGAGGGGGGCAGCCGTGAAAAAATCATTTCTGGCCCTGGCGCTGGCCGGGACGCTGGCGCTGCTGCCGGCGCTGACCGTGGGCGCCGGGGCGTACGGCCTGTTCTACGGCGTTCCGTCGGACAAGGCTGAGGCGCTGGAATGGCCCTCCTCCGGCATTGGTTCCTATATCCCCAATCCACAGGCTGCCGCCCTGCCGAACCCCACCGCCTCGAAAAATTATCTGCTCGTCCGTTCAGAGAGCCGGGAGGGGAACAAGCTCCAGTCCACGTTCACCTTCGCCTACGACGGGCAGGACAGGCTCGTGGAGCGGCATTGGAACAGCAAGGTCGCCCGCTTCACCTACAACAGCGCCGGCGATCTCGCCAGCGCGAATCTGGGCGACGGCGCCGACACCGCTTACACCTACGACGACGCCGGAAACCTTATCCAGATAGGGGACCGGCAGACCTTCACCTACGACGCTGCCGGCCATGTGCTGACGGAGGACTACCACAGTGAAAACGGTTCCATTTTCTGGACCTACACCTACAACGAAAACGGAGGGCTGATCTCCGTTTCCAGCGTCCTGCCCAACGGCAACAACAGCACCTACACCTATGACGGCGCGGGCCATCAGCTCCGGTACGTCTCCGTGAGTTACGGAGAGACCAGCACCAACACCTACACATGGAACAGCGCGGGCCGGCTCGTTCGGGCCGCGTCGCAGAGCGGCTATGCGGCCGAGGTGGACACGCTCTCCTACGACGCTGCCGGAAACTGCACATACAGACTGCAGCAGCAGTCGAATCTGAGCGGCGGCAAGGTCGTCTCCGCCACGTCGAAGGCGGAGGCCTACACCTATAACGCCGCCGGCAGGCTGACCTGCGTCGCCACGACATACAAGAGCGCCAACCACAGCGACACTTACAAGACGTACCTGACCTACGATTCGGCCGGACGGCTGACCCACGACACCGCGGGCGACGGCAGCGGAACCTACTACTTCTACGACAAGGCCGGCAATCTCGTCCGGAAAACCTACTCGAATTTCGGCACGCCCTGCACCGACACGTATTCCTACGTGCTCCGCAAGACGCCGCTGCCCCCCGCCGTCACCGACTTCACCGACCTGAAGTCCGGCGCGTACTGTTATGACGCCGTGAAGTGGGCGGTGGGCAAGGGCGTCACGGCGGGCACCACCGCCGCCACGTTCTCCCCGAATCAGACCTGCACCCAGGCCCAGATTCTCACCTTCCTCTGGCGGGCCGCGGGCAAACCGGAGGCAGCGGGCGCGGCTTCCTACACCAACAGCGCCGTGACCTCCGGCAAGTATTACTACAAGGCCCTTGCGTGGGCGGCGGAGAAGGGCATCGTCACCGACCTGTCCCTTGACCCCGACGCCAGATGCACCCGGGCCGACGCGGCGCTGTACCTCTGGCGGAACGCGGGCAGCCCCGCGGCGTCTCCCGCATCCTTCACCGACGTCCCGGCGGACAGCGCCTGCGCCGGGGCGGTGGCGTGGGCCGTTGCCAATGGCGTGACCAAGGGTACCTCCGCCACGGCGTTCTCCCCGGATTCCGCCTGCACCCGGGGCCAGATCGTCACCTTCCTGTACCGGGCGCTGGCAGAAAAGTAAAGGAGAAAACCATGAAAAAACGCGTCTTTTCGCTGGTCCTCGCTGTCTGCACGGCACTTGCCCTCCTCTCGGCGCCGGGCGCCGGCACGGCCCGGGCCAGCGAACCCGGCCGGCCGGACAGCTTCCGCACCATTTCCGCAAGCGTTATGGATTCCGCCGCCGTGAAGTCCGACGGCACCCTCTGGACCTGGGGAGAAAACTACTTTAGCCAGCTGGGCAACGGCGGCGGGGGCGACATGAGCACCAACTACGGCAACATTCAAACCACCCCCGTTCAAGTCATGGAAAACGTGGTCTCCGCTGCGGTGGGGTCGCACTCCGGGGCGATTCAGTCGGACGGCTCGCTGTGGATGTGGGGGCTGAACGAATACGGCCAGCTGGGCAACGGCCGCGTCGCAAACGCGGGTACCGCGGAGATGCCGTACCAGACCACCCCCGTCAAGATCATGGATCACGCCGCCGCCCTCTCTCTGGGCGGCGATACCACCGGCGTGATTAAAACCGACGGGACCCTCTGGGTCTGGGGACAGAACAGGAGCAACGAGCTGGGCAACGGCGGCAAGGGCAACAAAAAGGATTCCGCCGGCAACCTCTATCAGACGGTTCCGGTGAAGCTCATGGATCACGTCGCCGCCGTATCCATGGACTATCAGGTCTCCGCCGCCGTCAAGACCGACGGCACCCTCTGGATGTGGGGGAGCTGGGTCAACAGCGCGGTGCCGGTGAAGAAGATGTCCGGCGTTGCCTCCATAGCCTTGGGCAGCGGTCTCTGCGCCGCCGTCAAGACCGACGGCACCCTCTGGACCTGGCTGCTTTATGGAAATTCCAGCGTGGGCAGCACCGCGGTCTCCACCAGCCGTACCCCGGTGAAAATCGCCTCCGGCGTGGCCTCCGTCTCGGCCGACGGCGGCGACTGCGCCTTCGTCAAGACCGACGGCACCCTCTGGATGTGGGGCGTCAATCAGTGCGGCGAGATGGGACTGGGCAACCACAAGAGCTCCTCCGTTCCCGTGAAGATCATGGGACAGGTGGCGGCGGTCTCCACCTCCGGCTCCCACACCCTGATTCTGAAAACCGATGGCACGCTGCTGGCCTGCGGCGCCAACTTCCACGGAGAACTCGGCAACGGGCGGGTCTACAATGAAACCATCTTCGCAGGCAGAGAGGTCATCCAGACCACCCCCGTGCAGGTGCTCACCTCCGTGCGGCTGCCCGACGGGAGCGCCGCTCAGGCCGGCGATCTGCCGTTTTGGGACGTGAGCAGCAGCGCCTACTGCCATGACGCCGTGAAGTGGGCGGTGGGCAAGGGCGTCACGGCGGGCACCACCGCCACGACGTTCTCCCCGAATCAGACCTGCACCCAGGCCCAGATTCTCACCTTCCTCTGGCGGGCCGCGGGCAAACCGGAGGCGGGCAGCACGGCTTCCTACACCAACAGCGCCGTGACCTCCGGCAAGTATTACTACAAGGCCCTTGCGTGGGCGGCGGAGAAGGGCATCGTCACCGACCTGTCCCTGAACCCCGACGCCAGATGCACCCGGGCCGACGCGGCGCTGTACCTCTGGCGGAACGCGGGCAGCCCCGCGGCGTCTCCCGCGTCCTTCACCGACGTCCCGGCGGACAGCGCCTGCGCCGGAGCCGTGGCGTGGGCCGTGGAGCAGGGCGTCACCAAGGGTACCTCCGCCACGGCGTTCTCCCCGGATTCCGCCTGCACCCGGGGCCAGATCGTCACCTTCCTGTACCGCGACCTTGCGAAATAAGGAAACACCGGAAACGCCGGGGGGGCTTCGGCCCCCCTTTGCGCTGCCCGGAGCGGGCCGCGTTCACCGGCGGGGAGTGATCGCAATTTTCGATCATACCCCGCGTTTTATCCCAAAAACCTGTTTGCCATTGCAAACGCTCTCCTTTATAATGATGTTTGCTGCGGAGGGCCGTGTACACGGCCCTCCGCCAAAAGAGAGGAGAGAAAGATGAAACTGATTCAAAAGCTGACGGCGGCCGGACTGGCTGCCCTGATGACCGCCGGACTGGCCGCCTGCGGCGCTGCCCCCGCCGGCAGCGCGTCCGCCGCATCGTCCTCCGGCACCGCCGGAGACGAGATCACCTTCATGATCCCCGACTGGGGCGTGCCCTCCGACGAGCTGCTGGCGCAGTTCAGGAAGGAGACGGGCATCAACGTGGTGGTCAACGTGGTGGACTGGGACAGCATCCGCGACAAGATCTCCGTGGGCGCCGTGGGCGGCGCCGCCGCCGCAGACGTGGTGGAGGTGGACTGGTCGTGGGCAGGCGAGTTCGCCAACGCCGGCTGGCTGGAGCCCCTGACGCTGGACGACGACACGGTGAAGGACATCCCCACGCTGGCCAACTTCACCATCGACGGCAAGATTCTGGCCGTGCCCTACGCCAACGACTACCGCATCGCCTATTACAACACCAAGCATTTCGCCGCCGTGGGCTGCAACGAGGCCCCCAAGACGTGGGATGAGGTCTACGACGCCGTCACCAAGATCAAGGCGCAGGGCGTGTGCCAGTATCCCTACGCCATTCCCCTGAACGCCGCCGAGGCGGCCACCACGTCCCTGACCTGCCTGACCATCGCCCGCAGCGGCCTCATCATGAACGACGACGGCACGCTGAATCAGGACGCCGTGCAGGATTCCATGTCCTTTATCTCCACGCTGCTGCAGAAGGGACTCATCGACCCCAGTCTGACCACCACCGACGGACAGGACGCCTACCGCAAGGTGCTCTCCGGCGAGGCGAGCTTTATGGTGGGCCCCACCTCCTTCGTGGCCCGCTCCTATGATCCCGAACAGTGCAGCATCGTGGGCGACGTGGCATCGACCCTGCTGCCCGGCAAGACCGACGTCTCCGCCGCCACCACCGCGCTGCCCGAGGCCGTCGGCGTGCTGGCCGCCTCCCAGCACAAGGAGGCCGCACAGAAGTTCGTGGAGTGGTACACCTCTCCCGACATTCAGGTGGCCATGAACAAGGAGCAGAGCGCCATCCCCACCCGCACCTCCGTCCTCTCCCAGCTCATCGGCGACGGCACCATCAAGAACCCCGGCGTGATGCTGAAGGCGTCCACCATGATCGCCTCCGCCTATCCCAACGGCGTACCGTCCTATTACAGCGAAATGAGCAATATAATGGCCAATGACATCAATAAAATGGCCACCGGCGCCATGACGGCGGACAAAGCCGCCGCAGAAATGATCCAGAAAACGGACGCGCTGGCCAAGGGCAACTGACTGCAACCGCCGGGGAGGAGCAAGCCTCCCCGGCGGCGCAGATGTTTTCAGACACGGAAGGCTACAGATGAAACGACTGAACGACCGAATTTTCCCCCTGCTGCTTCTGCTGCCCAGCGCGGCGATCATGCTGGTGCTGGTGGCCTATCCCATCGTCCGCACCTTCTTTTTCAGCCTGCAGCGGATGAAGCTCACGGCCCCGGACCGCACCGGCTTCGCCGGGCTGGGCAACTACCTGACGGCCCTGCGGGATTCCCAGTTCTGGTACAGTCTGGGCAACTCCCTGTTTCTGCTGGCGGTGGTGACGGTGCTGACGCTGGTGCTGGGCTTCGCCGCGGCGCTGCTGCTGAGCCGGGACACCCGGCTGTCCGGGGTGCTGATGGGCGCGGCCATTCTGCCGTGGGCGCTGCCGCCCTATGTCAACGGCGTGCTGTGGCGGTTCATCTTCTATCCCGGCTACGGGTACATGAACAGGCTGCTGCTGGCCCTGCATCTGGTGAGGGAGCCGGTTCAGTGGCTCACGGGGCGCTGGACGGTGCTGAGCGTGGTGGCGCTGGTGGCCTCATGGCGCAGCGTGCCGTTCTGCGCGGTGGTGATTCTGGCGGCCCTGAAGTCCATGCCGGAGGAGCTGCGGCAGGCCGCCCTCATCGACGGCGCCGGCCGGCGCCAGCTGTTCCGCTACATCATTCTGCCGCTGATCGTGCCCTTCGTGGGGGTGGCCGTGACCCACACCTCCATCGCCGCCATCAACATCTTCGATGAGATCGTCGCCCTGTCGGGGTACAGCGACATCTCCTCCAACCTGCTGGTGTACGACTATCTGCGGACCTTCTCGTTTCTGGACATCGGACTGGGCAGCGCCGTCACGTACCTCGTCATGCTGCTCTCCGCCGGTCTGGGCTATTTTTATCTGCGCTCGATGTACCGGGAGGTGGACTGCTGATGCACAGAAAATCCGGCCTGCTCTACGGTCTGGCCGCCGCCGTGTTCCTGTTTTTTACCTGCGCGCCCTTCCTGTGCGCCCTGCTGGTCAGCGTCACGCCGGAGTACGAGATGTTCTCCCGCAGCGCGTCGTTCCTGCCCTCCGCCTTTACGCTGGACAACTACCGCCGGATCTTTGCCGCCTCCACCAGCCAGCACGCCCTGCTGTTCACCAGCCTGCTGAACTCCGTGCGGGCGGTGGCCATCACGCTGGCGCTGGGCCTGCCCACGGCCACGGTGACGGCCTACGCCCTGAGCCGCTTCTCCTTCCGGGGGCGGCGGCTGTACCGGGACGCGCTGCTCATCACCATGGTCATCCCCGTGCTGGCCACGGTGATCCCGCTGTACCGGATGTACGCGGCCCACGGCCTGCTGAACAACACCTTCGCCCTGTGCCTGGTGTACGTCTCCGCCTTTCTGCCCATGTCCACGTGGCTGATCTCCAACTACTTCGCCACGCTGCCCCGGGAGCTGGAGGAGGCCGCCCGGGTGGACGGCTGCGGGCGGATGGGCTGCTTTGTGCGGATCGTGCTGCCCCTCTCCCGTCCGATCCTGCTGACCGCGGGACTGCTCATCGTGCTCAACACGTGGAACCAGTTCCAGATTCCGCTGATCCTCGCGTCCTACATCAGCACGAAGCCCGTGTCCGTGGCGGTGTCCGAGTTCATGTCCAAAACCATGATCAACTACGGCGTCACCGCCGTGGCGGGCCTGCTGGCGATCCTGCCGCCGGCGGTGCTGGCGGTGGTGTTCCGCAGGTTTCTGGTGGGCGGCATGGTGCGGGGGGCCCTGCAGTGAGCCGGCCCGCGGAACAGAGGCTGACCTTTGTGGATCGCCGCGGCACCGGCTGCTGCAAGTGGGACGGGCAGCAGGCGGCCTTCGGCGTCGAGGGGCTGCTGGGAATGTGGGTGGCCGACATGGACATCCGCTCGCCCGACTGCGTGACGGACGCGCTGCGCGCCTACGCGGAGCGGGGCGTGTTCGGCTACGACTGCCCCCGGCAGGGCTTTTACGAATCGTTTCTCGCGTGGCAGCGGACGCGCCACGGCTGGGACATCCCGCGGGAGTGGCTCCGGGGCACGGCGGGCATGGCCCCGGCCATGAACGCGCTGATCCGCCTGCTCACCGCGCCGGGGGACGCCGTGGCGGTGCTGACGCCGGTCTACCGGCCCTTTCTGGACGCCGTGACCCGAAACGGGCGGACGCTTGCCGCCAGCCCGCTGCTCTGCCGGGACGGCGTCTGCACCATCGACTTCGCCGGGCTGGAGCGGCGCATGGCGGAAAGCCGCGCCCGGCTCCTGCTGCTCTGCTCGCCCCACAACCCCGTGGGCCGGGTCTGGCGGAGGGAGGAGCTGACGCGGCTGCTGGCCCTCTGCCGGGAGCGCGGCGCGTGGATCGTCTGCGACGAGATCCATCAGGATTTCACCGCGCCGGGCCATCCCCACATCCCGCTGGGGACGCTGGCGGGGCCGGAGGACCGCATCGCGGTGCTGACGTCGGCGGGCAAGACCTTCAATCTGGCGGCCTTCCAGAACGCCGTGGCCATCCTGCCGGACGGGGAGCTGAGGGCCCGGTTCGACGACCACATGGCGGCGCTGGGACTGGAGGAGGGGAACCCCATGGGCTTCCTCGCCGGAGAGGCCGCCTACCGGGGCGGCGGGCCGTGGCTGGACGCGGTGCGGCGCACGGTGGGGGAGAACGCCCGCCGGTTCTGCGGCCCTCTGAAGGAGGCGCTGCCGGGGCTGATCTTCTCGCCGCTGGAGGGGACGTATCTTCTCTGGGCGGATTTCGGGGCCTGCCTGAAGCCCGGCGAGACGGAGGCGTTCTTCCGGGACGTTTGCCGTCTGGCGGTGAATCCGGGCCCCTGGTTCGGCGGCCCGCCGGGCTGCGTGCGGGTGAATCTCGCCGCCTCGCCGGAGACCGTGGACCTTGCCGCGGAGCGCATCCTCCGCGGCCTGACATCAAACAGCAAGGAGGCTTTGCCATGAGAGCGGCCGTTGGAATCGACATCGGCTCCACCTGCGCCAAAACGGCGGTGCTGGACGGGGAGCAGAACCTTGTGACCTCGTTCGTCATGCCCACCGGCTGGAGCAGCGTGGACACCGCGGAGGCCATCCGCCGCCGGCTGGCGGAGGAGGGGTTCGACACGGCGGCCCTGCCCTGCGTGGCCACCGGCTACGGCCGGGTGGCCGTGCCCTACGCCGACAAGACCGTTACGGAGATCACCTGCCACGGGCTGGGCGCCCTGCGCCTGTTCGGGGAGCCGGACTGCGCCGTGGTGGACATCGGCGGACAGGACACCAAGATCATCCGTCTCAGCGGCGGCGCCGTGGCGGATTTCCTGATGAACGACAAATGCTCCGCCGGCACGGGCCGGTTTCTGGAGGTCATGGCGTCCACGCTGGGCATCGGCCCGGACGAGCTGTGCGCCCTTTCCGGCCGGGGCGGCGGCACCTCCATCAGCTCCCTGTGCACCGTGTTCGCGGAGTCGGAGGTCACGGGCCTCATCGGCTGCGGCACGCCCAAGGAGAACATCGCCTTCGCCGTGGTGGACTCCATCGCGGAAAAGGTCGCCTCCCAGTTCCGCCGGCTGGAGAGCACGGAGGGCGGCGTATATCTCACCGGCGGACTGTGCGGCAGTCCGGAGCTGCTGGCGGCCCTGAGCCGCAAGCTGGGCAGGCCGGTGCGCACCTGTCCCCAGGCCCGGTACGCCGGAGCCATCGGCGCGGCCTGCCGCGCCCTGACCATTCAGAAAAGCGAGGAATCCGTATGACACAGGCTCTGCCCCAGCAGTTTGAACAGTTTTCCGAGGCCCGGCGCGCCGGGTTCCTGCGGGCCAAGCAGATCAAGGAGAACGGGGGCCGCATCGCCGGCACCTTCTGCACCTTCACCCCGTCGGAGATTCTGGACGCCGCGGGCTTCGTGTCCGTGAGTCTCTGCGGCACCAGCGGCGAGACGATTCCCGCCGCCGAGGCCCATCTGCCCAAGAATCTCTGCCCCCTCATCAAGTCCAGCTACGGCTTCGCCGTGTCGGACAAGTGCCCCTACACCTACTTTTCCGACCTCATCATCGGCGAGACCACCTGCGACGGCAAGAAAAAGATGTACGAGCTGCTGGGGGATCTGAAAAAGGTCTACACCCTCCATCTGCCGCAGGGCACCGATCACGACTACGCGCTGGAGATGTGGCTGTGGGAGCTGCGGCGGTTTATCGCCTTTCTGGAGAGGGAGTACGGCGTCTCCGTCACGCCGGAGAAGCTCCGGGCGGCCGCCGTGGCCCGGAACGAGGAGCGCCGGGCCCGCTGCGGCCTGATGGAGCTGCAAAAGCTCTCGCCGCCGCCCATGCGGGGCCATCAGCTTTTCAAGGCGCTGGAGGGCGCGGGCTTCCGCTTCAGCCACGACGAGGTCGTCTCCTCGCTGACGACCCTGACGCGGGACGTGCGGGCCGCCTACGACCGGGGGGAGCGGCCGTTCCCCGACGGCGTCCGGCGCATCCTTGTCACCGGCTGCCCCATCGGCGGCGTGCTGGACAAGACCGTGGGCGTGCTGGAGGAGCAGGGGGGAGCCGTGGTCTGCTTCGAGAACTGCTCCGGCATCAAGGCGGCCTGCCGCATGGTGGACACCGACGCGGAGGACATTCTCACCGCCATCGCGGAGCGATACCTGCGGATCGGCTGCCCCGTGATGACCCCCAACCCCATCCGGGCGGAGCATCTGACCCAGCTGGCCCGGGAGTACCGGGCGGACGGGGTGGTGGAGATCGTGCTGCCCTCCTGCCAGCCCTACGGGGTGGAGTCCCGGCAGATCCGGCGGCTGTGCGGCGAGCTGGGCCTGCCCTGCCTGCAGCTGGAGACGGACTATTCGCCCGCCGACGCGGGCCAGCTGACCACCCGGCTGAGCGCGTTTCTGGAGATGCTGTAAAGCCCCCGCGATCGCCTCGCGCCGGGGAGCCCGGACCGCCCGCGTTCCGGGTCGGCTTCGCGCCGGATGCCCCGCTTTCAAAGGCTGTAAAGCGGTTTGGCAATACGGCTGCTTTGCCCGCCGGGACGGCCCTTTTCGCGCTTCGGCCATGTGCCGGAGGGCTCCGCTTCCTCCGCTGCGGGGCGATCCCCGGGAGAAAATTCAGCGTTTTGCACAAAAATATGAATCTCTACTAACATATTATTTTTATATGTATTATGGGAAGAAGGACTTCCTCCGGAAAACCCTGAGTTCCGAGGCCTTTCAGGGGATTTCGGAAATCGATTTTCTCGATTTGAACGGCAAAAGTCCGATGCTTTATGTCGACAAGTTTCTTGACATTGCGCCTGTTTTTCCATAGAATGAGACAATGATCCGGGAGTTTCCCGGTACCCGCGGACGGCTCCGCCGGGGGAGGACGCGGATGAAATTTGGGAGGAGATCAAAAGGAAATGAAGAGAATACTGTCTTTGGTTCTGGCTGCCATGATGGCCGCCACACTGCTGGCCGGCTGCGGAAGCAAGCAGGCCGCCGGCTCCGCCGGCAGCTCTGCCGCGGCGCAGACCACCGCCGCCAAGAGCGACACGTTCACCTATGCCATTGCCGGCGATCCCGGCTCCAACTGCAACCCCATCATCTCCACCGGCCGCTGGGGCCTGATGACCTCCAACATGGTCTATTCTCCGCTGTTCAAGCTGGCGGCGGACGGCTCCATCGAGTGGTATCTGGCCAAGAGCTACGATCTGTCCGAGGATAAGAAGACCTATACCTTCCACCTGCGGGACGACGTGAAGTGGTCCGACGGCGAGAAGTTCACCGCCGACGACGTGCTCTTCACCATCCAGTCCATCATGAACCCGGACAACGCCAGCGAGATGTACTCCGAGTTCGTCACCGAGGCGGGCTCCGCCCAGCTGGCGAAGGTGGACGACTACACCTTCTCCTGCACCTTCCCCAATGCCAGCCCCGCCTATCTGGAGTCCTTCGCCTATCAGCTGTACATCATTCCCCAGCACATTTTCAAGGACGTCAAGGATTTCAACACCTATGAGTTCCCCGGCACCTCCGTGGGCACCGGCCCGTACGTCCTCACCGACTACTCCGCCGGCTCCTATCTGAAGTTTGAGGCCAACCCCGACTACTTCATGGGCGCGCCCAAGATTCAGAACATCATCTACCGCATCATCACCTCTCAGGACACCGCCATGCTGGCCATTCAGTCCGGCGAGGTGGACGCGTGGGCCACCACTCCCGACTACATCAAGCAGATGGATCTGGAGGGCAGCAACCTCACCGCCCACTCCTACAATCAGGGCAACGTGGCGTACATGGCCTTCAACTGCAAGCGCGTTCCCGACCAGAAGGTCCGTCAGGCCGTCATGTTCGCGCTGGACCGCGAGCAGATGAACACCGCCGTGTTCCAGAGCAAGGACTACTACAGCGACGTGTACACCTTCCTGCCTCCCAACAACCCCTACTATGACGACTCCACCGCGGAGAAGTACAACACCGACGCCGAGAAGTCCAAGGCCCTGCTGAAAGAGGCGGGCGTCACCAATCTGACCCTGACGCTGGGCTACGACAGCTCCGACACCATGGAGGAGACCCAGGGCCTGCTCATGAAGGAGCAGCTGGCCGCCGTGGGCATCACCCTGAATCTCAGCCCCATGGAGTCCACCGCCTATTACGCGGCTCTGAAGAAGTCCGACAACACCTTTGACATGTATCTGGGCGGCTACATCATGGGCAGCGACCCCAACACCTACGCCTCTCTCTACATGAGCAACGGCACCAGCAACTGGATGTACTACAGCGACGCCGCCATCGACGACCTGTTCACCAAGGGCATCTCCACCTTCGACGATGCCGAGCGCAAGACCGTTTACACGGAGCTGCAGAAGGCCGTTCAGGACTATGCCTGCTTCTATCCCATCGTCTCCCGGAACTACGTGGTGGTCATCAACAACCGCGTGGGCGGGCTGGATCAGTGCAAGCTGGTGCCCATCTATGTGCTGGGCGATCCCGCTTACCTGACCCTGAGCTGAATCTGATTTCATAATGACTGTGCCGGTCAGGGACGTTGCGAAACGTCCCTGATCGGCTGTCGGCCCGTATTTGACGGAAGAAGGAGTGCAGTCCTTTATGGCGAAATACATCCTCAAAAGAATCCTGATTGCCATTCCCCTGATTTTCGTGATCTCCATCCTCTGCTTCATGCTGATGCGCGCCTGCCCCTACGACGCCGTGGACGCCATGATAAAGCCGGGGATGTCGCAGGACGCCATCGCCCTGATGCGGGCGAAGTACGGCTACGACCGGCCCGCGGCGGTGCAGTATTTCGCGTGGCTGGGCAGCATCCTCAGCGGGCGGATGGGCTACTCCATCGTCTCCAAGCAGAGCATCGCGCTGGATCTGGCCACCCGGATTCCCAACACCCTCAAGCTGATGCTGCCGTCCTACCTGACGGCCTACGTGCTGGCCATCGTGCTGGGCCTGATCGCCGGCTCCCACAAGGGCAGGCGGGCGGACAAGATCATCGACGGGCTGGCCTCCGTGGGCATCGCCACGCCGACCTTCTGGGTGTCCATGCTGATGATGTACGTTTTCTCCTACCGGCTGCACGTGTTCCTGTCCGTCGGAATGCACACCGTGGGCATGGAGGGGGATTTCGGCGACTTCCTCAGACACTTCCTCATGCCCTACATCGTGCTGATCATCGCCTTCACGCCGGATCTGGTGCGGTACGTCCGTTCCTCCACCATCACCCAGTATTCCGAGGATTACGTGATGGTGCAGCGGGCCTTCGGCGCCAAAAAGAGCGAGATCATGTTCCACCACGTTCTGAAAAACGTGCTGTTGCCCGTGCTGACGAAGCTGGGCATGGCGCTGCCCATGCTCATCACCGGCGCCATCATCACGGAGACCATTTTCTCGTGGCCGGGCGTGGGCCCGTATTTCGTCACGGCGGTCAGCGGACTGGACTATCCCGTGGTCATGATGATCCTGCTGCTGTCCTCCACGCTGGTGGTGCTGGGCAATCTGCTGGCGGATATTCTCTGCTGCCTGACCGATCCGCGGATCAAGGATATGGGGTGAGCGTATGGCAAAACAAGTGACTGCACAGACCATCCGGACGGCAAAGGAGCAGAGCCTTCAGAACGCCCGCCGCCGCCGGATCGAAAACGTATCCTCCGCGCTGCGGAGGGACAAGCTGGCCATCGTCTCCATCGTGCTGCTGCTGGTCATCATCGTCGTCAGTCTTCTGGCGCCGCTGCTGCCCTTGCATCCCAACGCCAACGACGTGGCCAACATGCTCAGCGGCCCCACCAAAGAGCATATTCTGGGCACCGACGAGCTGGGCCGCGACTATCTGGCCCGGGTGATCTATGGCGGCCGGGTGAGTCTGCTGGTGGGCTTTCTGGCCATGCTGGCCAGCTGCTTCATCGGGATTCTGGTGGGCACCGTGGCCGGCTTCATGGGCGGCATCGTGGACGCCGTCCTCATGCGCATCGTGGACGTGCTCTCCTCCATTCCGTGGCTGATCCTCGTGACGGTGGTGAGCCTGTTCCTCAGCCGGGGCATCAGGTCCATCATTCTGGTTATCGGCCTCTTCACGTGGATGAGCACGGCCCGGCTGGTCCGGGCGGAGACGCTGTCCATCAAGGAGCGGGACTTTATCCAGTACGCGAAATTCAACGGCGTCTCCACATGGAAGAACATTTTCTTCCACGTCATTCCCAGCGCCCTGCCCACCATCATCATCGTGGCCACCACCAGCATGGCGGACGCCATCATGACGGAGTCGGCGCTGAGCTTTCTGGGTCTGGGCCTCGTCCCGCCCAACTCCTCATGGGGCTCGCTGCTGCAGCGCGCCCAGTCCCATCTCAGCTCCTCCATCCATATGGCCATCGTTCCCGGCGTCCTCATCATCATCACGGTGTTTGCCTTCAACAAGCTGGGCAATCTGCTGCGGATCTATGTGGAGCCCCGGATCAGCGACGGCGAGAAAGGGTAAGGTGGTTTGATATGAGTGAGCGGCTGTTGACCCTGAGGGATCTGCACACCACCTTTGCCCTTCACCGCGACCGGGTGGAGGCCGTCCGCGGCGTGGACCTGCACGTGGACAGCGGCGAGATTCTGGCCGTGGTGGGCGAATCCGGCAGCGGAAAGAGCGTCACCATGAAGTCCGTCATGGGCATCCTCCCGGAGAACGCGCAGGTGAGCGCGGAGGAGATGCGGTTCGACGGGCGGGATCTGCTGACGCTCGGCGAGGAGGAACGGCGGAAGATGCGGGGCCGCGAGATGGCCATGATCTTTCAGGACCCCATGACGGCGCTGAACCCGGTGAAGCGCATCGGCGCCCACATGACCGAGGTCATCGTGCGCCACAAGCGCGTGTCCGGGGACGAGGCCCGGCGGCTGGCCGTGGCCGCGCTGGGCAAGGTGGGCATCCCGTCCCCGGAGGACCGGATGCGCCAGTACCCCCACGAGTTTTCCGGCGGCATGCGCCAGCGGGTGATGATCGCCATGGCGCTGTGCTGCTCTCCCAAGCTGCTGATCGCCGACGAGCCCACCACCGCGCTGGACGTGACGATTCAGGCCCAGATTCTGGAGCTTCTGAAGGAGCTGCGGGAGAAGGAGGGCATGAGCATCATCCTCATCACCCATGATCTGGGCGTGGTGGCCAGCCTTGCGGACCGCATCTCCGTCATGTACGGCGGCAGGATCATGGAGGACGGGCTGGTGGACGAGATTTTCTACCACCCCTGCCATCCCTATACCCGGGCGCTGCTGCGGGCCATTCCCAAGCCCTCCGCCGGCGGGCGGGAGCGGCTGGTGGCCATTCCCGGCATGGCGCCGTCGCTGCTGAATCCGCCCCCCGGCTGCCCGTTTCAGGCGCGCTGCGGCTTCTCCTGCGAAAAATGCGGGGCGGAGATGCCGGCCTTCCGGCAGTACGGCGCCACTCAGCAGGCCATGTGCGTCTTTTCCGACGCGGAGCTGGACCAGATGAACGAGCGGAAAGGAGCGGTGGGCCGTGAGTGATTCCATTCTGCTGCAGGCGCAGGACCTGCAAAAGCATTTTCCGGTGAAGAATTTCTTCGGCGCCGTCACCAACGTGGTCAAGGCTGTGGACGGAGTGAGCTTCGACATCCGCCGGGGCGAGACCTTCGGCCTCGTGGGCGAATCCGGCTGCGGCAAGTCCACGCTGGGCCGCACCCTGATCCGTATGTGGGACCCCACCGGCGGACGGATCGTGTTCAACGGGGAGGACATCACCGACCTGAAGGGGCGGGAGCTGCTGGACATCCACCGCAAAATGCAGATCATCTTTCAGGACCCCTACACGGCGCTGGACCCCCATCAGAACGTGCAGGAGATTCTCTCCGAGCCGCTGAAGGTTCACACCCGGATGTCGCCCGCGGAGATGGACGACTACATCGTGGAGATGCTGGGGAAGGTGGGCCTGGAGCCGGACGCCCTGTGCAAGTATGCCTACGAGTTTTCCGGCGGCCAGCGCCAGCGCATCGGCATCGCCCGGGCGCTGGCCGTGAAGCCGGAGTTCATCATGTGCGACGAGCCCATCTCCGCGCTGGACGTGTCCATTCAGGCGCAGGTGGTGAATATGTTGGAGGATCTGCAGGCCGAGTTCGGCCTGACCTATCTCTTCGTGGCCCACGACCTGTCCATGGTGCGGCACATCTCCAACCGGATCGGCGTCATGTATCTGGGCCGGCTGGTGGAGATCGCGGAGTGCGGCGATCTGTACGACAACCCCCTCCACCCCTATACGCAGGCGCTGCTGTCGGCCATTCCGCTGGCGGACCCGAAGCTGGCCCGGACCGCCACGCGCAAGGGCATCGAGGGCGATTTGCCCAGCCCCATGAACATCCCCTCGGGCTGCCGCTTTCGCACCCGCTGCCCCTATGCCCGCGAGGAGTGCGCCGCGGCCCAGCCGGAGCTGGAGGAGCGCGCCCCCGGCCATTTCGTGGCCTGCTGGAGAAAACAGGCCTTCCATCCTGATTGAAAGAGCCGCCCCCGCATCGCGGGGGCGGCTCTCATTCTCTTTCGGAAGGGACGTATGCAGGCGGGACACACTTTCTGATATGCCTGACTAAAGATGTTTTCGCCCAAGAAACGGACCGAAACCTGACGGCCCGATCTCAGACAACATTTTTTCCGATTTGTCTCAACTGATCGGCCAGCGCATGGAGGTCGAATTTGTTTACCTTCTCAATAACAGGCAGGAAGCGGGGAGGGAGGTTGGAGGGACCATACAGGGCGCCGCCGACGGCGCCAACCATAGTGGCAACCGTGTCAGTGTCGTTTCCAATATTTACTCCCATTTTTACGGCGGAAAACAGATCCTCTGGATTTGCAGCAAGAATGCCAAAAACGCAGGGGACAGATTCTGCGACGGCAAGTCCCGATCCGACAATATCCCGAAGCTCCAGCATGGTTTTTTCCCAGCCTCTGCCGCTCCGGCCAATCTCTACTGCCAGCGCAATCCTTTTTTCTACCGAGGGGACGGCCAATCTGGCTGCTGCTTTTCCGGCGGCGTGGAGGCCCGTCCGGGCACCGTATGCTCCGGCACCAATAACGCTGTCCAGCGTTGCATTGGGACGAAGAGCCTCCGCAACGGCACAGGAAATCGCGCAGGCGCCGGAGATGGCCGCATCATTGGCATGAGTGGGGAGACAGATTGTTACAGTATCACGGATTGCTCCGGCAGGATCACCGGGATGAATCAAGCCGACAGGAAATATTTTCATGCTGGAGCCATTGGTGGCTTTCATATTGTCGCAGGCCAAGACCAAACTGTGCTGCTGCGGCTGTTCCGGAGCTTCACCGCGCATTTTCTGGATGGCCGCCATTGTAGTCGGTCCTGCAAAACGGGTATATTCAGGATGCTCGGCCCAGGCGAGAACGGCCCTTTTGGCCGCGGAATCATCCACCTTTCCGCCGGAAGCGATTATCTCCAGGGCGGTATAGTAGGCCAGCGAAAAATCATCGGTGACGCTGCCGGCAGGGCAACCGTATGCAAAACAGTCGTCGGGAGGCGTCAGCAGCGTGTCGACCCATCCGCCGAAATATTCGCGGATCATTTCCGCACTGCGCGTTTCCGTTGCTGCGCCCATTGCATCACCCACGGCGGCTCCATAAATGCTGCCGAAAATCTGATCCATATTGTACTCCTTTGTCAAATGGTTTGCATATGCAGGTATTGAAGAACCTCTGCCTCGCTGCTTGCCCCGGAGCGGGCACCGTATGCCTGCACACAACGGTTTGCGGCAGCTGTGGCATAATATGCGCAGTCACGCAGACTCATCTTTTGCAGGTAGGCATGAAGAAATGCGGCATTGAAGGTGTCGCCGGCCCCGGTGGTATCCACTACGTGGACAGGGAAACAGGGAACGTCAAACCGACCTGCACTGCTCACAACAGTGCAGCCTCGCGCGCCGCGGGTGATCAGAACAATCTTGTATGTTCCTCTGACAAAACGATCAACGGGAGACTCATCAGTTCCTCCGCAAAATTTGATAATTGCTTCGTCGTTGAAGGAAAGAATGTCCGCCAGATCAAAGAAAAACTTGTCCTCCGGTGAGTCGTACGACGTAAATGTACTGCATTCGGCATCAAACATAAAACGAACGCCGGCCATCTTCATTTCGGTCAACAAGGTCCGGTAATTCGGCAGGGTTTTCAGATCTGAGATGAGACTGTAGACAAAGCCGGCTTGCTTAAGACGCTCAATTTTGGCATCATCCAGCAGAAGGACGGGCTTGTTCACTTCATACAACATAATGGTGCGCTCTTTTCCGTCAGGCTGAAGGAGGATGGCTGTTCGGAAATTTTCATATGAGGGGAGCACATCTGTGTAATCCAAATGTACGTTGCAGGGGTGAAAGGAATCCAATAGGGTCCGAGTATATTTGTCCTCACCCAAAAGGGAAAAAAAGTAGGTGGGGGTTCCCATGGCGCCGAGAACACAGGCGGCATTGGCGACCATTCCGCCGGGAAGCGTTTCCAGATACCGGACGAAAAATTTGTCACCTACGACAATTCCCTGCAGACACTGATAGTACTCATCGGCCGTTACATGGCCGATGGCGGCGACATAATCACCCATAGTTATGCCTTGCTGAACAGGTCCGGGTTATAAATATCGATCTGATCGTTATCCCGGACCTCACGGCCTATATAATGATGCTGAATGTTGTATACGTTGATGTCGCCGCACTCCTCCAGCTTTTCAATGGTTTCCTCCAGTACTTCAATGCTGGGGCATTCCCAGAAGGAGAAATAGCGCCACTCGCTGGACCAGCTGCAATCGTACACGCTGCTCATTACAACGCCCTTGGCAATGGCCTCGCGATTGATTTCATTGACACGATCAATAAAGCGCTGCTTTTTTTCCGGATCCTCCGTATACCACTGTGTGTTGTGCTTCCAGAAGGCAATAAAACCATATTTTCTCATATGTATCTCCTTTTTCATTTCAAACCGGGAACCCAATAGCGTTTTCCGCAGCGGTTTTTTTCCTCATCCATGTCATGCAGATGAGCCAGCCCTTCAAATACGATGTCGGCAGCATGCTCCTGCCCGTCTCCGGGGGTGAAGGGTACGTTTGTTACCAGATTGTTGTCCACTGAACAGACGGCACCGCCCCGACGCCCAAAAAGAGTGCATAGCGAGACAATCCCTGACGATTCGCGGTCCCAGTAGAGGACGCCCGCACGGTTGTAATAGTCGATGATTTCCGTATGGCGAGGCTGGAGATAATTGCCGACTGAAGGACGGCCGCAGCCGACGTGTTCGCTGTCGCAGGAACGTCCGATGCCGATATGATAACGTACACCAAGCTCCTCGGCTGCCTGAGCGAAGGCGATCACCAGCTCATAGCTGCAGACCGCAGGGAAGGACGGAGTCACATATGCCTGAGACATGCCTTCATCCCGGACAACGCCGCTGGCAATGACTACGTCGCCTGATTGCAGATTTTCGTTTAAGGCGGCGCCTCCGCCCAGACGCAGAAAGGTGTTGGCCCTGGTGTGATGCATGAATTCTACCAGAACCAGCTCTGCCTCCGGGGAACCGCTTCCTCCGCTGACAATACTGATGTGCGCGCCTTTGTAAAAGCCGCTGTAGGTGGTAAACATGCCCGAACGACCTGCCAGAACCGGGTTTTCCAGACGGCGGCTCAATACCTCGGCCGGGTCGCCGCCATACTCAAGCAGGGGGTCGCGAACGACCATAATCACATAGTCGCCTACCAGCGCGGGGTCCACCCCGGTCAACGCCGGCTTTCCGTTGATGTTGAACCCGCCGGCGTGCATCCGATCAGAATATTCATACTGATGGTTGATTTTTTCAAAGCAATTCATGGGACGCCTACTTTCCGATAACCTGAATTTGATACTTTCGCTTTCTCGGACCGTCGAATTCAAAGAAAAATACCCCCTGAGAACTGCCCAACTGCAACTGGCCGCCGTCGATAATCAAACTGATGGAAATACCCACCAAAGCACTTTTGATGTGTCCGGCGGCGTCGGAGGGAGTATCAAACTGATGCTTGAAATCAGTTCTGGTAGGGATCAGCCGATTGACCTCGTCCTCAATGTCAAGGAAACCCAACTCGTCCATTCGTGAGATCACGGTCACCGCGGCTGTGGAGTGAGGAACGTTGATCACGACAATGCCCTCTTTTATGCCGCACTTTTCCACTGCACTGCGAATGGAATCGGTGATTTCAAACAGGCCGTTGCCTGTGGTTTCAATGGAACAGATTTCCATACTTACTCCTTAAAATAATTGTATTTGGCTGCTTCGGACATCCGGATATTCTTTTTCGGACCATGGCCCGCTGTGCGCGCGGAAATATGCGCAGTCTGGTCCTCCGTCCACCATGGAGACCAAAAAACCGGAGAGGCAGCTATACACCAACGATACGAACAGGGGGTCAATGGGCTTTGCGGAAATGGACAGGGCACCGTCCTGTGCAGCTCCGTCTGTCAGCATCAGTGTTGGACGCCCCAAAACCTGAAGCGCCTGAAAAACTTCCTTACACCGGCTGAAGGAGGGGTCAGCGGAGGGAGCAAACAGGATTGTGGGCGTCTGCATGGGATCGCGCAGAAAAAGATTCAGGTGAGCAAACTCCTCTGTATCCTGAGCCCAGGCGGAAGTCCCGACAGCCTCTACCATTTTTGCGGCAGCAAAGCCTGCGGAGGCGCGGCAGGGGCCGGAACCGAGAAATTCTGCCTGGCGGGAACCTGACAGGGAAACTGCAAAGGCGCGGAACGGGTCCTCACAGCTTTTGAGCGCGCCCTCAAGCACATCTGCGCAGCACAGCAAAGACTTGCGGAGCGCAGCGGCCTGATTCATTGAAATCGTTCCCAAAACCTCACCGAAGCGAATGGCCAACAAATAGAGTGTCAGCTGGGCTGCCGCATAACCGCGGATTCCGGGAGCCTCACCGGAGAAGGGAGGAGCGGAGACCTCCAGAACAGTCTTTGCCGCGCGGGCCATGGGACTGTCTGTCTTGCCGGTAAGCGCGACGGTACGGGCGCCATGTGCGGACAGGGCGGTCATTGCCTCTATCATCCGGGCGGGCGCCCCGGAGTTGCTTATACCGATAGCAAGGATGCGCTTGGCTGGCTGTGAAAGGGTGGGGGCCAAATAGCGGGATGCCTCCATGGCCGGAACCGCGCGGGTTGGAATGGCCGTTAACCGCGAAAACGTGTACTCCGCGCCCTCGGCCGCTGCAAGAGAATCGCCGCAGCCAAACAGAATCAACTGCCGTGTTTCAAAAATTTCGGGCGTTGATAAAATCAGATGGGTTCGCCGTTCCGCCTCCTGGTACAGTTCGCGGATCAGAGAAGGAATGCTGAGAGCCTGCTCGAGCATGAAATTCTTTTCCATACAAGTCTCCTTTAAAGAGCGGTTACGCAGAGAGCGGCTGCCCGCTTTTCGGCCTCCGCGCGCATAGAATGATCCTGAACGGGGGGGAGGCCCACCTGCTCAATGATAAAGGAGGCCGCAGCACTGGCACAGACGCCTGCGCGGACCAAATCACCGCCGGATTCGGCATAGCCGACCAAAAAGCCGCCGGTAGAGGAATTGCCGCCTCCAGTGACATCTACCACTTTCGCAGGAGTTGCGGGGATATGATAGCTGTGCTTTCCGTCCGATACAAGAGCTCCTTTGGCACCCATTCGCAGGATCACGGTTTTTGCGTTCATACGAAACAGGAATTTGAGGATTTCAGCCGGATTGTCTTCGCCGCTCAGGCGGCGGCCCTCTGTCAAGTTGAGGGAAAACAGATTTACACAATCAAGACAGGCGGCGATTTTTTCTCGGTTTTCAGGGGCCGCGGTGGCACCCAAAATCTCCCATACGGAGAGCATGTTCGGATGTCGGCGAAGGTACAGACTCATATCATTCCAGAAGGATTCCTCACAATCCTTGAAAAGGTACATTCCTTTACAGGGATCATATTCCGAAGGGATTTCAGATACTTTTGGCTGCATCAGCGCATGGCTTCCATAACCCGGGAGAAGCAGTTCCTCGCGCTCTCCATCGGAGAAATAATTCAGGCGTGAATGCGTGCATTTTTCCGAACGGGGAATGCCGGATACCTGTATTCCGTTTCGCAGGAACCACGCGTCGTAGTTTCCTGCAAAATCGGGGCCCACCCCGCTGCAGATTCCCACGTAGTCGGACCAGACCCGCATTCCGGCGACAGTGTAGCAGCCGCCGCCCAACACATTTTTATGAGGCTCCTCATGAGGGAAATACAGATCGTCGATCAGAATTTGGGTTAGGACATAGTAATCCACTCTTTGCATATTTTTCACACTTTCGAAGTTCAGCCAAAATGCGCCACCACAGACATCTGCAAATTGTCCGGATGTACATAAAAGCGTGCAAAACCCACCGGGTAATCCTCAATGTTGCGGATGATTTCTTTCCAGCTGAGCATGGCCGTATCCTCGGGAAGACCCAGCCAGTTTGCAGCAGGAGCATACTTTTTGCACCGCAGTGTCATGGAAACATAGGCGATTGGCTGATAAAGATACTTTTTGCTGAACAGATTCAGATCGTGCACCGTGTCCGCCGGATCAGGCATTACGCGAAAAACATTGAGGGGAAATTCAAAACTGCCGTGGATCATGGGCTTCCCATCGGCACTGTACCTCCATAGCATTGCGTATACCTTTTCCGGGCTGTGGCCGGTGTAGCGGGTGTAGCTTTCGCTGGAGTCCATAATACCCAGATGCTGTACATCGACTTTTACATCGTTATACTGACTCTCCAGCAATTCGGAAAAGTTTGTATGCAGATCAATACGATTTTTTACATCGAATACGGCAGGATGACCGAAAGTACCTCTGCCGTGCGAGGATGTGATATAGCCGTCCCGAATCAGCCTTTTCAGCGCTTCTCGCACTGTGGGCCGGCTGATCCCCATCATTTGGGCTAATTCATCCTCGGAAGGAAGGCGGTTATTAGCCGGGGTCATCTCTCTTACCATATGTTCAATCTGGCTGCATGCCTGATTGACCAAAGACTCTGCAAGCAACTTTTCCATATTGATTTTCCTTTCCTTTTCCTCGCTTATGTGGACTGCGCACGCAGGGAGTTTATCTGGTGCGCAATGTCGTTGATCATGAAAGAACGCAGCTTTTCCCCGGTTGCTGCCGTCGAACGTGATACACCGCCGATGGCGCCGGAATCACTGAGTTCTTTGGCTGTCCAGGAACCGCGATTGGCAGGAATAGGGTTTAAATAATCCGTGACGCCGGCAATTTCTTTTGCCGTCATGGTGGCGTGCCCGGTGTAAAGAAGGATAGATGTCTCAATTTCCCCGCCGTGTATGTCCCTGTTGACGGGAGTCTTCAGCAGGTGAGCAGCCCGCTCAAAAAGACCGCCGCCCCAGAAATCGATATGGTAAATCTCAACGTCGTCCTTTCGATTCCATGTCTGTGCCATTGCGTGAAGCAGGCTGGTATTCCCTCCGTGGGCGTTGAAAAGGATTAGATGGCGAAAGCCATGAACCTTCATGCACTGGATAATATCCTCCACCAGACTGATCATTGTCTGAGGGGAGAGCGTGAAGGTTCCGGTGAAATCCATGTGTTCAGGGCTTAACCCGTAATGGATTGCCGGCAAAGCCAGAACATTCTCCTGAATCAGATCATTATCCGTCAAGGAATCCAGCACCATTTTCATCATAAAATCGTCTGTGCCCACAGGAAGCTGCGGGCCGTGCTGCTCCAATGAACTGATGGGAAGCAAAAGCATGATGTTCTCACGATCCGGAAGATCAGACAACTGCTTCCACGAAAGCGTATTCAGATTATGCAGCATTTTTAAGCCTCCTGATTTGCTAACAGTGATTTTACCTGCTCCGCGGCTTTCACACGAACCTTATCTTCATCGATGCCAAGCAGCCTTCCGTTTTCGACGACCTGCCTGCCGTTGACGACCACCGCTTTGGCGGGACGAGCGTATCCTACTGTGCCAAGCATATTGGCTGGATCCTCACAGGCGCCGACAAAATCCAACGCATCTACATCCAGGAGGAAGAGGTCTGCCGCCTTACCGGGAGCCAGACAGCCGATGTCGGTTCGTCCCAACAGACGGGCACTGCCGCGGGTGGCCATTTTCAAGAGATCGTAGCCGGTGGGGGCGGCTGCACTATAGCGAAGGCGATGGAGCAAATATGCAGCACGAATTTCCGCCAATAGATTTGAGCAGTCATTGGACGCAGAACCGTCCACTGCGAGCCCTACGGGAACGCCCAGACGAAGCATATCGGGAACCCGACACACACCGGAGGCCAATTTCATATTGGAAACCGGGCAGTGGGCAACGCCGGTTCCGGTATCTGCCAACAGCTTCAGTTCTTCATCATTGAAATGGATGCCGTGTGCAAACCAGACGTCGGAGCCGATCCAGCCGCAAGATTCCATGTAGGCCAGAGGGCGCATGCCCACGGCTTCCAGGCAGAAATTTTCCTCATCTTTTGTCTCGCAAAGATGGGTATGCAGGCGAACGCCCAGTTGGCGCGCCAGTATGGCGGACTGCTTGAGCAGATCTGTCGTGACGGAGAACGGGGAACAGGGGGCGAGGGCAACCTGCCTCATAGAGAAAGGAGAGGGGTCATGGTATTTCCTGACCAGCCGTTCACTGTCCTTTAAGATGGCATCCACATCCTGCACCAGATCGTCGGGCGGAAGGCCCCCGTCGCTTTTGCCGCGTGACATACTGCCGCGCGTCGCATGGAAACGAATGCCCAACTCCTCGGCAGCGCGGAACTGCTGGTCGATAAAATGTTCGGAGCCGACTTTTGGAAATACGTAGTGATGATCCATGCAGGTGGTGCAGCCGTACCGGAGCAGCTCGCCCATACCGGTGAGGGAGCTGTAGTAGATGCTGTCCTCGTTCAGTCCCCGCCAGATCTCATACAGGGTAACAAGCCATGGAAAAAGCTCCATTTTCTGAACCTGAGGAAGATTGCGGGTGAAAGTCTGATAGAGGTGATGGTGTGTGTTGACGAGGCCGGGGTATACAAAACAGCCCGAGGCATCAATTATCTGCGCATCCGGCGCAGACAGCTCATGCCCAATCTTCTCGATCTGGTTTCCGCTGATCAAAATATCCGCATTGCGCAGAACGGAGTCGCGATCATCCACCGTTACGATGGCGCGGGCGTTTTTTACCAGTAACTGCGACATAAGAAGTTCCTCTTTCCAATCAAAGTTGAAGCAACAACCGACAAACGCTGCCCCGCCGGAAAAATATTCTGGCAGGGCAGCGTTCATTCAGTCAGTTTTCATAGTGCCTGCCGGGCTGCGGGGGGAAGAACAGATGCTCGGTGATACCGGAGACAAACGCCTTTTCGCCGTTGACCTTGCAGAAACGGGCGGTAGGACGAGAATCCTTTCCGCGATAAGCAATGATTCGTCCATCGACGATAACCATGGAGTTTCCGAAAGGATCGCCTGCCTCAATGGCTTTCAGAGCATCACTGCCGCAGGAACCCGGAGGGCAATCGATAACCTGAAGATCTGCTTCACGGCCCACCTCTACAACGCCCGTATTCAGGCCGTAGATTCTGGCGGTATTGCCGGTGGCCATAGCGATTACCTTCCAGGCCGGAATGTCGTTCAGGGCGGACGCCTTGACGATACAGCGGTTCATGGCACCGGGCATGGAAGCCTGACCCGTGGGAGAATCGCTGCCCATAACCAGACGATGCAGATCATTCTTGGCATCCATGTGACGGAGCATTTTGTTAAAGTTAACGAAGTTTCCGTTTACTACCAGCTCCAGCGGAATGTCGCACTCATCCATCAGACGCTGGATATGAGAGAACTCGACACCGGTGGAACCGCCATTGGTATGGGCGACCTTATTGGGCTTCAGCTTCAAAATTGCATCGGAAGTGACCCAGGAGGAGCCGGGAATGGACGGAGGAGCCAGATGGACAGAGTAGAAGAAGTTGTATTTTCTTGCCCATTCAAGCATTGGCTCTACCTCTGCCGGATCGGACAGTCCGCCGCCGCCGATCTCTGCAATCAGCCAAACGCCGGCATCTGCCATTTCCTTGAAATCCTGCTCGGTCAGACCGTGTACCAGGACCAGTGCTCCGCCATGGAACTTCAGCCCGCCGCCCGGACGGAAGTGGTCGAACACGCGCTTGGAGAGAATCGCCGCGGCTTTGCAGCCGATGGGGTCATCATAAAAGCGCGGCCAGCCCGGGCCCTGTTCACCCTCGGATACCATAGAAGTAGTACCGGAATAAAGAGCGTCGGAATAGCAACCGACAGCTCCGCGCTGAGGAGCGTAATCATCCAGCGTGTTGTGAATATGGCAGTCGATAAAACCAGGACAGACGATCTGGCCATCAACGTCTACTTCCGTTTCAATTCCGCTGCAGTCCAAATCCTTTTCATAACCGACTGCTGCAATTTTCCCATCACGCACGACGATGGTATCGCCGGGGATGATGCCCTTTTCAATATCGCCACTGACAATTTTATCGATGTTTTTCAGCACCAAATTATTCATAGTATACACCTCAGCCATATATAAATCAAATTTGCGGATCGCTATCTGGCGAATATACGCACTTTCCAGACTCGGAGTCAAAAATAGATGCTCGGGCAAAGTTCAGATGGAACCATGCCTTCTGCCCTTGCTCAACGCTGAGACTTAACTCTGTGCGGCAGCAGAAAGCCTTTGCGTTGGAAGAAAAGTAAATCAGAGTTTCTGCCCCGAGATGTTCCACTAAAGTAACGTCGGCAGGCAGGCAGAACGCATCGTCCGGCTGTTTGAGATAGACCATGTCCTCGGGGCGGACTCCCAGATCATAGTGTCCGTCGGGCAGGGAACTTAAATGACCTAACTGCGCCGGAGCAGAAACTGCAACGTTCTGAATCCCTGTTGCGGGGCCGCAGCGATGCAGGTCAAAAAAGTTGATGGACGGTGTGCCTAAAAATCCTGCGACAAATTTATTGGCGGGCTGACGGTACAGCTCCATGGGCTTGCCCAGTTGCTGGATGTGGCCGTCATTCAAAATGGCAATTCGATCGCCCATCGTCATGGCCTCTTCCTGATCGTGGGTGACAATGACGGTAGTGATATTGAGCTTTCGCTGCAGCTCTTTCAACTCTACGCGGACCTGCCGGCGAAGTTTTGCGTCAAGATTGCTGAGAGGCTCATCCAACAGCATGACCTTTGCTCGAATGGCAACCACGCGGGCAATGGCTACGCGCTGCTGCTGGCCGCCGGAAAGCTGCTTCGGAAACCGCGCACCATATTCCTGAAGTCCCACAACACTCAGAGCTTCTTTGACCCGGGCTTTTCGCTCCTCCTGCGGTACTTTATGCATTTTCAGACCGAATTCGACGTTTTGTTCCACAGTCATATGAGGAAACAGGGCGTAATCCTGAAAGACGACGCCGATGTTGCGAAGGTGCGCGGGAATGGTATTGATATTTTTGCCGTCCAGAAGAATTTCACCGTCATTGCCGTCAAGAAAACCTGCGATTAGGCGGAGAATTGTAGTTTTTCCGGAACCGCTGGGTCCCAGAAGGGCGATCATCTCACCGTCGTTAACGGTCAGATTGACATCCTTGAGCACCTGATTTGACTTATAGGATTTTGATATATTTTTTAGTTCAAGCATATAGGATCTCCCCCCCATCAGCTAAAGAATCTTGACCACCGTGCGCACTTCTCACCGATGATCGAAATGACCAACACAACCACAACAATGATAGTGGAATAGGCCAAAACCATGGGGTTCAGACCTTCTGTGCGCATTTCTGAATAGACGCGGACCGGAAAAGTCGTGAAATTGCTGCCGGCGATGAAAAGCGTGATGATCAATTCGGAGAAAGAGATCATGAAACCAAACACCGCGCCAACCACGACGCCGGGACTGATCAGCGGCAGTGTCACCCGCAGGAATGTCTGTGCGGGAGTAGCTCCGAGACTGATGGCAGCATCTTCCAGCGTGAAATTAAATTCGTCCAAGCTGGAACCGACGACGCGGATGAGATATGGTGTGACCAGAACAACATGAGCGGCCACGAGAAGACCAAAAGATCCACGGACATTGGTCTTGCCGAAGAACAGAAGCATACCAACGCCCCATACGATAGCTGGCAGAAAGATCGGTGCCATGAAGATTTTTTTCATGAAGCTGGTCAGTTTTCGGCTGCCTTTTACCAGTGCCAATGAAGCGGGAATGCACAGAACGACGGAAATCAATGTCGCGACAGAAGCGACCTTCAGACTGTGAGCCAAAGAACTCAGATGTTCCTCATTACTGGCTGCCGCCTGATACCAGCGGACACTCCATGTGTCCGGGGGAAAGGAGAAATACCCCTCGCCGTTAAAGGAACCACCGATAACAGCGATAATGGGAGCCAACAGAAATACAAGCACAACGATGGCAGCGAGCGCCAGAAGAAACCTGCTTAGATGCTTTTGCCTTTTCATATTTTCCATCCTCCTATGCGGCATTTGCTGCTTTTCGCTTGGCTTTCAGAGAAGTTGCAACCGCGAGGATCAGCAACAGAACCAACAGGATCATGGAAATCGCGGCAGAAAACGGCCAGTTAAACAGCTGCATGGCCTGCTGATAGACGACGGTACCAATTACCTGCACCTTTCCGCTGCCAAGGATGGAAGGCGTTGTATAAGAACTAAGGCAGGCACCAAAAACAAGCACAAAGCCTGCACCTACGCCACCTAAACTCAGGGGAAATGTGATGCGGAAGAAACGCTGAGCGCCGTTTGCACCTAAATTTTCGGCAGCCTCCAGAACATTTTTCGGAATGACCTGCAAAATATTCATAATCGGCAAAACCATGTACGGGAGAAAACTCTGCACCAGACCAATGACGATGGCGCTGGAGGTACCGAGGAACTGAATGGGGTCGTGAATGATGTGAAGTG
>Ga0268360_1000814_pt1 | contig 41520 bp, 42 predicted proteins | sample BioMet11_FD_192465 | JGI IMG/M metagenome (GOLD analysis project Ga0268360, IMG submission 192465) | Sewage microbial communities from Oakland, California, United States - Biofuel 11 (Illumina Assembly) | ecosystem: Engineered > Wastewater > Sewage > Unclassified | place: USA: California... | reverse complement strand
CTTTGCGAGAGGGCGACTGAGGAATTACGAATTACGAATTACGATGTACGAATTACGATTTGAGCGATGGTAACTTTGCGTCTTTGCGAGAGAGCGACTGAGGAATTACGAATTACGATGTACGAATTACGATGTACGAATTACGATTTGAGTGATGGTAACTTTGCGTCTTCGCGTCTTTGCGAGAGGGCGACTGAGGAATTACGAATTACGAATTACGATGTACGATGTACGATGTACGAATTACGATTTGAGCGGTGGTAACTTTGCGCCTTTACGTCTTTGCGAGAGGGCGACTGAGAAATTACGAATTACAAATTACGAATTACGATGTGTTAATGCCTGAATAGCGTTGACCGTTTTCATTTTTTTCACCGCGAAGGCACTAAGGCGCAAGGTACGCGAAGTTATTTTAGCGAGACTTAGCGGCTTGTTCCCGACCTTTTCGGGAGTTCTCTTTTTTTCACCGCAAGGGCGCGAGGAACGCGGATATTATAGCAAATCATGATGAATTGACGATCGGGCGATAGGGCGAGGAAGTGATTAGATAAAAAAAAGACAAGCAGTTAATCCTTAATTACATCTTGATAAAAAAGTTATCAACATGTTAGTACACACATTCATAATGTGTTGCAGCAACTATGTACAAAATTGTTAGTAACTTTATTTGCAGGTTATTATTTTCAAATTTATAAATAAATTATTTTTGTTTTTAAAATAGTTTTAAGCGCCTAAAGTACTTAAAGTGAGCGAAAGTTTTTAAAGTTCTTAAAGTTCTTAAAGTTTTTAAAGTTTATAAAGTTTATAAGGTTTTTAAAGAGCTTAACGAATTTTAGGTGCTTCAAACTTCAGGCGCTTTATTAAAAATTAACCCTAAAAAAATAGACTATGAGAAAGAATTATCCTTATCCGCTCTATATAACATTACAGGGCGAATTGATTATTATCAGAAACTACATGGAACTGCTGGCGTTTTTTACCGCCCGCAACCCGGAAATGACTGCCGGATACGGACAGGGAATAGAAACGCGCATCAACCAGGCGATCATCAGTTTTACGACCGACAAAAGACTGGAACTGAAGGCAGCTACCCGCGACATCAAAGCCATCGTGGCCGATGGTAAGGTTAAATTATCCGATTTGTTTACCGATATTTCGGTAGCGTATCGTAACGACAAGCCGAGGATTGCCATCCTGAAAAATGAGTTGGGGTATACCAAATTTAACAAAAAAGCCAACGACAATGTACAGGAATCCATCATCCAGTATTTATTCACCTTTGCCGACAACCTGCCAACTTTCCGTGCCGAACTTGAAGGAAAAAAGATAGACGCTGCCCGGCTCGATGCGATTGCACAGTTGGCTGAAGAATGTAAAAATGCCAACGTTACCCAGGAACTCAGCAAGAATAAAAGCATCCGGCTCACCGCCGAACAGCAGACGGAGATGAATGCCCTGTATACCGAGGTGATGGCCATCTGCCGCTTAGGTAAATCCATCTTCCGCAAGGATAAAGAGAAATGGCAACTGTTTAACTTCCGGGCAGTGGTGAGGGCTTTCGGAGGAGCACGAACGAAAAAAGAAAAAGATAATGTGCCGATTAGCTAATGTGTTAATTTGAAAATTAACGCGATGCAAACGGAATGTAATTAAGATGATAGAACCCTGCCCGGTTTTATTGAGCGGGTGGGGTGCTATTTATAGTAGAAAAGGGAAAATAATATAATTACGATTGATTCTTAATTGTATTTTTAAAAATCTAAGCTATGATTTTTGTAATAATTTTATGGATAGCCCTTTGCTTTATTGTAGCAAGCCTTGGTTCTTCAAGAGAAATTGGTTCTGTTGGAGCCTTTTTCATTTCTTTAATATTTAGCCCTTTGATTGGGCTTATTGTAGTGTTAATATCAAGCCCGATTGAACAAGAAAAAACATTTAAAAAAACAGTTAGTGTTGAAGTGGATGGACTGACAAAAGAATCTATTTCAAAATACACACAAAAGGATTATTCTGCTGCTTTAGATTTAATGCTTAAGGCTCTTTTATTAGATGCTACAAATCCTACCAGCCATATTAATTTGGCTTCTCTTTATTCGCTATTAAAAGATAAAGAAAATACTTTTAAACACCTGACTCGTGCGGTTGAATGTGGTTATGATAAATACGATGTAATACAGACTCATTCTGATTTTGAATGGATTCGTAATCAAACTGAGTATAGAGATTTTGTTACCAATGGATATAAATTCGAATCAAATTCACAAAAGAGTAGTTACATTGATGATCTTATAAAATTATCAAAATTGAAGGATGAAGGAATAATTACAGAGCAGGAATTTAATGAACAAAAGACAAAGATATTATCTTCAAGTAAATAAATTATACTGTCTCAAAAATAGATTATAAAAAATGAAAGCAATAGGGATATTACTAATTATCATAGGGGCGTTACTGGGCATTCATGCTTTAACAATGGATGTTACGGTAGCTGTAGATTATTCCGGAGGCAATTCGTTAGGACTCCCAGAAAGAGTTAATAATATCGGATTAATGAGCGACCGACAAAACTATCTGATTTTTGGTGGCATTCTTTTAGTAATCGGACTAATTCTTACAATATTTTATAATAAAGGGAAAAAACAATTACAGAAACAGAATTACAGGGAATTTCAAGACTTAGCGAAGAGAGCAGAATATAAAGGACAAATATCCACTGCAATTGACCATTATATGGATACACTTTTCCACTTAGAAAATGATTATAAAAACTTGCCCAAACGTAACGAAGTTAGAAGATTACAATTGATTGAAACAATAAAGGCGAAAGTTGAAGAATTAAAGATACGGCAGCAAAATGAGCTAATTATGCCCAACGAATAAGCATTTAAATATCATCAATTAGAAAGTTTCAATACATGATGTTTAACTCTAAATCTAAAACATGAAAAATTTCCTAATAATCACGTTATTATTCTTTTTGATTAATGAAAAATGTATTCCTCAGTCAATAAATTGGGATGAAAATTCAGTAGGTTTCATAGTTTTAGATGATAGTTTATACTGTGGAACAGGTTTTGTACTGTCTAATCCAAATACAGTAATAACATGTGCACATGTTGTAGACTCAACAAAAAAAATTTCATTTGTTGTTTTTAACACTGAAAAACCATTCACATTAGAATTAATAAAGTATGATATTAATAATGACATCGCAGTTTTAAAAAGTCAAACAGATATTTGTCAAGCGCCATTACTTCCAGACACTGCTTTTAAAATTTATCCTTCACAACATTTATTTTATTTAGGCTATAATATTTCTAAAAGTAGTTCACACAATAAAACATTACAAGCTGATCAAACTTTCATAAGTGCTGTTGGAAAGGCACAATCAGGTAATAAAATTGTTGATTTTGTTGAATTTATTGGTGTAGGTATCCCTGGATATTCAGGATGTCCCATATTTAACGATAATGGTAAAGTTATAGCATTAATGCATGAAGCTTGGTTTAAGCAAGGGGTAAAAGGAGGGCAAGTTCAACTTATAAACAGGGCATTTTCGATAAAACCAATTTTTGAAAAGTAGGCTTATGCCAATATAGAATTTACAAAAAGGATTTGGTAAATAATAAATCCCCGTTTAAATAATTGAACCGTCAGAATGCTGTCCAGATTTAAGGCTGATTAAAGAATTATTAAAATATGTACCCAATTATTCATCATTTCTTTATCTGATTTATATTATTTATTAACAATTCGATTACTATCGTTTTTTATATTATCTTTGCAAAATAACTATGAATGAAATAGTATTAAGTTATGCACAATTTAAATAAAAAAATTCTACAATGCATAGGATTACAAATCGTTTTAAAATTCTCATTAGATTTTTAAAAAAACACAATAATTTTTTCCAAACATTAGTGAATTTAGGAATGTTGATAATATCAATTTTTGCAATAAGAATTGCAGTGGAATCCTATAAAAGCGCAAATCAACAATTCATTGATAATTCCATAAAATCGGATAGTATATTTAAAATTCAATTAGCCAATGAGCGAAAGATTAATATTAATCTTGAAAAGATACAAGAATTATCTAATAGTCAAATCAAGATTACAAACCAACAGTTAGATATATCATCTAAAATATTGGATGATCAGATTAATGCAAAACGTCCAATATTGGCTGGTTTCAAAGACTCTTTAACTGATCAGTATACAACATATAATAACAAATACGCACCCATAATTCATACATCTTATTGTAATATTGGTCAAAGATATGCTTATAATGTTAATTTTAGAGTATTTTTAATTTCACGAGATTTTGTAATAGAATCAACCAATGTCCTTTATAAAACTCCGCAAGCTGCCATTGGTCCAGAATCCTTAGGTGAATTGCAGTATAAACCAAAGATAGATATTGACTCATATAAATCTGATAACGTTTGTTTTTATTATTGCTATGAGATATCATATTATGATAAGCTTACAATGAAAGAACACCATTATACAAATTTTATCGAATATACAAATGATCGTGGTAAATTTCTTTTTTTCTTTTGTAATGATGAAATTAAAGTAAAATTGATAAAAGTTATTAATGAAGAATTGAAGTTATACAAAAAAACATGTTTAAAAGAATAACAAACTGTGCATAATAACTATTAATTCATGTGTTATGAAGTACCCTAAAGCTAAGCGGTAAATGCTTTTCCGCTCGGAACATCGCGGAATTGATAATTAAGAAAAATGAAAAGTGAAAATTACAAATTTTTTATAGTTTCGAGCGGCATTGCAAATGCAGCCCAGCGGGGGCTTTGGTGAGAGCTTTCGGAGGAGTAAAAACAAAAAAAGAAGAAGATAATGTGCCAATTAGCTAATTTGTTAATTCGAAAATTAACACAAAGCAAACGAAATGTAATTAAGATGATAGAATCCTGCCCGGTTTTATTGATCGGGTGGGGTTGCTATTTATGAGAAAAGAAAAATGACAGGAATTGTTAAAAATAATTTGCAAAGAATAACGAATTAATATTTTTATTTTAAAAAAGTAAATAATGAATAACACTAATTATACATATACGTCCGAAACGAGAAGCAATAGTATGATTTTATCATAGGTATAAATGAGTTAGCGGTTATATTAAAAAATGAACGATTTCGATAAAATATGTGAATTTGACTCAGAAATACATGATGTATTAATTGAGAATATGCCTTTGGTATTTGAATTAATGAAATCTGTTCAAATACCTAAGACTGCTAACACAATGCTTTTATTTATAACAAAAACAAACTTCATCAAAGAAGGCATTTTTGAATTATATGAAAGTCAAAATCTATACTCAATGAATATATTGTTTCGGTCTTTAATAGAGCATTTCTTGAGGTTTCACTACATATTCTTTAGATTAGGGATTGATAAGAATGATTCAGTTGGAGAAGATTATTTAAAATTTTGTTCCTACAGTGAAAACGTTGATACTGGAAAGGCTTGGAAAGATGTTTCTCGGATTTTAGATAAAGACCCTGGATTAGATCCTTATGAAATATTGAAGGAAATAACTCCTGATTTGAAGAATTACACAAAACAAGATATAATTGAAAAAGTAAAGCAATTTCGTTATAAAAATATTATACGATTCATTGATAATAAATTAAATAAAGAGAAAGAGTATTCAAATAATTCTTTTTTGTTAAAAATAATTCCACTATATTCAGATCTATCTTCATTTGTTCATGGCGGACCTAGTTCGGATCACCTCATGAAAGAAAATTTTTCTGAAGATATTAGATCAAAAGAACTTTTAAGAATTGTTGACTTAGCTTTTTCAATGACAGCTTCTGTTAAATTGTTTTCTTTTCTCATGTACTATCAGTATGATAAAAGATTAGGACAAGCATATCTTAAAATTGATAATATTATAAAAAAACACAACCGCTAAAATGCAATATAAAAAATTGAGGTTTCATAGGTTGTTCAAGGGTTGTGGCTCGCAGCAAGTGCTTTGTATCTTGATAGGAAATCGCTCCGAAATTCCCAACTTTTCATATTGCCAACGTTACCTGCCATTAAATAGAAACTCTGTAAAATGGAAATAGAAAAACTTCAAACATATCAACAAATAATTGACTCTTTAAATAAGAAAGGACGAAAGAAGCATTTACTATTTGGAAATGGTTTTAGTATGTCGTATGATAAAAATATTTTTTCATACAATGCATTGAGCGACTTTATTGAAACAACGGGCGATCCATTAATAAAGAGCTTATTTGAAAAACTTAACACCAAAAATTTTGAGCTTATAATGCAACAGCTTGACAACTTTTGCGAAATAGCAGAAATTTTTAGTGATGACAAAATATTAGTTCCTAAAATTAAAGCTGCAAGTAAAAGACTTAAAAATAGTTTGATAGGCGCAGTAAAAGAATTACATCCTGAACATGTTTTCAAAATTCCAGATGAGAAAAGTATTTCCTGTATAAAGTTCCTACAAGAATATTTAAGTAATGAAGGTTTAGTTTTTTCTACAAACTATGACCTTTTGCTTTATTGGGTACTTATGAGAAATGGTGCTCAAAATGCGACTGATGGATTTGGTAGGGACCTTGAAACAGAATTAGATAATGAACATTATGTTGATACTGATGAATTGGAATATTCAGAACTTCGTTGGGGAAAACACAAAGATGAGCAAACAATCCATTATTTACACGGAACATTACCAATCTTTGACACAGGAGTTAGTATTGTAAAGGTTGAATACGACACAGAACATTATCTACTACAAAATATAAAAGACAGAATTGATAAAAAGGAATATCCAATTTTTGTAACAGCAGGAAACGGTAAAGAAAAATTGACTCATATAATGCACAATAAATATTTATCGTTTTGTTACGAACAACTTTGTGAAATACAAGGATCATTGGTAACATTTGGTTTTAACTTTGGAGAATATGACACTCATATTATTGACGCAATTAACATTGCAGCAAAAATGGGTAAGAAAATTCCAGACAAATTATGGAGCGTTTATATTGGTGTGTATTCTGATGAAGATTTAAAACACATAAAAGAAATTGAGAAAAAGTTTAAGTGCAAAGTGACACCTTACAATGCAAGAACAGTAAATGTATGGGGAAATTAACGGCAGGTAACACGGGCTTTGCGTCAGGCGGACTGGCATGCAATCTCGAAGTTCGGTAGCCCGCGCAAACGTTCGTCTTGGGTTGACAGGATTGCGTCCCGCCAACCCGCCTGAACGCAAAGCCTCGACCGTTAACGGGTATTAATGCTATTGACCGTCATAGAAATATTGAAGAATCATAAAAAATTAATAAAACAATAAAACCATGAGAAAGAAAATAAGACTTGTAGTTTTGAATATGCTTTCAATAGGAATGTTTGTGCTTTTAACAATACCAAAATTAATTGGGCAAAATAGCGACTCCCTGAATTTAGCAAAAGAGAGTCGGCATTTCGCCTTCTATTCAACCAATGATGACGTTAAAGTTTTAGATTCACTGGCAATAACTTTAGAGAATAATTATTCCAGAATTACGAATCGTTTAGGGATACAAATTGAAAAAAAAATTAATGTGAAAGTCTTTCCAAATGTTAAGGCCTTTCATGTCGCAATTAATTATCCTGATGCACCTGACTGGGTTGTTGGGTCAAGTAATGGAGATGAATTAATGATGGTATCACCATTGAATCCGGGGACGGTTCACACCTATGAATCCCTTATGCAGGTGATTGTCCATGAATTTGTACATATAGCGGTTTCTTATGCACGTGGAGATAAAGGATGGACCACATTACCAAGATGGCTTAACGAAGGATATGCACAATACGAAGCAGGCCAGATAAACGAACATATCCGAAAAATTGTAGCATCAAGTGTGATAGCAAAGGCACCCCCAACATGGACACAACTTGCTACCGCATCAATTGTGGAATTTGGCAATATGAATGGTTATGGTCTTTCTGTTACGATTGTTGATTTCCTGGTTGTAACATATGGTATTGAAAAATTGGTTTTACTTATAAAAGAGCCTGAGAATTTTGAAAACATCTATGGTTTTTCAGAAAACACCCTGGAAAAGCAATGGATTCAGTATTTAAAGCATGAAAAGATAGAATAACACCCGCTAACACGTGTTAGCGTTCATTTGGAAAAAATAAAACAACAACAAATAAATGAGTATTAAACTTTAAATTTTAAAATTATGAAAAATAAAAAAACAATTTGGATTTACCCTTTAATTATTATTGGAATATTGGTAGTCATTACTAACAGTTGTAGTAAAAAGGATGACAATAATACAGTAACCGACATTGATGGAAATGTTTATCATACCGTAACTATTGGTACACAGGTATGGATGGTTGAGAATTTAAAAACCACAAGATATCGCGATGGTTCAGCCATACCCAAGATTAACGATAGCGCTGCATGGAACAATCTTACAACAGGAGCTTATTGTGATTATAGCAATATACCAGGCAATAGTACAACTTATGGCAGATTATACAATTGGTATGTAGTAAACGACAGCCGAAACATAGCCCCTGCCGGCTGGCATGTACCAACCGATGGAGAATGGAATATTATGGAAAAATATCTTGACAATACTGTTGATACCACAGCCACAGGCTTGGCAGGAACGGATATAGGTGGCAAATTGAAAGAAACAGGCACTACACATTGGGCTAGTCCAAACACAGGCGCAACAAATAGCAGCGGCTTTACTGCTTTGCCAGGTGGTTTCCGCAGTGGGGTATTTTACGGCTTTGGTAGCAACGCTTGCTGGTGGTCGGCAACGGAGAGTACTGTTACAAACGCATGGGACCGTTATTTGAGCAGCGATAACGCAAAAGTTGACCGTGGCAGCTACGGCAAGGTTGACGGATATAGTATAAGATGTATTAAGGATTAAATTGACTATTTAATAATAACGAAATTACAGTCTGGTTTTGTGAAAATGACGCCATATAATGAATTGCCAGTGTATAAAGCCATGTATGATTTATTAATTGTCGTAACCAACGAAACGCTAACAAAGGCTATATGCAATAGGGGTTTCGGTGGTAATTCGAGCATTAAACCACGCTAAAAAACGGAGGCGAAACCGAAAAGCCTGACAAATAGGATAAATTAAAACGAATTACAACTATGAATTCAAAATCCATTACATCTGTTACGTACATCCTCATTGGTAACATGCTCATCACATACAGCAGTATTGATGGAGGATGGACTGCAAACTTAATTGCAATTTTCGGATTAATAATGTTCTTTATAGGGCTTTACAGGTTAGGAGCTTTTTTGGATAAAAAAGGGAAAAGTGGTGCAAGCCTATTAATATGGGCAGCAATTTTGAGTCTTATTGCTTCTGTTTTCGGTCTAATTCCGTTGGTAGGAGTTGTTCCACAAAAATTATTTAATTTTATTGCGTTTATTCTGCAATTAATAGGATTACTAAAATTAAAACGATCTGCTACGCTGGGCACATTAGGGGCAAGTGGAGTAAATTATTTACTCATTTCAATAGTACTTATATTAGTAACCAATTTTTTAAACTTTTTTTTCGGCATCATTTCAAACATCGTTCCCTTTGTAGATAATTTTATACGATTACCTGCATTAATTGCATTCGTAATTATTCCTTTTGGCTGGTTGAAAATACAGAGAGCGCTCATAGAAAGTAATGGAAACACTTCAAATTTATCTAAAGGCGGTTCAATTAATCCTGCGTTTTCAAAAAAAGTTGAATCATCTTATAATTTTCCCCAACAAGAAAAAAACGCTCAGGTAAGTCAGCCTAAACAAGAAAAAAACAATACAATCAGTCTTTCCGAACAAGAAAAAAAGGTAGTAACTTATTTTAATACTTATGGCTTTAAAACCGGAGATAAAATTGTGATGAATAAAAAAAACAGAAAAATTGAAAAATTTGATGAACAAGATTGGAATAAAATACTAAGATCCTCTCAACAAAATGAATGGATTGTTATTTCAGAGAAATAGGGGGCAAACCAGATGGTAAAAATATTGGGGTTGATAATGGCGGGACAGGGGTTTTCCTCGCGGCAATTATACTGTTGCTGCCCCGAGTTCTCCGATATTTCTTACCACAAGAACTGTTATAGACAAGCTTAATTAATATCTTATGAGGTCAAAATAATGTGATCTTTTTAAGACTTACGATAAACAGTGGAGATCAGAAACCACACTAAAAAACGGGGCGTATTCTGAAAAGCCAAACGAGTAAGAAATTAAAATTAAAAAAATAAATGGAAGCACAAAAAGTAGACATGTTTATTATGACAAATGCTAAATTTTTTGGGAGTTACCAAATCAATGCTATCAGAGAGAGACTTCTTACATTGGATGATTCTAAATGGGCAATGATTTCTACATTGCAATTAAAAGACCCAACAACAAGTTTGATCGTGTCCCTGTTAGCTGGAGGTTTTGGTATAGATCGCTTTATTATTGGCGATACCGGATTAGGTGTGGGCAAACTTTTAACCTGTGGTGGCTTGGGCATTTGGGCTATTATTGACTGGTTCCTTATTCAGGAAGCGACCAGAGAAAAGAATATGCAGAAAATTCAGCAGCTACTATTTTAGCTATTTACCAAAATGAGCAAAAAAAAGTTGTATTTACTCTTGTCCATAGCTTGTGCAACAGGGTATATTTGGCTTACATTCACATACTTTAATAATGCACCAAATAATGGCGTAGGAATATGTATTTTTAAGCATTTTACAACTATACCCTGCCCATCCTGTGGGTCAACAAGATCGGTTATATCACTATTGAATGGAGATATTTTAGGCTCATTACTCTGGAATCCCTTTGGGCTAATTTTAGTGGCAATAATGGTAATATCACCTATTTGGATTTTTTATGATATCATAAAGCATAAAGAAACTTTATTCCAGTCATATACTCGTGCCGAACTTTTTCTAAAACGAAAATGGGTAGCCTTACCAGCCATTTTAATTGTCTTAGCAAATTGGGTTTGGAATATTTATAAAGGGATATGAATTTATATTCAGATTTTCAATACAAACCAAGTGTAATCTTCAACTCTGTCGGGGTTGTGCCTTTGCTTGTGAATCATTCACTTCTATTAACCAATAAACCCAAGGGTTAACTCCGGCTGAGCAAAAAATGTTTTTCTGACATGAATAAAGAATGATCGGGTACTCAGAATATAATTCTGCACAATAAAAAACAGCAACAGAAATAATTTGAAATAAAATGATTGAAAAATGGAAGAACTAATCATCAAAATTAAAATTAAAAGCAAATGAATGAAAACAGGTTATACAATTAAACTTTTAATCGGCACATTGGTATTTTTCACTATCCTGTTTATTAGCGCCGGTCGGATAGATTATTGGCAGGGATTGATTTATGTGATAATTGGTCTTATCATGTTTTTATTAAATCACACGGTTCTACGGATAGATTCTGAACTTTTAAACGAACGTTCAAAGCCGGGAGAGGGTACTAAAAAATGGGATAAGACAATATTAGGATTATCATTCCTGATTACCATTTCCATGTATATAACTGCCGGTCTCGATTCTGGCCGTTATCATTGGTCACCCGATTTTCATTGGAGCATATATCTCCTGGGTATTATCCTGACAATTTTAGGACAACTCCTATTTCTTATTGCTCAAAAGCAAAATAAATTTTTCTCAAGTACCGTCCGGATTCAAACGGATAGAGGGCATATTGTTTGCGAAAGCGGATTATATAAAATGGTCAGGCATCCCGCTTATTTAGGTTCGATTATTCAGTCATTGGGATTTCCTTTACTTTTTGGTTCGTTATGGAGCATAATACCGATAAGTATATCGATTATCCTGTTAATAACAAGGACAAATTTGGAGGATAAAACGTTAAAAAAGGAATTGAAGGGTTATCCTGAATATTCTAATAAAACCAGGTATAAGATTATTCCATATATCTGGTAATTCTTGGTAATGCAAATCAAGGGTTAAAAATAATAAGATATGGAAATTAATCAAATTACAGAAAAGATCATCGAGTATGCAATTAAACTCCGTGGTTCTCCGTGTAATTTAATATATTATAACACCGAGCTACACAGAGGAAGCACCAGGATTACACAGAGAAGATTTCAACCCTTGATTCGCATGATTAACTAATGATTATAAAATAATGTACAGTTGCCACCAACAGCTCATATGCAATGCAGAAGGCAGGCAAGGTTAAGTTACCGCTTATTAAAATAGAAGATGTATGAAAGCAAAAAAATTATGGTTACTAAGTGTTTTAACAGTGATGTTAAATTTTGGAACATTAAGAGGACAGGATGCAACCGAATGGATGCTTGCAAAATCGTATTTTAACGAATTGGATTCTTTATGTGCTCTTGATAACGGGAATTTGTGGGGCGTTAATTTGTATGGAGCAACGATGTTCATTTTCACCGGAAACCGGTTGATTATTGCCAATGAACCTGACAATGATGGAAAACTTAGTTATCAAAATGGTTTGTACACAGGTAAGTTGCCTGACAATATAAATATTGCGAATACATCATTGGACTGGAGTGGTAAATACTGGACAATGGTTAATTGGGATGACATTTCAAAAGACGACAGCTATTCAAGAGACAAATTGCTTGTTCATGAAAGCTGGCATCGAAATCAAAAGAAACTGGGGATAAATCCTGTAACGTCTGAAAATAACCACCTTGACGAATTGCAGGGAAGTATTTTGTTAAAGTTGGAATTTATGGCTTTGAACCGTGCCCTGAATTCCAAACAAACGGATGATAAAATAAAACAGCTTGCAGATGCTTTAACAATTCGGGCGTACCGGCAGGCATTATTTCCCGAAAACAATGAAAATATATTTGAATTACACGAAGGAATGGCAGAATACACCGGTTTCAGATTGTGTGGAATAGATAAAAAATTATTGCCGAAAGTGGTAGCAAAACAATTAGAACGATCTGCTGACAAGGAAGGATTGACAAACTCATTTCCTTACCTGACGGGTCCCGCTTATGGGTTATTGTTTGATGAATTTAACGAAAACTGGCGTACTGATGTAAAAAAAGGAAAAACCCTACCCGATATTGGCAGTCAGATTATTAATAATAAAATCCCTTCAGATACCATAGTGCTTAAAGAGGCTGTTGCGAATATTATTGCCCAATATGGCGCCGATTCTTTACTGAAAAAGGAAACACTGAAGTTTGAACATCAGGAGCAGCTTGTTGCTGCATACAAACACAAGTTTTTGGAAGGAGATATACTCATTATAAAGAACAATAATCTGCAATTAGGTTTTAACCCACAGGAAAAATTAATCCCTGTCGGGAATGGCGTTGTGTATAAAACAATGCGACTGACCGGAGAATGGGGAATTGCAGAAGTGAAAAATGGCATTTTCCGTTCCAATGATTGGCAATTTTTTATACTTTCGGTTCCGATTTCCAACGTAACGGGAAAAATATCTGAGACTGATTATGATTTGTTTCTTAACGATGGCTGGCAGGTAACAAAAATTGGAGAAGGGAAATATACGCTAAAAAAGAAGAATTAACCAACGGCAACTAACGATACCGGCAGCCATTAGCGACAAGCATAAAAATTTTAAACAGAATATAGGAATTATTTATTATGGATTTTCTATGGTATTGAGTTATCAGGTTATTATTGATTAACTGTATGATTGCTGTATTGGAAATTTTTTCTCACAGCATGTGCAGGAATAAGAAAATAGTATAAATTGCAGGGGCAAATTTTCATGTAAAAAACTCCTATCCATTGAAGAGATTTTCCGGTTTGCGTAACATAGGATTGGCAATAATCATCCTGATGACAATCACCCTGATTGGAATCGCGGGATACTGTTTTATCGAAAATTATTCCTTGCTTGATGCCATTTACATGACGGTAATAACCATAGCCACTGTTGGTTATGAAGAAGTGCATCCGCTAAGCGAAAACGGGAAAATCTTTACCATTCTTTTAATTGTATTTAGCTGGGGAACTTTTGCCTATGCCATTTCTGTGGTAACCAGCCATTTTATTTCGCTGAATTTACGCGATACATTTCATAGGTTAAAAACCATTTCAAGGATTAAAAAAATGAAAAACCATATCATTATTTGTGGTTACGGTCGCAATGGACAGCAAACCGTAAACGAACTGCTTGCCTATCATCAGGATTTTGTTGTTGTTGAACAAAACAAAGTCCTTGTTGACGAAAACAAAGAAAAAATTAATATCATTCAGGGAGATTCCACAACGGATGAAACACTTATCGAAGCCGGAGTGCAACATGCAAGGGCGTTGATCACTGCATTACCCATTGATGCCGACAACTTATTTGTAGCTCTTACCGCCCGAGCCTTGAATCCGGATATTCTTATCGTAAGCAGGGCAACCCACGAAAGTTCCGGAAAAAAACTGCGTATTGCAGGAGTAAACCATGTGATTTTCCCGGAAAAAGTGGGCGGAACTCAAATGGCTGTCCTGGTATCGCATCCCGATGTGGTGGAATTTTTAAATCATTTATCCATCCATGGAAGCTCACCCACCAACCTGGAAGAAATAGATTGTGGAAGTCTCCACAAAGCTAATGAAACCTTAACTATTAAAGATTTAGGCTTCCGCAAAGCCATAGGAATAAACATCATCGGTTTTAAAACGCCCAGCGGAGAATTCGTCATCAATCCCATGCCGGATACGATTTTAGTACCCGATTCCAAACTTTTTGTTTTGGGAACCAAAGAACAGGTGATGAAGATGAAAGAAATTTTAGCAAATTATAATTAGATTCCAATTTTATAAAACTCAAATCAAATAGCGATGTTGAATAAACTGTTTGCAACAAAACCCATGAGCCAGTTAATGTCGGAAGCTCAGGGAGAAAGCCATGGGCTGAAGCGCACCCTTACCCGGTTGAATCTTACCACACTTGGAGTAGGTGCAATTATCGGAGCGGGAATATTTGTCCTGACCGGGCAGGCTGCCGCCATGTATGCGGGGCCAGCCATCGTGATATCCTTCATGATTTCCGGTTTAGCCTGTGCTTTTGCCGGACTATGTTATGCCGAATTTGCCTCCATGATACCCATTGCAGGCAGCGCTTATACTTATGGCTATGCTACACTGGGCGAGTTTTTTGCCTGGATTATTGGCTGGGATTTAATTCTCGAATATTTGTTTGCCGCTTCTACCGTTTCGGTAGGCTGGTCGGGTTATATGGTTAGTTTTTTAAAGGATTTTAATATCATCATTCCACCCGAATTTATCGCGGCAACGGGTACAAAACTCTATGATATCCCAAACATGGGCTGGACGGCTCTGACATCTTTGCCAAAAGAAACTATCGCTACCCTGAACCTGGCTTCCATTCCGCATGTTACAGCCATCATGAACCTTCCGGCTATGTTTATCATCGGTGCTTTGGTAGTATTATTGGTTATCGGCATACGCGAATCGGCAAACTTCAACAACATCATGGTAATTGTAAAAGTGTCGGTTATTATTCTATTTATTTGTTTAGGCATAATGTTTATTAAAGCCGGCAACTGGCATCCGTTTATTCCAAAGAATACCGGGACCTGGGGGCACTTTGGATGGAGTGGAATATTGAGGGGAGCCGGCGTTATTTTCTTTGCTTATATTGGTTTTGATGCCGTTTCTACGGCGGCCCAGGAATCTAAAAATCCGCAGAAGGATATGCCATGGGGTATTTTGGGTTCGCTAACCATTTCTACCATTTTATACATTCTTGTTGCCATTATTCTTACGGGTATAGTAAGTTATACCACGCTCAATGTGGCCGACCCGGTAGCCGTAGGCGTAAATTCCATGGGAAGCAGCATGTTTTGGTTGCGTCCGATCATAAAAATAGCCGCCATTGCAGGGCTGAGTTCCGTGATTCTGGTGATGCTGATGGGACAGCCACGGATTTTTTATTCCATGTCGAAAGACGGTTTGCTGCCTCCTGTTTTTTCGCATGTCCATCCAAAATTTAAAACCCCATATGTCAGCACAATTATTACCGGAGCCGTTGCCGTCGTTCTGGCGGGAATTTTACCTATCGGCATTTTAGGTGAATTAGTTTCCATTGGAACACTCATGGCATTTGTGATTGTTTGTATTGGTATTATCTTTTTACGGTATAAAAAACCTGAGCTTCACCGGCCATTTAAAACTCCCTGGGTTCCGGTAATCCCTGCTTTGGGGGCATTGATTTGTTTTGTCCAGATGGTTTCTCTGCCTTTCGATACCTGGATGCGGCTGATCATCTGGATGGCGCTGGGCTTTATAATCTATTTCACCTATAGTGTGCATCACAGCAAATTAAGAAAAGACAATTTGAATAAGACAGAATAAATCAATTAAATATAATGTGTGGTAATTAAAGCATTTCGAAGATGGCAAATCAACTTTCCCTTAAAAAGAGCCTGAATCTGTTCGATTCCACGGCTTTGGTCATTGGATCCATGATAGGTTCGGGTATTTTTATTGTCAGCGCCGACATGTCGCGTACTTTGGGCGCTCCCGGCTGGCTGATGCTTACCTGGCTGATTACAGGTATCCTTACCATCATTGCGGCAGTAAGTTATGGCGAACTTGCCTCGCTTATGCCTCATGCCGGAGGCCAGTATGTCTATCTTCGCGAAGCTTATCATCCCATGTTTGGTTTCCTTTATGGCTGGACTTTTTTCTTAGTCATACAAACGGGAACCATTGCGGCTGTGGCTATGGCTTTCGCCAAATTTTCCGGCGTATTGTTTCCCTGGTTTTCCGAAAAAAATATCTGGTTGGACTTAGGTTTCATCAAATTTAATACGGTTCAGATACTGGCGATAAGTTGTATCATTTTTCTTACCTGGCTAAATACCAACGGGATAAAAACCGGCAAATATGTTCAAAACAGCTTTACCGTTGTAAAAGTCGGTGTTTTAATCCTTTTTATTTTGCTTGGCTTGGCTTTGGGAACCAATCACGAAACCGTAAAACTTAACATGTCCATCTTTTGGGATGCGCAGCAATTTACAGGCGGTAAGATAATTCCACTTACCGGATTTGCCATCATCACAGCTATGGGCACGGCTATGGTAGGATCGCTTTTCACTTCCGTAACCTGGGAAAATCTCACATATACTGCCGGGGAAGTAAAAAATCCCAAACGCAATGTCCCATTAGGACTTTTCTTTGGCACACTGATCGTTACCATTATCTACCTGATAGCAAATGTTGTTTATCTCAACACTCTTCCTCTTCGTGGAAATCCGGAAGGAGCCACCGCCATCGAAAGAGGAATACAGTTTGCAACCAACGACAGGCTTGCTACTGCCTCCATGGAAGGCGTGTTTGGCCAATATGCTGTGGTGATCATGGCTATTTTTATTGTGATCTCCACTTTTGGCTGCAACAATGGCCAGATACTATCCGGAGCCAGAGTATACTATGCCATGGCAAACCATGGTTTGTTTTTCAAAAGAGTAGCTAAGCTGAACTCGCAGGGCGTTCCTTCCGCAGGACTCTGGGCACAGGGAATCTGGGCTGCTTTGCTTTGTTTTTCAGGAACGTATAGTCAACTGCTCGATTATGTTGTTTTTGCAATATTAATTTTTTATGTGCTAACCATTGGAGCAATTTTCATCCTTCGCATCAAAAAACCAGAAGCCGAACGATCCTACAAAGCCTTTGGCTATCCGGTGTTGCCTGCTATTTATTTACTGGTTGCCAGTTTTGTAATGATCGACCTGCTGATTTACAAACCGGATTATACCTGGCCCGGACTGATTATCGTACTTACCGGCATCCCTGTATACTTTATCTGGAAAAATTTCAATGCTAAAAAAATATAAGTTAAAAAAATGGTTATCTGATTTTTAATATTTTAACCATTGTTCTGCCTATCCTATTTTTTTCAGAAGGTGCTATCTTTAATTTATTTTTACAAGTTCATTAATTTTACGTAAATTTAATGTAGATTTGTAGTGATAAACGATCTTATCAATGGATAAATCCAGCATGCATTTAATCCAGTAATATTGATATGAATAATTGGCTAAAGAATTTTTTAACATTTAATAAATCCGAACGTAACGGGATGATTATTTTACTCATCGCCATTATGCTGATTATCCTTTCGCCATATTATCTAAAAAGTTGCATCAAAAAACAAAAAACCGATTTTTCATCCTTTTCCAATGAAATTACTGCCTTTGAGTATCAACGAAAGAAGTACAACGATTCGGTTGCTCATCCAAAGGAAGCCCAGGATTTTAATTTTAACGACGTTGACCGTTCGATTGCCGAAAGTCATCTTCATCCTTTCCCGTTTAATCCCAACAATCTTCCGGTTGAAAAATGGCGAAAATTGGGTCTGTCGGATCGCCAAATTCATACGATCAAAAATTATGAGGCTAAAGGCGGTAAATTCTACAAAAAAGAGGACTTGCAGAAAATGTACAGTATTTCCCAGGATGAATATCTTATTTTGGAACCCTTTATTATCATTCCGGAACCTGCTTATAAGCGGGAACAGAAGATCACGACCATTAGCTATCCCAAAGCTCCACCCGTAATGGTGGAGATTAACAGCGCCGATTCGACCGAACTGACTAAACTGAATGGTATAGGTCCCGCCTTTTCACGACGTATCATAAAATACCGCAATCTTCTGGGTGGTTATACCTCGGCAGCACAATTATTTGAAGTTTACGGTATGGATAGCGCCCGCTTAATTCCCATTTTGGGCAATATTACCATCGACCGGCAACTGGTCAAAAAAATCAATCTCAATTCTGCAGCCCTAAAAGATTTGAGCCGACATCCCTATCTCGATTTTTATATAGCCAAAGCCATAATAAATTATCGGAATAAACATGGAAAATTCAAGACCATAGAAGATTTAAAAAATACCAACCTGATTTACGTTGAGCTTTTTGAAAAAATAAAACCTTATCTTACCATCGAATAACGATAAAAGTGAAATCATATAGAAACAGATAAAAACATGAGCAAACCTCCATATAATAAAATCATTTACCGAATAATTGCCATTTTCTTGCTTTTGCTCAGCTTTTTTATTTCTACAACAGGAATTGCGCAAGAGAAGCCATGCACAGAAGCGGATTTAAAGTTTGTCTCTGGGCAAAAAAAAGTAGAAATTCTGAATTGTCTTTCCAAAAGCACAAGAAATTCCAATCCTGAAAAGGCATTGAAATATGCCGATATGGCATTGAAACTTTCCAGGGAGTTGGGCGACAAGACCGGAGAAGCCAACGCACTGAACAATATCGGAATCGTTTATTATTATACCGGTAAGCCCGAACTTGCCGAAAAAAATTATCTGCTCGCCCTTCAGATTTATACTTCAATAAAGGATGTTGAGGGCATGTCGCACTGCTATAATAACCTCGGAATACTTTTTCAGGATAAGGGGGATTATACAAGCGCCCTGGATTATAATTTAAAATCACTAAAAATTGAAGAAATTGCCGATGATAAAAAAGGAATAGCCGAAAGTTACAAAAACATTGGAATTGTGTACGGTTATAAAGGCGATAATTCTGAAGCTTTGCACTATTTCAGGGAGGCATATAAAATTGAAAAACAACTGAACGATAAAGATGGCATGCTCAATTCAGACATTAACATTGCCGTCGTTTTTGAATCGCAGCAAAAATTTGAAGAAGCCCTGTATCAATACAGACAAGCGCTTAAATTAGCCGATGAAATAAAGAATTTAAAAAGCAAGGCTACTTGCCTGGATGGCCTGGGTAATTTATATTATGATTTGTCGGATTATTCTAAAGCTCTGCCCTATTTATTCAAATCGTTGGACATTAAAGAGGAAATAAATGCAAAACCATCGATGGCCGTAACGTTAAACACCATCGGAAGCATTTACCAGGAACAACAAAAATATGACAAAGCTATCGAAAATCTATTCCAATCGCTGAAATTATACGAAGAAATTGGCGATAAACGGGGTACTGCAAGCGCCATGACCTCTATAGGAGTTAACCTAATGTTTAAGAAAAATTTTCAGAAAGCTAACGAATACTTCCATCAAAGCCTTGCAATTGCCAAGTCCATCGGAGCAAAACCCGAAATCATGGAAAATTATCTTCAGTTGCATTATTCCTATGCCGCTACCTGGGATTTTGACCGCTCGCAAAAATACATGAAACTGTACTCGGAGTTGAGTGATTCCACCAAGATTAATGACAATCTGGTAAATGATACAGATAGCCTTTTATTAAAACAGCAACCTTCCGTAACTTCCGAAATCAAAACGTGGATTATCAAGGCGCCCCTGCTTCTGAAGATATTTCTCGTTGGCATTATCCTTGTCATTTTCATTTTAATATTCCTTCTCATCCGTAATAAACAGCGATTTTTGGGACATTTCTGAAACCCAGGGTCAGTCGTCAAATTCCTTTTTTAAGTTATCGGATAAGTAATTGGACAAGTAGAATGTCGTATATTAAAAAAGAATAGAATGCGGATTCCACGGGAAAAAATAAATACCAATTATAATACAAACAGATTTAACGCTGATTTTATTCATGCATGCATGAATAACAAGATCGGTTGCAAGATTGTGCATGTACCTTCCAGTTTTTTTTATTCTTTAACAAACTTCACCGTTGAAACCTGCCGGTTTTGATAGATCATACGTACGAAATAAATTCCAGCGCTCAGTTTGCCGGTATTGAATTGGGCTTCGCGCTGGCCGGGAGTAAGCGGTTGAATGCATTGCAATGTTCCGTTAATGGTATAAATTTCGAGGCGGGCATCTTTCTGGTAGTTACGGATGTAAACCGAAGCCTGCATGCCTCGTTGGGCATTTCGGCTGACAAGATATTCGGGTAGCGATACCGTTAGCATATCCGACACGGGGTTGGGTGATACTTTAATCTCGGAAACATCGGGCAAACGTTCCAGTTCATCAATATCTACATAAACCCCGCAATCGGGATCGATGGTAAGAACGGTGTCGACGCCATCCGGGCAGGCCCAGTCATATGTGTATGGTGCTGTATAAATACTATCATCTTCCAGATCGGAATTAAGTTTGAACAATACAGTACGTATGTAGTTATCCTGCCATTCCTGGCTGGCTGCAAGAATCTTCTGATTCTGTGTGAGTGCCATGGATTCAATTGCACCAACAAGTTCATTTGTTTGACCACTTAAAAGAGCACGAATTTTTTTTGTATTTCCCAAAGTATCTGAGATTAATATTCCGTTATCATAAATATTCGATGGAGATTTACGTTGAATTTGATAAGCAATTACAAACAAAGTGTCATTTAGCATTTTGATAGAAATTGCTCCTCCGTATTGTATCTGTGTTGTGTCTAATAAGATTTTAGATAACAAAATTTCATTGTTTGACGAATTTGTTTTCAATAAGTATGGCAAAGAAGAAGCTGCATATGGAGGAGTGATTAATACACCTCCAGCTGTATAAAAATCTCCGTATAGACTTTCTTTTGATCCCAAACCATATGACCAAAGGGTATCAGATACATCCAAAATACCGTAATCAATTAAGTTTCCGCTGGGATCAACGGTAATAAAAAGTGGACGGAACTGTTGATATGGACTATTAGGCTTTAGAACGCTGCAATATCCTGTGACCATAATTTTCCCATCTGATCGTTGCATTATATTTCGGCTTTCTTCGTTCATGGCGGAGTCGCTATGATAAATTTGCACCCATTGTACATTACCGTCGTTATCTAATTTAGTCAGGGCTATCCGCTGGGTAACATAGTCAAATCCATAGTATATCATTAAGCCTACATAACCGTCGGGAACCTGGATAATATCAGTACCGAAATCCATGTGGTTATCGGTTTTGAAATACTGGCACCATTCGAGGTTTCCGCAGACATTTAATTTTAAAAAGAGGGGATCTTCACTATTACTATAAGGTGCCTTTGTCCATGTACCGGCAAGGGCAATTCCTTTATCGGATGTTTCTATTGCTTTTTTAAATGGGGACTGATACTCATCATATTTTCCAAGATATCTTTCCCATAGTTTGTTTCCGTTAACGTCTGTTTTGATTAGCCAACCGGTATATAAATTGCTTCCATTTTTAAGAAAGTTAGATAAAAGTAGTATACCGTGATCATAAGATTCCATAACAGAAGTAGCCCATGAGTCTCTGTCCGGATAGGAAAAGGTTCTTTTCCAGTTCTGAGAAAAAACGGGGGCTAATCCTATGAATAAAAAAGTAATAATGGTAAGGAATGTGTTTTTCATAACGTTTGTTTTTTATGCAAATCAAGGGTTGAGACCTTCTCTGTGCCCCTCTGTGCTTCCTCTGTGTAACTCCGTGAAACAAAATGTTAAATTACACGGAGAACCACTGAGTTTACTGTTTATATTTTTATAAATCACAGGAACGGCAATTTGTCTTTCTGCTTTTATTTCTCAATTATCTGCCGGTTATTCCGTTTATTTCCGCCACTAAATTACAAATATTTTAAATATCCAAATACCTTTTTGTTTTTTTCAATAGAAATGATACCTAGGCGGTAGTTCAATTACTACTTCTACCGATAAGTCGCGCATAGCGAATCTGCATTGCATTTACCCCGGAGGTGAATCTCTCGCACCTTAAACCTGAATTGCATTCACCCGGAGGTGAATCTATCGCACCTTAAACCTGAATTGCATCCACCCCGGAGGTGAATCTATCGCACCCCAAACCTGCATTGCATCCACCCCGGAGGTGAATCTATCGCACCTTAAACCTGCATTGCATCCACCCCTAAGGTGAATCTATCGCACCCTAAACCTGAATTGCATTCACCCCGAAGGTGAATATACCGGAGGGTAAAGCTGAATTGCATTCACTTCCGACCTGTAAAACGAGTAAAAAAACGCTTTTATACGGGCTGTTGAGACTAATCTGTTCGGGTTTTATATTGATTATCAATGAACAATTAGTCTAAGATTAAAACCGTTAACCGGAGGGATTACTGTTCCCGGCACAGGAAATCCCCCCGGTAAGCGATTATTATACTGCCGGTTTATCGGCAACTGAATTTCCCTGTTTGTTGAAAAGCTTTCCCAGGTCATCAACAATGGATTGCATACCAGGAATTCCTTTCTTTAACTGCAGTTTAGCATCCGAATAGATGAAACGTGCAAGAACGAAAACTTCGGCTCCGGCAAGATGACGGGTATCACTAACCATTTCGCTAAGAATGGATGTTTCCCGCATAATCTGGGTGAGCTGGGTATGCAAATGATTGTCTCTTTTACCACAGGCCAACATTTCATTACCAGGATTGATTTCCGGAACATTGGTACCATACTCAAGGGCTTTTTCAACAAAAGGTTTCTGTCCGTCATCCATTGCCTGCAAATCCGAAAGTTCGGCTTTGCTAAGCTTGGTGAGGAACGGCATCTTTTGCCGGATGGTGGCAAATGCCTGCATCACGGTATTAAAGTCCTCGGAGAGCAGTTCTATATCAATTCTGTTATCCATGTTTGACTTTTTAAGTTATAAAGACAAAATTAACGCACTAAATGGAGAGTTCCCACCGGGAGGGATGAGCAGAAATACATATCGAACCGGCTATAGCCGATTGATATTACGAATAAAACAAGTAGAGTGATAGCACCCGGTATAGAAAAAAGTATCCGGGATTTTCCTAACCGTTCGAATGAACGGCTAAGAGGGACGTAACAACACAAATGATGGCCGTAAACAATTTCACAGCATTGCTTAAGCATATTTCCGATCCCTGTTACAGGATCACTGGCATCAGTCAAAAACCGGTAACGGCAACGGTTCATTTTTATAATTGTTTTCAGGTTTATATTGTGTAAAGCCTGTTGTTTATTGCAAAATGGGCATTAAGTCAAAAAACCATGATCCTCCATCTGAAATCATCCAACAACTATTTTCTCTCTGTATCCGTCAATTTATTCATGGTTTAATTATGCAACAAATATAAAAAATTTTTAAGTATGCAAAAAAATTTCTGAAAAATTAAAATTATTTTTTCTGACATGAGATACGTCGTAAATTTTTTATCAATAAAATTTTTACCCAATCAAAACGTTGCATTTATGACTTGCATTCAGCTTTTTTAAGATAAAAATTAACCGATGAAAGATAAAATCTGATAAAAAATCGTTCACTATTTGAAAATTTTTTAAAATTTTTTTATAAAAAACAAACATCGTTCCGTTAATTTTACCTAATTTCGCTTCATCTTTTAAAACACATATTTAAGGACTCATAATAATATAAAAATGGCAAAAGTAAAAGGAAGCATTGTTATAGACATTGAGCGGTGCAAGGGTTGCGAAGTATGTACAACAGCTTGTCCAAATGATGTTATTGCAATGTCGAAACAAGTTAATGGAAAAGGTTATCATTTTGCCGAAACGGTAAATGATGACTGTATTGGCTGTGCCAACTGCGCAGTCGTATGTCCTGATGGAGTAATCACTGTTTACAGGGCTAAAGTTAACGTTTAAAAAAATTAAAAATACCAAAGGAATGAAAGAATTAAAATTAATGAAAGGCAACGAAGCGATAGCTGAAGCAGCTATTCGGGCCGGTGCCGACGGTTATTTTGGTTATCCTATCACTCCGCAATCGGAAGTGATGGAATACCTGATGGTAGAAAGACCGGAAGAACGTACGGGAATGATTGTTTTACAAGCCGAAAGTGAAGTTGCTTCCATCAATATGGTTTATGGCGGAGCCGCTTGCGGCAAAAGGTGTTTAACATCGTCTTCCAGTCCCGGAATTAGCCTGATGCAGGAAGGAATTTCCTATATTGCAGGCGCCGAACTGCCTTGTTTAATAGTTAACGTGGTTCGCGGTGGTCCCGGATTAGGAACTATCCAGCCTTCACAAGCCGATTATTTTCAATCGGTAAAAGGTGGCGGACATGGCGATTATAAATTAATTACCTTAGCCCCGGCTTCGGTGCAGGAAATGTACGATTTTGTAAAGATCGCTTTTGACCTGGCTTTCAAATATCGTAATCCGGCGTTGATACTTTCCGATGGCGCTATCGGACAAATGATGGAAAAAGTGGAATTGGATGAACAACGTCCTCGTTTCACCGATGAAGAAATACGCAAAAACACCCCATGGGCTACTTTCGGGAAACCCGATTATCGTAAACATAATATCATTACTTCCCTTGAACTTGACCCTGCAAAACAGGAAAAAGTAAACCTGCGTATTCAGGCTAAATATCGCGAATTGGAAGCCAATGAAGTTCGCTACGAAAAAATTATGTGCGACGATGCTGAATACATTTTTGTGGCTTATGGTTCCAGCTCACGTATTTGCCAAAAGGCAATCCAACTGGGACGGGACAAAGGTCTCAAACTCGGTTTGCTGCGTCCCATTACGCTTTATCCTTTCCCTGGCAAAGTCCTGAACGAACTTGCCGATCAGGTAAAAGGAATGCTTACCGTGGAAATGAGCGCCGGACAAATGGTGGAAGACGTTCGTCTTTCGGTTAACGGTAAAGTAAAAGTAGAACATTATGGCCGGTTTGGCGGAATCATCCCCAGCCCATCCGAAGTTCTGAATGCTATTGAACAAAAAATTATTGGAGGTTGATCATCATGGCTGAAATATTAACAAAAGAAGACATCATCAAAGAAGAGAACCTGATTTACAAACGTACTCCGGTTCTTACGGATAACATCATGCACTATTGTCCGGGTTGTGGCCACGGAACCATACACCGTATCATTGCAGAGGTAGTGGAAGAAATGGGTATACAATCCCAAACCATTGCTATTGCACCGGTAGGTTGTTCGGTATTGGCATACAATTATTTTGAAATTGATATGCAGGAAGCTGCTCACGGAAGAGCTCCGGCCTTGGCAACGGCAGTAAAACGTTTAATGCCCGAAAAATTTGTTTTCACCTATCAGGGTGATGGAGATTTAGCTGCCATAGGTACGGCTGAAACCATCCATGCCTGCAACCGCGCCGAAAATATTACCATCTTTTTCGTGAACAATGCAATCTACGGAATGACCGGTGGACAAATGGCTCCAACCACACTTTTCGGTATGAAAACGGCTACATCACCTTATGGAAGAGATTTGAAACATAATGGCAATCCATTAAAAATTACTGAATTGGTTGCTCAACTTCCGGGGACTATTTTTGTAACACGTCAATCTGTTCAAACTCCGGCAAGTGTACGCAAGGCTAAAAAGGCAGTTCGTAAAGCGCTCGAAAGCCAGAAACTCAACAAGGGAACTTCGTTTGTTGAATTTGTTTCCAATTGCAATTCCGGCTGGAAAATGACTCCTAACCAGGCTAATAAATGGATGGAGGAAAACATGTTTCCATTTTATCCTTTGGGCGACCTCAAGGACGAAATCGGCAAATAATTCTGGAATTATTTATAATGAATCAATTGAACAATTTAATATTTATCAAGATATGACTGAAGAAATGATCATTGCCGGTTTTGGAGGACAAGGTGTGCTTTCGATGGGTAAAATCCTTGCCTATTCCGGCGTAATGCAAAATAAAGAAGTCAGTTGGATGCCGTCCTACGGTCCCGAAATGCGTGGCGGTACGGCCAACGTTACGGTTATCATCAGCGACGAACGCATCAGTTCACCTATTATCAATGCTTTTGATACCGCTATCATCCTTAACCAGCAATCTATGGATAAGTTTGAGAACAGCGTTAAACCCGGCGGCGTGTTGCTTTATGATCCTAACGGAATCACGCGTCATCCGCAACGCAAGGACATCAATATTTATTCCATTGAAGCTGCCGATGAAGCTGCCAAAGGGGGATTGATGAAAGTTTTTAATATGATTGTCTTAGGTGGTTTTCTTAAAATAAAACCATTGGTAAGCCCCGAATTTATTCATAAAGGATTGGAAAAATCATTACCGGAAAGACATCATAAACTTATTCCCGAAAATGAAAAAGCTATTGAACGCGGTAAGGAAATCCTGAAAGCGGTTCATCTTGTGAATTAAATTAAGTGCCTAAGGTTTGTAAAGTTTATAAGGTTTATAAGGTTTGTAAAGTTTTTAAGGTTTATAAGGTTTTTAAAGCTGAACGAAGTGAAGTCCCGAGCGAAGCGATTCGGGATTTATAAAGTTTGTAAGGTTTATAAGGTGCGGATTAATCACAAAAAAGTAAATTAATAAAAAAGCCCAGTCTATTGACCGGGCTTTTTTTATACTACCCCTCCTAGCCTCCCCGAAGGGGGAGGACTTGCTATGACAAAAGGTTGCTTTGTTTTTCAACAATTTTTACGTGCCACGGATTTAAGGGCGGCATCTACAATATTTGAAGTGTCCAAACCGTATTTTACCATCAGTTCTTCCGGTTTACCGCTTTCGCCAAACCGGTCGTTAACGGCTATCATTTCCACGGGTACGGGAAACTTACGCGAAAGAAACGAGGCGATGCTTTCGCCAAGTCCGCCGTTCATCTGATGTTCTTCGGCCGTAACCACGCATTTTGTCTTTTTCACCGATTTTAATACGGCAAAAACGTCCAGAGGTTTAATGGTATGGATGTTGATAATTTCAGCATCTATTCCTTTTTCGGCAAGAATTTCGCCGGCTTCAATGGCTTTCCAAACCAGGTGCCCGGTAGCAAAAATGGTTACATCTTTTCCCTCGTTTAGCAACAGCGCTTTCCCGATGACAAATTTCTGATCTTCGGGAATGAAAACCGGAACCTTCGGACGGCCAAAGCGAAGATAAACCGGTCCTTCGTAATCGGCTATAGCCATCGTAGCTGCTTTGGTCTGGTTAAAATCGCAGGTATTGATAACTGTCATGTTGGGCAAGCCTTTCATCAAACCAATATCTTCGAGTATCTGGTGAGTAGCTCCGTCTTCGCCAAGCGTCAGTCCGGCGTGGGAAGCACATATTTTTACATTTTTATTGGAATAGGCCACCGACTGGCGTATCTGGTCGTAAACCCTGCCTGTGGAAAAGTTGGCAAAAGTTCCGGTAAACGGTATTTTACCGCCTATGGTCAATCCTGCGGCTATGCCTATCATGTTGGCTTCGGCTATTCCTACCTGGAAAAACCTTTCGGGAAACTCTTTTACGAAAGCATCCATTTTTAAAGAACCGATCAGGTCGGCACAAAGGGCAACTACGTTTGGATTTTTACGTCCGGCTTCCAGCAAGCCTTCGCCAAAACCCGAACGGGTATCTTTTTGTCCGGTAACAGTATATTTTTTCATCTGTTATTAATTTTTAATTTGTTAATGGTTGAATGACAGAATAACTCTTTTCTAAATCTAAAATCTGAATTCTAAAATCTAAAATCTGAAATCTGAAATCTCAAATTAATAATCTCCCAGGGTTTCTTCCAATTGTGCCAGGGCTTTTTCAGTCTGTTCGTCATTAGGCGCGTTGCCATGCCATTTATGAGTTCCCATCATAAAATCGACACCAAATCCCATTTCCGTTTTCATCAGTATTACGATCGGTTTTCCATTACCGGTCATTTCTTTAGCTTTTTCCATCACCGAAAGAATTTCGGCAATATTGTTACCGTTCATCTCGAGGACTATCCATCCAAAGGCTTCCCATTTTGCTTTCAGGTTGCCTAAAGGCATCACTTCATCCACCGGACCGTCAATCTGTTTACCGTTGTAATCCACCGTGGCGATGACATTATCTACTTTTTTTGCGGCAGCAAACATTGCGGCTTCCCAGTTCTGTCCTTCTTCTAGTTCGCCATCGCCGTGCAGCGAATAAACAATGGATTTATCGCCATTGAGTTTCTTTGCCAAGGCAGCGCCTATAGCAACCGAAAGCCCTTGTCCGAGCGATCCCGAAGCAATCCGTATTCCGGGCAAGCCCTCTGCCGTTGCCGGATGTCCCTGAAGACGGGTATTCAGTTTGCGGAAAGTAGCTAATTCGCTGATGTTAAAATATCCGGAACGAGCCAATACACTATACCATAGCGCTGAAAGGTGGCCGTTGGAAAGAAAAAACAAGTCTTCGTTTTTGCCATCCATTGAAAAATTTTCAGGATGATGGTTCATAATTCCAAAATAAAGAGAAGTTAAAAAATCGGCACAACCTAAGGCTCCGCCCGGATGACCCGATGCCGCACCATGTATCATGCGGATGACATCGCGCCTGACCTGGCTCGATATTTTTTGTAATTCTGAAGGTATTGGCATTTTAAAATAAATAATTGATTGAATGAATAATTGGTTGGTTTAAAAATCAAGTTGATACTGAATATTTGATGCAAAGAATAATTTTATCCAACCGTTTTGGTGCTGCAAAAGTACGGATTTTTGGATATGCGTTCCCGAAATATGAGTAATTTTGCCGGCAGTAAATAAACTTAGCTGATGTACAGAACATTCTTCCAACGATATCTAATTTCATTTCTGTTATTTATTTTTACAGCCAATTCTTTAATCGTCCGTTCCAATAATTTATTCAGAACAAACCCGGTGAGTCCTGATTCGTTGTGGGTAGATTCGGTTTTTAATTCTATGACACCCGAAGAACGCATCGGTCAACTTTTTATGATACGTGCCTTTTCGGGAAGGGAAAAGGCATATAATGACGAGCTTACCAGCATCATTAAATATAACAAGGTTGGCGGCGTTTGCTTTTTTAAGGGAAGCCCGTACTTCCAGGCTCAGCTCACCAATTACTGGCAAAACATTTCCAAAGTGCCACTATTCATAGCCATTGATGGCGAATGGGGTTTAGGAATGAGGCTGGACAGCACCATTTCCTTTCCCCGCCAGATGACCCTTGGCGCCTTAACCAACGACAGCCTGATTTATAAAATGGGTAAAGATGTTGCCCGCCAGTGCCACCGGATGAATATCAATTTTTGTTTCGCTCCCGTTGCCGATATTAATTCCAATCCCGCCAATCCGGTAATCAACATCCGTTCATTTGGTGAAGATAAATATAATGTCAGCCGCAAAAGCCTGATGTATATGAAAGGTCTCCAGGATAACGGCATTCTGGCTACCGCCAAGCATTTTCCCGGGCACGGCGACACCGATACCGATTCCCATCTTAAGCTACCCGTGATCCGGCATTCACAGACAGAGATTGATACCCTCGACCTTTTCCCTTTTAAAGAACTCATTAAAAACGGGCTGGGCAGCGTAATGGTAGGACACCTGTTTGTTCCTGCGCTGGATTCTTCCATAAATGCAGCATCTTCCCTTTCGTATCCTATTATCACCGGTATTCTGAAAAACCACCTTGGGTTTAACGGATTGGTCTTTACCGATGCCCTCGACATGAACGGCGTAACCCATTATTATGAACCAGGCATTATCGAACGGAAAGCTTTACAGGCAGGAAACGATATTTTACTGCTTCCGCAGGATGTACCTACGGCTATTTGCGAAATAGAAAAAGCCATCGACAGCGGTTATATCAGCCGTAAGGCGATAGATGATAAATGCAAAAAGATACTGCTTTATAAATACAAATCCGGACTGGTCCACTATACGCCCATTAAAACAAACCATCTTTATAACGAACTTAACAGCCCGGAATCCCAACTGCTATGCCAGCAGTTATACGAACCAGCCATCACGCTGGTAAAAAATCAGAACGATATTCTACCCCTGCAAAGGCTCGATACACTTAAGATAGCGTCGGTAGTTATCGGCGACAGCCTGACTATTTTTCAGGAAATGTTAAGTAATTATTCGGCCATCACCAATTTCAACCTTCCAAGAAGTCCCTCGAAAGAACAAATAAATGATCTTTTAACTAAACTTGCGGATTATAACCTGGTCATCGCCGGCATCGTCGACACTCATCCTTCACCGGCAAAAAATTTCGGTATTAGCGCCCAAGCCATGTCCCTGATGGATACGATGCAAAAACGTAAAAAAGTAATCCTCGACCTCTTTGCCATTCCCTATGCGCTTTCTCTTTTTAAGGATCTAAATAATATAGGAGGCATCATCGTTTCCTACCAGGATAATCCCGTGGTGCAGAATCTTTCGGCACAAGCCATATTCGGAAGTTTTCCTTTCCAGGGAAAATTACCGGTTACCGCTTCCTCCGCTTTTCCGATAAATACCGGCTATGAAACCAGCGGGATGCAGCGTTTTAAATACACCTTTCCCGAAGAAGCAGGCATTTCATCAGCCGATCTCGAGACTATTGATAGCATTGCTTTAAACGGTATAGCCGAAAAAGCTTATCCCGGTTGCCAGATCATCGTAGCCAAGGACGGCAAGGTGATTTATGATAAATCATTCGGATATCATACCTACGACAACAAAATACCGGTACGCAATACCGACATCTATGATTTAGCTTCGGTTACCAAAATTGCAGCCACAACCCTTGCCGTGATGAAACTTTATGAAGAAGGCAAGATTGATCTGGATAAAAAATTAAGCAAATATCTTCCTTATCTGAGAAAGACCAATAAACGCAGTCTGATCTTACGCGATATTATGACCCACCAGGCAGGCTTGCAATCTTTTATTCCGGGATATCCGGCAACGCTCAGGGATGGGCAACCCGATCCGGAAATCTATCATAAAACTTTTTCGGAAGCCTATCCGTACCGCGTAGCTGAAGGGATGTTTATGCGTAAGGATTATGCAAAAGTGATATTCGACAGCATTGCCAAATCGCCGGTATCCAAAAAGAAAGAATACAAATACAGCGATCTCGGTTTTATGTTGCTTTGCCAGGTGGTGGAAAGTGTTACCGGAGAATCGTTGGATAAGTATGTGGATAGTGTTTTTTACAAACCGTTGGGGTTGTCAACCATGGGTTTTAATCCGCGCCATCGTTTTGATCTGACGAGGATACCACCTACGGAAAATGATACCATCTTCCGTCATCAGCTTGTTCATGGAGATGTGCATGATCCACGGGCGGCGATGTTGGGTGGAGTTTCCGGTCATGCCGGTTTATTTTCTGATGCCGGCGACCTGGCTGTTTTAATGCAGATGTTGCTCAACAAAGGAAATTATGCCGGTGTACGTTACCTTGATACGGCCACGGTCGATCTGTTTACCAGCACCCAGTTTGCCCTTACAGGCAACCGTCGCGCCTTAGGCTTTGATAAGCCCCTGTTCGACCCCAGCAAGCCCGGACCAACCTGCCGCGATGCTTCGCCCGAAAGTTTCGGACATACCGGTTTTACCGGAACTTATGCCTGGGCCGATCCTGAATATGGCATTGTTTACGTGTTCCTGTCCAACCGCATCTATCCCGACGCCGAAAACAAAAAACTCTCGGAATTGAATATACGTACCGATATCCAGCAGGTAATTTATAATGCAGTAAAGAAAAAGACAGCGGATATTTTTTAGCTGATGATTAATAGCTACTGTTTTATCAGCACTTCTATGGCTCCCATGCCGTATTGTTGCATAGGGGCGCTTCGTACTTCCAGGTTGGGATAAGCTTTCAATATTTCCCGGATAGCCGTCCGCAATGTACCATTGCCGACACCATGAATAAAAGTTACCTTAAAATACTGACGGACAATGGCGCTTTCGAGACATTGGGTGAAATAATTGATTTGCTTACGCAAAATCAGCGAGGGCTCGATGGCCGAAACATCTTCCACCAGCGCTTCGATATGTAAATCCACTTCGGCTTCACGGTAAACCGTTTGGTGTTCATCTATCAGACCTTTTACCTCTGCAGGCTTAGCTTCCATCTTTTGTTCCTGAACGTCATCATACTTAAAAGTCTCCTCCGTCATGGTAGTCGATTTGATGGTTTTACGTTCGGTCAGGGTGATCAGGAAAGCTTTTTCGCCTAAGAAATTCGATTCGCGGTAATTATCTTCCTTATAAAACTTGGAAGGCTTGGCGCGGAAGCTGCAATTGGCGGGAAGCGGAATGGCATCAAACTGATCGCTGTGAAACAACAATTGGATCACCCCTTCCGACCAAAGTTCCAGTTCATCGCGATCGATGGTAGTGATCAAAAGTTTGGAGCCGGAAGGAACCACATCATAGTCCATACCCGAAAAACTGCCGGATTCTTCCTTCAGAAACAGGCTGAAAAGGGTGGAATAGGGCGTATGATTCACTAAGTAAATATCAAGCATGCCCGAAATAAGCCATTTTTGTTCGTGAGGAATATAGGCAAGGTAAACGCCTTCGGGAAAAATGTTTTTGGTGTTGTATTTTATCAAAGGGCTGGTGCGTTCGGCATAATCGTTAGCCGGCTCAACTTCGGCGCCACGGGTAGATTGAGGAATCTCAAATTCTTCATCAAACATGCTTGAACCCCGTTTGCTTAAATCAATTTTGATAAGGTTGCTTGCTAAGGTCGGAATTTCAAAACCCTCCTCTATCGCCACATTCACCATGTTGGAACTAATGACTTTGGTGATGATACCTCCGCCATTTTCGTTCAAAAACTTTACCCTGTCGCCTACCTTGAAGTCCATATGCTATTTTTTCGCAAAAGTACGATTTTTTACTCTTTAATTTACCCGGGGCTTGTACCTACCACATTGTTTTGTATTTTTGAAACCCAATAAAAATAATACAATGATACGAATCAAGTTTTTAATAACTTCTCTTTTACTTGCTTTTACAGGAATATTTTTGTTTTCATGTACAAAAAACAGCTCCGACAGCAGCACAATTGTGTTTACCTTTTCCCATACCGTCGATGGGCAACCGGTACAATTCGACACCATAAAATATATCAATGCCGCCGGAAATCATTATTCGATAAGCAATATCCAGTATTTTGTTTCCGATTTTAAATTCTGGAGGCACGATGGCACTCAACTTTTGTATACCAATACTCCGGATATTCATTACGTGGATACCGGCATTCCAGGAAGCTGGACGTGGAATTTCTCCAACAACATCGCACCCGGTGATTACGATTCCATCACCTGTAATTTTGGTATTGATGTTATTAAAAATAAAAGCCATCTGTTCACAACTACTCCCGAAATGGACATGTCGTGGCCCGATATGATGGGTGGAGGTTATCATTACATGAAACTTAACGGGAAATGGGTACCGCAGGGACAAACCCAGGCCATGCCTTTTGGTATTCATCTGGGTATTGGTCAGTTTTATAATGCCGATAGCACCATTTCGGCTTTCGTGCAAAACTATTTTACCATAAAATTAGATAAATCTTTTACGATACTAAACGGACAAACCAAGACATTTAACATCAACATGAACATCGAGAAATGGTTTGAATATCCTTATGCTTATAATTTCGACGTTTATGGTGGAAGCATTATGAACAACCAGGAAGCTCAGAATATATTCAAAAAGAACGGTAGATTTGTATTTTCGGAAACTGTTTCTTCAAGATGATGAAAGTGATGAAAGGATTATTACGATTAGCCACAAACCTGAAATCTGTGCACCTCCGTATGATCCGTCTCATCTGTGTTCTGTCAGTTCTATTTATCGGCGGTTGTAAAAAAGAAAAGGAAAGTCGCTACTCCCCTACTCCTTACACTATTCAGATTCCAAAATTCTTTCCTTCCAACCTGAATATCCCTGCCGATAATCCCATGACGGTAGAAGGAATTGCCTTAGGAAGATACCTGTTTTACGACGGAAGGCTTTCGGGCCGCACCAGTCCCGACTCGCTGATGAGTTGCTGCACCTGCCACATTCAGGAATATTCGTTTACCTGCGGCATCAACAATCCTTCATTCCCGGGCGGCATGCCTCATGGCTTAACCGGAATACCCACGCCCCATGCCATGATGCCAATGATAAATTTAGCATGGAACAACAACGGCTATCTGTGGAACGGATTGATACGAACGGATAACCCGGATACCCACCGGCGGAATATTGAAGACCTGGTATGGATGGGCATCACCGCTCCGCACGAAATGCACGGCGACACCAGCCGCACCGTAGCGCTCATCCAGAGCATCCCCGGTTATCCCGAACTGTTTAAAAAAGCATTCGGAAGCGATAAAGTTACCATGAAGAATATCGGGAAAGCCATCGCCCAGTTTATTCGCACATTGATTTCCTCCAATTCCCGTTTCGATAAATACCTGCGGGGCGAAATACAGCTTTCGGAACAGGAACTAAGCGGATTTGAGATTTTTACTACCGAAAACGGAGGCGACTGTTTCCACTGCCATGGCGAAAGCGGAAACCCGTTGTTCACAACCAACCTGTTTTACAATAATGGAAAAGATACCGTTTTTACCGATACCCGCGACCGCTATCATGTAACCGGCAGAACTCCCGACATCGGAGCTTACAAGGCGCCCACCCTGCGCAATGTGGAAGTACGAGGCCCGTATATGCACGATGGAAGGTACAAAACATTAGATGAAGTCATCGACTTCTATTCCGGAAAGGTTGTCTGGTCGCCCTATATCAATCCGCTGATGCACCATGTGGCAACCGGGGGCGTCCGCCTGACTTCCAAACAAAAGAGCGACCTGAAGACTTTTATCCACACCCTGCGCGATGATGAGTTCCTTACCAATCCCGATTTTGCCAAGCCGGCTTCGTTTCCGGATGGAACAAAATAATAAAGGGACGAGGGTCGAGGGACGAGGGTCGAGGGACAAGGGACGAGGGTCGAAGGACAAAGGACAAGGGTCAAAGGACGAGGGACAAAGGACGAGGGTCAAAGGACGAGGGACGAGGGACAAGGGTCAAGGGTCAAAGGACGAGGGTCAAAGGACAAGGGTCGAGGGTCAAAGGACGAGGGTCAAAGGTCGAGGGTCAAGGGTCAAGGGTCGAGGGACGAGGGTCGAGGGTCGAGGACAAAAGACAGAAGTTATGAAGTGAAAAGATTAGGTTAATTTATAAACAATCTTCTACCAATATTTATGCCTACGGGATAGTTCCGTTAGGAACTCAATATCGGTAGAAAAAGAAAGTAACCCCATCCATTCACAAGTCCCGTACGGGACGTTATCTATCAATGATTTCATAACGAATAAAGAATTTTTATCGGACAACAATGTCTATAAAATGATAACTTTGCGGTTCTCTGCTATCCGGGCATTCGACCCTCTGCGTTTATTTTTTTACCGCAAGAAATGCACCGAGAGCCGCAAAGAAAAACAGGATTAAAATGAAAAAATTCTCCGCCGATTATATTTTCCCCATCAGCCAGCCAGCCATAAAAGAGGGCATCCTCGTTACCGAAAACGACGGAACCATCGTTGATGTTATCAATCCGGCAACGACGGATTATCGCGTGGAAGACCTACAAAAATACGACGGCATACTCTGTCCCGGATTTATAAATACCCATTGCCATCTCGAATTATCACACTTCCGTGGACTGATCCCCGAAAAAAAAGGGCTTCATCATTTCCTGATGGAACTCGATAAGATAAGAAAAACCTTTTCGCAGGATCAGATCAGCGAAGCCATAGCAGACGCCGAAAAAGAAATGGCCGAAAACGGAACCGTAGCCGTGGGCGACATTTCCAACACCACAGATGCGTTCGGAGTAAAACGCCGCAGCGCTATCCATTTTCATACCTTTATCGAAGTCTTTGGCTCCGACCCGGCTTTTGCCCAACAACGCTTTGACTACGCACTCGGACTTTATCATTTTTTAAAGGATAACGACGGCGCTGTTTCCATCGTTCCCCATTCACCCTATTCCGTTTCCGGAAAATTATTTTCGCTCATCGGCCGATTTGCAGCGGATAGCAACAGCCTTTTAAGCATCCATCACCATGAAAACGAGGATGAGAATCTTTTGTTTAATGATAAAAGCGGAGCCGTCCCCGAACGGATGAAGGCATATGGGGTGGATTTTTCATCTTTCCGCCCAACCGGGAAAAGGCCGCTGGAATCCGTTTCGCCTTTCCTTCCCGAAAAGAATCATCTGCTGCTGGTTCATAATACCGTTTCCAACGAAGAGGATATGCTTTTTGCCCGTAATCGTTTTCCCAACCTTTGGCTGGCGCTTTGTCCCAATGCCAATATGTTTATCGAAAACCGCCTGCCCGATATTGAACTCTTCCGCAAGCTGAACTTAAACCTTACTATAGGAACCGACAGCTTAGCCGCCAACCGTCAGTTATCGGTTCCGGAGGAATTAAAAACCATATCTAAGGGTTTCCCGGGGATAAAAATGGAAGAGATGCTCCGTTGGGCTACGTTGAATGGCGCCCGGTTCCTGAAAATGGATGATGTTTTTGGAAGTTTTGAAAAAGGAAAAAAACCGGGAATTATTCTTATCAATCACATCCAGCTACCGGATTATACGCTGAGCCGAGCATCCAAAGCTAAACGGTTATTATGATTATTTGGCCGGAAGCTTAAAAAAAACGGGGCTGACCAAAACGTATTTTTTATTTTATTTTTCTTCTTTGCGATAAGTAATAGAAACTATAAATTGTCGTATCATTGAATTTGGAAACATTAAGAATAGAACACGGATTTTTGCTGAAAATAGCGGATTAAAAACGGATTTTAATTCCGACAAGCCGGAATGTTTTTCAGACATATCCGTTCTTATTATTCATGCTTGCATGAATAAATTTAGCGTTAAATCTGTTTGTATTATGATCAGTGTTTATCTGTTTTTTTCGGCGGAATCCGCGTCCTATTTTTTTTGACATACGATATTCTATTTGTCCAGTTACTTATTTTGTAATTTTTGTGTTTCAATACTTTAAAATTTAACCACAAAGGGCTCAAAGTCCCGAGTACTCGGGATCACAAAGGTATCAAAAACTCTTTGGTCAGTCCTTTCGAAGGGGTTATTTTACCACCACCAATTTCGTCTCCGCCACCTGTTTCTTATCCGCCACCAGCCGTACCATATATACTCCGGCGGGCAAAGAAGAAATAGTAAGCGTTAGTTGTTTTTCATCTTTTTGCAGTGTACGGCTAAGTTGCAGCCTTCCGTTGAGGTCGTAGATTTCCAGTTCCGGCTTGTCGTTGTAGCGATAGGTAGTGGTAACAACTGTAAAGCCTCCGGTTTGGGTTTTCTCTACCGTATATTGCGGCAGGGTGATGGTAACATTATCGGTTGCAGGATTAGGCGAAAGCAGGAATTGTTGGGCTTCCATATTCTTTTCCGGCTCGTCTATCCCAACAATGATGTCCCATTGGGGATCAATGACCGAGGAGGTAATGGGATGACCACACAGGGAATCGTAAGTAAATACGGCGGGGTTAAGGGTATCGTTCTCTAAATCCGGGGTGAGTTTAAACAAGTAGGGTATAACACCTTCCGGTACTTCAAAACTGCCAAAGCACAGATATTTCTTATCATAGGTAACGCAAGAGCCCTGAAAAGTACAAAAATTGGTAAAAAGCGACTTTTGTTTTAATACATTTCCTAAGGTATCCGTAACGAAAATGCCCTCTTCACATTGACTATTATCTCCCCAGCCTGCCGCTAAAATTATTGTAGTATCATTTAAAAAATCAATCGTAGTTGCAATGCCCAACGGAGAGTCCGCTATCATATCTTTAGCCATTAGGGATTCTCCTGAAGGAGATAATTTAAATAAACAGGGAGAATCAGGATATTCCGGCGGCTCGTTCCGCGTATGCCTACCTGCTGTATAAATCATCTCGGTATTGCTTTGCACAGACATGAACGCATCCGAATAGTAATGATCTTTAATACCCCACACCATATTCCAATTAGCAGCTAATTCCTGATTATAATTAATAAAATAGGAATGACAGAACCATAAAAGAGAATCTTCTGGATTGGGATAGTCAGCATATCCGGTAATCAATGTCGTTCCATTATTAAGCTGTAACAAACTCATGCCATCATCATTATGTATATTGGGGGTGTTTTTTAAAAAAGCTTTGATTATTAAAACATTCCCTTCCGGGTCAAGCCGGATAATAAAAATTCGTTTATTATCAAATGGGTTATAAGTATAATAGGAAACCAAAAGATCATAATTTCCTTCCGAAGATTGAATTACATCCCAACTATCATTTATGGTACCCTGAACAGGAAACCATTTAGCCCATTCAATTTCACCACAGGCATTCATTTTGATAATACACGGATCATAATCCCAATTATTTGATTCATTATTCAATCTTGAACCGGAAATTATTAATCCTCCGTCCTGTGTTTGTTTAAAACTACCGCCTAAAATTCCATAAGAACCATTTCCAAGTTTTTTATCCCATAAAATATTCCCGTTTACATCCGTTTTGGTTACCCCAATATAAGCAGAATAAGGGCTATATAAACCTTCTGAAATATCTGAAACCAGTAAGTACCCCTTGTCATATGTTTCTATTATATCCCTGGCATATACATTATTATAATTACCTTCATAGGTTTTTGGCCAAAGCTGTGCAAAGGTCTTGGATAACGGGAAAACAGAAAAAACTGTTACTATTATTGCTATGCGTATCGTATTTTTCATAAGGTTTGATTTGTATATTTTCATTTTTCGCTGACCCTACCCATCCGGAATTCTCCTGGTTTTTTAGGTGTACTTCTTCCTCCCCTTTGGGGAGGTTGGGAGGGGTTTGGGGTTATTTCGTTATAATTAATTTCGTCTCCGCTACCTGTTTCTTATCCGCCACCAGCCGTACCATATATACCCCGGCGGGTAAGGAAGAAATAGTAAGCGTTAGTTGTTTTTCATCTTTCTGCAACGTACGGCTAAGTTGCAACCTTCCGTTGAGGTCGTAGATTTCTAATTCCGGCTTGTCGTTGTAGCGGTAGGTAGTGGTAACTACCGTAAAGCCTCCGGTTTGGGTTTTCTCTACTGTATACTGCGGCAGGGTGATGGTAACATTATCTGTTGCAGGGTTAGGCGAAAGCAGGAATTGTTGGGCTTCCAAATTTTTCTCCGGCTCGTCTATCCCAACAATGATGTCCCACTGAGGATCGATTATCGACGAAGTGATGGGATGTCCGCACAGGGAATCGTAGGCAAATACGGCAGGGTTAAGGGTATCGTTTTCTAAATCCGGGGTAAGTTTAAACAAATAGGGGATAAAACCTTCCGGTACTTCAAAACTGCCAAAACACAGATATTTTTTGTCGTAGGTTACACTGGAGCCCCATAAAGTATAATGATTATTGAAAATTTCTTTTCTTTTAATAATATTTCCAAGCGTATCCGTTTTAAAGATCTCAATATGGCTTACATTTTCATCACCCCATGCTGTTCCTGTGATAATGGTTGTGTCATTTAAAAAATCTACCGTAGTTGCAATACCTAATGGGGAGTTTTCTACCAAGTCTTTAGCCATTACGGGCTCTCCTAAAGGAGATAACTTAAATAAACAGGGAGAATCCGGGTATCCAGGCAACTCATTCCGTGTATGCCTACCCGCCGTGTAGATCATCCCGGCATTGCTTTGTATAGACCTAAATGCATCAGAATAGTAATGAGCATTTATACCCCATACCATATTCCAATTAACAGCTAATTCCTGATTATAATTGATAAAATAGGAATGACAGAACCATAAAAGAGAATCTTCTGGATTGGGATAATCGGCATACCCTGTAATCAATGTTGTTCCGTTTCTAAGTGAGAGTAAACTATACCCTTCGTCGTTATGTATGTTAAGGTCATTCTTTATAAAGTCTTTCATCATTAACACATTCCCTTCCGGATCGAGCCGGATAATCGAAATCCGCTGATCACTAAACGGATCATAAGTATACATTAAAGCCATGAGGTCATAATTTCCTTCCGGGGTTTGGATTACATCGTAACCTAAATTTACAGTACCTTCAACAGGAAACCATTTAGCCCATTCAATTTCACCACAGGCATTCATTTTTATAATGCAGGGATCATAATCCCAGTCGTTCGATCCGCTATTCTGTCTTGAACCGGCAATTATTACCCCACCATCCGTAGTTTGCTTAAAACTGCTACTTCCTATTCCATACAGACCTGTTCCTATTTTTTTATCCCATAAAATATTTCCGTTGACGTCGGTCTTGGTTACCCAAATATAGGCAGAATAAGAACTGTATAAACTTTCTGAAATATCCAAAAGCAATAAATAGCCCTTATCATAGGACTCTATCATATCCCGGGCATATACATTATCATAAATCCCTTGATAAGTCTTAGGCCAGAGTTGGGCAAAGGTCTTGGATAACGGAAAAACAGAAAAAACTGTTACTATTATTGCTATGCGTATCGTATTTTTCATAAGGTTTGATTTGTATATTTCTATTTTTCTCTGACCCTACCATTCAATTCTACTGTTCTTCTAAAAAGCCACCATCGCACTTATCACATTGCTCCACGGTCCCTGTTCGCCGCGGGTATTCACCCACCGAAACTGGTAGTAAACCCTTTTGCCGGCATCGTTGCCATCGAATGTTTTCACAAAAGGCGTGCGGGTAGCGGTTATGATATACGATAGCTCATTTGCATCGCGGGGAGCGTCTCCGCCCAGTTTCATCCATATCTCGCAACCATGCGCCCCTGCCGGTTTAGCCTTTCTGTGGGGAGTAGAATCGTCGTGAAAATGAATGGTGTGTTGCATATGGATAGAAAAGTC
>Ga0268360_1000806_pt1 | contig 41888 bp, 35 predicted proteins | sample BioMet11_FD_192465 | JGI IMG/M metagenome (GOLD analysis project Ga0268360, IMG submission 192465) | Sewage microbial communities from Oakland, California, United States - Biofuel 11 (Illumina Assembly) | ecosystem: Engineered > Wastewater > Sewage > Unclassified | place: USA: California... | reverse complement strand
AGATTTCCGCAATCATAGATGAAGAAAAATTAAAACCGGAAGAGACCCGGCGCTTTATTGCCAACGCGCTGCGTGACGGCACGCTGAAAACAACAGGCACTGCCATTGACAAGATCATGCCGGCAGTGTCGCGGTTCGGAGGTGCCAGGGCGGTAAAGAAACAAGGCATCATTGAAAAATTATTGGCTTTCTTTGAGAAGTATTTGGGGTTGGTGTAGGTAAGATCCGGTAATTACGATGAATAATAAGAGCTTCATTATGACATTAACCAACAAAGCTGATTTCGTTGGCCACGAGGTGTTTTGATGAATATTATCGACAAGCAAACATTCGAAGAAATGTTGGAAGTCGAAGTTTAACTGGGGGAAAAGGTTGAAGAGATTCTGGGACTCCTGGATTTTGAATTATGTGGGTATATTCCCATGGCTGTTATTAAAGCACTGTTAATGCGTAAATGAAAATTAATATTGAAAGGATATGACAATATGGACGGAATGAATTGCCCTAGCATTAAACCCATACCAACGATGCCTTTTCAGCTTAAGGAGGCAGCAGAACATGGTGACCTAGTTATTTTTGTTGGGGCAGGTTGTTCTTGTCTGTTGGGGTATCCCAACTGGAATCAATATGCAGATAAAATGTTGCAGAAGGTATTTAATTCAGCAGTATGCGATCAATTATGTCGACTTGATGCTAAAACAAAAATATCAATAGCCATTTCATCGGGTATAAATTTCTCGTATGAAGACATTCTTAGGCCTTCAAATGAAGCTAATTTTGAAAGAAATCGAAAGCGCTTAAATGATGCACTTTTAAAATTAAGCAAGTTGTATATTACAACTAATTATGATGATGAACTTGATAATATGCTTTTGAGTCGTGAAGTAATTTTTAATGATGCTAAAATTAATAATAATGGAAAAAATCAACAAATATGCCCTGGGCATAAAATAGTTTATAAACCAAATGAATGTTCATTTGCTGATTTATCCTACAAAGACGGAGTAGTATTACATATTCATGGATCTTTTAAGGAGCCTGATTGTATAGTACAAACAGTTGCGGATTATTTAAATTTATATCATAAACGAATTAATAATATTCAATACGATACACATGCAAATAACGTTATATATTTGCTGGAAAATTTATTCCACTCAAACTATAAAGTGTTATTTATTGGATATGGATCTGAAGAAATGGAAATACTTGAATATATGTTGCAAAAGGGGGTATTAAGTGAAAATAAACAAAAATTTTTCATATTGAGAGGATTTTTTTCACATCAAGAAAATATCATACAAAAATTTAAGGATTTTTACAAAAAACAATTAAAAATAGAACTTATTGCGTATTTAATGGATGAAAAGCACCATGAACAATTGCTTGATGTGCTAGAAGTTTTTGCAAATGAAGTTGTACCTTGCGTAGATGAATTAGTAGCCTTACCAAATATATTAAGTGTATTTCATAACGTTAATAATGGTGAAATTAAAGCTAAAACAATTGCTCAAATGCTTTCAGAAAATAAATATAACGCTATCCAAAATGAAGTATATCAAAAAATACTTCAAGAACAGTATCCAGAGATTTTTTTTGATGAATTTTACAATAAAGGCTTATTTGGCAAAGATTTTATACCCGAAGTAGTCATTACTGAAAAGGATGGGCATCGTTACTATTCATCGAGGCATTGGCCTGCGTCCGAATATCTTATTGACATGGCTTCTGATTTGACGAGATCAAAGAAAATTAAAAAAGTAATTCACAGTGTTTCAAATAGCTATAATGACGATAAAGAAAAATATAGCTATATACATATTTTCTGGGCATTTGCTGAGATGTTTGCCCGTATGCCCGTTGATTCATTGACTTATAAAGATATCACACTGATTGATATATGGCTTAAAGCAGATGGTGACCAAAATTCATTAGCAATGGATACTATCTTTCAACAAATAATTCCAAGATTCCTGAAAAGTAGAAGTTACCGCAATCTTGATAAGGCATGTAAAATTCTTGACATATGTACACAGCTAAGAAACATGAAAGAAGAAAAAATTTATAGTGGCAGGAACGTATTGTATCCATATCAAGAGCTATTTGGGTTCAATAAACACATACTCAATGTCGCAAGGTTATTTGGAGAAAGAACAGGGGAAAAAGCAGCATTAATATTCTTAAAACGTTTGCTTGAAACGTGTGGTGATGATAAAGAGGGCATGTTGGGTATATCATGGCGCCCGGCGGTAGAAGACCATCAACAGAATGAAAATAGAGATAATGTGTTCAGTATATTGGTAGCAGGTTTAAGAGATTGCATGAATGGCTATGTATCTACACACCCAGATGCAGTACGTATTTTTATAAAAAATATGCTACTACACGAATATGCCATAATAAGACGTGTTGCTATATCTGTCATAGATGAAAACTGGAATGTGTTGTCTTCTTTATGTAAAGACGTTATAGATTCAGACCTGTTTGCATATTATTTACGGCATGAAACTTATATTTTTCTCAAACATCACTTTGTTTCTTTTTCAGAGGAAAACCAATCAAAATTATTAGAAAAATTGAATAATATTGAGAAACACGGAGATAAGAAATATCTTAAATATAACCAATTCATCTATCTCAGTTGTATGATTGGAAAAGGGAATGAAAGGGTGGACAGTTGGTATAAAAAATTAGAAGCAGCTGGTCTAAAACTTCAAGAACATCCAGATTTTCTTACGTATCTGAGTTGTGACTGGCTGAAAGGCACAGAGAGATCTCCATATGATTCCAACGACATTCTAAGTTTTGTCAAAAGTGGAACTTTAATAACTAAACTGAATGAGTTCGTGCCAATTGATGATGGTACATGGAATAACCCAAATGTAGAAGATTTTGCAAAAATGCTTGAGGAAACAATAGTAGGTTATCCAATTATTTTTGCTCCAATTATTATGGATTTTGAGATTACAAAAATTCCATATCAATATGCCCTAGTAAAAGCGTATAAAGATTTATGGTCAAAAGATTCATCGAAAGATCTTAATTGGGATGAAATATGGGAACAGCTTTTTAGCCTTATGGAGCATATTTTAAATGATGAAAAAATTTGGGATATGGATAAAGGTAACACTGGGAGTAAATCTTATAGCTATCCAAATGAAGAAAGTTTGCTAGATGTTATTGTGGATTTACTTAAGGCTGGAGTAAATGATGAACATTCATATTCAGAAGCTATGATACCGCGTGGATTTTATTTGCTAAAAAAATATATTGTAAATATGGAACGGTTCGTGCCAAAAAGTTATGACGATATTCATGATATTGTAAATGTTGCAATCAATAGGTTAGAAGGTAGAGTTATTGAAACACTGATAGAATACTTATTACACGAATGCAAATTATCAGATAAAATAAACGGAAATCATGACCGCGTATTTGATAAGTATCAAGACCTATATGAATCAGAATTTTCGTCATATTACACCTCAAATTATATATTCTACTGTCTATTTGTTTCGTACATCAGACAAATGTTATATATAAATTATAAATGGACAGAAAAAAAAGTTAAAAATATATTTTCTGCTTCGGATGATATGCATTTTCTCTGTGCTCTTGGTGGTTTGAACTATATCCCATTTAGTAAAGTGCTGTATGAAATGCTTAAAAAAGTTAACACTTGGGACAGATTTTTAAGTATAGAAATTATGGATAATGATTTACAAAAAAGAATTTATGGCTGGCTGGCTATGGGTTATCTCACAGGACTTGAAGAACTTGATGGAACGAATTTTAATATATTATATAAACAATTTAAAATAGAGGCTCTGTCTGTTGCAGCAGAAGAGTACTATCGCCTCCGTAACGATCGAGATAGGAATGAGTTTAAGGATAAAATAGTGTCTTTTTGGAGCAAGACAGGAAAGTGGATAATGGATAATAGAGATCATATGCCTAGCGATGTCGGCAAACTATGTATGGGGCTAAGCTTCCTGATATGTTATCTTGATCGAATTGAAGGTAAAGATCATGAGGAATTATTTAAATTTTTGATGACATGGCAATATGATGACTACTTTGATCTAATATTAATTTTTGGAAAAATAAGTGAGCTTTATGACAGTCCTGAAAACAGAGAAGCAATAATAAACGCGCTATTGATTTTATCAGAACGTAATCCTGCAATATATGACTACGACAACAAAATACATGGACTTATCGAAAAAATTGGAAAGACTGATGATAAAAAAAGAACAATTGCGCGTACTATAGCAAGTAATCTTAAATATACAGATTTGTATAATTGTTTCTCGTAAAATTACAATCTTTATGTGAAGTGCAGTCGAAATGCTGGACTTTAGTCATGCTCAGTTTTATTTCATCAATCCCTCATAACATGCAAATTGTTCTTTGCTACTTTAAAGTGCCACCATTATTAAGACACTAGTTTGCAGATAATCCGAAGGGCTCCTTTATAATTAGATTGGGTGAGGTATACGCTGTTGGCTGTATAGGCAGCGTAAAATTGAACATTTTGACCGATTGAGTGTGTACTCCTTCACTTTTCTATTACTTCACTGCATATCTCTCAATATAATGCATTCAGCATCCATGTGATGCAAATACATTATATTGAGGAGGGGGTATTAGAGAGGAATTACAGGGAGATACTCAGACTGTTGTTTTTTGCAAGCCTAAAATCCCCACTTTTGCATTACAAATTCCCCGGAGACAGAGAATTGCCAATTGGGGTCAGACCTACACAATTGACATAAAGATATTTATATATCAATGTCAGGATACAAATGCCCCCACGCCGGGCTTATGAAAAGCATGTGGCTTCAACGATTCAAACTATCCCAGTAAACTTTAAAAAACGCAAAAAACACTTATACAGATCAGGCAGTTGTTCTGGAGACGTTGAAGTTATTAATTGTCATATATAAAGGAAAGTTCGGAAGCAATTGCGTGGTCCCGATTATGTTATTATTTTTTTCACCCAAACTATCTGCAAAAGCCTGCTGGAGCAGAAGAATCAGAATTTGTCTTTCCCAGGTAACTTTGTATTGCGTGAACGGTTTCTTCATTCATAGAATACGACAGTCTGACTATTTCCTTGTAGGATGGCTGTGAAGCAAATCCAATAGTTTGCTCCAAAAACGCTTTCAACGCTTTGCATCTCTCGCACAGTGCCTCAGCTATGGAAATCCCCTGTTTTGTCATTGTAATTTCTCCGAAAGGATTTTTTTGAATCAGTCCCTGATCAGCAAGAAGCCTGATAGCCCTTGTGACGCTGGGCTTTGAAACCTGAAGGTCGTTTGCCAATTCAACAGGATGCACGCTTCCGTTATAGCTGTACAAACGATAGATAGTTTCCAGATAAGTCAGATTAGAGAAAGAGAGTTCATTTTGATTCATGTTATCACCGTCCCATAGTTTGCTGACCCGCAAAAGCTGCGGGTTGATGCTGTTTTACCTCATTGTATCCGTGATGATCCCACTTGGCCTGTACTGCAACAGGATCAACGTGAATTACCAATTCCACCCCCTGATCCTGCATGCCTAATTCAGTTTGTGCCAGAGCCTCGTGTACTTTCACCAAGGGCACATAAGAAGGAACCTCTGCATGAACAGAAGCTAGAATTTTCTCCGGCCCATAATCATGCACCACAAGGTCATGAAAGCCTACAACATATTTTGCCTTCAGCACTGCCTCAGAAATGAGGTTAAAAATTGCAGGATCGGGCGCTTTCCCAATTAGAGACGACGCGGCGCGTTTTGTGACAGAAAATCCAGAAAAAATGATGATACCAGAGACGAGTAGACCAAGAGGGCCGTCCACATGGATACCTGCCGGTTCCGTAAACAGCAGAGAAAAAGAGGCAACAGACAATATAAGGACATCTCCCATAGCGTCCAGTGAGGCTGCAGTCAGAGTCTGCGAAGAAAACTTCTGTGCGTATTTTCGGTTAATATAGCTGCACAGCAGTTTTAGCGGAATAGAAATAATCATTAAAATAAATGCAGCCTTACTGAATCTCACTACTGCAGGATTCAGAATTTTTAGGAAAGAAGTTTTGGCAAAAAAAACTCCGATTCCTATCATAATGATCCCTACAAATAAGGGTGACAGATATTCTACACGTCCAAAACCAAATGGGTGTTTCCGATCAGCCGGTTTTCCAACAACCAGAAACGAAACGACCGTGATGACAGATGTAACAGCATCCATAAAATTGTGAAACGCATCGGCTGTCAGTGTTGTACTGCCTGTCATAAAGCTTGCGAAAAGTTCCAGCGCAAATATCATGCCATTGATAAAAATCCCAGCAATACCGGCCAAAAGCCCCGATTTCTCACGCGAATTAATAATGATGGATTTTGTAAAATTCAAGGGCATTCACACCTTCTTGGGATAGCAGCTTTGACAGATGATTTTAAATTCAGAAAAATTTTTTACCATCAAAATCTTAGTGCTTATGATGTTCACAGTTATGATGATGGAAACCTTCCCCGCCATGGTGTCCACTAAACCCATGATGATGCCTATGTATTGGGCCGTCTTCGCAGGCGGAAGAATCCATGGCATCTAGATGGGCTGCGAGTTTTTCCGTCAAACGCAGCATTTCGTCAATTTCTTCTGCGTTAAGTCCCTCAAAAAGTTTTTCAGTCAACTGAGCATTTGTTGTTTTTGATTCCTCTGCAAAAGCCTTTCCTTTTTCCGTAAGGAAAATATGCATTACACGCTGGTCTTTTCCATCTTGCTCTCGCCGAATGAGCCCCAACTGTTCTGTTTTTACAAGCATTTCTGTCATGCTGGATGGGCGGACATCCATTTCGATGGCCAAATCTCGCTGAATCACGCCGTCATTTTTCGCGATAAGCAGGAGCAGGCGGGACTGCTCGTGGTAATGACCTTCCTTGTGCCCTAGTCGATGCGCGTTTCGGTGAAGCTGGCGTCCAAGCCGATGAAGAGCCGTATATAAATCCACAGTATGATTTTCTCCCATAATAAGTACCTCCAAAATATATTTAGGTTCCTAACTTATTGACAACCTTATCACTCCGATTTAAGAATGTCAACAATTAATTTAGGTGTCTAAATATATTTTCAGGAAAGAGTCGTCTGCTATATCAATTGTGGAGGTAATTGGTATAAGCAGGCACTAAAAAAATGTGTACCAATTTGGGTCAGACCTACATAATTTACATAAAGATATTGATGCGAGTCATCAGCTCAGGATGGCACCATTAATAGTGCTCCCAATAAATGAGGCATGAAAAATATCACGGGACAGAATACAATAGTAAAATTAAGAAGAAAATATCAATAATCCGGAATTCAAATCAAAAGTCATACTGGAACTGCTCAGCTGACAGCACACGCTCAATGAACTGGCCGTTAAGCATCTACCATTGAATGGTTTAACCCTCAGCTTAGAAAAGTCACCAGACCCAAAACTGTCTTTCCTACAGATGACAGCCTGCTAAAAATGCCTTACATGACAAAGACGTACATAACCAGGAAATGGACCGGGCGCTGTAAGAACTGGGGCATTATCCACTCCCAGCTGGAGGTATTTTTCGAAGACAGGATCTAAAAAAAATTTACTATCTCAGATAGAGTGCATAGCCTAAATATTGCTGTGTCCAACTGTCTGTTATTGGATATAATTAAAATGATCCGCAGCTGAAAGCAATACCGTACCCATATTTCAAACGCCTTTTTTGTCCGCACTCCCATCCCTAATATTCGTTTTACCGTATGGAATTTCACTCTTGATTTCTTCTAAACTGTATATATAGTTATCAATAAGACAGAAAATTCTGTACATAATAATTAGACGGGGGGTAGTGTTATGTTTAAAGCAAAAGTTGGTTCAAGCATTTCACCAAATGCAAAGACAGCTGGAATTGAAGCTGCCGCTGCGGCAAAAGAAGGGCTTAATGCAGTGAAAATGGCCTTTGTATATGGAAGCTGCGCATATGACATTGACGACATGATGGCTGGTGTCAGAGAAGCGTTGCCCGGAGTTCCTGCCCTTGGTAACACATCATTTACCGGAATCATAACCCCTGACGGTTTTGTGAGTTCTGATAACGGTTTTGTTGGTGTAATGGCCTTTTCCGATGAAAATATGACAGTCGGATTTGCTGCTGAGGAACGCGGATCTGATCCGTTTGAGACAGGAAGGGCTATTGCTATTGAGGCTATGAAGAAGGCAGGAAAAACATGTGCGCCAAATTTCTTTTATATGGCTGCATCACCAGCAGAAGAAGAATTTTATCTTAAAGGTATCAGTTCTGTAATTGGCAGAGTACCTTTTTTCGGAGGCAGTGCTGCAGATAATACCATTGAGGGCAAATGGAAACTATATCTTTGTGACAAAAATTTTGCAGATGGCGTTATTGTTGCTTTCTTCTACACAGATGTCAAGATGACCAATCTATTTACCGGCGGTTATCGAGAGACAGATGACTTCGGCGTAATCACGAAAATCAATGGGAATCGCACCCTTGTGGAGATTGACGGTGTACCGGCAATTCAAAAGTATGCTGAATGGATGGGATGTGACAAGGCATCTCTTTCGGGAAGGAATCTGCTCGCTACCGCAATATGCGCACCCCTTGGAGTGAAAGACCGCCTGGGTGATTTAATCGCAATACGCCATCCGATGAATGGCAATACAGACGGATCAATGGCAATAGGCAACAACCTTGCTGAAAAAACATGCGTTATACGTATGGAGGCTACTGTTGATGAACTTATTGATTCCACAGGCAACGCACTTAAATCTCTGGTTGCGAAAATGAACACTAAACCAGCGGCGTTTCACCTTGTACACTGTGGAGGACGCAGGGCCGGAATCGGAGACCGCATAGAAGAAGTAGCTGCACAGATCAAGAAAACAGCTGGAGATGTTCCTTTTATAGTGGAATTTACGTTCGGTGAATACGGTTTTGAGAGCGATAACAATAATACCTGCGGCGGCCTTATGCTCTCTTTTACTGGTTTTGGCAAATAGCAGGCAAAATTCTGAAGCGAGGAGAAATATATCATGAAAATGATCATTAACGGAAAAGCGGTGGATGCATCCGACGGAAAGGTTTTGGAAATAATAAACCCTGCCACAGGGAAAGTCATTGATACCGTGCCTGCAGCGACAACTGAAGATGTAAATATGGCGGTAGCCGCGGCTAAATCAGGACAAAAAATATGGGCAAAAATTCCGGTCTATAAAAAAGTTGAAATTATCAGGAATTTTATTGCACTCGTCGCTGAAAACAAGGAAGATCTTGCAAAATTACTCTCTGACGAGACAGGTAAACCAATTGTTGAAGCAAGAGCTGAAATAGGAAACATTCCAATTGCATTTGAAGCATTCTCCGAAAAAGCAAAGCATCTCTATGGTGAAATTGTTCCGCCAGGGCTTGAGGCCGGACAGGACAAGAATATTCTTTTCACTCAAAGAGAACCGATAGGCGTTGTCGCATGCATAATCCCTTTCAACTTTCCATGCGATCTGTTTGACCAAAAAGTTGCACCAGCCCTCCTTGCAGGGAATGCAGCGATTGTAAAACCATCAACGGATAATCCCCTTACACTCTGCAGACTTACTGCGCTTCTGGTAGAGGCTGGCGTTACAGACGGAGTCATTGAAATAATCACAGGACCTGGCTCTGTAGTTGGCAGTATGCTCTGTTCAAACCCTGACGTACACCTTATAACGCTGACTGGCTCAACGGAAGTTGGAATTGAGACCGCAAAAACAGCAGCAGGCAATCTTACCCACACAGCACTTGAGCTTGGGGGAAATGATGCGTTTATCGTGCTTGAGGACGCAGATGTAGATCTCGCCACGGATGAGCTCATCTGGGGACGTATGTATAATACAGGGCAAGTGTGCTGCGCTTCGAAACGCTTCTTGGTCCACAGAAACCGCCTGGATGAATTCACAAAAAAAGCAGTCGAAAAAATCAGTGCTATAAAAGTTGGCATGCCGTCAAATGAAGATACACGTCTCGGGTGCCTTATAAGCGAAAAAGCTGCAATTAAAGTCGAAAAACAAGTTGCTCTTACAATCCAGCAGGGAGGTAAAATAATACTTGGCGGAAAGAGAACCGGTGCGTTTTACGACCCCACAGTAATAATCAACGTCCCCAAAACAGCCGATGTAGCGAAAGACATGGAAATATTTGGCCCTGTGGTACCCATAATCGCATTTGATACGACTGAAGAAGCAATAGAGATAGCAAACGCGTCAAAGTTTGGACTGTGCGGGTGTGTATTCTCAAAGGATATGAAGGAGTCATTTTATGTTGCTAACGCTCTTGAATGCGGCGGCGCTGTAATTAATGGAGCCAGTTTCTTCCGGAGTTTTGAAATGCCGTTTGGTGGCTATAAATTCTCAGGCATCGGCACAGAAGGTGTAATGTCAACTTTCAACGAAATGACAAGGACAAAATCAATCATTTTAAAGAATATAATTATGTAAAATAATATCTCTAATATTTAAATCTGTACTGTTTATTATAAAAGGGAGAAATTATTTATGCTTAGTTTCTCCCTTTTTCTAATGTTTATCTCGTAGTTGTGTGAATCTGGAATAATAAATCTACATGCTTGTTTTTTACAGTTATAAAATCCAGGATGGGAATGCAGGCATTGGAGATTGTGTTTAAGTCACTCACAATTAGACTCCGCTAGAGACCTACATAATTGACGGAACGGCTTTAATTATAATCACCGTTGCAGCTGAACTGAACTGTGATAAACAAGATTACATTTAAATATTATGTGCTGGGCATGAATGGTTATTCCTTACATAAATAACGCGGGCCAGTCGAAAGACAGACCCGTGCTTTTAATTTTACCTGGGACTTCTTGATGCTTTGTAGAACGGCGCGTTGCTCGTTGTTGCTGTTTGCCCCACAGATGGCCGTGAATACTTATTGTCTGTTGTGAAAATATCCACTACTTATCATCATTTCAAAGATATGTTCTACGAACTACTGATATTTTCAATATTACTTTTATCACACAAGCAATTCCTCATAATCAGTCCAAAGTATTAGCTTGCTATAAAGCAGCACGCTCATTTCTGCGATACCAATACAAATGCCAGGTAATCACAATTATTCGATATATACAAACAGTTGTATGAATGATATGAAATAGACGAATAGTTCTTCTCCTCATATGCTTGTATTCGTAAAGAATTAATAAAAAACAACATACGCAAATTCAAATTACCTAACATCTAATACAAAGAGGAGAGGTTTTATCATGAGCAAAAAAAATCCACGCGATGCAGTCATAGTCAGCACGGCACGTACCCCTGTAGCGAAGTTCCGCGGAGCTCTTGCTGCAATTTCTGCCCCAGATCTTGCGGCGTTTTCACTCAACGCGGCAATAAAGAAGGCCGGTATCAATCCTGAAACAATTGATGAAGTTATCGTCGGCAACGTTTATAACACGGAATGGGCCAACATCGCTCGCGTTTCCGTTCATCAGGCCGGACTTCCCCTCAGCGTGCCGGCGTTCTCAATCAACCGTGTCTGCTCTTCCTCACTGAATGGTTTGGCTATTTCTTCCGTAATGATTCAGACCGGCAATTATGATATCGCAGTGGTCGGCGGTGTAGAGAGTTATTCGCAGCAGCCGCACAATATCCGCCGTCCCGACAAGGCGTACCCGGAGACCCTCGAAGTCGTCATAGTCGCTTCCACGGGTCCGGCTCTCGGCAAGACGAATATGATACAGACAGCTGAAAACCTTGCCAAAAAGTATCAGCTCACACGCAAGGAACTTGACGAATTTTCAGTTCTCAGCCATCAGAAGGCTGCCAACGCCTGGAACAATGGCTGGTTCGACGATCAGGTCGTGCCGTTCCCTGTCCATCAGCGCAAAGGTCCTGATATAGAATTCAAAGTAGACGAATGCGTAAGATTTGATATGACGTATGAAATGGCTGCGAAACTGAAGCCTGTTATGCCAGACGGCGTAGTCACCGCCGCCAACAGCTCGCCACGCAACGATGCCTCTTCGGCGCTAGTTGTTATGAGCCGCGAAAAGGCTGATTCCCTTGGCATCAAGCCGCTTGCCCGCGTCAAGGAATTTGCTTCCGCCGGTTGCGATCCCTTCATCATGGGCATTGGCCCAGTTTATTCAACGAGAAAACTTATGGAGCGTACAGGACTCAAGATCGACGACTTCGACCTAATCGAACTCAACGAGGCCTTCGCTTCCCAGTCGATTCCTTGTATCCGCGAGCTGAACATCAACATGGACAAATTGAACGTAGAAGGCGGTGCCATCGCTATCGGACACCCTAACGGAGCAAGTGGCGGCATGCTTACGGCCAGAATGATCTACGCCCTCAAGCGCAGAAATCTTGAACTGGGCCTGATTTCGTTCTGCTGCGCCGGAGGCCAGGGCTTCTCGCTGATCCTCGAGAACGAAGATTAGTTTCTGCTGAATCGTAAATTTTTAGAAACGGGCAGGTGTGTTTGGTATGGGTGATAAACCGCTTAGCGGCATCAGGGTAGTCGAACTTTCGACATTCGTCGCAGCTCCTTCCTGTGGGCGCGTATTGGGAGACCTCGGTGCAGAGGTCGTCAAAATCGAAAGCGCCGGCGGTGACGCATGGCGCAGCTATGGTAAAAATATGCATATCCCTACGACGGACGAGGAAAATCCCGTCTTTGACATCATAAATTCCGGCAAGAAAAGCATTGTCGTCGATCTGAAGCAGGAAAAAGGCAAGGAGATTTTTTACAAACTGCTTAACAGGGCAGATGTCTTTCTTACGAACGTAAGGGCAAAGTCTCTGCGCAAGATGGAGATAGATTACGGAAATCTCCACGCGCGTTTCCCCAAGCTTATTTACGCGACACTGACGGGCTTCGGAGAGACAGGTCCGGAAGTTGACAGTCCTGGTTTCGACAACGTTGCCTTCTGGGGTAAGAGCGGTTTTCTGGTCGACGCCAGCATCCGTACCGAAAACAGCTATCCAGTCCTTGCCCCCACTGGTGTAGGAGATATGATCACAGGCACGACGCTGATGGGTGGAATCTGCGCGGCTCTGCTTAAAAGAAGCAGAACCAATGTCGGCGAATACGTAACAGTCTCTCTCTATGGTTCCGCGATCTGGCATATGGCAGATATGATCTTAAGGGGCCAGAAGCAGTATGGCGATGCATTTCCTAAAGAGCGTCTGACCTCGAACCCGCTCGTCTGTCCGTACAAATGCAGCGACGGAGAGTGGCTGATGATCAGCATCCTTGAGTATGACCGTTACTTTGCGAAGCTTTGTAGGACCATGGGGCTGGATGACCTGATCGACGATCCCAGGTTCAAAGACGTCGAAACAATGCTGGCAAACTGCCGTGGCCTGTTTATTTCACGTCTTGAGGCCAGCTTCATTAATAAAACCGCGGACGAATGGAAAAAAATACTCATCGGACAGAACATAGTCTGCGAAAAACTTCCGCATTTCGGCGACGTGGCTGAGAACGAACAGGCCCTGGTGAACGGCTTCATCAAAAAATTTCCGTTCGTCAATGGACATAGCTGCATGATGCCCTGTCCGGCCTTGCGTTTCTCCGATACGCCTCAGACCGAGACGACCTATGGTCCGCTGCTCGGAGGCAATACAAGAGAAGTGTTACTGGACCTGGGCTACGGCGACAGTGAGATCGAAGAACTTGTGCAGTCCAAGACTGTAAATATTAAAGACAAAAAGATATAAGGAGATGTTCATCATGAAAATAGACGATCTTAAAAAAGTATGTGTAGTCGGTGGTGGCGCCATGGGCAGGCAGATAGCACTCAACACGGCAATCCACGGATACGAAGTCTGCGTCAACGACGCTATTCCGGCGGTACTCGACAAGGTTATGGCCTGGGAAGGGGACTATCTGGCCGGCCGTGTTGCCAAGGAAAAAATGACGCATGAGCAGGCTGATGCGGTCAAGGCTCGTTTCCACGTCGCCCCGGAGCTTAAGGATGCCGTGGCTGGTGCAGGCCTTGTTATCGAAGCCGTATTGGAAGACAAAACAATAAAAGCCGATTTTTATACGAATGTAAACCGGCTGGTGGACAAGAACGTCATCCTTGCCTCCAATGCAAGCAACCTTGTGAGCTCGAACTTTAAAGACTGCGTGGAAAATCCAGCACGGCTCACGAACTTTCACTACTTCAACCCTGCGCTCGTCATGAAACTCGTTGAGGTCGTCAAAGCCGAGCATACGTCCGAGGATACGGTCGAGTTCCTGATGGAATTTGCCAGAAGATGCGGCAAAACGCCAATTCGCCTCAATAAAGAGATCGACGGTTTTGTCGTCAGCCGCATCCTCAGAGTCATTAAAGACGAAGCGTTCTCGCTCGTCGAGCAGGGCATAGTCTCTCCACAGGATCTTGACCTCGGCTGCGAACTTGGACTTGGTCATCCCATGGGCCCGTTTAAACTCAATGACCTTACCGGCATCGATCTTACTTATGACATCTACAAGCGCAGGTACAAGGAAAGTGGAGTGAAACCCGCCGGCTACGACATCATCGAGTCAATGTACAACAAACATGAATGGGGCCGCAAGACCGGTAAAGGCTTCTATGACTACAGCGCCGACGTTAAAAAAAGTAAATAGGACAGGGCGGAAGGGGTGGTTAACATGAGAGACGCAGTAGTAGTATCAGCAATGAGAACGGCGCTTGGCAAGATCGGCGGCGGACTTAAAAACGTCCAGCCCGACAAGCTGCTCTGCACAGCGCTTCAGGGTGCTATCGACAAAGCGGGCATTGACAAGACCGTCATCGACGAAATCATCTGCGGCCAAGCCAAGCAGACCACCGACCAACCCAACATCTCGCGCGTTTGTTCGCTCGAACTTTGCATACCGGAATCTACCCCGGCATATACCGTCCACCGCCAGTGCGCCTCGGGCCTCCAAGCTATCCTCTCCGGCACACAGCAAATCCAATGCGACTACTCCGATGTCATTCTCTGCGGCGGTGTAGAGAGCATGAGCACGGCGCCGTTCTACATCCGCGGCGCCCGCTTCGGAGTTGGCAACGGCAACGGTGTTTTCGTGGACCCCAACATCGAAAGTCAGCCCAAGAGCCAGCCAAGCGACATATACGGCACTTTCAACATGATCAACACGGCCGACAATATTGCCAGGAAGCTCAGCATCTCGCGCGAGGAATGCGACGAATTCGGACTCAGAAGCCAGCAGCGCGCTCTAGCGGCCATTGATGACGGTACCTTCGCCGAGGAGATCGTCCCAGTAATGATTCCGCAGCGCAAAGGAGACCCAATCGCCTTTGACATCGATGAATTCCCAAAGCGCGACACTGATCTCGCCAAAATGTCTAAACTAAAACCAGTCTTCGAAGGCGGAGTCACCACCGCTGGCAACGCCTCAGGACGCAATGACGGAGCGGCAGCTCTTGTCATCATGGCAGCGGACAAAGCCAGGACACTCGGGCTCAAGCCGATGGTCAGATTTATAGCTGCTGCAGCTGCCGGAGTAGACCCGCGCTATATGGGTCTGGGACCTGTGGCTGCCACCCAGAAGCTGCTAAAGAAACTTGAGCCGATGCACATCGGCCTCAGTGATTTCGGCGTCATTGAACTCAACGAAGCCTTCGCGGCCCAGTCGCTCGGCTGCATCAAAGAACTCGGTTTGAATATGGACCTAATAAATGTCCATGGCGGCGCAATAGCGCTTGGACACCCGCTGGGCTGCTCAGGCGCCAGAATAGCCACTACGCTCATCCACGAGATGCTAAGGAAGCAGACCCAGTACGGCCTCGCCACAATTTGCGTGGCCGGAGGGCTCGGTATGTCGATGGCCTTTGAGCTTGTGTAGCAGACAAAAGATTCAAACCCAGACGCCAGGTTACGACGGCAATAGGTTTTTGCCTCAGCGTTTGACCGAATATAAGAGGAAATAACCTGTAAGATCAATACAGATAACTCATTCGCAAAAGCACCGACTTGTCAGAATCACGGGCAGTCGGTGTTTTGTCTTGATTCTATTGATTTTTTGTTTTGTCGGCGTTTTTCAGGTGCAGCGGATCGTAGTTCTCGTAATACTTGATAACGAAAGATTTTATCATCTGAGCTGCCTTTGTCTGATAACGGTCCTTATGCCAGAAAATGGCCTGCGGCCTCATGCAGCGCGGAAAACTAAGAGGAATAAGCACTGCTTCGTTGTAGAGGCCGGTAAGGTATCCGCGTCTGGTTATTAGGCAAATCATGTTCTCGCTGATCATCATCTTGGAACGTAGTATGTAGTCGCACTCTATCTGGGTCTTGGGCTCAAAGCCTGCCTGCAGGCAGAGATTGTCGCAGTACTGGCGGAAGGAGGTATTCCTCAGCGAATTTACAAACCATTCATCTTTCGCCTCGGAAAGGTCGATGCTCTTTCTTTTTGCAAGGCGATGTTTGGGCGGCACGGCCAGCAGCACCTCGTCGTAAAAGAGAGTTTTGCTTGCCAACGACGGATCACGCAACGAATCAGGAGACGCTATGATGAGGTCAAGATTGGAAATATCGGAGTTTTCGGTGCCTGTGTCGAATGCGATAAGCTGAAAATGGATGTCCGGGTGCAGGGCGCGCAGCTCCTGAAAAGGTCCTTGCCACAGCAGTGGATTTGTGAGCCCGATCGTGAGCCCAGAATCTGTCTTGTCCTGGGCGTCGTTAATCTCTGCTGAGGCGTTGTTCAGGGCGGTAAATACTTCTTTGCAGTATTTGTAATAGATTTGGCCGAATTTGTTGAGCCGGATATTTCTGCCAATTCTGTCAAACAGCTTGATTCCCAGCTCCTTTTCCAGCCTGGACAGGCTTGAGCTCAGCGTGGACGGCGTGATTATAAGTTCTTCAGCCGTCTTGTTAAGATGTTCCTTTTCAGCAAGAGCGACAAAGTATTTAAGCTGCAGCAGATCCATAGGCGTCCACTCCCTTGTTGAGGCGAATTGTTTGCTGTTGGTCAGCAGGTGAGAAAGCAGTAAGTGCCGGCTCACATGAGGATTGTTCAGATTGCCATTTAACTATGTGGCGTGAATGAGTTCATTGTCTACCAGCAGATATGAGAGCAGCAGGTTTTTGCGCGCTTCCGGATTATCAAGGTTACAATGTATCATTTCCCTGATGCGAGTGATCCTGTAAATGAGCGTGTTGCGGTGGACGTTCATGTTGTTGGCGGTATCGGTGTAGTTGCAGCCGAAAATCAGGAAGTTGAACAGAGTATTGAGGTAATCGGAGTTGTGCTCTTTGTCGAAAGCGCAGAGCCTTTCCAGATCAGGATGAGAATAACAGGCAATGTTCGGTATCAGCTTCGTCTGTTTCCTAATGAACGGTATAGATGTCTGGTAGGCGGTCATAACGCTGCCGCCGCCGCGCGAGGCACTCTGCAGAATATCGACGCACTGCCTGTAATGGGGCAGAGTCTCGTCGATGGAGGTGAACTCGTAGCTCAGGCCGCAAACAAAAGGCTTGGACTTTATCTGTTTCTCAAGCACGGAAACGGTCTCCGCGTAGCCGGAATTCTTGGTGATGTTGATGATGCCGCAGATGAGGTTGCTGTAGATGAAAAAGCAGCTGTTGCTAAATATTTCCGACAGCTGCTCGTTGAGCACGTTGAGCATCGGTGTTACGCATTTTGAATAATCTATGACGCAGGCCACGGCCAGTTCGTCATTTTCATGCCATCTGAGCTGCTGACTGATATGGTTAAAGTTGCTGTAAATATACGGCTTGCCCTCGATTAAATCGATGAAAAAGTGCATCTCATTGGAAGAAGACAGGTATATTTCGCTGTTATCGACCATATATCGCGTGATAATCTGCTGGAACGTATGCATGATATGCGGATCACCGCTGCTGAACTTTTGGTTGTTCTCCAGGACGATGATCTCAGCAACCCTTTTTTGATTGACCCATATATTTGTGTGCAGCACAGTGCTGTTATAGACAGGAGAATAGATAAGCGACGGATAGGTTTTTAAAAATGCCACCTGAAAATCGGAATTGGCGCTGACGCCGATGACGGAATCCAGATCTGCGCTGTGGGATTTGGATATTTCGACGAAACGCTTCCAGTTGATGTGCACGTTATCGTCGTATTCTTCCGTGATGGCGTAGATCAGACTTCCTGCGCTCTTGATGAACATTGGTCGGTGGAACATTTCATGCCCGATCATGAGTATATCCTGCAACGATTTGTGCTCCAGTAACGCGCTTAAAAGCTTCTGTCCCCATTGTCTGTAGTAATCGCAGCATTCCGAGATGCAGTTGTAAGCAGTGATCACGTCCGCGTTCTGGATGAGTATCCTGTCAATGCCGCAACTGACCGTGGACCTGACAACGTTGCGGTTCATAGGCTCTTTATTTTCCCGCAGTACCACAGTTTCCTGATCTTCCGGCCGCTCGGGCTGTTCAGGCTTTTCGAGGCGTATATACCTGATGCAGCTTGAGCCGTTTGGAATATCCGCAGCGCAGCTTATATTATGTTCCTTGAGCCATTCAAAAACAGTCCACATGTTCAGCAGCATAGGAGACGCACCTCGGAGATTATATGTGCTTTTCGTTCAAAACATACAAAAGCCTTTATTTTATGGTTGATATCACAAACGAATTATACATGCGGCTTCGCGCAAAGACAATAGAAGCTGCCTGCCTGTAGCTGCCGCGGCATGGCGGCTAACAGACATGCCGCTATGACCGCCAGGCCTACAGGTCGTTTTTGACTGCATTGCCGGACATTTATCCTGCAAAACTGGAACCTATGCGAAGAGTGATCATTTCGCATAAAGTGCACCTACGATTTTAGTTTCATTGATTGGTTAAATATGACCAAAAGAATGTGGCGGAATTGTCAGATAACAACATTGCTAAGGAGTTGACCTGAAGTTACGATTAGTATACACAAAACAGCAGCAAATCAGCGTGAAAAGGAGTTGTTTTAGTTGGTAACAGTAGACCCATATTCTGGACTACAATTTGTTGAACTTTCTCATATCTGGAAAGCCGACGCACCGTCTTATCCGGGCGAACCTGACGTTCAGATGACGCGCGCTGTAAAACATGCACAACATGGCGTGCTGGCCTGGAAGATCAAGACGACCATGCATACAGGTACGCATATGATCGCGCCTATTCATATAGCACAGAAGGGTGACGATCTTTCTGCCATTGATCCGGCCAGATTTTTTGGCAACGGCGTCATCCTTGACCTTCGCAGCAAGGGCAGTTACGACCAGATCACGGAAGAGGACATTAAGAATGCCGGTGTGATCAATGATCATGACATCGTCGTCATCAACACTGGCTGGCACAACAAGTATTCCGATTCCCTGGAGTATTACGGCGAAGCCCCAGGACTTACGAAAGGCGCGGCCGAGTACCTGCTTAGTAAAAATCCGAAATTCGTCGCGATCGACACGCCATTCCTCGACAGCCCGCTCGCCACGTCCATGAGTTCTCACAGAGGCGGACCCTGCATGAAGCGTCTTGCCAAGGGCTATGAAGAAGCCACCGGCAGAAACGCGCTGGAGGATTTCCCCGATTGGAACCCGGCGCACAAAGTGCTCGCCTGTGCCGGTGTGCCGGTTCTGCTTCAGGCAGGCGGAGATATAGACGAAGTGACAGGCAAGCGTGCGACGCTGGCCGCCACACCGTGGAAGATCTTCAAAGGCGATGCATGCATAGTACGATTTGTTGCCATGTTCGATCCCAGCGGCAGCATCATGATTGATTCCGGAAAGTAAAAGGAGAGACATCAATGAGCCTTCAAGTATATGATCTGACCCATACTTTTGAACCATTTATGCCACAGTGGCCGTCTGCGCCTGGCGTGCATATGGACGTGATCAAATTCCACGCCAACCACGGCGTTTATGAAGTCCAGTGGGAGGGCATCATGCACCGCGGAACTCATATGGACGCTCCACTGCATGTAACTGAAAATACTCCGGACATCACGGGCTACCCGCTTTGGCGTCTCTTTGGAACCGGTGTTTGCCTCTCCATCCCCAAGGACAAATGGGGCATTATCACGCCGGAAGACCTGGAAAATGCAACCCCGAAGATTCAGGAAGGCGATATCGTCATTATCAACACCGGCTTTCACCATAAATGGGCTGATACGGATGAATATTTCGCTTACGGATGCGGCATTAATGGCGCCGGTGCTAACTGGCTCGTCGCCCGCAAGATCAAGATGGTAGGCTACGGCTGTCAGGCTAACGACCACCCGATCGCCACTAAGCTTGTAGACCACGGCCTCGGCCCCACCCGTCCCGATCTTATCGAAGAATGGAAACAGGAATACGGACGCGATCCCATGGTCGATTTTCCGCTCTGGGAAGACGGACACAAGAACCTGATGGTCAAGGGGCATACGCCAGGTATTGAAAATGTAGGCGGTCAGCTCGACGATATTACCGGCAAGAGATGCTTCTTTATGGCTTTTCCTTGGAGATGGCAGGGTGGCGAAGGCTGCGGTGTGCGCCTGCTCGCGCTCTGTGATCCGGACCAGCAGTTCCGTTTTGAAACAGGAAAATAAGTTGTAAAAATCAATATAAGGGAGTTCTTATGTATGATGGATCTTTTTGATTTGACAGGCAAGAACGCAGTTGTAATCGGCGGCGCCGGCGGCATCGGACAGAGCCTCGCGCAGGGCCTGGCGGAATCCGGCGCAAATGTGGCTATCGCCAGCCGCAGCGAAGAAAAGCTCAAGAAGGCGCAGCAGGAAATATTAGACGCCAGCGGCAAGAAAGTCAACTACTACACGGTGGACGCCGCAAACGAGGCAAGCGTGGAGAACCTTGTGAAGGCGACAGTGGCCGACATGGGCCGCGTCGATATACTTATCAATTCACAGGGACTCAACAAGAAGATGCCGGCCGAAGATTTCGACATCAACACCTTCGCCCAAATGCTCGACGTGAACGTACTCGGCGTGATGATTGCCTGCAAGCATTTCGGCAAGCACATGATAGGCAACGGCAACGGCAAGATCGTCAATATCTCATCCGTGAGAGGCAAAATCGCCACAAAAGGCGCCGGCAACGCAGCTTACTGCACCACCAAGGGCGGCGTCGACATGCTAACGAAGCAGCTGGCCTCAGAGTTTGGTCCCCACCACATCACAGTCAACGCTATCGGCCCGACCCTCACCGAGACTCCGATGATGACTGCCATCATCGAACAGCGCGGCGGCGACGAGTACAGAAAGACCGTAGCGAACGGCCTGCCCTTGCGCAGAATGGCAGTTCCCGAAGACTGCGTCGGCACTGCGATCTATCTTTGCTCCAAAGCTTCAGATTTTGTCACCGGCAACATCATTTATCCAGACGGCGGACTTACCTGCATCGGCTAAACTTCACCATAAAACAGTCATGGCAGCAATAACAACTCAGAAAGGGGAAACAATAATTGAGCTATCACGTGACCAGAGCAAATGAGGCAAAAAAATACGAAGCCAAGGGCCATTTTGATATGCGCGCCACCAGACTTCACGACGCGGCTGATGTTGAGGGAGCGATCACTTTAGGGCTTTCTCACTTCCTGCCAGGCGGAGGAGCCGAGATGGCTAAATCTCCCAAAGAACTATTGTATTACATAGTTGAAGGAGAAATGACTGTCTCCACCGATGACGGCAGGGAATACGTGCTTCAGGCCGGAGATTCCATACATTTCAGCCCCAACCAGGGCCGCGCAAGTAAGAATAACGGCAAAGATACTGCAAAAATGCTTGTTATCTCTGTGCTTGGATAGTAATCTTAATCTCAATAAAGAATGAGGAAGGAGTTACACCCATGAAAAATATGCAAGAGTATTTCGGTAAGGCAATGCTCCTTGTTATCTGTGCGGCAATCATAACTTCCTGCTGTGTACTCGCCCCTGTAAATGCCAGTGCGGCTGATTTCAAGCTCTCCCTCGCCACCTATGACCCAGCTCAGTCAGCCAATACCCAGTATCAGCAGCAGTGGGCCGATAAGGTCAAGAAGGCCACTAACGGCCGTGTCGAGATCACGATCTACCCAGGCGGTACCCTCTGCGCGGGGCCTGACACACTTGATGCAGTCAAGACCGGTGTCTGCGACATCGGCTGGATCTTCACGAGCTTCTATCCGAACCAGTTTCCGCTCATCGACGTTGTTACCCTGCCGATGATGGGTATCAACTCCCCGGTGCAGGCCACGAATGCTCTCTGGGACCTCTATAACGGAGAGAAGGCTGTCAGGAACGAGCTCAAGGATTTCCAGATGCTGATGCTTTTCACCAACAACGCGAACCTGATCGGAACCTCCAAGAAAGCCGTAAAGACAGTAGCTGACATCAAGGGTTTGAAACTACGCTGTCCAACCGGCGCTGCAACCTCCATGGTCAAGGCCTGGGGCGGCAACCCCATCGCAATGGGTCCTGGCGACATGTACCAGGCTATGCAGAAGGGCGTCATCGAAGGCTACGTGTTTGAATACGCCGGCATCGGCAACTACGCTCTGCCCGAGATCACAAAGTACTACACGGAAATGAACCTTTTCGTCGGTCCGTTCATGCTCCTTATGAACAAGACCAAGTGGGACACGCTGCCAGCGGACGTCAAGAAACAGATCCTTTCTGTCTCAGGCAGGGACACGTCGATAGGCGCTGCCAACTGCTTTGTCAAGGACGGCGAGAAGACTCGTGCCACGATCATGAAAAAAGACGGCACGATTATTAAGCTGACGCCTGATGCATACAAGAGTTTCAAGGTCGCTGCCGACGCTTACAACAAGGACTGGGTAGCGGCGCACAAGATCGCCAATTTCAACACCGCGGCATATTTCAAGAAGGCCGTCGCTCTGATAAAGAAGTACGGCAAGTAATACGGTAAAATTTATAAGAATTTAGTTGCCGTATCGGGGTCCAACAACGCGAGTCACTGTCGTTGGACCCTTGTCAAAAATCCGAAAGGAGAAAATCGGATGTCGCTTACTGCTACAGCGTTTATAGGAATTCTGATATTACTGGCACTAATGTTTCTGGGCATGAATATTGGCGCTGCGATGTTGTTTGTTGGTTTCGGCGGGTATTTCTACGTGGTAAATTTTCACGCAGCCCTTGGCGTCCTCCAGACGATACCATCGACACAGGCCAGCGCTTACTCCCTTGTTGTCATTCCGTTGTTCGTGCTGATGGGCAATTTTGCGTTTGCGGCAGGCATGAGCGAAGGATTGTACGACGTGGCTCATAAATGGCTCGGCAGACTGCCTGGTGGCCTTGCCTGCGCGACCATCGCCGCCTGCGCGGGATTTGGCGCAATTTGCGGTTCAACTACGGCCACTGCCGCAACGATGGGAACCGTCGCTCTGCCGGAAATGAGAAAATACGGCTACGACGACGCACTCTCAACCGGTACGGTCTCTGTCGGCGGAACCCTTGGCATAATGATTCCGCCAAGCACACCAATGATCATTTACGGCATTATCGCTCAGGTTTCCATAGGCAGGCTATTCGCCGCCGGCGTCATTCCAGGAGTTCTGCTCGCCGCGCTGCTTATCCTCTCGGTAGTAATAATGGTAAAAAGGAATCCTGAGATAGCTCCGAAGAGCGATAAATTTACTTTCATGGAAAAAATCAAATCCCTAAAGGGCATTGTCAACATGGTGATCCTGTTCGGATTTGTGTTTGCGGGCATGTTCTCGGGTGTGTTCACGATCAACGAAGCGGCTGCCTGCGGCGCGTTCATAGCTTTTGTGATAATGGCTCTGATGCGGAGGCTGACCATCAAATCCCTGTTCGAGGTCATGAAGGATACGGTCAAAACGACCGGCATGTGCTTCATGATGCTGATAGGCGCCACGGTCTTCGGAAACTTCCTGGCAATTACGCAGGTTCCGATGAAGCTTGCTTCCTATGTAAGCGGACTCAACGTCTCCCCGTACATAGTGCTGTTCTTCATCGTCGTGGTCTATGCCATTCTAGGCTGTTTCATGGACGCGCTGCCGATGATCATGCTCACGGTCCCAATCTTCCTCCCTGTAATACTCAAGCTCGGCTTTGACCCGATCTGGTTTGGTGTCATTATCATTCTTGTCATGGAGCTTGGCCTGATAACGCCGCCTGTCGGTATGAACTGCTACGTCATCTCAGGTATAGCAAAAGACGTGCCTCTGTCCAAGATATTCAAGGGCTCCATTCCTTTCGCTATCGCACTCGTTCTCTGCATTGTCATTGTAACAGCGTTCCCGTCGCTTGCCACATGGCTGCCCACGCTGTTCTACGGCAATATGTAAGGGAGGCGTCAGGTATGATCAATAAACTGTTAAAAGGCTTCGCATTCCTTGTCAATGCGGTGAGCGTCATAAGCTATGCAGGAATATTTTTCATCATGGTACTCATCGTCGTAGACGTTATCTTCCGCTTCTGCGCTGGAACTCCGATCCTGGGTTCCTACGAGATCGTGGAACGTATTGAAATGTGCGCCGTGCTGGCTTCCTTTGCCTATACCAACACCGAGAGGGCCCACGTTCACGTCGTTATGCTGATAATGCTCTTCCCGCATTATCTCAGACTCTTCTTCTACGGTGTGACCGAATTGCTCAGCGGTGTCATCATGCTGCTTGTAGCTTATGCCGCCACTATTCAGGCGAACATGGCCTCTGTTTCGAATTACACCACGGGCGTGCTCTTCATCAGGCTGGCCCCGTTCTACTGGATCGAATCGGTCTGTATGTTCATATTTGCCATGTCCATGTTCATAGAAGCTATAAGGAGCTTGGTCGGCATCTTCAAAAAAGGAGTGGCCGATGAAATAGAGGCCTCCTGGAGTTAAGTGTTGTTCCAATATCTAAATTATGCTGTAGAAAGACTGCGGAGGATCTCCGCAGTCTTTCTTGGTACGCAGCTGCTAATTTGAATTCTGCCAAACGGTGCAAGAGCGCAAATATGCGAAAAGAATACAGAAAATATCTTGTTTGGTTCATAATGTCCTCTTCAGCCTATCATTTATCTCAAGCGTAAATAACACTATGATTTCTTAGAAATTATTATTTTAAATCCAGCATTTCCACCGCGGACATTTTTACCTTCGGGGCAAGGTGAGCATACCTCAGTGTCATTTTGAGATCCGCATGGCCCAGCAATTCACGTACTGTGTTTAAATCCACTCCGGACATGACAAGATTGCTAGCAAAGGTGTGGCGCATATCATGCCAGCGGAAATCCGCTATTCCGGCTTTTTTCAGGGCGCTGTTCCACGCTTTCCTGACATTGTCCAGAACACCGCCGCCTATTGGAGAAGGGAAGACCAAATCTTTAGCACCTGTGTTCGACATTTCCTCTTTCCACTGTCTGAAAGTTTCCATGGCTGTTTTGTTTAAAGGAATAATAAGCTGCTGTTCTGACTTTGCTGTTTCGGCTCGTATCGTGAGGGATCTGTTGACCAGGTCGACATCATCCCATTGCAGGCGGACTAAAGATCCCCAGCGGATGCCGGTGTTAAGGGAAATAATCACCATTGGTCTCAGGTGATCCGCAAATTCACCTTTTAGAGGTTTCATAGAGTAGCCAAAAGCCAGTCCTTTCTTTATCTCATTTTCACGGTCAATAAGTGCAGCCATAAGACGGTTGTTCTCGTCTTTTGTAAGGTAACGTACCTTTTTGTTAGAATCAATCTCTTTGAGAGGTTCGATTTTTTTAATAGGGTTATCTGGAATGAGTTTCCGGCCGACAGCCCAGTTTAACATAGACCGCAGGGCTCCGATACGCCTGTTGCACGAGGCTGCCTTTATCCCGTTTCGGCGTTGGGCCATTCGCCATTCTTCAAGTTCAGGCACCTTTATATCGTTGACTGCCTTGTTAAAGAAGGCTGGGAAGTAAGAGTACAAAGCTTGGATGGTGCAGTTACCGCTTTTACGATGAGCTATTACCCAAGGTTTATAGTGGATATCAATAAGCTCTTTCAGTGTTATTTCAGGATCTGGATCTGTCGCAAACGGATCTTCGCCTCTGGCCAGAAGCCCAAGAAAAGCCCTGGCTTCCTTGCGGGCTTCCGCAAGGGTAAAGAACTCTGTATTCCCAATAAAAGACCAGCGCTGCTTACCTTTATTGCGAGAAACAATATACCACGATTTACGCCCTGAGACTTCAAGCCTTAATACAAGGCCGGTTACAAGTTCGTCCCTGACATCCGTACGCTTGTCAGGGATAGGAAAAGAGTTTATTCTTGACTGAGTAAGTTTTTCTATCATGAACAAATATCACCTTGCTAAGATTTTCTGTCTTTCACCTGTCTTTCACTTTACATATAAAATCATAGCATAAGAGATAATAAGATAAAACAACAAGTACTAATAAATTCAGTAATAGTCTAAAAAATTTGATTTTTGATTTTATGGTAATATATGCCATTTTATATATTAAACACCTTGCCAAGGTTGGGGTCGCGGGTCCGAATCCCGTCTTCCGCTCCAGACATATCAACGGTTCGTAAGTTAAAACTTACGAACTGTTTTTGTTTTACTTGTATTTTACTTGCTTTTCACTTATGTACCGTAAGGTAAGCGTTAAAAATCCCGTACCTGTATAACCTCCAGGGATCCGGGATATTTTTCCCCGCACTAAAGACAAACAGCGGTACTGGATCTCAGAAACTTACTGTGCAGTGTCAAAGTTGTTTTGTCCCAGACGTAAACTGTCGGGCAGATCTTTGATCCACGGCAGCAGCGTATGATAGTTTTCTTTTGGAATGTTGGGCATGGTCCCAAATATGTATTTGAGATATCCAAAGGGTCTGAGCCGGTTTTCTTTTGCCGTCTCAATAATGGAGTAGATCATTGAACTTGCTTTTACCCCCTTGAGAGTACAGCAGAAGAGCCAGTTCTTTCTGCATATGATAAAGGGTTTTATACTGAGTTCCGCTCTGTTGTTGGAGATTTCAAGTCTGCCGTCTGTTCCAAGGCGTAGTGCAGGGTAAGCGTCAAAGCGCCGGTGCCTGCGCTGAACACAATCAGTGGATAAAACTATTCCCTGCAACCCGTTGATCGGGGAGGAGTTTTGTTATGTTCGAGTGTTTCGGCAATTCGCATGTAAGCCTTATGTTTCCGCATCCTTCATCGGTGGAAAGATCAGCGTGCCGTCAAAGCGGTTCCCGGTATCCGGCGCTGCGGGAAATCAACGCTGTTCGATGTTTTTCAAGAGTATTTGCGCTTGGAAGGTGTTGCCGATTCTTCGAGTATTACCGGGCTGCATGGACGGCGCGGGATCGGGATGTCTTTACGATAGAATTAACGTTGCTGGATTCGATGCCCGGCCGTAACCAGAAATGCCTGCCTACGATGGATAACGATCTGCCCGCATCTTATAACGGCATCCGACGGTGGTATGTGCCGGATTGGCTAAAGAAGCAAAGCACGAATCGTTTTTCGTGTTTTAATGGCATTGGGTTCGCGCTCCATGCAGCGCGGCTCCTCGTATTCCGTTTACGTTATAAGCTTTTCTCTGTTGTCCTCAAATGTCTTTTTGCATTCATGGTTTCGGCAGAGCCAGAAAGTAGGCACGTTTTCCCTTTATGCGTACGCAAAGGTGGCCGCAGAGGTGGCATGATGCCGTCTTCTGGGGTTTGTTTTGGCCCGGTTCGTTGGAAAGGATCAGCCAGCAGTCGCTGCAGGCCAAGAATTTGTTTTTCTTGTCCCTGCCGACGCGTGGCAGCATGCGGTTCTCCTTGCATCCAGGACATTGAGTTCCCTGCGGTTCTTCTCCCTGCGGTATGGCGGGAATATATTTCCTAGCGTTCTTTTTACGCTGCTCGGTCATTTTTCTTACGGTATCCGCGATCTCGCTTATGAATTAATCCGGGTCTTTCCGGCCCTCTTGGATGTCGCGAAGGGCCGCCTCACAGAGTGCCATCATATCTGGTTTGCGCAGCATGTCGTCGATCTCCTCTATGAGCTTGCGCCCTTTCGGCGTCGAGATGAGCGCCTTTTTGTCTTTGACGATGAACTGCAGCTGCTGAAGCGTCTAGATGATCTTCGCCTGGGTGGGCGGCCGTCCCGATTCCGGAGGTCTCTTTGAGGATATTCCTTACCTCCGGAGCTTCGACATAGAGGTGGATGTGGTTCATGGCGTGAAGCAGCGTCGACTCCGTAAAACGTTTGGGCGGAGCAGCCTTTCTTTCCAAGATGATCAGCTCATTGACGCCCACCGGCTTGACGGTCAAGGCGTTAGGGAGCTTTGTATTCGGTTCCTTTTCGTCGTCGCCGCGTTTGCCCTGCATCTTAAAGGTATGTCCCTCATCTTCTTGTCGCTGTATATCGCCAGCTCGCTGATCTTGGTCAGCGGCTTGTTCATTGTCAGGCTGCGTCTGAAGTTATATTTAGGCCCGTAAAAGAAAAATATCTTCTTCAGCATCTGCGTTCATTCCTTCGTGAATAAGCTCTTTAGAAAATAAACTTAAAAACCTGTAAATTATATTTAATTCAGCCTGAGAAATCTGAAAATTCTGTTGACAATATCACTAATTAGTGATATTCTGCTGCTAACAAAAGATAAGTCAATCCACTGAAAATTAAATATAGATGAGGGGTTTGGGATGAACGCCAAGGACAGGTTGAACGGCCAACTCATCATCGCTCTTGGAAGGACCTATCGCAACGCGCATAGGAGATCGAATGAGTTGTTCTGCGAGAAGGGGCTGACTCTGCCGCAGTTTACTGTACTAGAGCTTCTCTATAATAGAGGGGAGCAGACGATACAGCAGATAATCGACAAAGTACTCTCAAGCAGCGGCAACATCACGGTGGTGGTAAGGAACCTTGAGCAAATGGAACTTGTTTGCCGCCGCGATAATCCACACGACAGGCGCTCTTATCTTATCGGGATAACTCAGAGGGGCAAGGAACTGATGTACGCTACCTTTGCAAAACATATGTCCAACCTTGCCGATGCTTTTTCAAAACTGACGACAGCGGAGAAGGAACAAGTCGTCTCTATACTGAAGAAACTGCGATAAAAAGAGCTTAACGGCTTTTGCTGATTTTGTTTCAAGAAATAACACAGTTAGTGATATTTCCACAAATGTTGTGTACTTAAAAATTAAATAATGGGAGAGGCTATGCGGTACGGCTTCTTCTCTGTTATCGCTGCAAATAAAATTTTTCACAAAACGCGAAAAACCACACACGGTTGTACGTGAGGTGAAAGAAGATGGGCAAGACTATCTCGTCTGCCGCAGTTATATCACTAATTAGAGATAATGTTGTGATCGGTATCGGAGGTTTCGGAGGTTTTTCCGCCCCCGACGAGATACTGTGCGAGCTGGCAAAATCTTTTTTCATCCACGGCAGGCCGAAGGGACTGCACGTAGTTTCCGGCATCTCTCCCGGCGATCTCACGGAAAACGGATACGGCCTGAGCATCATTAAGGAGCCCGGAATCATCGCCTCGATCTACGCCTCGCATGTGGGGATGTCGCCCTCGATAGGAAGGGCGGTCAGCGCAAACCAGATCGCGGGCTATACCGTGCCGCTGGGAGTCTACGGACATCTGCTAAAGGCCATCGCCGGGAAAAAACCGGGCGTGCTGACGCGCATCGGACTGCATACCTTCTGCGATCCGCGGCTTGAGGGCTGCCGGGTCAACGGCAAGGCCAGGGAGTCGGGGCGCGAAGTCGTTTCTCTGGTAGAGTTCGACGGCGCGGAATACCTTCATTATAAGACGTTCCCGCTGGACATCTGCATCATACGCGGAAGTTATGCCGACGAGTACGGCAACGTCTCCCTTGAGGAGGAGGCGGTGCACAGCGAGCAGGCGGCGATGGCCGCGGCGGTACACAACAGCGGCGGCATCGTGGTCGTGCAGGTAAAGAACGTCTTCAAACGAGGCGCGCTCGACCCGCGGCAGGTGTTGATCCCCGGTGCGCTGGTCGATTACGTTGTGCAGGCGAAGCCGGAAAACCATCTGCAATGTTACGACGGCTCTGTTTTTCGCCCCGAGCTGATCGGAGACGTGAGACAGCGGCTGGAGATGATCAGCCCGATGGCGCTCTCGCCGAGAAAAATTTGCGGTAGGCGCGCGGCTTTGGAAATAACCGGCGGCAGCCTCGTCAATCTTGGCATCGGTATGCCAGACAGCGTTGCGAGCATCGCCAACGAAGAGGGGATCAGCCACCAGGTGACCTTCTCAATCGAGACCGGCGTCTACGGTGGAGTCCCTGTCAGCGGAGTAGGGCTGGGAGCCTCGGTAAACCCGGACGCCATCCTCTCGATCACCGACAGCTTTGACATCTACGACGGAGGCGCGCTGGACGCGGCTTTCCTGGGGCTTGGCGAGGTGGACGAAGAGGGCAACGTCAACGTTTCAAAATTCGGCAGCCGCTGCACCGGACCGGGAGGATTCATCAATATTACTCAAAATACGAGGAAAGTCTGTTTCATGGGGACCTTTACCGCCGGACACATAGATTACAAGACCGGCGGCGGCACCTTTTCAATAGAAAAAGACGCCGAATACGTGAAATTCAAGAAAAAAGTCGGGCAGGTGACTTTTTCATCAAGATACGCGCGGGAAAACGGACAAGAGGTGCTCTACATAACGGAACGCGCCGTATTCAGGCTTGAAGCCGGCGGCCTGACTCTGACCGAGATCGCGCCCGGCATAGACATCGAAAAAGACATTCTGCCGAAAATGGAGTTTGTCCCACTGATATCTCCCGAATTGAAGACGATGGACGAACGGATATTTACCGACAAAAAAATGAAGATAAGCTTCATTGACCGATGAGGCCGGATCATAAAAGGACGAAAGGGGAACTTAACATGGCGGAGAAAAAGAAACACACCACTTTATCAGGCTATGAGCTGAAAAGGGTCTACACGGAAGACGATATAAAAGGAAAAGATCCAAAGACACAGCTTGGCGAACCGGGACACTTTCCGTTCACACGCGGCATCCGCGAGGAGATGTACCGTGACGGCCGTCTGTGGACAATGGGACAGTACGCAGGTTTTGCATCCGCGGAGGAGGCCAACAAACGTTTCCGTTACATCATTGATCAGGGAGGCACAGGCTTCTCCGTCGCGCTGGACCTGCCTACCCAGATGGGTTACGATTCCGACGACACTATGTCTGAGGGCGAGGTCGGGAAGGTTGGGGTCGCCATCGACTCTCTGGCTGACATCGAGGCCCTGTTTAAAGGAATTCCCTTTGAACAGGTACGCCAGATCCGTACGACAGCGAACGCCAACTCGATAATCATGCTCGCCTTTTATGTGGCCTTCGCGAAGAAAAACAATATCGACCCAAACACGATTGGCTTCTTCCTGCAAAACGACATCCTCAAAGAATACATGTGCCGCGGCACGTATATCTTTCCGCCGGCGGCCGGCGTCAAGCTCTCCGTCGACGTGCTGGAATACTGCGGCAAACACCTTCCCCACTGGACGCCCATCGCGGTCTCCGGCTACCACATCAGGGACGCCGGAGCCACGGCAGCGATGGAGCTGGCGTTCACGCTGGCGGATATGATCGAATACTATGACGCCGCCGTGAAGCGCGGAGTGGACATCGTCGCGGCCACGGCGAACAGCTACTTCTTTCTCGGCGCGCAGCTGGACTTCCTGGAGGAGGTCGCGAAATACCGCGCCGCGCGCCGCCTATACGCGCGGATCATGAAGGAACGCTATCACGTGACGGCGGAGGAGGCGCAGCGCCTGAAAATATTCGCCTTCACAAGCGGCTCCGCCCTGACGGCGGAACAGCCCATCAACAACATAGTCCGCGTCGCTATTCAGACGATGGCGGCGGCGGCGGGCGGCATCCAGACCTTCCACGCCTCCTCCTATGACGAGGCGATCTCGCTGCCCACGCAGGAAGCCGTGACGGTCTCGCTGCGCACGCAGCAGATCGTGGGCTATGAGTCAGGCCTGACGGAGACGGTCGATCCCCTTGGCGGCTCCTACGCGGTCGAGGCTCTCACGAACGCCATTGAGGAAGAGGTCCTTGCCTTACTTGAGACGATAGAGAAAAATGGCGGGGCCCTGAAGTGTATCGAAGAAGGATTCCAGCAGAGAATGCTGGCGGACAACGCCTACAAGTACCAGAAGAGTGTGGACAAGAAGGAACGCATCGTCGTGGGCGTCAACGAGTTTAAGGACGGCAAGCCAATAGAGCCAGCCCAGTTTACGGTCCCTGAGGACGTGGCTATCAAGCAGACGGCGAAGATCAACAATCTGAAAGCGGAGCGCGACAACGAGAGAGTGAAGCGCGCCCTCGCCGCCGTGGAAAAAGCGGCCCGGAACGACGAAAACCTGGGCGAATACATGATCGAAGCGGTGAGCGCCTACGCGACGCTGGGCGAGATCTGCGGCGTGCTCAAAGAAGTTTACGGCAAATATACGCCGATGAAGATCTACTAAGAGAAACGGAGGGTTTGTTATGGTGAAAGTTCTCATTGCAAAACCCGGCCTTGACGGCCATGACCGCGGAGCGAAGGTTGTCGCGCGCGCCTTTGAGGAAGCCGGCGCCGAGGTCATCTACACCGGCCTTCAGGCCACGCCGGACGAGATCGCCGAAATAGCGGCGAAAGAGAAGGTGGACGCCGTGGGCGTGAGCCTTCTTTCAGGCGCTCACAATACGCTGATGCCGAAAGTGGTCGACAAGGTAAAGGAAAAAGAGGGAATGGATAACACGGTCTTTATCCTCGGCGGCATCATTCCGCAGCAGGACATTCCCGGTCTAATGGAAAAGGGCGTCAGCGGCGTTTTTGGGCCGGGCACCCCGCTCGATGAAGTGACCGAATTCACCTTCGAGCAGGTGGCGCTAGCGAAAGCCGAGGATATGGCGGAGCAGGCGCTCACCGATATGGCTAATAAAGCTTCAAATATATAGAAAAAAGGAATAAGGAGACAATCACATGGCAGGGATACTTGAAGGAGTAAAGGTTCTTGGTATAGAGCAGCAGGTCGCGGGACCGACCTGTACGATGATGCTCGCCGACCAGGGCGCGGACGTGATCAAAGTGGAGCGTCCTGGAAGCGGAGACACCGCGCGCGAAATGGCGCCGATGCTCAAAAACGACAATGGCGAGACGCAGAGCGGTTATTTCGCGCGCTTCAACCGCGGTAAAAAGAGCGCGACGATAGACATGCAGTCTCAGGAAGGGCAGGCCGTCCTCTGGGACCTCATCAAGGATACTGAAATAATTATCGAAAATGTGAAGCCCGGGCTGATGGACAAACTCGGCTTTACCTATGAGAAGATCAAAGAGGTCAATCCCGGCGTGATCTATGTGGCCATCAGCGGCTTCGGGCGTTCCAAGAAGCATGAAGGGCCCTACGCGAAGCGCCTGGCCTACGACATTATCGCGCAGGCGATGGCGGGACTTATGTACACCTGCGGCAGCGACGCGCAGGGGCCGCCGACATGGCTCGGCTTTGCGCTCGGAGACTCCGGCACGGGTGTCTACGCTGCCTACGCCGCCATGCTCGGCTATATCAATAAGCTGCGCACCGGCAAAGGCGAATACTTCGACGTTTCGATGTACGACTGCATGATCGCCCTCGCCGAGCGTTCGCACAACGTTTACGCCTTCACCGGCAACGTCGTCACCAGAGGCCCTGACAAACTCATCGCCCCATGGGGCCCCTTCAAGTGCAAGGACGGCTACGTGGCGATCATCGTCCCCACGGAGTCGATGTGGAAAAAGTTCCTTACGGCCATCGGCCATACTGAATTGCTTGATAACCCCGACATCCAGTCCGGACCGGGACGCGGTGCCCACATGGAGACGCTTATCCGCCCGATCATCAACGAATGGCTTGCCGACAAGACGAAGGCGGAAGCCTGCGAGATATTTATGGCCCAGGGGCTTCCCTGCGGACCGGTACAGAATTCGCAGGACGTAGCCAACGATGAGCACACCAAAAAGCGCGAGATGCTTGTCAAGATCCCTGACCCAGTCGTCGGCGAGCTTACCGTCGTCGGCTGCCCGATAAAAATGGAGGAGCACGAAGCCGCTTACAGCCCCCTGCCGAACCTTGGCGCCGATACAGACGACGTGCTGAAAAAGATTGGCTATTCAGATGAGCGCCTCGCCGAGCTGCATGACAATAAGGTCATATAAAAGAGATTAAGAGAGAAGGATGAAAGATGTGGAAAAGGTAGTAATAGTATCTGCCGTACGTACGCCGTTCGATAAATTCGGCGGCCTGATGAAGAGTGAAAACACGGTCTCGCTGGGTTCGTTTGTCGTCAAAGAGGCGATGGAGCGCGCCTCCGTCGATCCTGCGGAGGTAGAGGAAACATATATCGGCATTAACATGCCCACCGCGAACCGCTCGATAGCGAGACAGATATCCCTCGCCGCGGGAATGCCGCCCGAAGCAAACTCGACCACCGTGGACCGCGCCTGCTGCTCCTCGATGGTCGCCATCGCGATGGCGAAGCGAGCGATCGAACTCGGCGACGCGAAGATCACCGTCGGCGGCGGCTCGGAAAATATGAGCAACGTCCCCTACTTCCTGGAAGACCTGCGCTGGGGCAAACGTCTCGGCGATATCACGCTTAAAGACATCATGGTCGTCTCCTGCCCATATACCGGCGAACCGCGCGCCAAACAGGCCGGTGAGGTCGCGTTGCAGTACGGTATCAGCCGCGAAATGCAGGACGAATGGGCATACCGCAGCCAGATGCTCTACCAGGATGCCTTCAAGGCCGGTAAATTCAATGATGAGATCAAGCCTTACGTCATTCGTACAAAGAAGGGCGACGTCGTGATCTCCGAAGACCAGGCGCCGCGCGCCGACACCACGCTCGAGGGACTTGCCAAGCTCAAGACCGTCAACCAGAGCCCGACGGTAACTGCGGGCAACGCGCCAGGACTCAACACCGGCGCCAGCGCGCTCGTGCTCATGGCTGAAAGCGAAGCGTCCCGCCGCTGTGTCAAGCCGCTGGCGACGATAGTTGCGCACGCCCAGGCCTCAGGGCATCCCAAATACATCGCGACGATACCTGCCTTTGCCGCGCAGAAGGCGCTCGCCAAGGCTGGCATGACAGTGGAGCAGATGGACGTGATAGAGATCAACGAGGCCTTTGCCGTGATGCCCATCGCCTCAACGCTGCTTATGGGAAATCAGGATACTGCGAGAGTCGAAGCGATACGCGCGAAGACGAACATCAACGGCGGCGCGATTGCGATCGGTCACCCGACTGGAGCCACCGGCGGACGCCTGGTAATGACGATGGCCTACGAGCTGCAGCGCCGCGGCGGCGGATACGCCCTCTGCACGATCTGCGGAGGCGTCGGCGAAAGCGAAGCCTTCATAATCAGAGTCTAACCACTCTCCGGTGATCCGCCTCCGGGCGGTCGGCGTGCCGGCAGTTTAAAGAAGGAGGTAGCGGTAAATATGGAATTTCAGGATATACTATATGAAAAGTATAACAACCGGGCAAAGATAACCATCAACAGACCCGACAAGATGAATATGTTCACCAACCACACCTTGAACGAGATGATCACGGCGCTTCAGAGCGCGTGGACAGACAAGGAGGTCGGTGCAGTCATCCTCACGGCGGCGGGGACCCGCGCGTTTACGATCGGAGGCGCCCCGAGTGATACGGACGCCGACGCCAGGCCCATTGAAAGACTGCCGATGCCCAGCCTATTCGCCCAGCTTCTGCATACCATCCGCGCTATCCCCAAGCCGGTGGTGGCGGCGGTAAACGGCTATGCGATCGGCGGCGGCCACGTCATCCAGGTGGTGTGCGATCTTACCATAGCCTCTGCCACCGCCAAGTTCGGCCAGGTAGGCCCCAAGGTCGGAAGCTTTGACGCCGGATACGGCAGTGCCTATCTTGCCCGTATAGTCGGCGAGAAAAAGGCGAGAGAATTCTGGTATCTGTGCAGGAAATATACCGCGGAAGAGTGTCTGCGGATGGGACTGGTCAATGCCGTAGTCCCGCCTGAGGAGCTGATGGCGGAGACGGACAAATGGGTGGACGACATCGTCAAATCCAGCCCGACCTCTCTGGCTGCGCTGAAAATGTCATTCAACGCCGACAGCGCCTCCATCGGTGGCATTCAGTCCATGGCCGGCGTCGCGCTTAACATGTATTTCAACACGGACGAGGCGAAAGAATGCGGCAAGGCGTTCAGCGAAAAGAGAGATCCCGACATCGCCCAATATCGTTAATTCGTTTGAATATTTAGTGATCGGTCATTGATTTTGGAAGGAGTGTATGAATAATGGCAACGCCACAGGCAGACAGAATACCTAAAACTTTGGAAGAAAGAGGTTTTCATATTATCGATGTCCATGCGCATCCCTTTATCAAGGGAGGATATCCGCCAGCAATGAAGGCCATGCTGGCCTCCAGAAAATACACGCAGCCAAATTGGGTCGGAAAATCTGGAAAGGGCACGCTGGATGATCTGAAGGCGGAGTTCGACGAAACCGGACACGAAGTAATGGCGAACGACGCCCTTACTCACGGCGTAAAAATGCAGCCTGTCGGCTGGGACGCGACGAGCGGCATGGGCGAACCGCCCACCAGCAACGACTTTGTTTACGGCTTGTGGAAGGAGTTCCCCGACGCGTTTTTCGGCGCGTGGGGCTCGGTCGACCCCTGGCAGGGGCAGAACGCCCTTCTGGAAGCTGAAAGAGCCATTACCGAACTGAAGCTGATCGGTTTGAAGTTCCAGCAGTGCACGCAGAAATTCCGCGTCAACGACAGACGCTTCTATCCGCTGTGGGACCTCTGCCAGCAGCTTGAGGCGCCGGTCCAGTTCCACATCGGCTACACGGGAATGGGCAGCGGCGCCCCCGGAGGCGACGGGCTCTACAGTATGACCTACTGCCAGCCTCTTGACGTTGATGAAGTAGCGGCGGATTTCCCGCGCCTGAAAGTCATCGCCCTGCACGTCGGCGAACCGTGGCCGGAAGTCATCAACCATGTCGCGATGCACAAGACGAATGTGATGCGCGAAACCTCTGGCATGTGGCCCAAATACTTCCCGCAGTGCATGACCTATGACATGAACAGACGCCTCCAGGACAAGTTTATCTTCGGTTCCGAGTGGGGAGTCTTCAAGCTTAGCGAGATCCTCAAGCAGTGGGAAGAGCTTGATCTCAGACCCGGCGTCATGGAAAAGATCATGTATAAGAACGTGCTGAACTTCCTTGGCGAAAGATTTGAGAAGTGCGGACTTGATTTGAGCCCCTGGAAGGGATTAGTCTGATAAATCTCCAACTTTTTTCCGCGCGAAGGTACGCCCTCTTCGCGCGGCGGTCATTTTTTGGGAAAAATCTATCTTTAGGGGGCTGGTCATATGAATCAGAAGCTTCAAGCCATGCTCGATAAAAAAGCGCACATCATGCTTCAGGGCGGGCAGGAAAAAATTAACAAGCAGCATACCAAGGGCAAACTGACGGCACGCGAGAGAATCAATTTACTGTTCGATCCCGGCAGCTTCGTGGAATACAACATGTTCGTAAAACCCAGAGCGATGCGCTTCGGAATGGATAAAGTCGACGCGCCGGCGGACGGGATCATCACGGGGCACGGGCTTATCAACGGCAGAAAAGCTTTCGCCTACGCTCAGGACGCCACTGTTCTGGGAGGATCGATGGGTGAGATGCATGGATTGAAGCTCGCCAGAATGCAGGAGCTGGCGCTGGAAGTCGGCGTACCCATCGTAGGGCTCAACGATTCAGGCGGAGGCCGTCTTCAAGAGGGGCCGGGCGCGTCAGTCTACGGAACAATCTTCTACAACAACGTGAACTCCTCGGGAGTCATTCCGCAGATTTCAGCCCTCATGGGCAGCTGCGCCGGCGGCGCCTCATACTCTCCCGCCCTCAACGACTTTATCATCATGGTCGATAAGACCAGCAAAGCCTTTATCACCGGCCCCGCCGTTATCAAAGAGGTGACCGGCGAGATCGTGGATTTTGAAACGCTTGGTGGAGCTACGACGCATAGCACCAAATCGGGGCTTTCACATCTGGTGGCTAGGGACGACTATGACTGTATCGAACAGATCAAAAGCCTGCTGAGTTTTTTCCCCGCCAACTGTCAGCTTCTTCCTCCGATCTATGCCACTAACGACGACGTTAACCGCAGGATAGAGGAACTCAACGATATTATCCCCAACAGCAAACGTAAAGCCTATGATATGAAAAGTGTCATTACAAAAATTGCCGACAACGGTTTCTTCTTTGAAATTTCTCAGGCGTATGCCCGCAATATCATAGTAGGGTTTATCCGAATGGGCGGTATGCCGGTAGGCGTCGTTGCCAATCAGGCCAGCTGTATGGCCGGCTGTCTTGACATCAACGCCTCCTGCAAAGCAGCGCGCTTTATTCGAACCTGCGACGCCTTTAATATCCCGCTTTTATCGATCGTGGACGTGCCCGGGTATCTGCCAGGCGTCAAACAGGAACATGACGGCATCATCAGGCATGGGGCAAAACTGCTCTACGCGTGGGCGGAGGCGACCGTCCCCAAGATCATCATGCCTATTAGAAAGTCCTACGGCGGAGCTACGCCCGCGATGTGCAGCATCGACATGAAGGCTGATTTCGTCATCGCCTGGCCGAGCTGCGAACGTGCTGTGGTCGGAGCCGACGCCGCCGTGGAGGTACTCTATAAAAATGAGATCGCGCAGTCCACCGATCCCGCCGCGGCCAGAGAGATGTACAAGGAAAAATACGAGACAGAATTCCTGAACCCATACCGCTCCGCCGAGCTCGGAAAATTCGAGGACGTGATCGAACCGGCTGAATCAAGAATAAAAATCATTCAGACGCTGCGCATGTTTTGGGGCAGAAAAAAAGAGCGCCCCGCGCGCAAGCATGGGAACATCCCTCTTTAAGAGGGTATGTCGGAATGCGGCAATGAATAGACATGCCGCAACCGGATACCCAGTACGTTACGCGGCGGCTAAAGCGAAGCCTTCATAATCAAAATCCAACGACGATTTACCACCCCACACATCCTGTGCGCCGGATTTGTAAATCCGGCGCACAGTCTATATTGAATAAGAAAACTTCCGGCTAAATGTATAGTGCCCCTAAATCAATACAGTAAATTCAGCCCTCCAAGTATGGTATAAACAAACATATAAGAATGGCTTGTTCTATGTCAAAGAGGAATACAGAAAAATGTATCAAAGCCGTCTAAATACATATACCGGTGGCTTATCTGTGCCGGGCGCCGTTCACAGAGCCATATATAAAACCCGGCGGGTGTATTTGCAAAAAACTTGTATTTTCGGGCGATTACTGTTTACGGCAATATTTTCCAATCGAAAACTTGGAGATCAAGGTGTTTTCCTGCGCTTGCATATCGCGGCACGTTGTGGTACTAACTTCCAGTTGATAAGTATCAAAGGGTTTTAAGCAGAGGATGCCCCTCTCACCTGCCTACGAAATTAGTTGTCGGCTGCCCCCGAGAAGATATTTCTAGGGTACGGGCGCATTCTTGCGCGCCAGGACCTTTTTAATTCGATCGAATAATTTTTCAGGGGGTGTAATGCCATAGCAAAAGGTAAGGTGTCAGGTATTTCTTCTTTCCAGCATCTGCAGGTTACCACGAATGTTTTATTTAAAGGAAAATTTAACAATTTAATTGGTTGTTTAATCATTAGAAAGTAGTAATAGCCTATAAATAGTAACATATAATATTATCTTAATAAATATATTTATAAGTAATATGTTATTCTTAACAATAAATCAACATATTAAAATAATTTATTAAGTAAATATTAAATTTTATCAGCGCTTACACTGTTTCTTAAAGCTTCAATAAAAAATTTTAAAAAAACCGGAAATATTCTGTCCTTTCGCTTGACGATATTGTAATAAATATATTTATCAGCATTGCCTACAAGAAAATAAGATACCGGCCTGTCATATGAAAAACCTCTTGTAAAACTATATATATTGAACGCTATTCCAAGCTCTTCAGCTGCCATTTGCGAGGCGGTCTCAAGATTTTCGATGGTTAATATTTTTGTAGGTGTTATACCGGCATATTTTAATGCCTCATCCGTATATATCCGTGCAGACTGATCCTTGTGCTGAAGAATAAAGCGCTCATTGGCAAATAGCGCCAGATCAAGCCAAGGAAGTTTTTTACCAGGTAAATTAATTGCCCTTCCGGCAAGCTGGTGCTGCGGGGATAGCACTGCAACCAACCTATCCCTGTAAAGTTCCCGTTTTTCTATCACGTCATTGCTGTATTCCCTGTTTGTAATGGAAAAATCCAATTCACCTGAAAGAACCTTGTCGAATAGCTCCTGACTTTTGCCCTCGAATATTCTGACTCTTACCTTTGGGTATTTCTCCGTAAGTATTTTAACTGCGTGAGGGATCATATATTTTGTGCGGCGAGGGTGCAGTCCAACAGAGATGGTTCCGGTTACGTCGTTTTTATAGTCGCTGAGATGGGCCTCAAAGTCATGTTTGAGCTCAGTTATGCGTTTGGCGTTGAAGATATATTCCATTCCGATATCGGTAGGGGATAGATGTTTGCCTAATCTGTGAAAAAGCTTTACGCCAAGCCTTTTTTCCAGGCCGCTTAGAAACATACTAAGGCCGGGTGGAGATATAAGCAATTCATCAGCTGCTGCTTTTATGCTTCTGCAATTCCATATTGCAAGTACATATTCTTCTTCCCTGGTATTCATGTGTAGAGTCCTCGCAATCAATGCATAAGGTTTACTTAATTTTATCATAAAATTAAGTAACTTGACGTGACTTAAAGTTATTCCTATATTGGCATGAATGTGAAAAATAAATTGTCGCTGATGTTATTTCTAACGTGGAACATTTTTTCTGCAGAAGATCGGCGGATCAAACTGCTTATTTTTTAGCGGCTTACGCCTGATACATGTCATTGTAAAATGAATATTTATTTGTATAGTCGCTAACTGAAATACCAGCTTATTAAAAAAGAACAATAGAGGTGAGTTGTTGTGACAAGTGCATTAAAATTAAGTTACAGTGGATATACTTCTTTTAGCTATTTAAAAGATGGCAAATACAGAAAAGTAAAATTATCTAAACAGATTGATCGTGTAAATCCTTATCTGGTTCCTCTCAATCCATCACAGGAAGACCGCTTGAATGCAATCATTAACTGCAATCCTGTGGTTTCGCTGCATGATCATTTACGGATATTGCCCGAAGCTGCAGATGAAATACCTGATTATTATGCTACTGGCAGAATCTCAACGGGCTATGAAGGGATAGCACAATCACCGCTTGATGCCGTAATAGGCAATCAGGTCTTAAAAAACACCTCATGGGAAGATACGGTATGCGAACTCGGAATGAGGAAATGCGATGCGTATCATTCTGGCACGCTAATTCCAGGAGCCTCTGTTGAAGACATATTACGCGCGAAAAAAAATGGGCAGACAGCTTGGTTCCCCATGCTGGAACATGCTTCCTGTATTGGGGACGAGCTTGATAAGCTCGAAGTCCTGTACGGGTTAGGCGTCAGAATGATGGGTCTTGTTTTCAGTGATTCAAATTCTCTGGGTGGCGGTTTGGGAGAGCTGCACGACGGGGGATTGACTAAACTGGGAGAAAAAGCCGTCAGAAGAATGAATGAGGTAGGAATGCCGATAGACCTTTCCCACGCCGGCGACCTTACAACTATGGATGTAATAAAAGAAAGCAAATTTCCTGTTGTCATAGGGCATGCCGGAGCCCGCAGCATATGGGGAACCAAAAGGATGAAGCCTGATGATGTGATAAAAGCCTGCGCACTGTTTTTTGCAATAGCAAAGTGTAACGAAACGCAATGAAAAGTGTAACACCTCCCCCTGGGCTACCGGGTGAAATAACCGGGTTACGTTATTTCTGCTGCATTAAAGAATGTTTAAATCTCCAGCTT
>Ga0268360_1000805_pt1 | contig 41935 bp, 31 predicted proteins | sample BioMet11_FD_192465 | JGI IMG/M metagenome (GOLD analysis project Ga0268360, IMG submission 192465) | Sewage microbial communities from Oakland, California, United States - Biofuel 11 (Illumina Assembly) | ecosystem: Engineered > Wastewater > Sewage > Unclassified | place: USA: California... | reverse complement strand
CATCGAAGCGTTCTATAACCGAAGGCGCAGGCATTCTAAACTAGGGATGCTGAGTCCTGCCGAGTTCGAAGAGGTAAAAATCGGAGTCTAGATCTGTCTACGAAATCGGGGGAAGTCCACCTCTCTGAGTCCTTTATAAGGAAAGTCCTCCTGATTGGGGACAGAGCTAAAATCAATAACAATGATCGGCGTGTGGTTCTGCTGGGGACAGAGCTCTATGAACTCCGATTGCTTAGTCAAAGCAAGGGGAAAAGTGCAACGGTTTCCTTATATCCAAAGGCTCCTCTCCCTCAAGCGGCGGCCGCGTGCCCATGCGTACGAAGTTACATGAGGAAGCCGCGTCAATTGAGGGATGGTTCTCGCTACCATGTGACGGCGAGGGCTAATCGGAAAGAATTGATCTTCGATGCGAGACCTATCAAAGAGCTATTTCTAGAGATCATCAAGCGCGCGAAGAGAAAGCATGCTTTTAAAATCGAGAATTTCTGCATTATGGGGAATCACTTTCATTTCATTATCCAGCCAGGACCGGGAGAAAACCTATCATCCATCATGCAGTGGATTCTCAGTACATTCGCAATGACCTACAATAGGATTTACGGACTCACTGGTCATGTCTGGGGGTGCCGGTTCTTTTCGCGAATTATCGGGAGCGTTCGGGAGTTGTTGGATATTTTCCGCTACATCGATGATAATCCAGTCGATGCTGGCCAAGTCGGAAATCGGAAAAAGTGGAGATGGGGTGGGTTGTGGCATCGTCGAACTGGGCGCCGGGATATTGTTGATGACCTGGACTCATGGCTCCTGCCACTCATCCCTGAACACTCGCCGATCTTGCTCTGCTAGCCTCACTCCATCTCGCCTGCGGGGGCCTTGTTGCTCCGATAGGTGGAGCCGGCGCCCCAAGAGCCGGCCGTGACCGAAAGAGAAGCGCCATAGCGCCTCGTCTGCCTGGGCTGTTAAGGCGGGGAGGACCTTACGGTCCCATGTCGGCCCCCCCCTGCCCGGTCGGACGATGGTGATGAAGGATTATCGCCTCTCGAGGAAATGCTCGATGAAGTATCGATTGCCGTCCGCGATAGTCTCCTTGAAATCCCGATAGTTGACCCCGAGTTCACGGCGGCTCTTCGCATTCGAGTAGAATGCTGTCCAGCCCGAGAGCTGCCCATAGGCGATGGTGATGAGAGGGCGCTTGCGCGTCAGTCGGGAGAATAGTTCGGCGATCCAGCCCCCTCCGACGAGGACGAAGGTCGGTACGACGAGAGGAATGAATCGAGTCCCCGTATTGGATGTCATGATTTCGAGCACGGCCTTGTAGGAGAGATTGGCGCCGACCGAGAGGTAGGCTTCGCCTTTACGACCTTTTTCGGCCGCCGCCAGGATGGTCTCGACGAGGTCCCGTACATCGACGACGGCGAGGCCTCCGGCGAAGGTGCCGATGAAGATTCTCTTCCCGCATACGCTGCGGCACATGCGGTTGAAGGCGGACCCCGGTACCGGATCTCCCGGCCCCATGACTGAGGCGGGATTTACGACAACGGCGTCTAGCCCGCGCTCCCGCACGGCGTCCATGACGATCTTCTGACCATCGCGCTTGGTAGTCATATAGCCGAAACTCTCCGGCCAGTTGAAGGGGGTAGTCTCATCGGATTCGCTGCCATCCTCGTGGAAGCCGATGGCGCCGACGGAACTCACGTGGACTAGACGCTTCACCTTGTATTCGATGCACGCGTCGACCACGGCTTTCGTTCCCCCGACGTTGACTGCCTCCATGATCTTGGCATCCAGGACCCAGTAGGAGATGAAACCCGCGACGTGAAAGACTAGATCCCTGCCGCGGATCGCAGCGCGGACCGTCTCGGGCTGCCTTAAGTCTCCACGAATCACTTCGACTTTCTTGAGACTTTCTTCGGGGAGGGTCTCTGAAGGAAGAAGGAAGGCCGCTACCTCATCCCTGGGATGGGTTTCAAGGAGACGGGAGACGAGAAGACGACCGACGAAGCCGGACGCACCGGTCACGAGAATTTTCACGTGATACCTCCAACATAGATTATAGTAGCACGATGACGAACTTGGGTGTCACTGGGGCTTTCGGATTTCTAGGGGCGAACCTCCTCAGGGCCCTCCTCGAGGAAGGCGACTCCCTTGGCTTCCCCTGCGACGATACTAGGATCGTCGCCTTCGCCTCGAGGGCTAGCTCCAATCCCCTCCTCGAATCGCCAGACGTCGCGGAAGCTTTCTCAAAACGGGTTAGGGTCGAGAAGATAGATCTCAACGGTTGTCTCGGCCATCTGAGGGACAGAGCTCACATTGTGGAGAGGTTCAAAGGACTCGATGCGGTGGTCCACCTCGCCGGGATTATCGACTATCGGAGTCTGATGCGAAAGAACGTCTGGGATATCGACGTCCTGGGAACCAAGGCGGTCTTCGATGCGGCCGCCGAAGCCGGAGTCAGGAAGGTCGTTTGCGCTTCATCGGTGGTGGCGCTGGGAAGCGGGCAGATAAAAACAGGGAGACAGAAGCGGTTCTGCGATGAGGCGAGCGCTCCCTATGGCGACCCTTCATGGCCTATAGCCTTCAACTCTTGGACAGAGACCCTTTCGGCTGTGGAAGCCTCATTGCGAGGAGACTACAGTTTTTTGAAAAGGTCGAGGGTGACGTATATCGACGCGAAGCTAGCCGTCTGGGAGCTGGCCAAACACTACTATCGGGGACAGAGCTCACCTATCGTGACAATCTTTCCAGGCACAGTTGTCGGGGCCGGAGAAATGCATCGCTCGATTTCGCGGCTGGTGGATTCCGTTTGGGAGGGGGGATTGCGCTTTTCACTTGGGGGACAGAGCTCATTCGTGGCTGCCCGTGATTTTGCTAGAGGGGCGGCTCTGTCCCTGGCGAAGGGAAGGCCAGGAGAAGGATATATCCTCGGAGGGCGTGATGAACACAGCATGAGCTATGCTGCTTTCCAGGATAAGATAGCGGCTCTTGGCCGTGCCGAGGGCTGGCCCACCTGCCGAAAGGCGATGGTCTTGCCGCCGGCTATTCTCGGGCCTATCGCCGGGACTGTCGAACACATTGCGCCCGGCATAGGCCTGTCCAGTGGTTTTATCCTTTCCGGCAGCCTCAGCAATCCTTGTAGCTCGGCAAAGGCTATAACGGAGCTCGGCTATGACCCCGGGACGGATCTCGAGCCAGCGATTCTGGAATGTCGTCGATTCTCTGAAAAATGTCATACGCCTGATTGCCCCTAATGGCCAGCCCGAGGACTAAGGTGAAGTGCTGCAAGTCCTGAAGCTGGTGTCAGAGCTAGAATTCTCATCTCAGAGCATCGGGGTGTACCGCGTAGAATTTTAAAACGAACTCGCATCCCGTAAACCCCGGCCAGGACGGCCCGCTTGGCCTACCAGGCTACGCGCAGCCTCGCTCCGCCCCTGCGCTTCAGAGGGGCGAAGCGTTCGCGGTTGTCTTCGAGATATGCCTCGTAGCGAGCTTCGACGGCGTCGCTCATCGTCTCTAGTCTTCGCGCTAGCCCCTGATAAGCTTCCTCTCCGGCGTCCGAGGGAAGGTCATCGAGAGCCATAGGCTTGAGGGCTTCGATGAAAAATATGCTATTCTTCAAAGTCGTATAGACGCGCTCGACGCCATCCGGTCCACGAACTGCTTTACTCCTGATTCCCGACTCTTCGGCCTTCAAAAAGAGCGGGTAGATTCGTGCTCCCGCCTTGCGAGCGATGCGGAGCCCTTCGGTCCTGATCCTACCTCGTCTCCCAGCACCCGGAGGATCGTCGTGGAGGGACACGATCAAGGGCATCCCCGATTCAATCGCCCTGAGACTGGCGGCTATACAGGCATCTGAATCCGTATGCCAATTATCTCCATTCCCTTCATTACCGAGAGGAATGAACCGGGCCCCATGCAAAAGCCGGCGGACGAGAGGAAGGCAAGCGTCGTCCCGGCCAGCTAAAATGGCGAAAGGACTTAGGGAAACGTGCATGAGGGCCGCTATATCGAGACTGGTTGAACGGTTCACGAGAATATAGACTCTTCTCTCTCCGGCTTGCCGAGGTGGAATCTCGTCCGTACCCCGCACGACGACTCTCGCCTTCCGTCGTATCCAGAGCGTCGAGTAGAGCCGCAACGTCTTAAAGAGAATGCTCCCTCCCATCTCGACCTCCCTATAAAAGGCGTCGCCGCCCGCAACTATTCATCTAGAGCAGATTGAAAGGCATTTGGTTGCGGTGATGTATGAAAATGGGGACAGAGCTCAAAGTGGGGCTCTGGAGGGACAGAGCTCGAGGTGTCGGTAAAAAACCAAGAGAATAGTTTCCCCATCAGCCGTCGTCCGACTGGCCGGTCGGACGGACGGTCTCAATCAGAAGCTGCCGGTTCCTACGGTGAAAAGAAGGTTGAAGGCTATCCCCGATTTTGTGGCTCCGTAGCCTTCGCCCAGGCCATCGAAGACGAACTCGTCCCCGGCCTCGCCGTAGTTGACGCTGACACCGGCTTTAAGGCTCATGTAGTCGAAGAAGCTCCAGGTGAGGCTGGGCATGAGGATACCCGACCCATCGGAGAGGTTGGAGATGGCTATGAAGGTCGCCGCGAGCTTGTCGGAGCCCAAACCTTCGTGGAAGAGATTGCTCTTCGTGATCGAGGCGAATGCGTAGTGCATGCCGAGGCGGATGGCGTCTGCCCTCTCGGGATCGGCCAGGTAGTACCTGTAGACCTCCGAAGCGTCGGCGTGGCGCTGAGCCTCCCCGTTGAAGAGATAAGCCGCCGCCGCGGTGAGGTCGGCGTCGGCGTCGGTGTAGTAGCCGCCTAGGGTCCCCTCGAAGTAGGCCTTGGGGTCCTTTGCCCCCGAGAGCCCGATGAGCGGGACCGACGAGTCCTCCCGCACGAAGTAGCGGTCGCTTCCGAGCTTGACTATCGCCTCCCAGTAGAGGTTCCAATTCCCCAAGCCCGTAGAGGCCATGGCCAGGAGTCTGGGATCGTCGTTGTACGAGTAGTAGGCCGCGAGGGCCGCCTCGGTGTCGCCGAAGCCGAACTCCCCCTTCGCCGCGAGATGGGCGTCGGCGGGGTCGATCTTGGAAGGATCCTCGGAGCTCGAGGGCAGGGACGCGATCAGGTAGAGGTTCTTGGTGGCCCCGACGGGGATAGTCGTCTTGAGGGAGACCGGCCCCTCGCGCTCGGCCCCGGTATCCGTGGGGTCGATCGTCGGGCTCAGGGCGAAGATATCGTCGGCGGGCTGGAAGTAGCCTCTGCTGACTCCCCAGGCGAGGGGCTGTTTGCCGAAGGAGAAGTAGACCTTGTCCTGCCAGTTGAACTTCGAGTAGAGGGACCAAACCGTGATGTTGGGCGTGGAGACCGAAGTCCGCGATTCGTCGACCTCCGGAGTCGATGGGTTGTCGGTGTAGCCCGAGCCCACCGAGGTCGAAGTCTGAAAAGGCCAGCTCGTCCGGAAGTCCATGTTCACCCCGAAGTCCGTCGTCGGCTTGGCGACGATGGTCAGCTTCCCCTCGAGGTCCGGGCTCAGGTAGTTCTCTTCCGGCTTGAACGGCTCCGCGCTTCCGTCCCAGGCCGGGGACCAAATCGAGTTGTACCCGACCTTGCCCGTGATGGAGCCTCCCACTTTCACCTGGTCGTACTTCAGGAACTCGCTCTTGCCCTCGGCCTCGCCGGAGGAACCGGCCGCCTGGGTGACTTCCTCGGCCTTCCCGAACATGTCGTCCTCGCCGGCGGCGTCTTGGGCCGAGGCTGGGGATACACCGGCGCAGGCGAGCCCCGCGAAGAGGACTCCCGCGAGCAGCCACGCCCGAGGGGCGCTGAAACGGCTCAGCCCCGAGACCCCCGCCCCGCCGACCCAGGCTACGGCGGCTCGCCTCGGCGTCTTCATTGGGCGCTTTCCAGGAAGGTCTTCTGGAAATACTTGTCTTCCAGAGTTCCGACGTAGACGTCGGAGATAGTCAGCGCGCTCTGCTTGCCCTTGTTGACCTCGTCGACCATCTTGATCTTGGCCGGGATGAGGTGGGAGCCCGCCTGGACGTAGGTCGGAAGGTAGTAGACCGTGCGCATGGGCTTGCCGTTGACCGAGAAGTCCTCCTCCTTGAGGGGGAGGGGCTTGTCCTTCCTCACGGTCAGCCTGATGTTCTGGTACGAGACCTCGGCGTTGTTCGATTTTAGGGTGAGTATCCAGGTCTCGAAGATCCCGAGCTTGCCCTCCTCGGCCCCCACGACGTCGTAGTCCTGGGACAGGGTGTACTTCTTGAAGTCCGAGTTCTTGGCCTGGGACCCGTTGATGTTCTCCTTCATCGTCGAGTGGGAGTAGTTGCCGCTTTCCGGGTCGTAGAACCAGACGTTGTCGTCGATCTTGAGGTAGCCCTGTCCCCGCTGGCTCTCGGGCTTGCGGATGAGTATGACGAGCTGGTCGAGCCGATCTCTGCGGAAGAGCTTGATCTGGGTGGTGCTCGGCTTCTCCCCCGGCTCCTCGGAGACGATGTCGTACACGGCGCTGTAGTCCTGCTTCTGGAAGTCCGAGAGCTCGTCCATCTGCCTGAGGAGTTCCTTGAAGTCCCGCCCGCCGCCGGGCCCCTCGGCCCCTGGAGCCGAGGCCGTCTTGGCTGTAGCCGCCGAGGCAGCCGGAGACGCCCACGCGGCCACGCAGGATGCCGCCAGGGCGATGGCCCCCAGCAGCCTGAAGCCGATTCTCGCGCCGCTCATTCTCTCGTTCCTCCTCGGAGTCATTTGACCGTGCGGAGCGCCACGGCCGGGTCGAGGCGAGCCGCACGGCGCGCCGGTATGAAGGCCGCCGCGAGGGTGAGGGCCACGACCGTCGCGACGTTGCCGAGGGCCCTCAGGATCTGTAGCTTGAAGGTGATGTGGCCGTTCTTGAGGATGATGAAGAGCGGACTGTCCAGGCCGAAGTTGACGAGGGAGATGATCCCCATCGCGAGGCCCGACGCGACCATGCCCGCCGCCGCCCCTCCGAGGGCCAGAAATGTCGCCTCGAGGAGGAAGAGGGAGCGCACGTCGCTTCGCTGCATGCCTATCGACCGCATGGTGCCGATCTCCCTGATCCTCTCGTACATGATCATGCGGAAGGTGTTCAGGATGCCCACCATGATGATCACGAGGAGGACGACGAGGATCACGAAGGCCGCCGAGTCGAGGGCGTTCACGATCTCCTGGACCTGGGAGAGCATGTCGTTCAGGGTGTACTCCCGGTACTTCGTCCCGGTCCAAGTCTCCTTCTTCGCCTGCTTCATCATGGCGGTCACGAAATTTTCGTCTTTCTTCGCAGCGTCGCGGTCGAAGACCTGCGCCCTCCCCCGCAGGGCGGCGTAGAGCGAGGCCCCGAATCGGTCCATGGCCGACAGGGAGGGCAGGTAGACTCCGTAAGTCTGGTAGTCTCCCGGGCCGAGGTTCAGGAGCTCGTTGACGTAGGCCTTGTTGGCGTAGCCCGCCATCGCGCCCAGGATCCCCGGGTCGACGGTTATGCCGGCTATCGCGAATTCCCCGACGTTCTGCTGGCCCGTGTAGGTCTGCATCTGCACGAGGATGCGGTCGCCCAGCTCGACGCCGAGGCGCTTGGCTATCGGCGCGGACACGATGAGCCCGTCCCTGGCCGACATCCCCGCCATGCCGCCCGAGAGGAAGGCGAGGCGCTCGGGGAAGTAGGTCTCTCCGGCGAAGTCCACGCCGTCCACCGTCAGCTGGGCGGTCTTGCCGGCGTACACGAGGGTGCCCTGGAAACCCGACCGCTTGCTCACGTACAGGGGCTCGACGCCGGTCTCCGCCGCCGCGCGCCGCGCCGCCGCCTCTATGGCCGAGTCGTCGCGGATTATCTCGTACTCCCGCCCGGAGGGGGACTTCTCCACTCCCTCGACGAAGACGTGGCCCGCCGCGAGGTTGGCGAAGTTCTCGCTTATATTGGCGACGAAGGCCCCCACGAAGCCGTTGAGGAGGGTGACGACCATGATCCCGAAGGCGATGGCCCCGCCGAGGAGGAAGGTCCGTTTTTTCTGCCGCGCCAGGTTGCGGAGGGCGAGCTTGAGCATCTCCATGCGTTCCTCCCGGCTACTCCGCCTGCATCGCCCGCACCGGCGGTATCTTGAGGGCTATCGACACGGGATAGAGCTGGGCGACGATGGCCACCGCCGTCACGAGGACGAGGCTCCACAGCACCGAGCCAAGGCTCACCGAGGCGTGCAGCACCTTCCCCGCGAAGAGGATCTTGAGGAAGTCGTTCCCCGCGCTCAGGTGGGCGGCGTTGATCAGCCCCACTGCGCCGGTCGCCGCGGCCGTCCCTATGGCGCCGAAGACCGCGGCGATGGCCAGGGACTCGACCAGGAACATATCCCGCACGAACCGCTTCTGGGCCCCCAGGGCGCGCATGGTGCCGATCTCGCCGGTCCTCTCCATGACCGAGATGACCAGGGTATTCATCATGACGATGACCGCCACGATGGCTACCACAATTATCGCGACGTTGAAGATGAGGCGCACGACGTCGATGCTCGAGGCGAAGGGGCCCGCCGCGGTCTTCCAGCCGGAGGCGACCGCCGCGATGCCTTCCTGGGCGAACCACTCGTTGAGCGAGGCGATGACCGCCGGGGCCTCCGCCGGATTCGAGAGCTTGGCCATGAGGAAGTGCCAGGCCCCGTCGTCCGCCCGGGAGGCCTCCCGCGGAGGCCCGCCGCCCGAGGCCCGCTCCCTGAGGGCCGAAGCCCCGGCCTCGGCCACGACGGTCTCGCCGCCGAACATATCGTCCCCTGAAGCCGAGAGGAGGTCCCTCTGCTCCTGGGTGACCGGCGTGTCCTCGTCGTTCCCGAGGGTGAGGCCCATGAGGAGCCGGACAGTGTCCGCGTCGGCGTAGGAGATGTAGTCGGTGGCCAGGCTATCGTTGGCGTAGTCCACGACCCCCACCAGGGGCACCGCCCGTATCCTGAAGCCCCGCTTTCCCCCGCCGGTGAGGAGGAGGGTATCCCCTATCTTGGGCTCGACCCCGAGGCCTTTCTTGAAGCGCTCGAGGGTCGCCGCGGAGACGACGAGGCCTTCCTCCCCCGGCTCCAGGAAGCGGCCCTTCACGGGCCTCGCGCTCGAGAATATCCGCCTGTAATCCCTCGGGTCGATGCCGAAAAGGAGAGCGAAGGACTGGCCGTCGGCGTCGGGATCCGCCGTGGCGGGGGCGTCCTTTAGGGTGACCATCGCGTAGCCTGTGACCTGCCCCGCGACGCCCTCGACGCCCCGGATCGAGAGGAGCTTCGCCTCGGCCCGGTCGAAGTAGGGGAGCTTGGGTGTCTCCTCCCTGCCGCCCACGGAGGACGGCCCGAAGAGGCTGACCGGGGCGTCGGCAGCGGCAGCTATGAAGACGTCCCCGGTGTAGTTGCCCACGAAGGTGTCCCGGACTCCCCTGGCCGCGGTGTCCATGAAGGAGTTGCCGACGACCAGGATCACCACTCCCAGGGCGATGATCACCCCCAGTATGAGGGTCTTCCCCTTGTGCTCTAGGAGGTTCCTGAAGGCGATCCTTAGGAGCACGCCCATTGGATCAGGCCTTCGCCTGCCGCTCGTTCTCGATCACGAGGCCGTCCCTCAGCCTGACGATGTGGTCGGCGAGGTTCACTATCTTGGCGTCGTGGGTGGAGAAGATGAAGGTCGTCTGCAGCTCGCGGTTGATCATCTTCATGAGGTCGAGGATCTGCTCGCCGGTGGTCGAGTCCAGGTTGGCGGTCGGCTCGTCGGCCAGGACGATCTGGGGCTTAGTCACCAGGGCCCGGGCTATAGCCACGCGCTGCCTCTGGCCACCCGAGAGCTCGTTGGGCTTGTGCGCCCTCCACTGGTCCAGTCCCACCTCGTGTATGAGGTAGCTTATCCACTCGGCCTTCTCCTTGCCCTTGGGGCCCTTCTTCCCGAGGAGGAGGGGGAACTCGACATTCTCGTAGACCGACAGGACCGGGATGAGGTTGAAGGACTGGAAAATGAAGCCCAGGGTCTCGTGCCTCAGGGTCGTGAGTTCCTTGTCGGAGAGGTCCTTCGTGGGTCTGCCGTTGATGAGCACCGTGCCCGAGGTCGGCCGGTCCACGCAGCCGAGCATGTTGAGGATCGTCGTCTTGCCCGAGCCCGAGGGACCCGCTATGGAGATGAAGTCGCCCTTCTCTATGCTGAACGAGACCCCCTTCAGCGCTTCCACTTCCACCTTTCCGAGGGGATAGACCTTGCGGACGTCCTGGAGCTCCACGATCACCATACGATCTCCTTGGCCTCGCGCCGGGTTCTTCGCCTCCCGCCTCCCCGATGGAGCGGCGGGAGGGCGGGTCCTCCCCCAGGGGGCGAGAGGCGCAGGCTCTTCCTTCGGAGATAAGATATTGTCATATCGTCCATGTTTTCAAGGACGCCGCGACTGGCGGGATGATTATTCATCGCCGATTCATCCGGCGGCGCTCCGGCGCGGGGCTGCGGTCCGGGCATCGGCTTCGCCTGCCGCGGCCGGCGTTCATCGAACGTTCATCCCGCCGGGACTGTCGCGGCGGCCTTTCCCCGCGTATACTCGTCGTCGTGGCTGATGAACAAGACCCGCGGCCGGCGGTGCTGATCGTCGAGGACGACCGCGAGATAGCCGAACTCATGCAGACCTACCTCCGGCGCTCCGGCCTCGACGCGTCGGTCGCGAGCTGCGCCGAGGAGGCCGTCCTGGTCTGCGCCGATCGGCCGCCCGACCTCCTCCTCCTGGACCTGGGCCTCCCGGGAGCCGACGGCCTCGAGCTCCTGCGGCACTTCCGCGAGCGGAGCACCGCCCCGGTGGTCATCGTATCGGCCCGAGAGTCCGACGAGGACAAGGTCGTCGGACTCGGCCTCGGGGCCGACGATTTCGTCTCCAAGCCCTTCTCCCCCAAAGTCCTGGCGGCGAGGGTCAAAGCCCACCTGCGCCGCATCGACTACGACGCCCAGGCCCCCGCCTCGGGGCGCGCCTCGCGCCTCGCCTTCGGGCCCTACGTCCTCGACTTCGACGGCAAGATCCTCGAGCGGGAAGGGGAGAGGGTGCCTCTGTCCCGCCGGGAGTTCGAGCTCCTCGCCTTCCTCGCCTCCCACGAGGGCAAGACCTACGGCCCCGAGGAGCTCTACCGGGAAGTCTGGGGCCTCGAGCACGGCGATCTCTCGACCGTGGCGGTCCACGTCCAGCGGGTCCGTCGGAAGATCGAGGTGGAGAGCGCTAGGCCCAGGTGGCTCGTCACGATCCCCGGGGCCGGATACCGATTCGTCGCTGGGGGGGCGGCCCAGATCGAGCCTCGGGGACTATGAAGCTCCGCATACGCACGAATCTCAAGCTGATCCTCGGCGGCCTCGCCGCCTCCGCGGTCACCATGCCCTTCGCCGTCGCCTTCCTCGTCTGGTTGGCCGTGGCCTCCCAGGTGAGCGAGCAGCCCCAGCTCAGGCGGCGCTTCGTCATCGGCGAGATCGCCAAGGTCGTCTACCAGGACTCTTCGGGCCACTTCGGGGTTAAGAAGGGCTACGTCCCGCCTAAGGGCCTGTCCCTGGTCCTGGCCAGCACCCAGGGCTCGGTGCTCTACTCGACCTCCGGGGAATTTGCCGTAGGCGACGAGGTCGACCTAGCCCGGGTCACCGCCGCGATCCAGGGCGAGGCGGAGGGCTCGAGTTTCTTCGCCGAGACCGTCGAGTTCAAGGGGGAAACCCTCGGCACTTACTACGCGTGGCTCTCACGGAACAGCGAGGCCATGGTCGGCGTACCGCGCCCGAGCTCGATCCACATCAGCCTCATCGTCCTCAGCTTCGTGGCCGTGGTCTTCATCCTGGGGGCCTTCGTCGCCACCAAGCTCGCCCAGGCGGTCTTCCGCCTCGAGGGCGCGGCTCGGCGCATCGCCGCCGGGGACCTCGGCACCTCCGTCGAGTGCGGCGAGGGCATCCAGGAGATCGACGATCTCGCCGAGGCCATGGACAGCATGCGCGCCGCCCTCCGGGAGGACCGGGACCGCCGCGCCCGCTTCCTCGCCGCGGTCTCCCACGACCTCCGCACCCCCCTCACCTCTATAGCGGGCTACCTCGAGGCGGTCTCCGACGGCCTCGCCGGCGACCCCTCCACCCTGGAGCGCTACGTGGGCATCATGCGGGGCAAGACGCGGATCCTCGAGGACCGGATCGCTGGGCTCATCGAGTTCGCCCGCATGGGGACCGACGAGTGGCGCATGGGCTTCGAAGCCATCGAGCTCGAGCCCTTCCTGGACGAAGTGTGCCGGGTCTTCAGCGAGGACGCCGCCCTCATGGGGCGCACCTTCTCGTGGGACGTCGAGGTGCTCTCGGGCCTCCTCGTCAACGCCGACCGCACCCTCCTGACCAGGGCCCTCGAGAACCTCCTGTCCAACGCGATACGCTACTCCCCGGTCGGGAGCCCTGTGCGCCTGAGCGCCGAGCGCGCGAGGGCCGGCCACGAGGACCTGCGCTACCTCGTCCACGTCGACGACGAAGGCCCGGGGGTGTCCCTCGCTGAGCGCGATCGGGTCTTCGAGCCCTTCACTCGGGGAAGCTCCGCCCGGGAGGGCGAGGGTATCGGCATGGGGCTGTACATCGTGGCCTCGGTCATCAAGGGCCACGGCTGGGAGATCTACGCCGAGACCTCTCCCGCCGGCGGCGGCCGCTTCACCATCTCGATCCCCGGGCAGACTATCCTGCGCTGAGGGCCCTCCCGGCGCTCCGGGGGCGCCGTCCCTAGACAGCCTCGCCGAGGCGGCAGCGCTCCGCCGCTTCGATCTCCTCCCCCACGCAATCGGCCAGCCTGGCGACGCCCTCGTCGATCTGCTCGGGGCTCGGGTAGGAGAAATTGAGGCGCATGACATTGCGGGCCGGGTCCTCGAAGTAGAAGGATGAACCGATCACGTAGGCGACTCTCTTGTCGATAGCCCGGAGGAACATCCTCTCGGTGTCGATGAACTCGGGCAGAGTGACCCAGAGGAAGAGCCCGCCCTCTGGCTCGGTCCAGCGGAGGTCGGGCCTCCGGGGCATGGACTTCTCCAAGGCAGCGACCATCCGGTCTCGCTTCCCTCGGTAGAGCTTCCTCGTCTCGGCGATGTGGTCGTAGATGGCCCCGGTCTTCAGGTACTCGGCCACCATGGCCTGGGCGAAAACGTTGGAGCAGAGGTCCACCGCCTGCTTGGCCACCACGAGCCGCGAGATGAGCGGGCTCGGGCCTATGACCCAGCCCAGACGGGTGCCCGGGGCCAGGATCTTGGAGAAGGTCTTGAAGCCTACGACGATGCCCCGGTCCTCGGCCTCCTGGTCGAGCTGGTAGAGGGAGGGCAGGCTCTCGCCCATGAAGCGGATCTCCCGGTAGGGCGCGTCCTCGACGATGAGGAGCCCCTTCTCGTAGCAGTAGGCCAGGAACTCCTTCCTCCGCGCGAGGCTCCAGCAGATCCCGTCGGGGTTCTGGAAGTCCGGGATGACGTAGACGTACTTCACCTTGCCTCCGGATTTCAGGACCTCCTCGTGGAGCTCGGCGAGGCGCGCCATGTCGAAGCCCTCCTCGTCCGCGTCGTAGGGCACGCCGACGATCCTCCCCCGGTACGATTGGACCGACTGGATGGCCCCCAGGTAGGTGGGCCTGCCGGCCAGGACCACGTCTTCCGGGTCGAGGAGGATCTTGTTGATTAGGTCGAGGGCCTGCTGGCTCGCCGAGACGATTAGCACGCGGTCTCGCTTTAGGGCGATCCCCTGCCGGGCCTCGAAGGCGATGAGCTGGTCTACGAGCTCGCGGTCCCCTTCGGTGGTCCCGTACTGGAGCGCCTGGGCGGAGCGCCGGGCGAAGACCCGGTCGGCGGCGGCCCGGAGGTCCTCCACCGGGAAGGTCGCCGGGTCGGGCAGCCCCCCGGCGAAGGAGATGATGCCCGGCTGGTCCACCAGTTTTAGGAGCTCTCGGATGATCGAGGCTTTCATGTTATTCGCGTTCATCGAATAAAGGGCGTCGAGTTCGGACATCGTTTCCTCCTTAGGTCACCTATAATAGTAAACCTTGGTTAAATATGTAAAGCCCCAAAGTTCAAAAAATGATGTATCTGTTTTAATAGGTGAAACGATTGGAGTGGTGCTCCCCTCGTCGGAGCCGCGGCTCCTCGCTGGAGGCCGGCGCCTTTCCGCCTCCGCGATTGACCCTCGGCCGCTATCTTTATAGAGTGGAAGGCGCTGTCTTAGCCGTTACCCAAGCTCTGTCCCTCATAGGAGAAGCACAATGGCCCTCAACTGTGGCATCGTCGGCCTGCCCAACGTAGGCAAGTCGACCATATTCTCGGCCCTCACCAGCGCCAAGGCGGAAGCCGCCAACTACCCCTTCTGCACCATCGATCCGAACGTCGGTATCGTCTCGGTGCCCGACAAGCGCCTCGCGGTGCTCTCGGAGATGTTCAAGCCCAAGAGGACCATCCCGGCCACCGTCGAGTTCGTCGACATAGCGGGCCTCGTGAAGGGCGCCTCGAAGGGTGAGGGCTTGGGCAACCAGTTCCTCTCCCACATCCGGGAGGTGGGCATGATCGCCCACGTGGTGCGCTGCTTCGACGATCCCGACATCATCCACGTCGCCAACCGAGTGGACCCGATCGACGACATCGACGTCATCCACACCGAGCTCGCTTTGGCGGATCTCGACACCCTGGACAAGCGGGCGGAGAAGCTCCAGAAGCAGCTGAGGGTCCAGGACCCGGCGGTCAAGAAGGAGTCCGAGCGGGAGCTCTCGGCCATCGCCAAGATCCGGCCGGTCCTCCAGGAGGGGGCGGCAGCCCGGACGGTGGCCCTGGACGACGAGGAGGCCGCGGCGATCAAGAACGCCTTCCTCATCACCATGAAGAAGGAACTGTACGTCTGCAACGTCGACGAGTCCGGGGCCAAGGCCGGCAACGCCTACGTCGAGAAGGTGAAGGCCCGGGCCGCCGCCGAGGGCGCCGAGGCGGTGTCCATCTGCGGGAAGTTCGAGGCGGAGCTGGCGGACCTCGGGAGCGAGGAGGAGAAGAAGGAGTTCCTCTCCGAGATCGGCCTCGAGGAGTCGGGGCTCTCGGCCCTCGCCCACGCCGCCTACCGCCTCCTGGGCCTCAGGACTTTCTTCACCGCCGGGGCGGACGAGTGCCGGGCTTGGACCATCCGCTCCGGGGACAAGGCGCCCCAGGCGGCCGGGGTCATCCACACCGACTTCGAGAAGGGTTTCATCAAGGCCGAGGTCTACTCCTTCGACGACCTCGTCGCCCTGGGCTCCGAGAAAGCCCTCAGGGAAGCCGGGAAGCTCCGCCAGGAAGGCCGGGATTACGTCGTCCAGGACGGCGACGTGATGTTCTTCAAGTTCAACGTGTAGCCGCGGCGAGGCGGACTGAGCTGCGCGCGGTCAGGACCGCCGGAGGTACCTCCCTCCCGCCCGCGGCGCTTCTGCTGTCCGCAAGCCGCGATGCCTCATCGCCGGTACGAGGGTAGGGCGAAGGACTCCCGGAGTTTCCGCACCTCCGCGCTCACCGCCGACTCCTCGGCTCCCTCGCTCCTAAGGAGGAGCTTCGCGAGGCTCACCGCGGCCTCGGCCTCCTCGTAGCAGACTTCGGTCACTCCCAGCTTCTCGAGGCTTTCGCGCTCGGTCAGGTAGCGGGCCCTCGCGAACAGCTTCAAGTTCGGGTTCAGCCTCCTGGCGGCCATGATGACCTTGATCCTCGCCGTCAGGTCCGGCAGGGTGACGATGAGGTACTCCGCCCGGACTATGCCCGCGGCCTCGAGGATGTCGGCCTTGCTCGCGTCGCCGTAGATGGCCGGCCGGCCTTCGGCGGACAGCCCGGATATCGTGTCGATGTTGAGGTCGATCACGACGCTCTCCACGCCGAAGGACTCGAGGAGCCTCGAGGCCGTCCTGCCCACGGGGCCGAAGCCCGCGACCACCGCCCGCACCTTTCCCGCGCCGTCCTCGAGGGCCGCGGCGCCGGCCTCGTTGAGGGCCCGACCCCGGGCCTCGGACCGCCGGTTGAGGGCGGCCCAGAGCCGCTTCCGCCCCCGCAGGACCCCTTCGAGGGCTGCCCAGCCCTTGAAGAGCAGGGGATTGAGAGCTATGGACACCAGGGCAGCCGCCACGAGGACCGAGGCGCCCTCGACGGGGATGAGGTCGAGCTTCCTCGCCTCGCTCGAGAGGATGAAGGAGAACTCGCCGATCTGGGCGAGGGCACCGGCCACCGTGAGGGCGGTGCCCACCGAGTAGCCCAGGACCGACACGATGAGGAAGGCGCCCAGGGGCTTGGCCAGGAGGATGATGGCCATGACCGCGAGGAAGAGGGGCAAGTGGTCCAGCACGAGGCGCGGATCGAAGAGCATGCCCACCGAGACGAAGAAGAGGACCGCGAAGGCGTCCTTGAAGGGCAGGGCGTCGGCGGCCGCTTCCTCGCTCATCCGGGTCTGGCCGACGACCATGCCGGCGAGGAAGGCCCCGAGGGCCATGGAGGCCCCGAAGGTCAGGGCCGAGACTGCGGCCACCGCCAGGGCGAAGGCCAGGACCGAGAGGGTGAAGAGCTCCCTGGAGCGGGTCTTCGCGATCTTCTCGAGCATCCAGGGGACGAACCTCCCGCCCCCGACGAGGACGATCGCGGCGAGGGCCCCGATCTTCACTAGCGCGATCCCCAGGGAGGCCGCCATGGCCAGGGGGGAAGCCCCGCCGCCCGAGGAGGCCGCCGCGATGGCCGGGAGTATGACGAGGACCAAGACCGTGAAGAGGTCCTCGACGATGAGCCAGCCCACGGCGATGTGGCCGCGCTCGGTGTCCACGAGGCCGTTGTCCGAGAGCACCCTGATCAAGACCACCGTGCTCGCCACCGAGACGGCTATCCCGAGCACTATGCCCTGGGCCCAGTTCCAACCGAGGCCGTGGGCCACGAAGGCGCCCAGGGCCGTGGCCAGGACACTCTGACCCACCGCCCCGGGGAGCGCTACTCTGCGGACCGCCCAGAGGTCCTTCAGGTGGAAGTGCAGCCCCACGCCGAACATGAGGAGGATTACGCCCACTTCCGCCAACTGGTTGGCGAGGTCCTGATCCGCCACCGGGCCGGGCGTGAAGGGGCTCACCACGACGCCGGCGAGGAGATAGCCTACGATCGGCGAGAGCTTGAGCCGCTGGGTCACGTAGCCCAGGGCCAGGGCCAGGGAGAAGCCAAGGGTGAGGGTCAGTATGAGGCCGTAATGTTCCATCCCGGTAAAAATAACCGATCGGCGAAGGCGGGGGAATGGCTGCCCGGATTTTCTCTTTTTTCCCTCCCGGACTCATCCGCAGAATCGTCCTCTCCCTTGCGCGCCCCCGGGAGCCGCGGGATACTAGACCTCCATGGAGCTCGAAAAAGCCCTCGTCGCCCTCGCCTCGCCCCCGGAGCCCGAAGCTCCTGGTACCGATTCGATCTGGACCGATCCCTATGTCTCCCGCGAGCTCCTCGAAGTCCACCTCGACCCGAGCACCGACGCGGCTTCCCGCCGGCCCGCGGCCAGAGCCGCCGTCCTTCGCTGGATCGGCTCCTGCCTGGAGGCGCGCCGGGGGCCAGCGGGCGCATCGTCCCCGGGGACCGCCTCGGTCGGCGCCCGGCTCCTCGACCTGGGCTGCGGCCCCGGGCTCTACGCCGAAGCCCTCGCCGGAGCGGGGCACTCGGTCGTCGGCATTGACATGAACCCCGCCTCCCTGGCTTACGCCCGGGCATCCGCGGAGCGTGCGGGCCTCGAGATCGACTATCGCTTGGGCTCCTACCTGGAACTCGACTACCCCGGCGGCCTCGACGCGGCCTTCATGATCTTCTGCGACTTCGGCGCCCTGGACGACCGGGGCCGCCGGACCGTCCTCCGGAAGCTCCGGAGATCCCTCGCCCTCGGCGGCCTCTTCCTCTTCGACGTCTGCGGCCCCGGCGCCGCCGGCTCCTACCGGCCCGGCCGATCCTGGAGCGTCGAGGAGGAGGGCTTCTGGGGCCCCGGGAGACAGCTCGTCCTCGAGGAGCAGTTCCTCTTCCCCGAAGCCCGGTCCCTCACCCGGCAGTACCTCGTGGTGGACACTGAGGGGAAGGCGAGGCTCTTCCGGAACCACGATACCTGGTTCGACGAGCCCGGCCTCGCCGCCCTCCTGGGTTCCGAGGGCTTCGAGCTCGTCGAGCTCCGACGGGACCTTCTCCCGCCCTCGGACTTCTCCACCGACGACGTGCTCTTCGCCCTGGCCCGCATCTGCGATCCTGGAGGAGGGAGGAGGACGTGAAGCTCGACCGCCTCCTCTCCATCGTCGTCCTCCTCCTCGGGCGGGAACGCATGACCGCCTCTGACCTCGCCCGGCGTTTCGAAGTGACCGACCGAACGATCTACCGGGACCTCGACGCCATCAACGCCGCCGGCGTACCCATCGTCGCCTATCCGGGACCCGGCGGCGGTTATTGCATCGACCCCTCCTACACCATCGACCGGAGGCTCCTGGGCTTCGACGACCTCAGGGCCATCGTGTCGGCCCTCAAAGGAGTGAACGCTGCCCTGGAGGACCGGGCCATCGCCTCGGCCATCGAGAAGATCCAGAGCCTGGGCCCCCGGGATCGGCCCGAAGAGTACCTGGAGGATAGGGTCGTCGTCGACCTTTTCCCCTGGGGTAAGAGGGAGGAGGAGAGGCGATTGGTGAAGCTCCTGGAGCCCGCCATAGCCGAGCGGCGACTCCTGTCCTTCTCCTACGCATCCTACGGCCGTCCCGAGGAGAGGCGGGTCGTCGAGCCCATGACCCTGGTCTTCAAGTCCTACGCCTGGTACCTGTGGGCCTACTGCCGGCTGAGGGGGGACTACCGGCTCTTCAAGCTGGCGAGGATGCGGGCGGTTTCGGTGAGCCTCGAGCGCTTCCGGCGCCGGCCGGGTAGGTACGGGTCCGAGGCCGAGGCGCCCCAGCCCGCGATGGTGGATCTCGTCCTCAGGGTCGAGGCCTCCCGGGCAGCCGAAGCCTCGGAGCGCTTCGGCGGGGAAGAGCTCGAGGGCGAAGCCGATGGCTCCGCCCGCTTCAGGCTCAGAGTCCCTGAGGGGGACTGGCTCCTCGGCCTCGTCCTCGGCTTCGGGCCGGGGATCGAGATCCTCGAGCCTCTGTCGTGGCGCCGGGCCCTCGCCGCCGCCGCTGCGTGGCTGGCTGCGGCGAATTCGAGCACTGTCCCCGCCGGGGCCTCTGCCGGCACCGCCTCTGCTGCCGCCGCTAAAGCCGGGGTAGCTGATCGCCGTGAATCCCTCGATAAATAGCGTCCCTCGCCGGAAATCCTGACATACCCCTGTCGAAGAGCCCTGCTAGAGTCGACGAATACTCGATTTCTAGGAGGGAATCATGAAAATCCAATGGATCGCCCTGATCGCCGCGGCGGTCGTCGCCGTCGTCCTGGCCTTCGTCTTCTTTACCGCGCGAAAGGGGCCGAAGCTCGACGCCTACCTCTTCCTCAAGGAGCCGAGGATCGTCTCCAAGCCCGACGAGAAGGTCCTCGAGGTGAAGTTCGAGGGACCGGCCGACATCGTGGTCAAGGAAGCCTACTCGGTCCTCTTTAAAACGTACTTCAGGATGAAAGGCGTTCCCAAAGGTCCCGGGATGGCCGTGCCCAAGGCGCGCTACGCCATGGAGTCCTTCGGACCCGACTGGTCGGAGGAGACCTTGAAGAACCAGAGCTGGAAAGGGGCGGCGGCGATCCCCCTGCCGCCGGCCGCAGCTCTGTCCCCCGCGGCGCCAAAGGGCCCGATGGCGGCTTCGATCGGTCTTTGGGAATACGGCGAGACCGCAGAAATCCTCCACCTAGGGAGCTACGAGACCGAGAAGCCGACTATAGACCGACTGCTCGCCCATATCGCCGCTCAGGGGTATACGGTGTATGGCGACCACGAGGAGGAGTACCTGAAAGGTCCTGGCATGGGCAATATTCCCCCAAAGGACTACTGGACCGTGATCCGATATCGAGTGCGGAAGGCTAAGTAGTGCTGGTTTCGGCGCCGGGAGAAAACTCCAGGGACAGAGCCAGCATCCGGAGCCGGCAACGGGAAACGGCCCCCGGGGACAGAGCTGGCTTCCGAGGCGATATTGCTTTGCCGCCTGCCCTGGGGTAGCATCCAGGCCATGAGCCCCCGCGAGTTCCTCCGCACTTACGCCCGCAGCCCCCTCGGAATCGGCTCCATCGTAGTCGCGCTTCTCGCCGGAATCTTGGCGCTGGCTGCCGGGCTCGGCCTCGCGGTCTCGACTGCCGCGGCGGCGGGGGCTCTCGTCCTTTTCTCCGTGGCGGGCCTCGCCTCGGGCTTCGCCCAGCGCTCCGCTCAGGCGGAGGCCGACCGCGGGGCCAAGGTTTCGGCGGAAGCCCGCCTAGCCGAAGCCGCCGCCGCCCGGCAACGTCTCGCGGCCCTCAGGATCAAGGAGGGCGCCGTGTCGGCGGCCAGGGATCTCCTCGTCCTCGAGGCGGGGCGTTTCGTGGAGGACTGCCGCCGGGCCGGGACCTACGATCCTGCAGGCGTTACGGCCATCGTCGAGGCTCCGGCCATCGTCGATGCCTGGCTCCGGGAAGCCGACGAGAGCTCGGTGGAGAAGCGCTTCGGCCTCGCCGACGAGCATCCCTTCCCCGAAGCCGCCGAGCGCTGCGCCGCCGCCCTCCGGGCCAAAGCGGCCCTGGTAGCCGCCGGCAGGGAAGCGGCCACCGGCGAGATCCCCGGGGCCGACAGGATCGCCATCGAGGAGGAGCTCAAGTGAAGGCACTCGTCCCGGTTTTCAGCCGGCATTCCGCTTCGGGCCCTCGAGGCTTCGCCGCGGGGCGCTTCTACTTCAGCCGGCTCGTCCTGGCCCTCGCCCTTTGCATCGCCGCGATGCCCGCCATCGCCCTCAGCGCCAAGCTCGAGTCCTCCGAAACCACCCTCCTCCTTCGGAAGGACGGCAAGGCGACGGTGAGCTACCGCCTCGAATGGAACGCCTCCGGCGGTTCGATGCACGGCTTTTATTTCCAGGGGGAGTCCTTCGAGCCGGTCTGGGATATGGAGAGTTGCTGGGCGGATCTCCCCGGGGGCAGGCGCAGCCCCCTCGCGATCACCGACCTCGGCGGCGGCAAGTACGACGTCGTCCTCGCCGGGGGCTCTGGCTTTTCGGGGAAGGCCTACTACAACCTCAGCTACGGCGGCGACTTCGCCGCCCGGGGCCTCGTCGGCCTCACTACCTCCGACTCCGGCGAGAAGCTCTTATTCTTCGACTGGGCTCCGGTGGCCTGGGACGAGGGCCTCCAGCACCGGGCCGTGCGCCTCGTCCTCCCGGTGACGGTGAAGTCCGAGAAGCTCTCGGAGGAAGAGAAGGCGGCCATACCCCTCAAGACCGAGACGGCGGTCAACGAAGAGAACAGAATCGACTGGTACGGCAGCCGCGGCGAGGACGGCGCGTACTACCTCACCGGCCTCTTCTACCAGGAGAACGTGCCGGCGGAAGGCACCCAGCGCCTCCTCCTCTACTTCCCCGAAGGCTACCTCGGCATGAGCGTCGCCCTGTCCTCCGTCGAGGGTAAGACCGCCGCCAGCGACGAAGCTGCCGCCGCCCGAGAGAACTCAGGAGAGGAAGGCGCCGCGGCTTGGGAGCTTCCGGCGACTCCTCCTCCTCCCGACCTCGTCGCGGAGCTTCGCTCCCGCCCCGTCCTGGCCCTCGCCATCCTTCTTCCCTTCATCGCCCTCGCCCTCTTCCTCTATACCCGGCGCCTCGCCTCCTTCCGGGCCAGGAAGGCCCTCCTCGCGGGGATGAGCTGGGCCGGCGACGCCTGGTCCCCGCCGAGGATCCTCGTCGGCTCCTACCAGGTCCCCGGCAAGGTGGTCGAGGACCTCCATCCCCTGGAAGTCGCCCTCCTCATGGAGCTCCCCCTCCCAAGGGCCGCGGCCATCATGGTGGAGGGCCTGCGCCGCCAGGGCATCGTCGAGCTCCTATCCGAGAATCCGCTACAGATTCGCATAACTTCCGAAGCTAAGGCCGAGGGCGAGTACGAGGAAGCTTTCCTCGCCGCCTTCGACTCCGAGGGCCGGGTCCTATCGGGCCTCATGGCGGATTTCTTCGAGGGCGCGATCAAGAAGCTCCAGGAGAAGATCTGGGACTGCGACCTCGAGGCGACCAAGGCATACTACCGGAAGAAAATCGACGAGGCCGGGGCGGAGTCCGACGGCGCGGCGGCCAAGCCCGGCGTCGTCGCCTATCCAGGCTACGCCTACTACCATTACTGGATGGGCTACGGCTACATCGCCCGCCACGACGTGTACTACGCTTCCCTCTCCCTGCCCGCGGAGCTCAACACGGGCTACGCCGAGTTCATGCGGAGCGCTTCCTGCTTCTCGGGCTGCTTCAGTCCCTCGGGGGGCAGGGTGGACGCCTGCTACTCAGCCTGCCACAACGCGTGCCACGACGCGTGCCACTCGGCCTGTCACTCCGCCTGTCACTCGGCTTGCCACTCCGCCTGCCACTCGGCCTGCGTCTCCGGCGGCGCCCACTGATGCTCGGTCGCGCAACCCGCTCCCGGATCGCCGAGGCCGAGTCCTTCTACCGGGGAATCCGGCGGTGGCTCCTCGTGCGGGACGAGGACGCGGTCCTCATCGTGCCCCCCAACCGGGTCTACAAGCTCGGGGGCTCCGCCCTCCCTCTCATGGCTTGGCTCGACTCAGGCGGGAGACTCGCCGAGCTGCCGGGCTCCGGCGGCGAGGCCGGCCTCGACGAGGCCAGGGCAGGGGAGCTCCTCGCCTTCTTCGAGGAGCTCCGGGCAGCCTACGAAGGCAGGGCCCCGGCCACCGCCGGGGGCTTCGGCAGGATCGCCTACGACTTCGATTTCACCCGCCTTCCGATCCTCGGCGAGGCGGCCCTGACCTACCGCTGCAATGAGCGCTGCCGCTTCTGCTACGCCGGCTGCGGGGATTCCAAGGCCGGCGACGGCTGCGGAGATGCGAAGGCCGGCGACGGCTGCGGGGATTCGAGGGCCGGCGACGGCTCGCCATCCTCCTGCCGGCGCTCCTCCCTCCCCGAGGCCGAGGGCGGAGAGGACGAAGAGCTCCCCACCGTGGAGTGGAAGCGGATCATCCGGGTTTTCAAGGAGGAGGCGAAGATCCCCTTCTTCTCCTTCACCGGCGGAGAGCCCCTCCTCAGGCCCGACCTCGAGGAGCTCGCATCCTTCGCCCGGGACCTCGGCCTCAGGACCAACCTCATCACGAACGGCAGCCTGGCGACCCCCAAAAGGGCGGCTTCCCTCAAGGCTTCGGGGATCGATACCGCCCAAGTGAGCCTCGAGAGCCCCGAAGAGGATGTCCACGACGAGTTGTGCGGCGTCCCGGGGGCGTGGAAGCGAACGACAGCCGGCATCGCCGCCCTCAAGGTCGCCGGTGTCTCGGTCCAGACCAACTCGACCCTCACCGCGGCCAACCGGGAGAGCCTCCTCCGCCTCCCGGCCTTCCTCGCCTCCCTCGGGGTCTCCCGCTTCTCCATGAACCTCTTCATCCCCGCGGGCAGGGGCCTCGGGGCCGACGATCTCTTCGTGAGCTACTCCGAGGCCGGAGCGGCGGTGGACGCGGTGCGCAAGGCGGCCCACGAAGCGGGCCTGACCTTCTTCTGGTACAGCCCGACGCCCTACTGTATATACAACCCCGTGGCGAGGGGCCTGGGCAACAAGAGCTGCGCCGCGGTGGACGGCCTCGTGCACGTGAACCCCCGGGGCGAGATCCTGCCCTGCTCCTCCTGGCCCGAGAGCCTCGGGAGCTTGGCGGGGAAGAGCTTCGCCGAGATCTGGTTCTCGGAGCGCGCTTCCTACTACAAGCGCAAGCGCTTCGCCCCCGAGGGCTGTTCGGGCTGCGGCGATTTCACGGCCTGCCAAGGCGCCTGCCCGCTGTACTGGGCCTACGCCGGTCCGGGGGAGCTGGAGGCTCGGCGGCCTCCGGAGACCCGGCGGCCGGAGGGCCTCGCCGCGGCGAAGCCATAAGGAGGGGAAGGATATGGAAGGAACGACCCGGGACGATTTCCGCTTCTTCGAGCTTTCCCTCTCTTCCCGCCTCCTCGCTGCCGGAGCCGTATACCTCGCCGGCCTGGCCCTGGCCATCGCCTTGGGCTCGGCCCGATGGCTGGGCCTCGCCGTGGCGGCCCTCGGCTGGGCGCCCCTCATGCTCAAGGCGGCTACGAATTGCCCCGAGGACCAGGGCTTCGAAGAGTGGCGGCCGGTTCCGATGGAGGAGATCGACCGCCTCGACGACGGGATACGGGAAGCCCGGAAACTCCGAAGCGAAGTTTCCCGCTTCTCCGCGGAGCCCGAGGCGGAGGCCAAGGTCGCCCTCGGTTCGGCGCGGTCCCGGAAGAGCCTCTCCACCCTCCTCGGCATTGGCGTCTTCCTCGTCGTAAGCGCCGTGATGTTCACCTCGGCGCTGGATGTCGCGCCGACCTTCGACGCGGGGGCCCTCTTCCTCGGCTTCGCGGCCCTCCTCGTCCTCTTCGTCCCGGCCCTCTTCTTCGGGAGGGTGAAGGTGTTCTCCCCTCCGGAGATCGCCATGAAGATGCCCTGCTTCCGGGCCATGCTCGGGGAGAAGCTGCCGGCGGAGATCTCCATCGCCCCCTACGTGCGCTTCGACAAGGACAAGAACGGGGCCGACGTCCCCGAGGACCTGCGCTTCCTCTACGAGCTCAAGCGGCCTCCCGCAGACCTCGTGGGGGTCCAGGTCCAGGCGGCGATCAACCGCGGCCCCGACGGCGACGTGCCCTACATGTACGCCGTCGTCCTCACCGAGGGCAATTCCGGCCCTTCTTACAAAGCGGCCGTGGGCTATAGGCGCTCGGGCTACGAAGTCGAGGCGGGAGGCGACGACCGGTACGGCAGCGTCGTCGTCCGGCAGGAGACTTCGGGAGGAGGCTACGCCACGACCCCCGACGACTGCAGGGCGCTCCTGGGTATCTGCGTCGACATCCTCAAGCTAGTCGCGCCCAGAAGCTAGCCGGGCGGAGCGGCGAACAACGCGCCTGCGCAAGGGTATCTGTGCCCGCTTCCCCGCGACCCTTTCGTCCCTCCGATCCAGCCAGGCAACCAGGCCTCGCTTATCTACCGCCTTCGACGGGCAGGGAACCCCGATCGTCGATTTTACCCATCCCGCCTTCGCGATGGATCCTAGGGAGGGGGAGCTGGCCGCGGCCTTGGCCTCGACAGCCGCAGGCAGTAGGAACTTCCTTATGGCCTCGCTGTTATCTCCTGAAGCTCGGCGCCGGAAATCTGTGTCCGGGATCATCTAGGGGCGACCGGGCCCTAGCTTCCGCCTTCCCCTGCTGTTCCGCCCGATTGCGCGGGCTCGACGCCTCAAGCCTCGGGGCTGGGGGCCGCAATCCGCCGCGTCGCCCTGGCCGGCGGAACCGGGATGGAGCTCCTCGACCTCGCGGGGCCATCTTTCGGCGCGAGGCCCAACACGAGGCCCTCCTCGCCGAGGCCGCCTAGCTTCGGGCTCCGGCGGCTTTCATCTCCATGGCGATGTCGGCCATCCGCTTCTTCAGGGCCGCGATGTCCTCGAGGAAGAACCGCGAGATGGCGACGAGGAGGATCGCGCAGATCCCCCAGAAGGCCGAGCATATCGCCAGCGATAGGGCTAGGCCGACGGCACCCGAGAGGAGCCCCGCGACCGAGCGGCCGAGGCCAGTGCCCACAGAGTCGGTCAGGTTGAAAATGGAGAAGATGGCCCCCCGCTGCTCCGGGGCGTTGACGTCCAGGAGCATGGTCTTCATGTTGGGTCCGGTCATGGCCGCCAGGAATGCCGCGGAGAAGCCCAGGGCCGAGAGGACGACCGGGTCCGCCGAGGCCCACAGCACGACGTAGGCCACTGCGGCGGCGCCTCCGAGGGTCGTGAGCCCGCAGAAGACCGGGAGCTTTCTGGGAGCCCGCCGGAAGATCGCCCCGCCCAGCTCCCCGCCCGCGACCACGCCGCAGATCATGCCCAACCCGAAGAAGAGGAAGACGTCGGTCGCCTTGGCGATGGACAGGCCTTTGTCCTCGTTCAGGAATTTATTGATGAAGAAGAAGCTTCCCCAGGGTATGGTGCCCGCTATGCCCTGGAGGAATAGGAATAGGTTGGTCCGGTTGCGGAATAGCCCGAGGTAGTCCGATAGCCTTATGGTCTTGGGGTAGACGAGCCCTGCCTCCACGAGTTCCCGGGTGGCTTCCTCGCTGGCCGCCTTCTTCGCCTCGGGGCAGGCGATCCAGAAGAGGGCGACGAAGAGGAAGTTAGGCGCGGAGGCGACGACGAAGGGCATCCTCCAGTTCCCGCCGGCGCCGAGGTAGCCCCCGATCGCGGTGCCGAGGATGTTGCCCAGGGCTATGGCCACCGAGATGATCCCGGTGGCCATGGGCCTGCTCTTCTCGTCGAAGGCGTCGCCGATGATGGCGAAGACGAGGGGGTAGGCTGCCCCGAGGCCTATGCCCGAGACGACGCGCAGGGCGAAGAAGGCCGGGTAGCTGGGGGCCAGGGCCGTGAGGGCGCAGGGGAGCTCGCCGATGACCACGGCGATGGCGAAGAGCGCCTTGCGCGGCGCCTTGTCGGAGAAGTATCCCCAGAGGAGGGACACCGCCGCGCCCACGATGGTGAAGAGCATCATCATGAAGCCGATCGTCGAGTCGGTGACCCCGAACTCGGCCTCGATCTGCGCGAGGGTGGGCGTCATGACGTTGGCGTCGGAGTTGAGGACGGTCATTATGAGGGCGAGCAGGATCAGGGCGATCCGGCGCTGAGTCTTGTCCACTGTTCTCTCATTCCTTTCTCCGCGGGGATCTAGTTCGCGGCCCTCGTCCTGGACAGCCCGAAGCGGGTGATGCGGCGCTCGTAGGCCTCGAGGAGCTTCCACTCCACGATGGGCACGTTCTTTATGGTGGCCCGGGGGACCGAGAGGAACTCCCCGTCCTCGGTCACCGTCGCCGTCATGAGGGAGGGCCGGTCGAAGAAGACCGACTCCTCGCCGAAGATGCCGCCGGGCCCGATCGCGTCGACCTCGGAGCCCTCGATGAGGATGCTGGCCTTGCCGGTGCGGACCACGACGAGGGAGGCTCCCCCGGCGGTGCTGAGCTCGGACCCCGCCTTGAGGTCCTGGATGAAGAGCTCCCGGGACATGACGTTGTGCACCGAGCTCGACACCATCTCCCCGAATATCCTCGTGCCCTGGAGGAAGTACTCGATCTCCAGGCGGGCGAGCATCTCGCGGGCGTCGTAGTTGCGCCGCACGAACTCGACGAAGAGCCGGGAGGGGACGCTGAGGATGGTGGCCGAGCTCTTGGTGCGGTAGGTCCTCGCGGACTTGGTCCGGGCGAGGGCGTTGACTTCCCCGATCATGGTGCCGGTGGAGAGCATGTGCTGGACCCCGAGGCCCGAGTCGATCATCTCCACGACGCCGCAGGCCATGAGCTGCACCTCCGGCGCCTCGGAGCCTTTGCGGAGGATCACGTGCCCCGAGTTGAGCCTGACGAGGGGGCAATTGAGGAGCATGCCGAGGTCCTCGGCAGAGGCTTCGGGGAAGTGGGCCGCGAGGTAGCGCTGCACCGCGAGCCGCGTGTAGTCGACCTGGGTGTCGATGAGGCTGTCCTGGAGGCCGAAGGACGCGCTGGAGCCGATCTCCATGTCGGCGGGAGGCAGGTCGCCCGCGGTGTGGGAGAGCAGGATCTTGGACGAACGGTCTCCGGCGAAGTCGGCGGCGCGGCCGTGGATGAGGCCCCCGCCCACGTCGATCTTCTTGAGGTCCACCGCGAAGTGGAGGCTCTTCCGCGAGCTCTCGTAGAGCTTGGCCGAGACTTCGGTGGCGTCGGGGTCGTCGACGAGGTAGTCCTTGAGGACGCTTTCGGGCGGGATGTCCGCGAGGTGCGCGTAGGTCCTGTATCCTTGCGGCCCGAGGGCCCGGAAGTAGAGGACCGTGGTCTCGAGGGGGTGGAGGGAGAGGAAGGGCTGGACCTCGAGGCCGCCCACGTCGTTCCACTTGCCGAAGGACAGGTCGTGGAACTCGAAGGCGCTCTCGAAGCTCTTCTCCGGCAGGGACATCACCGCCGACAGCTTCTTCATCACCGCCGAGCGCACGAGGGGGGTGGCGAAGTACTTGATCCGGTGGTCGGTCCGCACGAGGGAGGTGAGCCCCGCGAAGTGGTCGTCGTGGGCGTGGGTGTGAAATATGCCCTCGATCTCGTTCACCGAGATGCCGAGGGCCGTGAGGGAGTCGAGGACGTAGGGGCCGGTGTCGATGAGGTATATCTTCCCCTGAAAGACCACGATGCTCGACATGCAGGGCCGGTACTTGTCCCAGCCGTTGCCCTCCCCGGAGTGGACCACCGAGAAGTAGTCCCGCTCGATCCGGTGGGAGTCGAGGCGGACCGGGCTCTCGTAGCTCTCCCCCGGGGCGAGGTTGAGGTCGACCTCGACTTCGGAGTCCCCCAGCCGGAAGGCGTAGACGTTGAGCGCCTTCCTCGCCACCGAGACCCCTCCCCGGAGCAGCGCGGCGCCCGAATCCGTGGGGGCGAACTCCGCGGTCTCCCCCAGGCTCTTGGGCGTGCCCCCGGCGAAGCGCAGCTTGTAACGGAATATCTCCCGGGCGAACTCGGGGCTGATGCCCGCGGCCTCGATCTCCGCCTGGTCCTCGAGGCCGAAGGTGCCCCTGAGTATGTAGGCCGACTGGGCCACGAGCTGGGAGAGGAGGCCGATGAAGAGAGGCTTCTGGCCCTTGTTGTTGACGTGCCCCGGGATGCTGAAGCCCTGGCGCCAGAACATCTGGAGGAGGGGGAACTCGGCCATGTTGCAGAACGTGCCACTCTGGATGGCCACGTCGGAGAGGAGGATGGCGTTCGGCCCCGTCTCGTAGGCCGCGCCCCCCGAGCGGGCCTCGGCGATCGCCCCTCGGTGCATCAGGTGTTTCACCACGTCGGGGGGGCATCCGCACAGGACGAAGAGCCCCGCCTCGGGGATACTGACGAACCAGACGCCGTTAGTTACTTTAGCTGCATCCATCAGCTGATTATCGCGTATAGACGGCCGGCTGTCACGACGATTCGATCGCGTCCCGGGCCTCCGCGGAACTGGCCCGGCGGATCATGGCCGGCCCGGCCGCGCTTCTCCGCTCGGAGAAGCTAGCCCAGCGGTCCCTCGCCGAGGAGGGCTTTGAGCTCCTGGATGTCCTTCACGAGCTTCGTGCGGTTCAGGTTCTGGAGCCGCTTGGGGAGCATCTCCTTGGAGGTGCACTCGATCACCGCCACGAGGTTCTGGAGCTCTATCTCGTGGGGGTAGGCCGGCGGGACGAAGTCGGCCATGGTCTCGTCCATGTCCTCCTTCGTGACGAAGGTCCTCCCCTCGATGGCCGCCTTGAGCTTCGCCCTGATGAGGACGGCCTCGAGGTCGGCGCCGGAGAACTCGTAGTTGAACTTCCTGAGGAGCTCCGCCACCGGGAAGCGGCGGATCGAGAGGCCGAGCTTGCGCACCAGGGTGTCGAAGAGGGCGATCTTCTCGTCGTCGGTCTCGGGGTAGAAGAGGGCGAGGTGCTCCTCGGCCCGGCCCTGGCGCTTTAAGTCTATGGGGAGGAGGTCGGGGCGGCAGGTTATGAGGAACCAGATGATCTTGCCCCGGTACTCGGTGTTGCCCATGAACGAGGCGATCTGGGAGAAGACCCGGTTGGAGACCCCCGAGTCCCCGTCCTGGTCCCGGTTGCCCAGGAATGCGTCGGCCTCGTCTATCATGACGGCCACCGGGGACATGGCCTTGAGGATGGAGAGCACCCGCTCGAGGTTGGACTCGGTCACCCCCTGCCACTTGGAGCGGAAGTTCTTGAACTTGACCATGGGCACGCCGATCTCCCCGGCGAAGGCCGAGACCATGAAGCTCTTGCCAGTGCCCACCGGTCCGGCGATGAGGTAGCCCATGGGGAGGACGTCCAGCCTGCCCTGCTTGATCGCCCGGGCGGCGTTCTTGAAGCGCCGCTTCACGAACTCGTGGCCCGAGACGTAGGAGAGGTCCTGCTCGGTCTCGAGGAACTCGAGGAGGCCGGCGGCCTCGGCCTCGATGATCTCTTTCTTCTTCTGCCGCATGTACTCGAGGGAGATGGGCCGGTCCTCCTGGTAGCTCTCGGCGGCGAGGCGGTTCAGGTTCATGAGGTTGAGGCCCGAGGCGAGGGCGGCGACGCGCTCGCAGGAGAGGCCCTTGTCCAGGAGGAGCTCGCCCTTGGCCTGGAGGAAGCGGAGGAACTGGGCGCGCACCGCCTCGTCGGGGATGGGTATCTCGACCTTGACGGTGGTGGGGCTCGCGGCGAGCCTCGGGTTGAGGTCCGAGAGGTTCTCGGTGAGGAGGATGATCGAGACGTCCCCCTTCGTGAAGACCGGCTCGTGGGACCAGCGGTTGAGGGTGACGAAGCAGTACCGGTCCTCCTCGGAGAGCCGCGCCACGTCGCTCGCCGGGGCGACGGTCTCGGCGTAGTCGACGATGAGGACTATGCGCCGCTTCTGGGTGATCTGGGTGAGGAAGTACTCCTCGAGGAAGGGGAAGGCGACGTTCGGGTCCTTGGAGAGGAATGTCTCGTCCCCGTCGTCGGGCCGGCGGCATCGCATGGCGGCTAGGTAGTCCCGCTCCATCTGCTTGTCGCAGAAGCTCACGCCGCTCGAGCGGTCGAAGAAGGCTATGACGTCCCGGTTCCCGAACAGGACGTCGGAGATGTACTCCTGGATCTTCACGAATAGGAACTCCCCCTCGTTCATCTTGTGGGGGAGGAAGTCCCGGATGTTCCCGTGGACGATGTAGAGGTTGGCGGTCTTGGAGAGGTACTTGTAGGAAAGGTCCTGGGCCCAGGCGGGGAGGATCTTGATGAAGGGCAGGTTCTTGACGATGAGCTGTTCTTTCATGGACTCTCCGCCGATAGTATGCCTTAGGAGCTACGATAGGGCAACCAGGGCTCGCTTCCCGATCGCGGATCGGCGCCCTCCGGCGGGGGGCGTGCCCGGCCGCGAGGCTCCGGGGGCGGAGGCGCGCCGTTTTGACAGCGCGGGGATTCCTGGCGATACTATCAACCACAGTCCGATGTAATCAATGGAGGTCCCTGATGTCCGATGGAAAAGCGAATCGCGGGGAGGCCCGAGCCTGGGTCGCCGCGGCCAATATGGGTCTTGGGCACAAGAGGGCCATACGCCCCCTCGAGGAGATCGCCGAGGGCGGCCTCATAGTCGTCAACGACGCATCGGTGGCCGACCCCGACGAGCTCAAGGTCTGGGAGCAGCTGCTCTCGGTCTACGAGCGACTCTCCCGGGCGAAACGCATCCCGGTGATCGGCAACTTCCTCTTCGGCCTCATGGACCATTTTCAGCAGATCCAACCGGCCTACCCTCGGGTCGACCTCTCCAAGCCCTCGATCCAGACGAAATGGACCGAGAACATGGTGAGAAAAGGCCTGTGCAAGGGCATGATCGAGAGGATAAACACGAAGCCCCTGCCCCTCATAACCTCGTACTACGCCGCGGCCATAGCCGCCGACATGGCGGGCTACGGGCGCATCTACTGCATAATCTGCGACGCCGACATCAACCGCGTCTGGGTCGCCTCGGATCCCAAGAAGTCCAGGATCGAGTACCTCGTGCCCTGCGGCTCGGTGCTCCGCCGGCTCAAGCAGTACGGCGTCCCCGACGAGCGCATCTTCATGACCGGATTCCCCCTGCCCAAGGAGCTCCTCGGGGGGCCGGACCTGGACGTCCTCAAGGCGGACCTCGGCCAGAGGCTCCGCCACCTCGACCCCACGGAGCGGTTCTGGCCCCTCCACGAGCCATCGGTAGTCCACTTCCTCGGGGAGGAGAACTGCGCGGCCGCGAAGCGGCGGAAGCTCACCCTGGCCTTCGCGGTGGGGGGCGCGGGGGCCCAGCAGGAGATCGGCGCCGAGGCCTTGGCGAGCCTCAAGGGCAAGATCCTGGCCGGCGACATGGCCATGAACCTCGTCTGTGGGGTCCGGGGCGAGGTGCGCTCCTACTTCGAGGAGAGGGTCAAGGAGCTCGGCCTCGAGGGCTGCGAGGGGGTGCGGATCATCGGCGGCAAGGGCGACGAGGAGTACTTCGACTCCTTCGACGCGAGCCTCCGGGACACCGACATCATCTGGACCAAGCCCTCGGAGATGTCCTTCTACGCCGGCCTCGGGATCCCTATCATCATGGCGCCGAGCATCGGGGCCCAGGAGACCTTCAACCGGCGCTGGCTCGAGGAGATCCAGGCGGGCGTCCCCCAGGCCGACCCCCGCTACGCCGACGAGTGGATCTTCGAGCTCCTGGACCAAGGCCGCTTCGCCGAGGCCTCGTGGTCGGGCTTCCTCAAGGCGAGGAAGTACGGCACGTACAAGATCCACGAGCTCATCTCCACCGGGACCATGACCCGGCAGGGGGACCCGCTGACCCGCTGAGGCCCATCCCCCGGGATGCGTCGGCGCCCGGCCAGCCCGCGGGGCCGCTCCCCCATCTCCTCGGCCCGGGGCTAGTCGGCCTTGCCCTCGGCCACCTTGCCCACGAACTCGGCTATGTCCGCCGCGCCGTTGCGGAGGGCCAGGCGCTCGTATCGGCGGGCGACCTCCTCCTGCACGTCTTCCTTGAGGAAGTGCTTGGCCGCGAGGCCGAAGGCCATGGGATTGCCGTCGGTGAACTTGGCGACTCCCCGGAAGACCGCGTAGTTCGCGTGCTCCTGCTCGCAGGGTGTCGCGGCGGCGGCGAAGATGATGGGCTTCCGGGAGTGCATGCACTCCATCATCGTGGCGGGACCCGGCTTGATGAAGCAGACGTCCGCGGCGCCGATGATCTCGTTCATGTTGGTGACGTAGCCCAGGGGAATGATGTTGAGGTGGGTGAGGAGCTTCTGGTTCGCCTTCAGGCGCGTCTTGAGGGCCTTGTTGCGCCCGGCGGCCACCACGACGTTGAGGGGCGTCCCCAGGAGGTCGAGGGCTATGAGGAACTGGATGATCATGCCCGCGCCCTGGTTGCCGAAGCTGAAGAGGACGGTCTTCCGGGCCTCGTCGATGCCCAGCTCCCGGCGGACGACGGCAGCGTCCCGGCGGGAGGACAGGAAGTTCGGCGGGATGGGGTAGGGGAAGGCTTTTATCTTGCTCCACTTGATGCCGTGCCGAGCGGCGCTCTGGGCCGCTCTGTCCGAGGCCGTCAGGTACCAGTCGGTGTCGGGGACCTTCCACGGCGCGTGGAAGGTGAACATCTCGGTCTGGTAGGTGATGATCTTGAAGTTCGTCCGCGTCCGCTTGCGCGCCTCTACCAGGGCCATGGTCGCGAAGAAGTGAGTGCTGAAGACGACGTCCGGGCGGTACTTCTTGACGAACCGCATCGTGTCGTGGACCGCCGGGGCCACCATCGTGTGGTAGAAGACTCCCCGGGTTATAGGCGCGAAGACGTTCTCCAGCTGGAAGAGGCCGTGGGTCAGGGTGGGGTACTCGAGCATCATCTTCCAGCTGCGCTTGTGCGCGGCGTCGACCTTGACGCTGCCCACTTCCTTGATGAAGTCCATCATCCGCGTCTCGTAGCGGCCCGGATAGGATAGCTCGAGGGCCTCCATCACCGCCTTGGCCGGGGCTTTGTGACCTCCGCCGGCCTCGATCATTGCGAAAACGATCCTCTTCATTCTTGCTCATAAAATAGCCCAAGCGGCGAGAGGAAGCAAGGCGCACCCCAGTCGCCCAACGCCGCCTCCGTCGGCGCTTGCCAGTACCTCCCCCCGGGTGTTATAGTGTTCGCATACTCCTTCTTAAGAGAGGTATTCCCATGGCCCATAAGGTCACCGACGCGTGCGTCAACTGCGGAGCCTGCGAGGGCGAGTGCCCCGTCCAGGCTATCAGCGAGAAGAACGGCGCCCGCTGGATCGATCCAGCCAAGTGCATCGACTGCGGCGCCTGCGCCGCCGCCTGCCCCACCGAGGCTATCGTCGCGGGTTGACGATGGCTCTAGGCCGGGAGCTTCCCGGCCCTTTCGCACCGTGAAGGCCGCCCCTGCCGACGACGTGAGCCGTCGGCGCATAGGGGCGGCCGTTTCACAGGGAAATCATCGGGGGCAGTCCATGGGTAACAGCGTCGGGATCGTGGCGGATGCGATCAGGGGCGTCAAGCTCGAGCTCCTGGGGGAGGCGTACTGCATCCTCAAGTGCGCCATCAAGGTGAGCCACGACGAGATGCGCACCGTCTTCTCCGACTGGAATCGCGGCGAGCTGGCCGATCCCCTGGTCGCCGCGGCGGCCAACGCCCTCGGCCTCAGGGACTCCGACGGCGATCCCCTCCTCGAGAAGGTCCTGGACATCCCCCGCGGCTCCTGCCTGTGCCGCCCCGCGGCCGCCCTCGCCCTGGAGCTCGGCTTCCCCGCGCCGATCGCGGCCCAGGCGGCCTCCTCCTCCTTCACCGCCGCCCTGAAGGACGAGCGCATCGACGCGAGCGCCATCCTCCAGGGCCCCAAGGCGGCCCTCTCCGGAGAGCGCCACGCCATGATCGGCGAGCTGCGCAAGGCCCTCCACGCCTCCATGATCCTCGCCTACGCCGAGGCCTACGCCCTCGCCGAGGCCGCCGGCGCCTCGGCCGAGGAATCCCGGGGGGCTTTGTCGGAGGAAGGCTCAGCGTTGGCCACCGCGGCCTCGGAGGCCCGGGGCCGCTCGACCCGCGGCGAGACCATCCTCCTCGACGCGGCTATCAAATCCCTGCTCGATCCCCTCCTCTCGAGCCTGAGGCACGCGAGCGCCCGGGCCGTAGAAGGGGGGCTCTACCTGCCCTGCTTCTCCGCCGCCATAGCGTACTACGACGGCATGCGGAGCGCCTGGCTGCCGTCCAACCTAGTCGTGGCCATCCGCGATTCCCTCGAGGGCTCTCTCTTCGAGCGCGTCGACCGGCCCCGGGGCGAGACCTTCCATTCCGACTGGAAGTAGCGGCCTCCCCGAGGGCCCCCTCTGTGTCAGGCTGCCGCGAGGGTCCGCGAGGAGCGTTGACGATGGGCGAAACTGTCGGAGCTAAGAAGGACGAGGCCGCCCTGCGCATAGGGGCGCGGGCCTTCGCCGCGACGGTGGGGATACTCCTGGCCCTCATGCTGGCCGCGGGAGCCCTGACCAGGCTGGTGCCCGCGGGTTCCTACCGCCGCGCCGTCGAGGCCGGGGTCGAGCGGGTGGTCCCCGGCTCCTTCGCCTACGCCCCCAGGCCCGACTACCCGGCCTGGCGCTGGCTCACCGCCCCCGTCGAGGTCCTCTGGTCTCCGGGCGCCGCCCAGGTCCTCACGATCGTCGCCCTCCTCGTCCTCCTCGGGGGATCCTTCACGGTCCTGGACGTGAGCGGAGTCCTCAAGGTCGCCCTCTCCCTCGTGGTGGAGAGATTCAAAGCCAACAAGTACGCCCTCATGGCGGCGGTCATCCTCTTCTTCATGGCCTCCAGCTCGGTCCTCGGGATCTACGAGGAGGCCGCTCCCCTCGTGGTCTTCATCGTGCCCCTGGCCCTCTACCTCGGCTGGGACAGCCTGACGGGCCTCGGCATGAGCCTCCTCGCCCTGGGCTTCGGCTTCGCGGCGGCCACGATGGACCCCTTCATGGTCACCATAGCCCAGAAGCTCGCCGACCTGCCCCTCTACTCGGGGCTCTGGCTGCGGGCCATCTTCTTCGCCGCCATGTTCGCCGCGGTATTCCTCTTCGTGCGGCGCCACGCCCGCAGGGTCGAGGCGGACCCGCCGAGCTCCCCGGTCTACGAGGAGGACCTGGGGCTCCGCTCCTCCATCGACGTGAGGGAGGCGGTGGCCGGGGAGGCCGAGTCCTCCCGGCCGGCCATGCGCGCCGCCGTCCGCTGGCTCGGCCTCTGGTTCCTCGGGGCCGTGGCCTTCATCCTCGCGGCGGCGAGGATCCCGGCGATCTCCGGCCTCGCGTTCCCGATCATGGGCCTCTTCTTCGTGGCGGCCTGCACGGGCGCGGCCCGCATCGCCGGGGAGAGGCGGGGGAGGGTCGGCCGCTGCTTCATCCTGGGCGCTAGGTCGGTGCTCCCGGCCATCGTCATGATCCTCATGGCCATGAGCGTGAAGGTCATCATCACCGAGGGCGGGATCCTGGACACGATCCTCTACGCCGCAGCCTCCCGCATCGGGACCGCGGGGCCCTACGCCGCCGTCGGCGCCGTCTACCTGATCACCCTCGCCCTGGAGCTATTCATCCCCTCCGCCTCGGCCAAGGCTTTCCTCATCATCCCGATCCTGGCCCCCCTCGCCGACCTCGTGGGCCTGACGAGGCAGACGGTGGTCTTCGCCTTCGACTGCGGCGACGGCTTCGCCAACATCCTCTACCCGACCAACCCTTTCCTCATGATCTGCCTCGGCCTCACGGTGGTGAGCTACCCTAAGTGGCTGCGCTGGACCGCCCCCCTCCAGGCCCTCACCGCGCTCATCTGCTTCGCCTTCATGGCCTTCGCCGTGGCGATCCGCTTCGGGCCGTTCTGAGGGGGCGGCGGAGGCGCTCCTCCCGGTCTTCCGCGCAAGGGGGCGAAGCGGAAACACCGCAGGCGCGCCCGGGGACGGGGCGCGCCGAGGAGTTGGAGCGGAGCACCCGGCGCCGGCCGGCCCGAAGGCCGGCCGGCGTGCGCCCAACTACTTTAAAGGCGGGACGTCCCCGTCTCCCCCGAGGGGCTCCGGCGGCCGGGCCGCGGCGAGGCGCCTAGTTGTTGCGCCCGTAGAGCGGCCCCAGGGTGGAGCAGGCGCGGTAGTCGGCGCCCTCCTTGTCCATGCCCATGGCGTTCCAGTAGCTGGGCCGGAAGATCTCCGACTCGGGGACGTTGTGCATGCACACCGGGATGCGCAGCATGGCGGCGAGGCTGATGAGGTCGGCCCCGATGTGGCCGTAGCTGATGGCGCCGTGGTTGGCTCCCCAGTTGGCCATGACGGAGTAGACGTCCTTGAAAGGGCCCTCGCCGGTGAGGCGGGGCACGAACCAGGTGGTGGGCCAGGTGGGGTCGGTGCGGGCGTCCAGCTTCTCGTGGACCTCGGGGGGCAGGGCGGCGGTGACGCCCTCGGCGATCTGGAGGACCGGACCGAGTCCCTTCACGAGGTTGACCCGCATCATGGTGACGTCCATGCCGCCCTCGGTGAGGAAGTCCGAGGAGTAGCCGCCGCCCCGGAAGTAGCCCAGGGATGCGTAGCGCCAGCTCGTGGCGTCGAGGCAGGCCCCGGCCTCCTCGGGCGTGATCTCCCAGAACCGCTTCATGGCCGGAGTGCCGTTCAGGCGCTGCTTCCCTGTGCCGTCTAACGTGGTTGCCCCGGAGTTGATGAGGTGGATGAAGCCGCCGGCCGCCTCGCCCGAGGGCCTCCAGCCGGTGGCCCGCTGCACGGCCTCGGGGCTCCAGTAGGTCCTCACGTCGGAGAATATCTGCGCGGTGCCGGTGAGGAGGTGGCCGAAGAGCATGGCGACGCCGTTGAGGCTGTCGTTCTCCGTGGCGAGGACGAAGGGCTCCCGGATGCCGTTCCAGTCGAAGCTCGAGTTGAGGATGGTCTCCATGAAGTCGCCGTTGGGGAAGTGGTCGGTCCACTGCCGCTGCCCCTGGAAGCCCGCGAGGATGGCGTTGTGGCCCAGGGACTCCTCGACGAGGCCCCGGCGCCTGAGGTCGGCGTTGCCCACCATGAGGTCCCGGGCGATCATGGCCATCTTCACGCAGGTGGCCCAGGTCTTGTCCTTGCGCTCCCGGGAGTGCTGGGCTTCGGGCGGGTTGTTGTCCGGCCCCTCCGCGCAGTTCGCCTTGGTCCACGCGAGGGCGCGCTTGAACTCCGCCTCGGAGTAGAGCTTCTCGTCGATGCGCCGGGTGATCTCGCTCATGTCGACGTACTCGTTGCGCATGCCGAGGTAGTCCTGGAAGAAGTCCGGGTCGACGGTGGAGCCGGCGATGCCCATGGCGACGCTGCCTATCGAGAGGTAGGACTTACCCCGCATCCAGGCGGCCGCGAGGCCGGCGCGGGCGAAGCGGAGGATCTTCTCCGACACGTCGGCGGGGATGTCCGCGGTGTCCTTGAGGTCCTGGACGTCCCGGCCGTAGATCCCGAAGGCGGGCAGGCCCTTCTGGCTGTGGGCCGCGAGCACCGCGGCCAGGTAGACTGCCCCGGGCCTGTCGGTGCCGTTGAAGCCCCAGACGGCCTTGACGGTCAGGGGATCCATGTCCATGGTCTCGGAGCCGTAGCACCAGCAGGGCGTGACGGTCAGCGTGACGGCCACGCCTTCCCGGGCGAACTTCTCGGCGCAGGCGGCCGCCTCGGCCACCCCGCCTATGCAGGAGTCGGCCACGACGCACTCGACCTCGTGGCCCGAGGGGTGGCGCAGGTTGGACGAAATCAGCTTCGCCGCGGCCCTCGCCATGCCCATCGTGGGCTCCTCGAGGGACTCGCGCACGCCGTTGCGGCGGCCGTCTATCGCCGGCCTGATGCCGATCTTGGGCAAGCCGCCCTTGAGCCTCAGCGTCGGCGCCTGAACCTGCATTCCGGAGACCTCTGACATGCGACTATCCTCCTAGCGCTTCCGCGCTCGATTTCCTCCGCCCGCCGCCCTAACGCCGCCGCCTCGGCCGCGGCGTTAGGGCGCGACTGCCGCGGCGGCGGCCGCCGCCGCCTCAGGCGACCGGGACCACGCCCTTCTTGATTAGTATGTTGCCGTACTTGGCCGTCTCGCCGGTCATGACGACCGCGAAGGCTTTCTTCGCCCGCTCGTAGAAGGCGAAGCGCTCCATCCGGGAGATCTTCGGCGCCCCGGGCCAGCGGCGTTCGATCGCCTCCCGGTACCTCCTCTCTACTTCCAGGTCGAGCTCGTCGCCCGCCGTGGGGGTCATCATGACCAGGGGGTCGGGCACGTAGGAGTCCAGGTTGATGAGGGCGAGTATCCCGTCGAGGAGGGCGGGGACCCGGATCCCGTCGGCCCGGATCACCCGCGGGTTGAACGTATCGCCCGGGAAGAACGCGTCGGCGAGCACAATTTCGTCGCCGTGACCCATCTTATCGAGAGCGAAGAGCAGTTCAGGCGAGATGCAGCTCGCCACGCCTATGAGCATGTTGTCCCTCCATCGACGGCAATTATTTGTGTGTCACCTTTCTCGAGCCGTCAAGGGCGAAAAGTTCCGAGACCCCGCCCGGCGGGGGAGTTGAGTGCCGGATTACGAACACCGAGTGCCGTTAATTCGATTGTCGATTCCCGAGGGGAGGGCTTAGTCTCCCTTCCTGTTCGAGCCGACGCATCGCGCCGGAATTACCCACGAGCGAACGGGCGGCTATCGCCCGTTCAGGAGGAGAAGTTCCTATGAAGAAACTCATCATCCTCTCCGTCATCTTGGCCGTCCTCGCCGGCGGCCTCTTCGCCGCGCCGAAGCCCGTCATCGGCGCCCTCATCCGCAACCTGGACGAGCAGTTCGTCGCGGACTACGCGGCCAACCTCAAGGCCCTCGCGGCCAAGGCCGGCGTCGAGCTCAAGCTCCTCGACTCCCGCTCCGACCAGGCGACCCAGCTGGACCAGCTCAACACCCTCCTCCAGCAGGGCGTGAAGTACTTCGTGATCGTGCCGAACCAGACCGAGGCCACCGAGCAGATGGCCAAGGCCATCAAGGCCGTGGGCGGCGGCGCCGCGTTCTCCAACATCCAACCCTCCGTGGCGGCCCTCAAGGTCGGCCCCAGCTTCTTCCTGGCCTCCTCCCCCGAGTCGGTGGCCGGCGCCATACAGGCCGACATCATCGACAGCTACTTCAAGAAGAACCCCGGCAAGCTCGCCCCCGGGAAGGCCATCAACGCCCTGCTCCTCCTCGGCCAGCTCGGCCACCCCGCCCAGAAGTACCGCACCGACGCCGTCCTCAATGGGCTCAAGGCCAAGGGCTACACCGTGAACATCATCGCCCAGGACACCGCCAACTGGAAGCCCGACGAGGCCCAGCAGAAGATGGACGCCTGGATAGCCGCCTACGGCGGGAAGTTCAACATCGTCATCGCCAACAACGACGGCATGGCCCTCGGCGCCGTCGAGTCCCTCCTCACCGCCAAGTACGTGAAGTCCGACGCCTCGGACGGCACCATCCTCTCGGTGCCGGTGATCGGCGTCGACGCGACCCAGGTCGCCCTCAAGTCCATGTCGGAGAACAAGCTCTACGCCACGGTCCTCCAGGACTCGGTCGGCCAGTCCTCGACGGCCTTCGAGCTCGCCCTCGCCATGGCCCAGGGCAAGTACAAGCCCGGCTTCGTGGCCTGGGGCCTGAAGCCCGAGACCAAGCCCGGCGACGAGGCCCCCGCGAACGACGCGGCCGTCATCGGCCAGTGCTACCTCGTGCCCTTCAAGGCCGTCACCAAGGACAACTACAAGTCTTTCATGAAGTGATCCGGCGCTAGGCCGGCGGCCCGCCCGGGTCCCTCGGGCGGGCCGCCTCGCCGAGCGCAGGCGCCGCGCGGCGCCCAGCCCCAGCGAAGCCCGTTCCGGGAGGTTCCGATGCCCGATAGCCCGAGCGCCGAGTACGTACTAGAGATGACCGGCATCTGCAAGACCTTCCCCGGGGTGCGCGCCCTCGACGACGTCACCCTGCGGGTCAGGCCCGGCAGGGTCCACGCCCTCATGGGGGAGAACGGCGCAGGCAAGTCCACCCTCATGAAGTGCCTCTTCGGCATCTACCGCGAGGACTCCGGCGAGGTGATGCTCAAGGGCAGGAAGGTCAAGTTCCACAGCGCCAAGGACGCCCTCGAGTCCGGGGTCTCCATGATCCACCAGGAGCTCCTCAACGTCCCCAACCGCTCCGTCCGGGAGAACGTCTGGCTCGGCCGGGAGCCCCGCTACGGGATCGGGCCCTTCCGCTTCCTCAACCACAAGAAGATGCAGGCCGACACCGCCACCCTCATGGAGAGCCTCGACATGGAGATCGACCCGGCCGAGCGCATGGGTGGGCTCTCCATCTCGAAGCAGCAGGCCTGCGAGATAGCCAAGGCCGTCTCCTACGACGCCTCCGTCGTGGTCATGGACGAGCCGACCTCCTCCCTCACCGAGACCGAGACCGAGCACCTGTTCAAGATCATCAAGGACCTCACCTCGAGGGGCGTGGCGGTCATCTTCATCTCCCACCGGATGAGCGAGATCTTCCAGATAGCCGACGAGGTCTCCATCATGCGGGACGGGCGCATGGTCGGGAACTACCCGATATCCGAGATGGACGAGGACAAACTCATCTCGCTGATGGTCGGCAGGGACACCACCGAGCGCTTCCCTGCGGTCGATTCCGAGATCGGGGAGGTCCGCCTAGAGGTCCGCGGCCTGACCTCGGCGAACCCCCGCTCCTTCAAGGACGTGAGCTTCACCCTGAGAAAGGGCGAGATCCTGGGCATCGGCGGCCTCGTAGGGGCCCAGCGCACCGAGCTCGTGGAGTCGGTCTACGGCCTCCGCAGGATATCGGCGGGCGAGATCCTCATCGACGGCCAGGTGGTCAGCATCCGGTCGCCCCGGGACGCGATCCGCCGGGGGATCGCCCTCATCACCGAGGACCGCCGGGGCTCGGGGATATTCCCTCTCCTCTCGATCACCGCCAACACGGCCATGGCCTCCCTGGGCAGCTACCTCAACAGGATCGGGCTCCTGCGGCACCGCAGGATCGAGGAGGAGGCCAGGAAGTACAACGAGTCCCTGCGCACCAAGACTCCCTCCATGGCCGCCCTCATACAGAACCTCTCGGGGGGGAACCAGCAGAAGGTCCTCGTGAGCCGGTGGCTCATGACCCAGCCGGACATACTCATCATGGACGAGCCGACCCGGGGCATCGACGTAGGCGCCAAGTTCGAGATCTACACGATCATGGCGGAGCTCGCGAAGGAGGGGAAGTCCATCATCATGGTCTCCTCGGAGATGCCCGAGCTCCTGGGCATGTCCCACCGGGTCATGGTGCTCTGCGACGGCCGCCACACCGGGACCCTGGACCGCTCCGAGGCCACCCAGGAATCGATCATGCGCCTCG
>Ga0268360_1000804_pt1 | contig 41957 bp, 34 predicted proteins | sample BioMet11_FD_192465 | JGI IMG/M metagenome (GOLD analysis project Ga0268360, IMG submission 192465) | Sewage microbial communities from Oakland, California, United States - Biofuel 11 (Illumina Assembly) | ecosystem: Engineered > Wastewater > Sewage > Unclassified | place: USA: California... | reverse complement strand
TCATGGGCGTCTTGAGCTCGTGGGTGAAGCTGCCCACGAACTGCTCCTGCCGGCGCATGGACGCGGTGAGCTCGGAGACGTTCGCCTCCAGCTTCGCCGCCATGTCGTCGAAATCCCGGGCAAGGGCGCCGATCTCGTCTCCGGTTTTGACGCCGGAGCGGTAGGAAAGGTTCCCGGAGGCGATCTCCCGGGACGCCCGGGAAAGCCGGAAGAGCGGCCGGGTCAGGATGTACGCCGCCGCCCAGGAGAGCACGGCGCAGACGGCGAGCATCACGGAGAACACCCGCCGGTACGTCCGCAGCTGCTGGGAGCGCGTGTCGTAGATCGGAGTGATATCCCGCGCCACGCTCAGGTAGAGCGTGTCGCTGCCCACGGTAAAGGAGCCGGTGAGCTGCAGATAGTGGGCGGCCTGCCCGTCCGTGAAGGAGGCCAGCGCATACTGCTCGGAATCGGCGCTGCCGGTCAGGTCGAGAAGGGAACCCGCCGCCCGGCCGCGGGAATAGAGCGTGTCGGAGCCGGATACGAGGCGCACCGCCGACCAGGGGGAGGCGCTGCGCTCGGTCAGCGAGGAGAGCGCCTCGGCTGCGTCGCCGCTGCCCGAAAGGGCCTTGAGGCCGCTGATGACCCGGAGCGTGTCCAGCAGCGAGCCGTAGGAGCTCTGGGCGGTGGCTTCCTCCCGGGAGAGAGAGTTCTGAAAGGAAACGGAGATGAGCGCGCTTCCGCCCAGGCCGAAAAGCAGCGACAGCAGGCAGATCATGCACAGCGTTACCTTCAGGCGAAAGTTCACGGCTCGGCCTCCAGTCGGTACCCCACCTTGTTCACGGCCCTCAGCTCTTTTTCCCAGCCCACTTTTTTGCGCAGGCGCTGGATGTGCAGGTCCACCGTTTTGCTGCCGTATTCCAGCTCGCCGCCCCAGACCCGTTCGTAGATCGTCTCCCGGTAGAGCGCCGTGTTGGGGTTGCGGGCGAAAAGCAGCAGCAGCTCGTATTCCTTGGGCGTGAGCGGAATCTCGTCCCCGCCCCGCATGACCTTCATGGAGCGGGGATCGATGACGAGCCCGGCGATGGCGATGGTCTCGTCCGTCTTTTTGTACCGCCGCAGGACGACCTCCACCCGGGCCAGCAGCTCGATGATCTCGAAGGGCTTGACGATGTAATCCTCCGCGCCCATGCGCAGGCCCTTCACCCGGTCGCTCACGGAGTTTTTCGCCGTGATGAAGATCACGGGGATCTCCATGGGCTTTATGTATTCCATGAGCTCAAAGCCGTCCACCTCCGGCAGCATCACGTCCAGCAGCACCAGATCGTAGGCGCTCTCGTTCACCATGTCCGCGGCCCGCGCGCCGTCGTAGGCGCAGTCGCAGAAATAACCGGCCTTCCGCAGGCTCATCCTGATGAGGTCGGAAATGGGCTTTTCATCCTCGACCACCAGTATCCGTACCAATTCCGCCGCCCCCCTCGTCCCTTCATTATACACGGTTCATCCTACATCGGAAAGGCATCAAAACGGCAAAGACGGCGGCGCGGCGCTTCCGGACGCGCCGCGGCGGGGGATCGGGTGAAACGCAAAGCGGCCCCCGCGCCGGAGCGCGGGGGCCGCTTTGCGTTCGGTCAGGCGGGCAGCTTCACGTGGGCTTTCACCCGGTCCGTGATGGCCAGCGCCAGGGCGATCTTGACGAGGTCCGGGATGATGAACGGCAGCACGCACAGCGAAAGCGCGTGCCAGAAGGACATCGCGCCCTTCGTGCGGGTGTAGACGACGACGAACCACGCCGTGCCGAAGAGATAGCAGACGAAGAGCCCGGCGATCATGGCCGCAAGCAGCGTCCAGCGCTTGTCGCCGAAGCGGCTCGTGATCGCCCACATGACGAGGGCGGAGGCGATGAAGCCGAGAATGTATCCGCCGACGGAGCTGAGCAGGACGCCCACGCCGCCGGTGAAGCCGGCAAAGACGGGCAGCCCCACCGCGCCCAGAAGCACGTAGACGACGACGGCGATGGTGCCGCGTTTGCCGCCCAGCAGCGCCACGGAGAGAAAGACCGCGAAGGTCTGCAGGGTGAAGGGTACCGCCGCGGGGATGGAGATCCACGAGCACACGGCCATGAGCGCGGCGAAAAGGGCGCAGAAGACAACATCGTAGGTTGCGCTTTTATTCCATTTTTTCATTGGACAGCTCCTCTGACGCTGACCTCTCCCGAGGAAAGCGCAAGTATTTCGCCGGACGGCGTGCGTACGACGAGGTTTCCGCGGTCGTTGATATCCAGCACCTTCGCGGAGACTTCCGCCCCGCCGCGGTCAAAGGTCACATTTTTCCCCAGCATCAGCGAACGCCGCCGGTACTCGCCGATGAGCCCCGGCTCGCCGATCTGCCCGACGGCGGCGAGAAGCTCCAGCAGGATCTCCGCCGCCAGCCGGTTCCTGGAAAGGCCCTGTGCGCCGAGGGAGCCGGCCTTCCCCGAGAGCTCGTCCGGGAAGTCGGCGGTGGTGCAGTTGACGCCGATGCCGACGATGACGCTGTCGATCTCGCCGCTTTCCACCCCGGTCATGGCCTCGGTGAGGATGCCGCAGACCTTTTTGCCGCCCAGGTACAGGTCGTTCACCCATTTGATCTGCGGGGAGAGGCCGGTGAGCTTTTCCACGGCGCGGCACACGGCCACCGCCGCGGCGATGGTGGACATCTGCACGTCGCTCATGCGGGATTCCCGCGGGCGCAGGACGACGCTGAGGTAAACGCCGGTGTTCATCGGCGAGTAGAAGGTCTTGCCGTAGCGTCCCCGCCCGGCGGTCTGCTCCGAGGCGGCCGCCATCGCGCCGTGGGGCGCGCCGTCCAGGGCCAGACGCTTCGCCTCGGTGTTGGTGGAGCCGACGGAGCGGAACACCCGCACGGACTCGCCCAGCTCCTTCGGCAGCCAGGCGCGCACGCCCGCTTCCGAGAGCACGTCGCTTTCCGGCGCCAGCCGGTAGCCGCCGCCGGGCTCCGCGGAGATATCGTACCCGTCGCCCCGCAGCTCGCTGACCGCCTTCCAGACCGCCGCCCGGCTGACGCCCAGGGAATCGCCCAGCTCCTGTCCGGAGACGACTTCGCCGCGCCGCTTTTCCAGCGCGGCCAGAACTCCGCTTTTCGCCGCCATTGCCGTCACGCTCCTTTGTTTCCGGGAGCCAGTATACCGCGGCCGCAGGCGAATGTCAACCGTTCGCTGAATTGTGGTTTACGTTGGCGCAAAAAAGACCGGGGCCGGTTTTGTCCGGCCCCGGTCTCGGAGCATCGGGCTATTCTTCCCAGCGCAGCACGGGATGACGCGCCGCCGCCACCTCGTCGGGACGGCCGATGGGCGTGTCGTTGGGGGCGGAGTGCAGGAGCGCGGGGTTCGTCCTTGCCTCGCCCAGGACGCGCAGGAAGATGTCCGCCGCGGCGTCCAGCGTCTCCCGGGTCTCCGTTTCGGTGGGCTCGATCATCAGCGCCTCGTGGACGATGAGGGGGAAGTACATCGTGGGCGGATGGATCCCGAAGTCCAGGAGCCGCTTGGCCACGTCCATGGCGGAGCAGCCGGTCTCCTCCTTGAGCTTTTCCAGGGTCATCACGAACTCGTGCATGCACGGACCGGGATAGGCCATGTCGTAGCCGCCGTCCGCCAGGCGGCGCATCATGTAGTTGGCGTTGAGCACGGCGCCGGAGGACGCCTCGGGGATGCCGTCGCGGCCGAGCATCAGCATATAGGTCAGGGCGCGCACCACCACGAGGAAGTTCCCCTGGAAAGCGCGCACGCGGCCCACGCTCCGCGCCGGCGTGACGAAGGCGAAACGTCCGTCCGCCGTTTTTTCCACCACGGGAGAGGGCAGGAAATCCTTCAGGAACGCCTTGCAGCCGACGGGCCCGCTGCCGGGACCGCCGCCGCCGTGGGGCGTGGAGAAGGTCTTGTGCAGGTTCACGTGCACGCAGTCGAAGCCCATGTCGCCGGGACGGACGATGCCCATGACGGCGTTGAGGTTGGCGCCGTCGTAGTAGCACAGGCCGCCCGCACCGTGGACGATCTTCGTGATCTCAAGGATGTTTTTGTCGAAAAGGCCCACCGTGTTGGGGTTCGTGAGCATGAGGCCGGCCGTGTCGGGGCCGGCGGCCGCCCGCAGCGCGTCCAGGTCCACGCCGCCGTCGGCGCTGGAGGGGACGTTCACCACGGTGAAGCCGGCCATCGCCGCGCTGGCGGGATTGGTGCCGTGGGCGGAGTCGGGAACGAGGATCTTGGTCCGCGCCGCATCGCCCCGGGAGAGATGGTAGGCCCGGATGAGCAGGAGCCCGGTGTACTCGCCGTGGGCACCCGCGGCGGGCTGGAGCGTCACCTCGTCCATGCCGGTGACCTCCTTCAGCACGCGCCCGGCGCGCCACATCACCTCCAGGCAGCCCTGAGCGGTGCTTTCGGGCTGGAGGGGATGGATGTCCCGGAATCCGGGGAGCGAGGCCGTCTCCTCGTTGACGGCGGGGTTGTATTTCATGGTGCAGGAGCCCAGCGGATAGAACCCGTCGTTCACGCCGTGGGTCTGCTTGGCAAGCTCTGTGTAGTGGCGGGAGAGCCCGACCTCGCTCATTTCGGGGAGCGCCGGCGCTTCGGCGCGCAGGGCGCTGCCGGGGAGCGCGTATTCGGGGACGTCCAGCGCCGGGAGGAGCGAGCAGCCGCGCCTGGGACGGCTCAGTTCAAAAATCAGCTTCACTGCGCGCACACCTCCTTAACGATTCCGACCAGCTCGTCGATCTCGCCCTTCGAACGCTTCTCGGTGACGCACCACAGGATGCCGCCGTCCACCGGCAGGCCGCCCAGGATGCCTTTTTCCGCCAGCCGTTCGTTGAGCGCTTCGGGATCGGCGGGGCAGGATGTGACGAACTCGTGGAAGAATTCGCCGCCGTACAGGAGACGGAAGCCGGGAAGCGCGCACAGCCGGGAGGCCAGGTAATGGGCCTTTCCGACGCAGGCGGCGGCGACCGTTTTCATGCCGCCGGGGCCCATGGCGGCCAGGTAGACCGCCGCGGTCATGGCGCAGAGCGCCTCGTTGGAACAGATGTTGCTGGAGGCCTTTTCGCGGCGGATGTGCTGCTCGCGGGCCTGGAGCGTGAGGACGTAGGCGGGGTTTCCGTTCTGGTCCTGAGTCCGGCCCACGATCCGTCCGGGGAGCTGGCGCATCATCGCGGCGGTGGAGGCCATGAAGCCCAGGTACGGGCCGCCGAAGCTCATGGGCAGCCCAAGGGGCTGGCCTTCGCCCACGGCCGCGTCCGCGCCGCACTCGCCGGGGGTCTTAAGGAGGCCCAGCGCGATGGGGTTCACGGACATGACGGCCTTCGCGCCGGCCTTGTGGGCCAGGGCGCAGAGCGCCTCGGCGTCCTCGAGCACGCCGAAGTAGTTCGGCTGCTGGAAGAGGACGCAGGCCGCGCCCTCCGCCGCCGCAGCCGTCGCTTCCGCGTCGGTGCGCCCGTCCTTGGGAGGGATCACGTCCGCTTCGACGGAGCGGCTGGCGCAGTATGTGCGGATCACCTCGATGACCTGAGGGTTCACCGCTCCGGAGATCACGGCCCGTTCGCGGCCGCGGGAGCGGCACATCAGCACGGCCTCGGCTGCGGCGGTGGCGCCGTCGTAGACGGAGGCGTTGGAGACCTGCATCCCCGTGAGGGCGCAGATCATGGTCTGATACTCAAAGATGGACTGGAGGACGCCCTGGCTGATCTCCGCCTGATAGGGCGTGTAGGCGGTCAGAAATTCCTCCTTGGAGGTGACGGAGCGGACGACGGCGGGGATGTAATGATCGTAGCTGCCGGCCCCGCGGAAAACGGAGCGGAAGCGCACGTTCTTCTCCGCCAGGGCTTCCATGGCGGAGAGCGCCTCCATTTCGGAGACGCCGGGCTCCAGCGCCAGCGATTTCACCCGCAGTCCCGCGGGGACGTCGCGATACAGGTCGTCCATGGAGGAGCAGCCGGCCGCTTCAAGCATTTTCCGGCGCTCCTCCGGTGTGTTCGGGACGAAGCCGCCCATTGGCTTACGCCTCCTTCTCGCAGAATTCGGCGTACGCCGCGGCGTCCATGAGCTCTTCCGTCTTCGCGACCTTTTCGACCCGGATGAGCCACGCGCCGTAAGGAGACTCGTTGATGAGGGCGGGGTTGTCGATGAGGGTCTCGTTTGTTTCGCTGACCACGGCGTCCGCGGGGCTGAACACGTCCGACACTGCCTTCACGGATTCCACGTCGGCGAAAGACTCGCCGCACTTCACGGCGTCTCCGACGTTGGGAAGATTGACGAAGACGAGATCGCCCAGCGCGCTCTGAGCCTTGTCGGTAAGGCCGATCTCGGCGCGTCCCCCGCCCAGGTCCCTGATCCATTCGTGGGTTTTGCTGTATTTGAGCTCTTCCGGAATTTTCATTTTGACTCCTCCTGTCATTATCGGCAAAAATCGGCGGCGGTTTTGTTTTTTATGGTTCTTCGGCCGTTTCCGGCTTCAGCGCTTGTAGAAGGGGAGCGGGACGACCTCGGCCGCGATGCGGCGTCCGCGGACGTCGATCTCCGGCGTGTCGCCGCTGCGGAGGCTCCCGGCGTCCGTGAGGGCCATGGCGTACGCGCCCTTGAGATAGGGACAATACGTGCCGGAGGTGGTGTGGCCGATCTTTTTCCCGCCCAGATACACATCCTGGTGCTCCCGGGCGATGCCGCGGCCGGTAATGCGCAGCCCGACGCGCTCCCGCGCCGGCGCGCCGGCCTTTTCCAGCGCGGCTTTTCCGATGAATTCGCTCTTTCCCATCTTCACGGCGAAGGCGAGGCCGGTCTCCAGCGGAGAAACGGCGTCGTCCATCTCGTGGCCGTAGAGCGGCATGGCCGCCTCCAGGCGCAGGGTGTCCCGCGCGCCCAGACCGCAGGGGATGAGGCCGTCGCCCTTCCCGGCGTCCAGCAGCAGCCGCCAGAGCTCCGCGCCCTTGTCGGCGGCGCAGTAGAGCTCGTACCCCAGCTCGCCCGTGTAGCCGGTGCGGGCCACCAGGCAGCGGATCCCGCCCACGGAGACGTTCTGGGAAAAGCTGTAATACTTTTCCGGGATGGCGTCCAGCGGCGCGACCCTGGCGAGGATCGCGGCGGAGCGCGGCCCCTGGAGCGCGACCTGGGCGACGGAGTCGGAGATGTTCTCCATCACCGTGTCCGGCAGCAGGTTCGCGCGCATGTGCGCGTCGTCCTTGGCGCAGTTGGCCGCGTTGACGACGACGAAATAGGAGTCGTCCCCCGTGCGGCAGACGATGAGGTCGTCCACCACGCCGCCCTGCTCGTTGCACATCGGCGAATAGCGGGCGCGGCCCACGGCCAGGTTCGTGTAGTCGTTCGTGAGCAGATGGTTCAGAGTCGCCAGCGCGCCCGGGCCGCTGAAGACGATCTCGCCCATATGGGAGACGTCGAAGAGGCCGCAGGCCGCCCTCACCGCCATATGCTCCGTGATGACGCCCGTGGGATATTCCACGGGCAGCAGGTATCCGGCGAAGGGGACGATCTTGCCGCCCAGAGCGACGTGTTCGTCGTAGAGCGGCGTTTTCTTTTCCATGGTCACCATTCCTTTCCGTGCCCGCGCCGCGGGCTTCTCTGAGATCCGATGGAACGCGCTGCCTGATGACAAAAAAACAGAGACGCAGCGTTTCGCTGCGCCTCTGTCCTCTTACCTGAAAGATGTCCCCTCCGAAAAGGGTTGCTTCTTCGGTGCCAACTGAATGGCTCTCCAGAGAATTGTCAGACTCCAGTCCTTTTGCCTGAGAGTTTTTGCTGCCCCTTCGGCTCCGCACCGGCGCGGTCTCTCCCGGAATCCTCATCCAACCTGTTCAATTTTCATTTCCAGTATATGAAATCCCTGTGCAAATTGCAAGAGGGGAAAAGGGATTTTTCGGGCGCGGCCGCGGCGGCCGCGGGAGCGATTTGGAAAAGTGACGCAAAAACAGGTTGACTACCGGGGCCGGATTGTTTATAATGGTGGCAATCCGATCCGGCGCGGCACTCCACAAAATGTCATGTCCGGACGAAATAAAGGAGGAAAGCACAGTTCCGTCGGCTCACGGTGCGGCATTGTGGAGACATGTCGCAATGCGCGCGGCGCGGTTTGCGCCGGCGTGAGACGGGATCTTGCGGAGGCAGTCCCGCCTGAGTCTGCAGCATGGCTGAAGTCAAGCTGGTAAACATCAAGAAGATCTACCCCAACACCGAGAAGAAAAAGAAGCATAAGAAGGGTGAAGAGCCCGAGAAGAAGAGCAATCTTCAGATCACCGACGAAGGCGTCCTTGCCGTCCAGGAATTCAGCCTCGACATTAAGGACAAGGAATTCGTCGTCCTCGTCGGCCCCTCCGGCTGCGGCAAATCCACCACGCTGCGCATGATCGCCGGCCTGGAAGAGATCACCGGCGGCGAGCTGTACATCGACGGCAAGCTCATGAACGATGTCCCGCCGAAAGACCGCGACATCGCCATGGTCTTCCAGAACTACGCTCTTTATCCTCACATGACCGTTTATGAGAACATGGCCTTCGCGCTCAAGCTGCGCAAGACCCCCAAGAATATTATCGACAAAAAGGTCCATGACGCCGCGGAGATCCTCGGCATCACCGAGTATCTGGACCGCAAGCCGAAGGCGCTTTCCGGCGGCCAGAGGCAGCGTGTCGCCATCGGCCGTGCCATCGTGCGTGACCCGAAGGCGTTCCTGATGGACGAGCCGCTCTCCAACCTGGACGCCAAGCTGCGCAACCAGATGCGCGCCGAGCTCATCCAGCTGCGTCAGCGCGTGAACACCACGTTCATTTACGTTACCCACGACCAGACCGAGGCCATGACCCTGGGCGACCGCATCGTCATCATGAAGGACGGCGTCATCCAGCAGGTCGGTACGCCTCAGGAGGTCTTTGACCATCCGAGCAACCTCTTCGTCGCCGGCTTCATCGGAGTGCCGCAGATGAACTTCTACGACGCGCAGCTGACGCTCGAGGGCGGCAAGTACTACGTCACCGTCGAGAACGCCAAGGTGCTTCTCTCCGACGACAAACAGGCCAAGCTCTCCGCGAAGAAGGTCGAGCCCCAGGCCGTCACGCTGGGCGTCCGTCCGGAGCACATCCAGCTCCTGCAGGACGACAGCGGCATCCACGGCACCGTCAGCGTCTCCGAAATGATGGGCAGCGCCGTGCATCTGCACGTCAACGCCAACGGCAAGGACACCATCATCATCGTGCAGACCATGGACCTCAAGGGCCATTACGGAATCGGCAGCACCGTCGACTTCACCTTCGGCGGCAATGTCGCCCACGTCTTCAGCAAGACCGACGAAAACAACCTGGAGTTCTGAGAACCATAAATCACGGGGGAGGATCCGAACGGATCCTCCCCCGCTTTTTTCGGCCGGCATGCGGAAGAACGCGGCTATTTTTCGGGCCCGCTGTAAAAAACGTACCGGTCACGGCCCTGCTGCTTGGCCGAGTACAGGGCCGCGTCCGCCTGCTCCAGCAGCCGTTCCGTGCTCAGCGAGTAATCGCCGGTGAAGACGATCCCCGTACTGCAGGTCAGCCCGCCCGAAAAGAACTCGCCGCCGTGGCTGAGACGCTCCCGGAGCTGCTCCATCCTCCGGACGACGATGGGGCGGCTGCCGCACTGCATGAACGCGAGGAATTCGTCGCCGCCGAAGCGGCCGATGATATCCTCGGGGGCCAGGACGCGGTTGAGGTGCTCGGCCACCTGCCTGATGGCGCTGTCGCCGGCGGCGTGTCCCAGCGTGTCGTTGACCTGCTTGAAGTGGTCGATGTCCAGCATGATGAGCGCGTATGGGGCGCCGTGCCCGGAGGAGAGCCGCTGCTTCGTGCGCGACAGGAAGGCCTGACGGTTGTTCACGCCGGTCAGCGCGTCCGTGGCGGCGGGCTTCAGCATCCGGGAGATCCCGAAGACCGCGATCAGCGTCACGAAAGCGAGGGACCCCAGAGAGACCAGCAGAAGCTGGAGCGTCAGGCGGGAGGTGTCCCGGAAGATCTCCCGCTCCGGCGCGGACAGCACCAGGATCATGCCGTTATTGAGCTGAGCCATGGTGGCGCTCTTCCTGACGCCGCCGTATTCGTATTCCAGATGGGTCACGCCGAGCTTTTCCGGGACGAAGAGCCGCGCCAGACTCCCGTCGCCGATCCCGTTCAGCGGCGTGTATACGTCCAGCGACGGATGGATGATGACGTTTTGTCCGGCGTCCACCAGGAAGGCGTAGCCGGTGTCGTAGATGCTGATCCCGTTGACCATCCGCCGCAGCAGATCAAAGTCGATGTCCATGCCCACGATGCCGTAGCAGGTTCCGTTCAGATACAGCGGCACCACGTAGGAGATCATGTAGGCGTTGATGTTCTCGTTCTGGTAAGGCGGCATCCAGCTCGGACAGCCGTTTCGGACCGGAGTGTAGTACCAGCCGACGTGTTCCGTGTAGTCGGGGGAGTACAGGCTGAGATCCGTGGGCGTCTGGCTCTCAAAAATGCCGGTCGCCTTGTTCCGGACGAGGAAAAGGCCGGAGGTCGGTTCGGTAATGTCCGGATTGAAGCGCAGGTAGACGCTCATGGAGCCGTTCGTGTTTTCGGCGGCCGTCAGGAGGAGGCTGCGCAGGCTTTCGGAGTATCTGCGCACGTAGTCCGCGTCCGACCGGAATGACGCGGGATCGTCCAGCGCGCCGAGGACGCCGCTGGCCAGCACGTCCACCGATTGCTCGATGCTGTCGGTCACGGCGTCCAGACGCAGCTGATTCTCCTGACACAGCAGCTCCAGGCGCTGTACCGCGTTTTCGTTCACGATCCGCCGGGAGGTCCTGACGCTCAGCGCCCCGACCAGCGATACGGACAGAGCCATGCACAGGATCATGATCAGAACGATTTTTCTCCGGAGATATCCCATTTGCCTTTCCTTCTTTCGGAGGAGCGCCGCCCTCCGCTGATCCGCTGCCGGCAGGGCCGGCACCGACAAGCTGAAAACAAAGGTCTTCCGGGAACGCCGTCTTGAGTATAATCCGTTTTCCGGCAGGGTTCAATGGATGCGGGAGAATGTTCCGCCGCAGTCACACGGAGTTTTCCTGCTCGAAGGCTTTCCAGGGGATATTCACCCGCTTTCCCTGGGTGATGAGCTCGTCCACGTGCATCAGCAGGGGATAGTCGGACAGCCTGGCCGCGCCCAGGGCGTCCAGGCGGCGCACGGCGCGGGCCGTCCGTTCCGTGATGACGACGGATTCCAGCGTCACGCCGGAAAGCTGGGCCATGGCGTCCGCAAAGGGCACGCCCCGGCCCAGCAGGACGCCGATCTTCCGCGTTCTGCCGCCGAACACCGTCACGTACAGGTCGCCGACGCCGAGGTAAAGGTTGGAGGGGTTCCCGCCGCAGAGCGCCAGGAGCCCCTGCATTTCCCGGACGCTCTGCCCGAAGAGGGCGGCCTGGGAATTGAAATGCTCGAATTCCCGCCCTTCCCGGGCGTAGGAGAGACCCACGGCGAGGCTGACGGCCAGCGCGTAGGCGTTTTTCAGCGCCACGGCGCACTCCACGCCGCGCACGTCGGCGGAGAGGCTGACGCTGTAAAACGGCGTCTCGAAAAGCGCCTTCATCCGCCGGAGTTTTTCCATGTCCCAGCCGCAGAACGTGACCTCCGTGGGGTCGCGGTCCGCCAGCTCGTAGCTCGTGCACGGTCCGCCGATGGCGCAGAAGCAGACGGGCCGCTCCGCGGCTGCGCGGCAGACCTCGGGGTAGGAGAGCATCGTCCCGTCAGGCTGATCCAGCATCCCCTTCGTGACGGAGAGGACGGGAAGGCCGTCCGGGATGACGGGGACGACGTTTCGGATGAACCAGTCCAGACCGAAGCTGCTCACGCCGCCGACCAGCAGCTCCGCGCCCTCCAGGGCGCGGCCGAGTTCTTCGCAGCGGAAGTATTCGACGCCCTCGGGCAGCCGCCGTTTCAGGTTCGGATGGAAGGAGGTCTTTTGCAGGCTTTCGATGATCTCCCCGTCCAGCGGCGTGCCGACGATGCGCACGGCGTGGCCGTTGCAGCGCAGGGGAACGGAAAGCGCGGAACCCATCATGCCCGCGCCGACGATGGTGACGATGCCCATTTTCATACCTCCGGGGATCGGATCCCGCGGCGGACGCCGCGGGGAGATTGCCGCAGGCGTCTTCCCGCGGTAATCTCATTTTACAGGAGTTTCCCGAAAAGTAAAGGGCGCGGCGGGGCGGCGCTTTCATTTGGCCTGCGGCCATGGTATAATATCTGCAAAGCAGATATTATCTTTTATGGCGCGTCCGCCTCGCCGCTTCGCGGCAGCCGGCGGCGAAATATCTGCAAAGCGGTTATCATACCCGCGCGGCGGCGCGTTTCCGGAGCCCGGGTCCACAATACCGCAGGACGTGCGCAAATGAAATTGCGGAAGGAAGGGTCACGCTTATGAACAATGCCTACGAGCCCCTGTTTACTCCGTGGAAGATCGGCAGCGTCGAGATCAAGAACCGCATCGTGATGACCTCCATGGGCGGAACGTCCATCTTCGGCTGGATGGAGCCGAACCACTTCGACAAAGAGGCGGCCAATTTCCTTCTGGAGCGGGCGAAGAACAACGCCGGACTCATCCTTCCCGGCATCGCGCCCATCCGGGACATCATCCTGGGCAAATGGCTCTACCAGGGCAAGGGCAAGTTCGAGCAGCTCAGGGAGTATATGGACGAGTTCCACAAGACCGGCTGCAAGCTCTTCATCCAGCTGACGGCCGGCTTCGGCCGCTCCCTCGCCATCAACGACATCATGATCAAGGCGCTGCACAACAAGGCGCTGGGCACGGTGATGAAGCCCTTCCTGGACGTGAGTTATCTTACCGCCAGCGCCAGCGCGACGCCCAACCGCTGGGACGACAGCTGCATCTCCCGTCCGCTGACGGCCGAAGAGATCCATGAAATGGTGGAGGCGTTCGCCAAAACGGCCAGGCTCTGCATGGACGCGGGCGTGGACGGCGTCGAGATCCACGCCGTGCACGAGGGATACCTGCTGGACCAGTTCACCATGAAGTACACGAACCTGCGCACCGACGAGTACGGCGGCAGCTTCGAGAACCGCTACCGCTTCCCCGTGGAGATCGTCAAGGCGATCAAGGCCGCCTGCGGCAAGGATTTCCCCGTTTCCCTGCGCTACTCCGTCGTCTCAAAGACCAAGGGATTCGGCAAGGGCGCGCTGCCCGGCGAGGAGTACACCGAGGCCGGGCGCGACATGGCGGAGAGCGAAAAAGCCGCCAGGTACCTGCAGGACGCCGGCTACGATATGCTCAACTGCGACAACGGCACCTACGACGCGTGGTACTGGGCGCACCCGGCGCCTTATATGCCGCAAAACTGCAACCTTGAGGATGTGAAGCACATCCGGAAGTTCGTGGACATCCCCGTGGTCTGCGCCGGCAGGATGGAGCCGTCCGCAGCAGCCGCGGCCATTGCCGCGGGCGAGATCGACGCCATGGGCGTCGCCCGCCAGTTTTTGTGCGACCCCGCGTGGGTGACGAAGCTCATGGCGGGCGACGAGGCGTCCGTCCGGCCCTGCATCTGCTGCCACAACGCCTGCTTCAACATGGCGCACTATAACGGCGTGGGCAACGACCAGTCCCTCGCCGACAACGCGGGCATGGCGCGCTGCGCGCTCAACCCGGAGACGATGCAGACGAAGAAGTACCATATCACGAAGACGGACAAGCCCAGGAAGGTCGCCGTGATCGGCGGCGGGATCGGCGGCATGGAGGCCGCCCGCGTCCTTACGCTGCGGGGGCACAAGGCGACGATCTACGAAAAGAGCGGCTCGCTGGGCGGCGTTTTCGTCGCCGCCGCGGCGCCCTCCTTCAAGGAAAAGGATCGGGCGCTCATCAAATGGTATGAAAAAGAGATGGCGGATCTGGGCATCGAGATCCGGTACAACACCGAGGTGAAGGACGTCGCCGCGCTGGGCGCGGACGCCGTGGTGGTCGCCACCGGCAGCAGGGCGCGCACGCTGCGCGTTCCCGGCGCCGAGCGGGCCATCGACGCCTGCGATTATCTTCTCGGCAAAAAGCCGGTGGGCGACAGGGTCGTCATTATCGGCGGCGGTCTGACCGGCTGCGAGATTGCGCTGGATCTCCACCGGAAGGGCAAGACCCCCGTGATCGTCGAGATGAAAAACGATCTCATCGCGGTCAAGGGCGTCTGCCTGGCCAACTCCTCCTACCTGAGGGACTATTTCGCCCTGAACAAGGTGGAGGTGCACCTGGAGACCTCGCTTTGCGAGGTGACGGAGCGCGGCGTCGTCGTGAAGGACAAGGACGGCAAGACCTTCCCCATCGACGGCGACACCGTGATCATGAGCGTGGGCTACATTCCGCAGCCCGCCGCCGAAAAGGCTTCCGGCGTGTATCTCGTCGGCGACTGCAACGGCGTGGGCAACCTGCGCACCGTGATCTGGCGCGCATGGGACGTGGCGATGTCGATCTGAAAGGGAGGGGAGAAACGCATGGAACTGACCAAAGAACAGCAGGCGATCCTGGACGGCAGCCAGGGCGAGGTCATGGGCAAGATCATGAAGACCCTCGTCATGTACGGCGAGACCTTCGGCGCGACGAAGATGGTGCCCGTCACTTCCACATACGGCCACATCGTCACGAGCTTCGGCGTCATCGTCATCAAGGGCGTTTTCGAGCTCATGGACGAGCTCATCGCCGCCGGGGTGACTTCTCCGCAGAAGTTTTCCGCCGATCCGCGCCCCGTGGACAGGAACGTGCCGAAAACGCTCCTGCAGGACATCGTGTTCAAGGTGATGTACGGCCCGCAGGCGCGCTATGAGGAGCAGCTCAGGAAGATCGGCCTTCTCAGCGACGACGCGTTTACCTGCGCGTGCTATTTCCCCGAGGTCGGAAACCGCCCGAAGAAGGGCGACGTCCTCTCCTGGGCCGAGTCAAGCGCCGTCAACTACGCCAACTCCGTCCTGGGCGCGCGCTGCAACCGCAACTCCGGCATCATCGAGATGTTCGGCTCCATCGTGGGCTTCGTTCCGTATTTCGGCCTGCTCACCGACGAGGGACGCATGGCCTCCTGGGTCGTGGAGATCAGGACGGCCCAAAAGCCCGAGGCGCAGCTCCTGGGCTCCGCCATCGGCATGAAGGTGCTGGAGGACGTTCCGTTCGTGCGCGGCCTGGACAAATGGATCGGCACCGAACTGAACGACGACGCGTGCGCGTACCTCAAGGACTTCGGCGCGGCTACCGCGTCCAACGGCGCCGTGGGCCTGTACCATATCGAGCACCTGACGCCCGAGGCCGTGGAGCTGGGCGACAGGCTCGTCAGGCCCGGCGCGAAGGTCTATGTGGTGGACGACGCGGAGCTGGCCCGGGTCAAGGCTTCCTACCCCGTCGTCTGGAAGGACAAGGACGCCGAGCCCAGGCTCTGCTTCATGGGCTGCCCGCACATGACGCTGGCCCAGCTCAACGGCTGGACGGAAAAGCTGGAGGCGAAGCTCCGGGAGAAGGGGCGCAAAAAGGTCGCCATCAAAACGGTGTTCACCACCGCGCCCGCCGTCATCCGGGAGTTCGAGAAGCAGCCCAACAGCAAAAAGCTCCGGGACATGGGCGTGGTCGTTTCCTACATTTGCCCGCTCATGTACATGAACAACCCCCTTTGCGCCAAGATGCCGGTCATCACGAACTCCAACAAGCTGAGGACGTATACCACCTCGAGGTATTATTCGGACGCCGAGATCCTCGATCAGATCACGGGAGGTGCGAAATAATGGAAAAGATCTTCCGCGGACGCGCCGTCGTACCGGGCGAAGCGAAGCTCAAGGCGCTGGTCTCCCGCGGCGGCTTCAACACCCTGGCGTCCTTCAAGGACTGCAAGAAGGGGAAGAACGTCTGCACCGACCAGAACAATCCCGATCTTTACGGCAAGTCCACCGTGGGCGTGGCGCTGTGCCTGCCGCAGACCATCGGCTCGACCACCGGCGGCATGGTGCTGTACAATTCCGCCGTCATCGGCTGCAATCCCGGTGCGCTGCTGTTTTCCAACCCCATCGATTCCCTCGCCGCCGCCGGCGCCATCCTTGCCAGCGTGTGGACGACCAACAACATCCCGACCGTGGACGGCCTGGGCGAAGAATTCCTCAATTACGTCAGGGACGGAATGACCATTGAGATCCGGCCCGGCGGGGAGGTCGCCGTCACGGACTGACGCGCCCGCCCGTTTCGGTTTGCGGCTGCCGGCCCGGCAGAAAGCAGAAAAAAGGAAAGCACCGCCGGAGCGGTGCTTTCCTTTTTTGGTGGTACGCCTGGTGCGATTCGAACGCATGGCCTTCAGAGTCGGAGTCTGACGCTCTATCCAGCTGAGCTACAGGCGCATATCAGCAAGAGGTATTATAACAAATTCGGACGGCGGTGTAAAGCGTTGTTATTGTTTTATTTCGTCGAATATGATAAAATAACCGCAATGACAATGGCGCGTCCGTCCCGCCGCTTCGGCGTCCATGGGGGCGCAGGCGCGGGCTTCCCGGGCAAATCAGCGAAAGGCGGTGCCGGCTATGGGCGAAGAACGCGGAAATTTCAGGAGCAGACTTTTCGGCGGGTTTGACCGCGAGGACGTGGTGGACTACATCGAGACGCTGGCGGCGGAGCGCAATCGCTGCAAGAAGGAGTGCGAGGCGCTGCGGGAGCGCGTTTCCTCGCTGGAGACGCAGCTCGCGGCGGAAAAGGCCCGGAACGAGGACGCGCGGGAGACCGCGCTTTCGCAGGCGGAGGCCGACGTCGCCTCTCTGCGGGAGCGGGTGAGCTCCGTCCGCGCGGAAACGGACGCTGCGCTGGAACGCGCCAGGGAGCAGCTTTCCGCCGCTTCCGGCAGCATTTCGGCCGTATCCGGCGCCTTCGGCGATACGGACGGCAGCCTTGCGCGGCTGCAGAAGGACATCGCCGGCATGAGAGTGGGGGGAGCCGCCGCGGATGCGGAGGAAGCAGCCCCCGTGACGGATGAGGCGGCTGACGCCGCCGGGGAGCCCGGCAGCGCGCCGGGGGCTCCGGAGTCCGGGAGCGGAGACGAATAACATGAACGGGCGGCGGCGTTTCAGGCGCCGCCGCCCGATTTTTTTCGGCGGCGCCGGACCCGTCCGGCCGCCCGTTTTGCCCGCGCCGGGCGTAATCTGGAGATTCGGAGCTGAAAGCGATGGAAGAGAATTTTTTGATCGAGCCGATCGCCCGCATCCGCACGGACTTTTCCGAAAAGTTCGGCATACCCCGGCAGAGCGGCCTTGTAAACGCGCTGTCCGGGCGGGTCGTCTTTGAACCGGAATACCGCAGGGCGGAAGCGGTGCGGGATCTGGACGGTTTTTCCCATCTGTGGCTCATCTGGCAGTTCTCGGCGTGCGCGGGCCGGAAATGGAGCCCCACCGTCAGGCCGCCGCGGCTGGGCGGAAACCGGCGGGTGGGCGTGTTCGCGTCGCGCTCGCCGTTCCGGCCCAATCACCTGGGCCTATCCAGCGTGAAGCTGGACGGGATCGATTTCGGAGCGGAGGACGGGCCGGTGCTCCTCGTTTCGGGGATCGACATGCTGGACGGGACGCCGGTCTTCGACATTAAGCCCTATGTTCCGGCCTACGACTGCCACCCCGCGGCCAGGGAGGGGTATACCGTGCTCACCAAGGAGCACCAGGTCCCGGTGGAATTCCCGCAGGAGCTCCTGCGCCTCGTTCCGGAGGACAAGCGGGACGCGCTCCTCGGCGTGCTGGCCAGCGATCCGCGTCCGGGGTACGATACCGAGGAGAAGGAGTACGGCGTCGCCTTTTCCGGCTTCAACGTCCGCTTCAGGGCGGGAGAGAACGGTTTTCTGGTCACGGACGTGGAAAAGCTGCCGGAGTAGGGACTGAAAAACAAGGCGGGGCCGGAGCGCGGACGAGCGCGCTCCGGCCCCGCTTTCCGTATCCGGTTCAGGGCGTGATCTGGATGATCTCTTTTCCCAGCTTTTTCGCATAGCCCAGCGTCTGCATGGTGCCGCCGAAGGTGCCGTCGTAGACGGCGATGAGGACGCTGGAGTGATCCACCATGTAGTTGTTCCGCTTCGCCATGCAGTCGGGGGTGTACTCCCGCTGAAGCAGCGTTTCATAATCGCACTGGGAGGCAACGTAATAGTAGCGGTTGCGGGCGCGCTCCGGCCAGGCCTTCGCCTGGGTCTCGCAGGGGATCGCGGCCTCCAGGGTGATGTCCGGGTGCTCGGAGCGCAGTTCGATCACAGCCTCGGCGAAGTAAAGGTCGCAGCCCTGCGCCATGCCGCAGATATAGTGGCGGATCCCGGCGCGGTAGACGGCCTCGGCCGCGTCGTAGATGCGCCGCTTCAGCGCCGCGCAGCGGGGATCGGTCTCATCGTCGCCCCAGGGGAGCTTTTCGGGCCGGTGCCCGGTGAAGCTGCAGGTGATGACGGTTTCGCTGTATTTGGGCATCTTCAGCGCCTCCCGCGAATTCTGTCCAGATTGTACGACAGAACGGCGGTTTTGTCAAAGGCAGGGGAAAAAACCTCTGCGCGGCCGGAAAAGCGGGGTTGTTATTTACAGAAGTAATAAAATTTACATCTGATTCGGAGCTGGGACGGCGACTCCCGGGATTTGATTAGGTACCTTGACATTTTGGGCGGCGGGATTATACTGATTTCGTTAGGTCCCTAAAAAATTGCGGGAGGAATGGGAATGGATTCCGATGCAACGGATCTGGAGCTGCTCAAGCGTTTCCGGCGGTGCGCCCATCTGCAGCGGCGGATGAGCCGGTTCCAGGGACAGGCGTGGCTCCTGATCCTGCTGAAGGACGGGCCGATGACCCAGCGTGAGCTGGGGGAGATCACCCTGCGCCGCGCGGCGACGCTGTGCGAGCAGCTTGATCTCATGGAGGCCTCCGGCTGGATCACCCGGGAAAAGGACGCGGCCGACCGGCGAAGCGTCCTGGTCCGTCTGACCGGCGCCGGGCAGGCGGCGGAGGCCGACGCGGAAGCGGAGCGGGCGCGGATTGCGGCGGCGCTTTTCTCCGGCCTCGGGGCGGAGGACAGGGCGCGCCTGGGGGAGATCCTCTCCGCGCTGGAAAAGAGCTGGAGCGCGCTGGAGCCGGGCTCGTGGGAGGCGCAGGGATGAAGCTGATCCTCCGTTACATCCGCCGGCATCTGGGGATGTTTTTGACGGCGATCCTCTTCCTCTGCGTGGAGATCGCGGCGGACCTGCTGCAGCCCACGTTCATGGCGAACGTGGTGGACAGGGGCGTGAAGGGAAAGGACGCCGCCCAGATCCTCCGCTACGGCGGGATCATGCTGGCCATCGCGGCGGCGGGGGCGTTCGGCGTCGTCATGCGCAACATTTTCGCCAGCCGCACCTCCCAGCTTATCGGCGGCGAGCTCCGCTCGGACATCTACCGCAAGGTGCAGTCCCTCTCCTTCGAGAACATCGACCGTCTGCAGCCGTCGTCCATCATCACCCGCATCACCAGCGACGTGTCGCAGATCGAGGAATTTATCCGCAGCATCATGCGCATCGCCACGAAGGCGCCCATCACCTGCGCCGGAGCGATGGCGCTGGTGATCGTCCAGACGCCGAAGGAGGCGCCCATGGTCGCTGCGGTATTCTGCATTTCCGCCGTGCTGATCCTGCTCAACATCCGCTACGGCTACCCCCGCTTCGGCGCGCTTCAGCGGGCGCTGGACCGGCTCAACGGCGTGAGCAGGGAGTTTCTCGCCTCCATCCGCGTGGTGAAGGCCTTCGGCGCGGAGCGGCAGGAGGAGGAAAAGTTCGGCGCCGCCTCCGCCGATCTCGCCCGGGCGGGCGTGTCCGCCCAGCGGGTCACGGCGGTGTTCACGCCGCTCATAAGCCTTGCGGTGAATTTCGGCATCGTCGTGCTTTTGTGGACCACCGGGACGGGCAGGGCCGGGGAGATCGGGCGGCTCATGGCCTCAGTGAGCTATATGACCCAGATCCTTTTCTCCCTCAGCCGGATGTCCCGGATCATGAACGCGGCCGCCCGCGCGTCCGCATCCTCGGCGCGGGTGGAGGAGGTGCTGCGGGAGACGCCGGCGCAGGCTGTACCGGCGGAACCGCTCCGCTTCGGCGTCAGCGGCGGCGTGGAGCTGCGCGGCGTATCCTTTGCCTACGCGGGCTCGTCCAGGGCTTCGCTCACGGACGTGAGCTTTGCCGCGAGCCCCGGCGAGACGATCGGGATCATCGGCCCGACGGGATCGGGAAAGACCACGCTCGTCAATCTCGTCCCGCGCTTTTACGACGCCACGGCGGGCTCCGTTCTGGTGGACGGGCGGGATGTGACGCGGATCGACGGCGCCGTGCTGCGCGGCGCCGTGGCCGTCGCGCCCCAGAAGGCCCTCCTTTTTTCCGGGACGGTGGCGGAGAACATCCGCTGGGGCGATCCCGGCGCGCCGGAGGAGGCGGTCCGCGCCGCGGCCCGGACCGCCTGCGCCGACGGCTTCGTCTCCGCGCTGCCGCAGGGGTATGACACCCTGCTGGGGCAGGGGGGTGTGAACCTTTCCGGCGGGCAGAAGCAGCGGCTCTCCATTGCCCGCGCGCTGCTGCGCGGCCCGCGCATCCTCATCCTGGACGACTGCACCAGCGCGCTGGACGCCTCCACGGAGGCGGAGGTGCTGCGGGGCATCCGGGAGGCTGCGGCGGGCATGACGGTGCTCCTCATCAGCCAGCGCGTTTCCACGGTCATGCGCGCCGACAGGATCCTCTGCCTGGAGGACGGGCAGGTGCGGGGCTTCGGCACGCACGGGGAGCTGATGGCCTCCTGCCCGGAGTACCGGGCGATCTACGCGTCGCAGATCGGAGGCGGTGCAGATGAATAATGCGTCGTTCGCGCCGCCCCCGTCCAAGGGCGGCCCGCGCCGGGGCGCGGCGGTGCAGAAGCCGAAGAACATGAAGGGCGCCCTGCTCCGGCTCTGGGCGCTGACCCGGGGGCACCGCGGAGGGCTCGGCTGGCTCCTGCTGCTCTCGGCGCTGGCCTCCGCCTCGGCGATCCTTTCGCCGTACCTCATCGGGCGCGTCGTGAACCTGATCGACGGCGGCGGGGCCTTCCTGGGCCTGCTGCTGACGCTGGCCGCGCTGTATTTCGGCGACTGGCTGGTCAATTTCCTGCAGCAGTTTTTCATGGCGTCCATCGGGCAGCGCCTCATCCTTCATATCCGGACGTCGCTCTTTTCGGTGATGAAGACGCTTCCGCTGTCGTTTTTCGACCGCCGGCAGCACGGCGAGCTCATGAGCCGGCTCACGAACGACGTGGACAACATCAGCACCACGCTCTCCGATTCGCTGACCCAGCTCATGACCTATGCGTTCACCATCGTCGGCGTGTTTGCCATCATGGTCTCCATGAGCGGGCTCCTGACCTGCGTGGCGCTGGCCTCCGTCGTTTTGGTGTTCGCCATGACCCGGGCGGTGACGAAGCGCACCCGCGTGCTGTATGCGCGGCAGCAGGCGATCCTGGGAAAGCTCAACGGCCAGGTGGAGGAGAGCGTTTCCGGCCTCGCCGTGGTGAAGGCGTTCTGCCGGGAGGACGCCCAGATCGCGCAGTTCGAGGCGGAGAACACGGCGTTCCGGGAGGTCTCGACCAGGGCGCTCATCTGGTCGGGTTTCCTCATGCCCGTGACGAACGCCATCAACAACCTGAGCTACGTGGCCATCGCGGTGGTCAGCGGCGTCATGGCGGCCCGCGGGAGCGCCACGGTGGGAATGATCTCCAGCTTTCTCCTGTATTCCAAGCAGTTTTCCAAGCCCTTTGTGGAGATCGCGGACATCTACAACAACTTTCAGACCGCCGTGGCGGGTGCGGAGCGCATTTTCGAGATCATGGATGAAAAGCCGGAACCGCCGGACGCGCCGGACGCCGCGGAGCTCGCCTCCCCGAAGGGCGACGTCAGCTTCCGGCACGTCACCTTCGGTTATGTACCGGGAAAGCCGATCCTCAGGGACGTGAGCCTGGACATCCCCGCCGGGACGCGCGCGGCCGTGGTGGGCGAGACCGGCGCGGGGAAGACGACGCTCATCAATCTGCTCACCCGCTTCTACGACGTGTGGGACGGTTCCATCCTGCTCGACGGCGCCGATCTGCGCACCTATACGATGGCCAGCCTTCGGCGCGCCTTCGGCGTGGTGCTCCAGGACACGTCGCTTTTCGCCGCCAGCGTGCGGGACAACATCGCTTACGGCAGGGAGGACGTTCCCGGGGAACGGATCGAGGCGGCGGCAAGGGTGGCCGGCGCCGACCCGTTCATCCGCCGCCTGCCGCAGGGGTACGATACCGTGCTCGCCCAGAGCGGCGCGGAGCTCTCCCAGGGGGAGCGCCAGCTTCTGACCATCGCCCGGGCCGTGCTGGCCGACGCGCCCATTCTCATTCTGGACGAGGCCACCAGCAGCGTGGATACGATGACGGAGCAGAAGATCCGCCGCGCCATGCTGGAGGTCACGAAGGGCCGCACGTCCTTCATCATCGCGCACCGGCTCTCCACGGTGCGGGACTCGGACGTCATCCTTGTCATGGACGGCGGGCGCGTGGCCGAAAGCGGCACCCACGGCGAGCTCATGGCCCTCGGCGGCCGCTACGCGGCCATGTACCGCACGCAGACCGGGGAGACGTGAGCCTTCGGGGCGCAGTCTCTTTCCGTTCCACCCGGAGCGGTTTCAGCCGCTGATTCGGGAAAATGAAACAGCCGGGGCCGGTTCCGCACGGAACCGGCCCCGGCTGTATTCTTTCGGTTTTCCGCCGATGCGCCCCGCTTCCGGGGACGGAAAAGCTCAGATCGTGGCCTGACTGTGGATGATCGCGGTGAGCCGCATGCTGCCCCCGTATTCCTCGAAAACGAGGCGCAGCGTCGACCAGTCCCGGTAGCTCTTGGCGGAGGTGCCGGGGTTGTGCAGGTCAACGTACTGGGCGCCGGGGAACATCTCCATGACGTTGTCCAAGTCGTTGCCGGACTTGACCACATGGTTCACGCCCAGCACCGGGGCCGCGTAGTAATCGGAATCGTAGACGTAGTTGGTGAAATAGTCGGCCGGGGTCATGGCGATGGGGGAGCCGAGCCCGTCCACGATGCCCCACACGTACTGCTCGCTGTCGGTGCCGAAGGCGGCGACCTGCGCGGCGGTGAAGGACTTGTCCGTCGAGAGGTTCACGGTGGCGTAAGGGGAGAAGACGACGCCGTATTCCGGATGGATTATCTCGGAAAGGGATTGAAAATCCCGGTTTTTAATGTATCCCGCCACCTCAAGAGCCAGCGACGTGAGCTCGTTTTCGCTGCAGCTGGAGGAGACGTTCATCTGCGGAACGGTGTCGCCGAGAAGCCGCTCGACCGTGCTGCGGTCAGAAAGCCGCATAAAAAAATAGAGACTGCCGGCGCCGATGAGGAGCCCGAGAAGCAGGCACAGTATGCGCGTTACAGCCTTTTTCATAGAGTCACCTCGAAAAAATGGTATAAGCTATTTTACTCTCCGGAAACGGCCAATGCAACAACAATTGATTACAAGCGGTTACACCGCAGGGACTTGAACTGTGCGGGCCGTATTGATATTGCGGGGAAAAAAGAGTAAAATAAATACGATCTGCGGGCGCCTGCCCGCGAAGGGAGGCTCCTGCGATGGAGAGCGAAGGTCAGTATCATATTCACTGCGGGCGCGGCGAGGTCGGGCGCTTCTGCGTCCTGCCCGGAGACCCGGGCCGGAGCGAGAAGATCGCGGCTTTCCTCGACGGCGCGCGGTTCGTCGCGCAAAACCGAGAGTTCAGGACCTATACGGGAAGCCTTTCCGGCGTGCCGGTCACAGTGACCTCGACGGGTATCGGAGGCCCCTCTGCCGCCATCGCCATGGAGGAGCTGGCCGCCGCCGGCGTGGACACCTTTATCCGGGTCGGCACCTGCGGGGGTATCGATACCAGCGTGCGCAGCGGGGACGTGATCGTCGCCACCGCCGCCGTGCGCATGGAGGGGACGAGCCGGGAATACGCGCCCGTCGAGTATCCCGCCGCCGCCGATTTCGGGGTGACCGAGGCGCTGGTCCGCGCTGCCGGGAGCCTTGGGCTGCGGTGGCACGCGGGCGTCGTGCAGAGCAAGGATTCGTTCTACGGGCAGCACAGTCCGGAGCGGATGCCCGTCTCCCGGGAGCTTCTGGACAAATGGGAGGCGTGGAAACGCCTGGGCGTTTTGGGAAGCGAGATGGAGTGCGCCGCCCTTTATACCGTGGCCGCGTCGCTGCGGGTGCGCTGCGGCGCCGTCTTGAACGTGATCTGGAACCAGGAGCGGAAGGCCGCGGGCCTTTCGGATCCTGACGATTTTGATACCGGGCGCGGCATCCGCGCCGCGGTGGAAGCGATCCGGCTTCTGATCACTGAGGAAGGAAATCATGGAAAAAAGCCTGAAGAGTAAAGCCGTTCACGTTCTGGACAAGGCCGTGCGCGTCATCACCATCGCGCCGGTCATGGCGCTGCTGCTGCTGCTCAGCCTTTATTTCTTTGCGCCCGAGCAGGGGATCACCCTGGTCCAGCTCCTGTTCGCCGTCTTTTTCCTGACGGTGCTGCCGGTGAGCGCTTACCCGCTCCAGCCTCTTGTGCCGGGCTTCAAGGACAAGGGGCGCAAGGGCCAGCGGGATCTGGCCATCATTGCCGCCGTTCTGGGCTACATAGGGGGGATCCTCCACTGCGTTTTCTTCGGCGCGCCGGAGGTGCTGCTGGTTGTGTATCTGTGCTACCTCATGAGCGGCGTCATGATCGCGCTTTTCAGCAAATTCACGCCCATCAAGGCCAGCGGCCACGCCTGCGGCATCGCGGGCCCCATCGCCGCGGCCACGTATTACCTCGGGCCGTGGGCGCTCCTGGGCACCGTCCTGTTCGCGGTGGTGCTGGTGTCCAGCCTGCGGATGAAGCGTCATACGCTGCCGGAATTCCTGATCGGGGGCGCGATTTCCGTGATCGGGATGTTCCTGTCCATACGCATTGCAGCGCTGATCATGAGCTTGATTTGAAAACCGGAATTTGAAAGGAGTAAATCACATGCGCAGAAAGTTCTTTTACTGCAAGCACTGCGGAAACCTCGTCGGCGTCATCAACGACAGCGGCGTTACGCCCGTCTGCTGCGGCGAGCCGATGACGGAGCTCACCGCCAATTCCGTGGACGCCAGCCGGGAGAAGCACGTCCCCGTCGTCGAGGTCAGCGGGGATCTTGTGACCGTGAAGGTCGGCTCCGCGCCTCATCCGATGGCGGAGGATCACTACATCCAGTGGATCTATCTCCACACCGAGCACGGCGGCCAGCGCAAGGCGCTGAAGCCCGGCGACGCGCCGGAGGCGAAGTTCGCGCTCTGCGGCGACACCGCCGTGGAGGTCTACGCCTACTGCAACAAGCACGGCCTCTGGGCCGCAAAGGTGTAAGCCGTTCGGAGAAAAACCGGAAAAAAGCTCCCGGGCCCCGGCAGAATGCCGGCGCCCGGGAGCTTTTGTACCTTTGCAGACGTTTTTACGGCAGCGGATCGAAGGCGTCCGCGCCGTGCCTGCAGATCGGGCAGACGAAGTCCGGCGGCAGCGTGTCGCCCTCGTAGACGTAGCCGCAGACGCGGCAGACGAAGCCCTTTTTGTGCTCTGCGGCAGGCGCGGGCTTCGGTTTCGTATTGTCCTGATAGTACTGGTAGGTGATGGAGGGGACGGAGGAGAGGACCGCCGCTTCGGTGACCTCGGCGGTAAAGACGGTGTGCGTCCCCAGATCCTCCTCGCCGACGACCTTGCCGGAGAGGAAGGCGTTGGTGTACTTCGGAATGTAGCGGAGTCCGTTTTTGCTCCGGCAGTCGCTTTCGCAGCCGGCGAATTTGTCCGTGTCCCGTCCGCTCTGGAAGCCGAAGTGCCTGAATACGGAGAACGGCGCGTCCACGGTCAGCACGGACAGGTTGAAGACGCCGCTCTTCCGGATCATGTCGTGGGTCAGGTCGGATTTGTTGACGGAAATGGCGATGCGCTGGGGCTGGTCCGTCACCTCCATGGCGGTGTTGATGATGCAGCCGTTGTCGCGGCCGCCGTCTTTCGCGGTGAGGACGAAGAGGCCGTAGCTCAGCCTGAACAGGGCGTCCGGCTCCACGTCGCGGTCGTGGACCCGCACGGGCGGCTTGGGCATGGAGGCGTAAACGGCGTCGGCCAGCGCTTCCAGCGCGGCGCGCTGCGCCTCCTTGACCGAGGAACGGAGAGAGACGGTGGGCTCCAGGATCGTCATGTCCTTCATGGAGGAAACGAGCTCCCGCATGAGCCGGCCCGAGGCGGGCGCCCAGGAGCCGTTTTCCACCAGGGCGACGGTGCGCCCCCGCAGCCCGTGGGCGGCGATATCCCGCAGGGCGGTCTCCATGTTGCAGAAGATGCCGGCGTTGTAGGTGGTGGCCGCGAAGACCAGGTGGCTGAAGCGGAAGGCCGCGGCCACGATCTCGGAGGGATGGGCCGCGGACACGTCGTACATGGCGACGTTGCGCACGCCCAGGTCGCCCAGGCGGGCGGCAAGAATGGACGCAGCGTTTTCCGTATCGCCGTATACGGAGGCGTAGGCGATCATCACGCCGGTCTCTTCAGGCGTGTAGGACGCCCATCTGCGGTATTTCTCCACGTACCAGCCGATGTTTTTCCGCCAGACGGGGCCGTGGAGCGGGCAGAGGAGCGCGATGTCCAGCTTGTCGGCCTTGGCCAGCAGCGTCTGGACCTGGCAGCCGTATTTTCCCACGATGTTCGCGTAGTAGCGGCGCGCATCCGGCAGCCAGTCGGCGGCGAAATCCAGCTCGTCCGCGAAGAGATTGCCGCCGAGCGCGCCGAAGGTGCCGAAGGCGTCCGCCGAGTACAGCGCCTTGTCCGCGGCGTCGTAGGTGACCATGACCTCGGGCCAGTGGACCATGGGGGCCATGACGAAGGTAAAAGTGTGGCGGCCGGTGCAGAGCGTATCGCCCTCCTTCGCGGTCAGGAAGCGGGAGGCGGCGTCGAAGCTGAAAAACTGGCCGATCATCGTCAGCGTCCTCGCGCTGCCGACGAGCTTCGCTTCCGGCCAGCGCCGGGCGACCTCGCCCAGCGTGGCGCAGTGATCCGGCTCCATGTGGTTCACGATCACATAGTCCAGCGGCCGGCCGGCGAGCAGATGCTCCAGGTTTTCGAAGAACACCCCGGAGACGGCCTTGTCCACCGTGTCGAGGAGAACGGTCTTCTCGTCCAGCACGAGGTACGAGTTGTAGGAGATGCCCCGGGGGATGGGAAAGACGTTTTCAAAGAGGGCGAGCCGGCGGTCGCTGCCGCCGACCCAGAAGGCGTCCTGCGTGAGCTTTTTGACCTGGTACATGGTTCAGCGCTCCTTTCGCGGTTCAGTCGGATGCAGCCGCCGTGACGGTGACGGGGATGCTTACCGAGAGATCATCGTTGCTGGTGTTGTAAAGATTGACGGTCAGAACGGTCGTACCGGCCTCCAGACCGGTGACCTTCAGGACGGCAGAGGTCTTGGTCAGCATTCCCGACCACGCGCAGGAGATCGGTTCGGAACTGGCCAGGACATTTGCGCCCGCGATGGAAAAGCGGAAATTCACGACGGTGGGGTAGTCCGTATGGATCGTGACGCTGACGGTCCCGCCGGCGGAGACGCTCACGGAGGGAGGATCGGCCCACAGCTTCGATCCCGCCTTGAGGGCGTCCATTCTGCTGCAGAGGGCGGAGAGCGCTTCGCCCTCGCCCGTGAGCGGAACGGAGGAGATCGCGTTGATGGGTACGAAAAGCTCCAGGGAATTGCCCTGAGTGAACGCGGCGTAGGCGATCCCGATGACCTCGCCGTAAGCGTCGAGGAGGGCGCCGCCGCTGGAACCGGAGGAGATCGCGGCGGTGGACTGGATGCAGGGATAGGCCGGATCGTCCGCGACGCGGGACTTTGCGGAGATGATTCCGGAGGAGATGCTCCCGCTCAGGCCGAGCGGGCTGCTCACGGTGTACGCCGTGTCGCCCGCGGCGATGGCGTCGGAGTCGCCCGTGTCAAGATACGGGAAGCGCGTGACGGCGCGGCCGGAGGTATCCGTCCTGCTTACGCGGACGACGGCAAAGTCGCGCATCGCGTCGTACCCGAGGACGCCGGAAATCTCAAAGCTGCGGCCGTCCGCGGTCTGAACGACGCCGCGCCGCGCATTGTCGATGGCGTGGTAGCAGGTGACCGCAACGCCGTCCGGCGTGATGAAAAAGCCGCTGGCCGTCGCAAGCGCAGTCCCGGCGGCGTAATCGGCGTCGCTTTTGTAGAAGGTGAGCAGGAACGCGGCGGAGGAACAGCGTTCATAGATCTCCGGCGCGGAGAGCACGGTCTTTTTTGTGTTGACGCAGCCCGAAAGACGCGTGGAGACCAGCGCGGAATAGCTCACGGCGCCGCTCCTGTAAAGCTCCGCCGCGAGGGCGGAATCCGACCCTTTGGGCGTGAGCGTCAGCGCGGTGTAGGAGACCAGAGCCATGTCCTCCCGCAGAAACTGCGAGGACGACGAATATTCGCCGTGGGTGAGGCCGACGGAATCGGAAAAGGCGATGCTCTCCGCCCAGGTGAAATCCGTTCCTTCCGCATAGCCCAGGGCCCGCAGGACCATGGTCAGATAATCCCGGACCGAAACCGTGCCGCCGGGGCTGAAGGACGTATCCGTCACGCCGCGCACGAGGCCCCGGGAACGGGCGTAGGCGATGAAGCTCTCTGCCCAGGAGCCGGAGATATCGGTGAACGGCGAGGAGACGCCGCCGGCCTCGGCCCGGCTCTCTTCGCCCAGCAGCCGCAGCAGCATGACCAGCGCCTCGGCGCGGGTCGGCGCACGCTCCGGCTCGTCGCCGCTGCCGGTTCCGCGGAGAAGCCCCAGCGTTTCCAGGGCCGAGGCCGCTTCGCCGTAGGTGACGTGGGCGGCGCCGGCGGGTACGGCGCACCAGAGGAGCAGAAGGAACGAAAGAAGCAATGCCGCGGTTTTTTTCATAGACGGATCCTTTCAGGCGGGGGCCGAAGCGGGAAAACCATGCCGGACCGCGCGGAGCGTATTGACAATTCATTATTATAATACGCGGCCGGCTGCGGCGCAAGGGCCCGTACGGCGGGACGAACCTGCGGAAAGGCATGAATAGGGACAAATCCCGCCGGAATAGGATGGTTGCAGCGGCGGAAGCGCCGACTTTTCGGACGGGTGGTGCGGTGATGCTTTATGCGACCTTTGCCCTTTTGCTGTCGTATCCTTTCCTTGCGCTCCGGCTGCAGAGCTCGGGGGGCTCGTTCCCGAAGCCCCTTTCCGCGCAGGAGGAGCGCGAGTGCCTGGAGCGCTGCGCCGCGGGCGACATGGAGGCCCGCAGCGTCCTGATCGAGCGGAACCTGCGCCTTGTGGCCCACATCATCAAAAAGTATTACACCCAGGCCGGCGATCAGGACGACCTCATATCCATCGGGACCATCGGGCTCATCAAGGGGATCTCCACCTATAAGCAGGACAAGGGCGTGAGGCTCGCCACATATGCCTCGCGCTGCATCGAAAACGAAGTCCTGATGTATTTCAGAAGGCAGCGCAAGTCCGCGGGGGATCTGTCGCTCTCGGACGCCATCGACACGGACAAGGAGGGCGGGGAGCTTTCGCTCATGGACGTGGTCTGCGTCGAGGACGACGTGCTGGAGGACCTGAGCTCGGAGGAGACCTATGCGAAGCTCCGCGAGTATGTGGGGGCGCTCCTCGAGGGGCGCGAGCGGGAGATCGTCACGCTCCGCTACGGCCTTGGAGGCGCCGCGCCCATGACCCAGCGGGAGATCGCGGACAGCCTCGGAATTTCCCGCAGCTACGTATCGCGCATTGAAAAGAAGGCGCTGGAGAAGCTGAAGAAACGGCTTACGGAAGACGGCATATAGTGTGAAAAAGCTCTTGACACCATAACGGGGTTAAAGTATAATAGCACTTGCCCTCTTTGGCGGCATAGCTCAGCTGGCTAGAGCATGCGGTTCATACCCGCAGTGTCCCCGGTTCGAATCCAGGTGCCGCTACCAGATCCTCCACGGAGCGCCGGAAGGCGCCCCGTGGAGCTTCAAGGGCGTACGAGGCCCGTTGGTCAAGTGGCTAAGACACCGCCCTTTCACGGCGGTAACATGGGTTCGAATCCCGTACGGGTCACCACGGATAATGCTGCGGCGCGTCCGCGCCGAAACGATACGGAGGCTTAGCTCAGCTGGTTAGAGCGCATGCTTCACACGCATGAGGTCGGGCGTTCGAGTCGCCCAGTCTCCACCACACAAAAGAGCCTTGTACCCGCTGCGGTACAAGGCTCTTGCTGTATTCTGGGGTATTTTTCTGGAGCGCCTCCCGGCTCTGCTTACCAGCTGTGGTAGTTCCAGGATTCGTCGGCGGTCATGGCGAAGTAGGAATAATCTATGTAGTAGAAGCCCTGATTTCCCCATTGGTCGCCCCAGGTCGTGTCGATGTGGTACTCCGTGCCGTCCAGCGTGGCCACCGTCCAGGCGTGGGTGTCGTTGCTCAGCGCGCGGCAGCTGATGCCTTCCAGCTTCAGCAGCAGGTCGTAGGCGCCGGTGTATCCGTCGCAGACGGCGGAACCGTTTTTGAAGACCGCGTAGGCGATGTGGCTGATGTCGTTGACGGAGTAGTCGTAGGTGCAGTTTTTGCAGATCCAGTCGAAGTACGCCCGGGCTTTCTCCATCTGCGTCATGCCGGCGGTGATCGTGCCGTCGGCCCAGAGCCGGTCGTGCACGGCGATGGCGGCCGCCAGCGTGTAGCTGCGATAAGCGGCGGTCTCGTCGTCCGTGCTGTCGATGGTGGAGAAGATCAGCGTAAACTCGCTGGAATACCAGCTGTAAACGCTGCTGACGCTGTTGTAGCAATGCTCGTTGGATTCCATGACGAACGACAGCGCCTTCGTCATGACGCTGTTGATGGATTCGTAGGTGGGGGCGGTGCCGAAATCCAGCGTCAGGGTATTGGACCCGCTGGCCAGCATATAATTCACATCGGCGGCGAGCTGGGCGTCGGTGGCGGGCGCCGCGGTATAGGTCGCGTCGCCGAACACCAGGTCCATCCAGGTCGTGCCCTTGGCGCTGTATGCGGCGGCGGCGTTCCAGTCCGGCGTCACGCGCAGGGAGGGATCGACCATGCGCGTGAGCATGGCGGAGAGCTCGCCGCGGGTGATGGTCGCCGACGGCTGGAACGAGCCGGTGCCGTCGCTGCCCTGGGAGATGCCGCACTGATAAAGCGTCAGAATGTCCTGCCGATACTCCGTGGAGGCGGTGACGTCGGTAATGAACTTTCCGGTGGCGTAGCATTTGGTCACAAGGTCGGCGTTGGCCGCCGGCAGCGCCGAAGAGGGAAGCGTATTCGCCAGCACATGCGCCACGGCGGCCCGGGAAGCCGGGCTGTTCCAGGCGCCGTCCAGCTCGCTGCCGATGACGCCTTCGCTCTTGAGATAGGAGACGTAGGGCGCATAGTAGGCGTTTTCATCCGTTCCGAACGCCGCGGCGCCGGCCTCGGCGCTCCCGGTGCGGTACAGGCTGCGGATCCGCGCGGCGAAGGTGACGGCCTGTCCCATCGTGACCCTGTCGTTGAGGCCGAAGGTCCCGTCGCCGTTTCCGACGGAAAACGCGTATTCATAGAGGGCTGAGACGTTGGAATAGAAAATGGAGCTCTCCGGCAGATCGGAGAACTGACCGCCGTACGTTTTCGAGCGGACGAAATTCGCAGTGCTGTCGGACGCGGCCGCGGCAGGGAAAGCCAGCAGCAGCGCCAGGATCAGCACCGCGGGGATGAGGAGCGCTTTTCTTTTTTTCATGTCTCGGCCTCCTGGAAAACCGCGGGTGAGCTGTCTTCATTCTACCCGGGCGGCGTTCCCGTGTCAAGGACGGGGACGCAGCGGACGGCTGGTATTTTCCGACAAATTCCGTTGAACTGCGACAACGGCGGTGCTATATTATCGGTGTCGGAGCCTGTGCGCTTCGTTTCCGTCCCCCGCGCCGCGGACGGACGGCAAGGTGCCTTCCGCAGAATAACGCAAGGAGTGTTGTGCCATGTCCGCCCGGGATTTTCAGAAAAAATCCGACCTGCAGATCTTCCTCTCCTATTTCAAGCCCCACAGGAAGCTGTTCTTCCTGGATATGGGATGCGCGCTGCTCATTTCTCTCATCGATCTGGCGTTTCCCTACGTCTCGCGCCTGTGCCTGTATTCGCTCCTGCCGGAGAAGGCCTACCGGGCCTTCTGGGCGGTCATGGCGGCGGCGGTCGCCGCCTTTGCGCTGCGGGCGCTGCTCACGTATGTCATCTGCTACTGGGGCCACACCTTCGGGATCCTGGTGGAGGCGGACATCCGGCGGGACCTTTTCCGGCACATCCAGGAGCTGAGCTTCAGCTATTTCGATCACAACCGGACGGGGCAGCTCATGAGCCGCCTCACGGCGGACCTCTTCGACATCACGGAGCTGGCCCATCACGGGCCGGAGGACCTTTTCATTTCCGCGGTCACCATCGTCGGGGCGCTGGCCGTCATGTTCACGATCCAGTGGCGGCTGGCGCTGGTCATCGCGCTGGTGCTGCCGGTGTTTTTCGCCGTCATCTGGAAGTGCCGGCGCTCCATGAGCGAGGCGTCCGCCCGGGTCAGACAGACCACGGCGTCCATCAACGCGGACATCGAGTCCGGTCTCTCGGGCATCCGCACGGCCAAGGCCTTTGCCAACGAGGATGCGGAGCTGAACAAGTTCAACTCCGCCAACGACAGCTTCAAGACCTCCAAGCAGCAGTTCCACAAGGCTATGGGCCGCTTCAACGCCGCCATGGAATTTTTCGTGTGCATCCTCTCCGTGGCGGTCATCTCCGTCGGCGGGGCGCTCATCATGGAGGGGAAGCTGGGACTGGTGGATCTCATCACCTTCAGCCTTTATATCACGGCTTTCGTCACCCCGGTGCGCAAGCTCTCCAATTTCGCGGAGCTCTTCGCCAACGGGACGGCGGGCCTGCGCCGGTTCACCGAGCTCATGCGGACGGAGCCCACGCTCACCGACGCGCCGGACGCGGAGGAGCTTTCGGACGTGAAGGGCCGCATTGATTTCGACGGCGTGAGCTTTGCCTATTCCGGGAATCCCGACGTCCTGCACGGGATCGACCTGCACATCCGCCCCGGCGAGACCGTGGCCCTCGTGGGGCCCTCCGGCGGCGGAAAGACCACGCTCTGCCAGCTCATCCCCCGCTTTTACGATGTGACGGAGGGCGCGGTGCGCCTCGACGGACGGGACGTGCGCTCCGTCACCCAGGAATCGCTGCACCGCAACATCGGCATCGTCCAGCAGGACGTGTTCCTCTTTGCCGGCAGCATTCTGGAGAACATCCGCTACGGGCGCCCGGACGCTTCGCCCCAGGAGGCCGCGCGGGCGGCCAGGCTGGCGGAGATCTACGACGACATCGCCGCCATGCCGGACGGCTTTGACACCAACGTGGGGGAGCGGGGAGCCATGCTTTCCGGCGGGCAGAAGCAGCGCATCTCCATCGCCCGCATCTTCCTGAAGGATCCGCCCGTGCTCATTCTGGACGAGGCGACCTCGGCGCTGGACAGCGTGACCGAGGCGAAGATCCAGAGCACGTTCGACAAGCTCACGGCCGGGCGCACGACGCTGATCATCGCCCACCGGCTTTCCACCGTGCGCGGCGCGGACCGCATCGCCGTCGTGGACGGCGGGCGCATCATCGAGCTCGGCACCCATGCGGAGCTGATGGCCCAAAACGGCGCCTACGCGGCGCTGGTGCATACCCAGGAACTCAAATAGCGCCGCAGGCGGCGCATTCTGAAGTAAAGGAGCGATCCAAATGACGGAAAAATTTGCAGCGAAGGTAAAGCGGGAGGGCACGTACGACACCTTCGGCTTCCGCTACATGGCGGAAAACCGCGGCGAGGACGACGAACGCCGCCTCGTGATCAAGCGCATCGCTCTGGACAAGGCGGATACCGCCGCCGCGCAGAGCGACCGCAGCGACGCCAATCCCGACGGGTGGGAGATCGTGTATATGGACTGACCGGAGCCGCAGGCTCCGGCGCGGAGGAGGAAGAACGGTTTGCCGTTCTTCCTCCTCCGCTTTTTTGTCCCCTGCGCCCTTTACGGAAAAGCCCCCGATCCGGGATGGTACATATAGGGCAGCAAAGGGACGTCCGGGGCGGTACGTGCGGAACAGAGCCGCCGGTACGGAAAACCCCGGATTTCCGGGTGCTAGACTCGGACCATGAAAAGAACCCGGAAAAACGGATGAAAGGAAATGATCTTTATGTCTTCGCTGCTTTCTCAGATCGCGGTGCTCGTCTTTATCGCCATCGTCGCGCTGGCCGTGCTGGCCATCCTCGGCGTGCGCATCCCCATACCCTTCCGGAAAAAGGCCGTATCCGGCGGCGGCTCCGGCGGAGACGGGGACGGCGACGACGGAGACGGCGGCGCCACGCGGCTCATGCCGTACTTCGAGATCAAGTATTTCAGCCCTGCCGGCGTCGTCAGCGCCCCGCTGTACGAGCGGGAGGACGGCTTTACCATCGGAAGCGGGAAGGACGCGGACTTCCGCGTGAACGACCCCTACATCTCCCACATCCACGCCCGGGTCGGCCGCGACGAAAAAGGGTGGTTTTTGGTGGACGCCGGATCGAAGAACCACGTATTCTCGGATGGGAAGCAGGTCGGTCAGGTGGACATCAGCGAGGATGCGGACACCGAGGTCTATCTGGGCCCCGTGAAGCTGCTCTTCTGCTCCAAGCGGAGGCCGTACTGCGAGGATGCCTCGCCCAGAAGCTTCTGCCGGACGGACTCGGGGACCCATATTTACATGCCTGCCGGCGGGAAGGACGGAGAAGCCGGGATTGCGAAGTAGAAGGGAGGATCGCCATGAATGAACAGACCGGCGCGGCTGTGAAGACCGGCGCGGTCGTCGCGCTCGTCCAGTGCGCGGCGGCGGCCGTGCTCTTCGTGAAGCGGCCCGACTCGCTGGACGCGTACAGCGTGCTTTTCCTGACGCTCTTCCTGATCTGCTGGGGCATGCTGACCTGGGCCTCGTTCACGGGCGGCAGCATGAAAACGGCGGCGGCCGCCGCCGTCCTGGTGGAGCTGGGCGGCGCGCTCTTCGCCCTCCGCGGGCGGGATTACGCCGTGAAGCAGGCGGTGATCCTCGCCGCCTCCGCGCTTGCCGGCTGCGCGGCGGCGTTTGCCTGCTCCAGGCTCTGGCGGACGGTGCGGGAGCGCCCGGTCAGGACGCTGCTCGTCTGCGCCGGCGCGGCCGCGGGGGTGTTCCTCCTGCTGCTGGCGTTCGGCAGCACCGTCGGGGGCACGCGGGCGTGGCTCAGACTGGGCCCGCTTTCGGTGCAGCTGACGGAGCTCCTCAAGCCCGTCACCCTCGTCGCCTTCTCGGTGCTGTTCGGCGCCGTTCCCGTCCCGCCCCTGCGCCGATATCTCCTCGCGGCAGCGTTCCTGGCGCTGGACGCCGTGATCCTTGTCTGCCTCAGCGAGCTGGGGACGCTGCTCCTGCTCGTTTTGCTCTTTCTCCTGATGACCGCCGTGTTCCTGCCGGCGCGGTGCTCCCTCTTCAATCTCGCCGGGATCGGCGGGGCGGCGGCCGTCGGCATCCCCGCGGTGGCGCTGCTGAGCAGAATGGACGCGGGGAGCGGGGGAACGGTCCTCCGGAAGCTCGTCGCCGTTGCCCAGAAGGTCGCCGGCCGCGTCAGCATATACCTGCACCCCGCCCGGGATATCTCCGGCAGCGGCTATCAGCTCTACAAGGCGCGTCAGGCGCTGGCCATCGGCGGCTTTCTCGGGGCCGATCAATGCGTCGCGGTCCCGGTGGCGGATTCCGATTTCGCATTCGTCACCCTGGTGGAGTACTTCGGCGCGCTGGTGGGCGTCGCCGCCATCCTGGCGTATCTTGCCGTCATGATCTCCGCGGTGGAGACGGCGCAGAACTGCCCCGACGATCTGGACTGCGGCCTTGCCCTGGGGAGCGGTTTTCTGATCTTTGCCCAGGCCGCGGTCATGATCCTGGGCAGCGCGGGGCTGATCCCCTGTACGGGGCTCCCGGTCCCGTACCTCTCCGCCGGCGGGACGTATGCGGTGGTGCTGGCGGCGATGACGGGATTTCTCCTCTGGCGGAGCGGGCGCACCGCGCCGGTCCGGGCTGAAAGACCGGCGAAACTCGAAAGGATCGGGGAGACGGCAGAATGAAAACGAACGAAACAGGCAGACCCGGCCGCAGCGTCCGGACGCTGTGGGCGCTCAGTGCGGCGGCGGCGCTGATCATGGCGGGCGCGCTCCTCTATCTGGGCGGGATGCCCGGACTGAGCGCCCAGGCCGAAAGCCTCCGGGAAAAGACGCAGGCGGCGCTTTCCCGCGAGGCCACGACGGAGGGGGACATCCTCGACCGCAACGGGAACAGCATCACCCAAGCCCAAACGCCGGGGGAGGACGGACGCTGCGTCGTCCCGGAGGCGTATAGCTTCCTCGTGGGCTTCAACACCCGCTCGTTCGGCTCCTACGGCCTGCGGGGACGCTTCGGTGAGGCGCTCTGGGACGCGGGGAAGGACGGAAAAGGCAAGACGCTCGTCCTCACCGCGGACAATCTGCTCCAGAACGCGGCCTACGACGCGCTGAAGGGCGAGGAGGGGAGCGCAATCGTGCTGGACAACGCCGACGGGGCCGTTCTGGCCCTGGCCTCCAGGGCCGAGACGGCCTTCGACGTGAACAGCCTGAACGCGGAGAGCATGGCCGCATACAATTCCCACGAGGGCTTCTGGCTCGCCAACGGCATCACGGACGCTGATCCGCCGGGATCGGTGTTCAAGATCATCACGGCCTCCGCCGCGCTGGAGGCCGGCCTGGACGAAGACGCGCTGACGTACTGCGACAGCGGTTCGCTGCAGGTGCCGGGCGGCGGCGAGGTGACGAATTTCGGCGGCGCCAGCTACGGGGACCTGGATCTGGACAGCGCCTTCTGCAACTCCGTCAACACCTATTTCGCCCGCCTGGGCCTGAAAACGGGCAACGCCCGGCTGGAAAAGACGATGAGAGCGTTTCTTCTGGGCGAGGACATCCCGCTGGATTTCACCACGCTCAGCTCGTCCTTCTCCATCGCGGACTCCTTCGATCTTGCGGAGACGTCCATCGGCCAGGGCAAGACGGCGGTGACGCCGCTGCAGATGGCGATGATCGCGCAGGCGATCGCCGACGGCGGCGTCATGCTCAGACCGTATCTCGTGAGCCGGGTCGGCGGCAGGACCTGCTCCAGGCGGACGGTCCTGGCAAAGCCCGTCGGAAAGGATACCGCAGAACGGGTCCTGGAGCTCATGAAGGAGACGGCGGCGCATTACGATCTCACGGCGCCCTGCGGGTGGGTCGGCTGCAAGACGGGCACCGCCGAGCTGGGGGACGGCTTCAACCACATCTACATCGCGGTCGTCACGCCGGAGTACACGCTCGTCCTCAGCCGCAACCGCACGACAGACTCGTCGGGCGTGCTGGCGGACGCCGCGTCCGGACTCCTGCAGGCGCTCTACGGCGCGGCATGATTTTGGAAAGGAAGGGAAAACGGCGTGTTATAGTGAAAAATGGGATCCGGAATATGGACGAAGGGAGAAAACGATGTTATAGTTGGGGAAAACGACGGATCGCGGGAGGCGAAACGGGATGGACACGACGTTCTGGAAGGCGCGGGTCGGTCAGATGGAGGCCATGCAGGACTATGAAAAATGGGTGTGCGACCACGAGGACGCATATCCCATGTGGAGCCGGCGGATCGGGGAGCTGGACGCCGCGTCCGGAGTCCCGCTGCCGGAGCTGGCCCGCCGCTGCGGCGCGTCGGAACGGACGGTGCGCAGGTGGATGAAGGAGATCCCGGCCAAACGGGATTACGTGATCTGCCTGGCCTGCGCGCTGGGCCTCAGCCTTGAGGAGACGAACAGCCTCCTCCGCCGCTATGCCAAGACGGCGCAGCTTTACGTGAAGAACCCGGACGACAGCATCTGGGAGTACATCCTATGGCACTGCGACTTCAGCGTGCCGCTGCCGGAACGGCACGAGCATTTCCGGCAGGTCTACATCGACCTTTGCCGGGAATCGGACGAGGCGGAGGACGGGCCGGCGGCTCCGGCGGCCTCCGGCGCGGACGCCGGGGAGGACGGCGAGGACACCTACACCATGACCCAGGAGCTGCGCAGGGAGGTCCTCGACGACTCCGCTTTCCGGAGCTTCATGCGCAGGGAACTGCCGAATTACCGGGAGCGGTACGGCAAGCTGATCGCTTACATCCGCGCGTGGATCGGGGACAACAGCCTGGCCCTGCTGGCCAGAGAACACATGACGCCCCAGGCGCAGGTCACTCCCGCCCAGTTCGACAAGCCGCTCTCCGAGATCCGCAGCGCCGGCTATGGGCGCGGGCGCTGCAGGCTGGATATCCCCAGCCGCAGCTACCTGATCGCCCTGGGCATCCATTTGTCCATGCCCGTGGACAACATCGACGAAATGCTGGGCCTTGCCGGGATGGAGGGGCTCTGCCCCAAAGACCGGCTGGAGGGTGCGATCATATTTGCGCTGGAGGACCTGCTGCTCAACGCGCCCGAGGTGTTCGGCGGGCTCATCGACGACGAGGTCGTGGACGGCCTTGCCGACGGCAGGGGACGCGGCGCGGAGACCGGCGGCTACACGGGGCTTTACGCGGACACGAAGGAGCGGCAGAAAAAGCTCCGCGATCACGAGGCGTGGAAGAAAGCGCTGGACAGCGCGATGGCTCATGAGCGGGGGCTCATGGAAACGGCGTCCGCGAAGAAGGGCTATCCCGACCGGAAAAAACTGAAGCGCCCCGTCGACGACGAGGCGTGGATGAAGCTGATGGACGGCGCGCTTTCGGAGGACATCAGCCGCTTTTTCCGGGAGGACGGGGAGGACGGCGTGGAATTTGAGCCCGCGTCCGTGGCCGACTACCTGAAAAAACGCATTTCCACCTCGGGTCTGGCGGAGGAACTGAAAAGCAGCAGTCTTATGAGATATCTTTGAGAGCGGAGGAACAGTATGCTTGGATATACGGCCTGGGGCGCGACCAGCGCCGGCGGCCGGAAGGTCAATCAGGATCGGATCCTCCTGGGAGGGAGGATCCTCCCGGACGGAGATGGCCCGGACTGCACGGCGTCCGGCGGCGGAGAGCCGCTGGCGGCCGCCGTTGCGGACGGGATCACCGGCTGCGCCGGCGGCGGCTTTGCCGCGCAGAAGGCGCTGGAGCTGGTGCGGAGCATCCCGGCGGCGCATTTCATGGAATACCCGATCAGCGGCGTCAATCAGGTGAACGCCGGCGTCGCCTCGGCTTACGCGGACATGTACGGCGAGGACGAGCTGGGCGGATGCACGCTTTCGCTGCTGCTCGTTTCCGGGGAGAACGCGCTGGCCGTGAACGTGGGCGACAGCCCGGTCTTCCTGCTGCGCGGCGGCCTTGCCGGCCGGCTCGGGGGCCTTGTGCGCCTGAGCCGCCCGCACACGATGGGCGAATACAAGCGCAGCACGAGGGAGGGCGGCGTCACCGTGCGGGATGAGCACTGCCTTTACGAATTTATCGGAAACCCGGACACCAGCGGCGATACGGCGCATTTCGACCAGCGCCGGCTCCGGTGCGGAGACACGGTGCTCATCGTGTCCGACGGCGTTTCCGAGGCGCTGCCCGCGCGGCGGATTGCGCGGCTCATCGGCGGCGCCGATCCCGCCAGGTCGCTGGTGGAGGCGGCCTATGCCGCCCGGCAGGGAGAGAGCGACAACCTCTCGGCGGTCGTGGTGCGGTTTTCCAGAGGCTGAAAAAGAGTTTCAGGGGGGTGATCGGGTTGTCGGAAAGCGAAATGAGGGCGGATGAGATCCAGAAGATCCTCGACCGCCGCGCCAGGAGCAATCCCGGGGAAAGCCGGATCGTTCTCGGGGAGCGGATCGGCGGCGGCGCCTTCGGCGTGGTGTACAGGCTCCGCGGCGATGCGGAGAAGGCGCTCAAGGTCATCAACGTCCGCAGGACGTACGAAAATGTTTCCGGGTGCAAGGAAGAATACACCTACGAGGAATACGAGAACAAGACCCGGCGGGAGCTGGAATTTTGCGAAAGCGTGCGGCAGTGGCAGGCGGACCGGATCCCGGACGAGCTGCACATCATGCCGTTTTACGGGACCTTTACCGAATCGTACGGGGACGGAGACGACCGCGAGGACGTATATTTCATCCTCATGCGCTACATCCCGCACAAGCTGACCGAGCTGCCCGCCGGCTTCGACGAGGAGACTGCGGTGGGCATCGGCATCGATATCTGCAAGGCGCTGGTGCAGCTGCGGGAGATCGGCGGCGATGTGCCGCTGGTCCACCGCGACCTCAAGCCCGGGAACATCTTTTTCCGGGACGACGCCAACGGCCCGTTCTTCCTTCTCGGCGATTTCGGCACGATCCGGCGCGCCGTCACCGGCGAAAGCGACACCTATTTCATGACGGACGTATACACCCGTCCCGAGGAGATTCGGATGGTCGACGCCCGCCGGGACATCTATTCGCTGGGCATGATCCTTTACTGGTACTGCTGCGGGTGCAAAAGGCTCCAGGCGCAGACGGATCTATGCAGAGATTTCGTCCGGCCGGGGCGGGGCTCCGACGAGCTGGCGGAGATCATCCGCAGGGCGACCTGCGACTGGATGCACCGCTATCCCGCCGCACAGACGATGCTGGACGACCTGACGAAGCTCCGCGAGAAGGAACGGGAAGCAAAGAAAGCCCAGGAGGCGGAGCTGGAACGGCTCCGCGGAGAGGGCGCGCGCATCGCCGGGCTGGAGAAGGAGCTCGCGGAGACGAAGGCCGCGCTGGAGGCGGAGAAGAACGGCGGCGCGGAGCGCGTGGAGGAGGTCCGGAGGTCTCTCACGGAAGAAATGCGGTCCGCCGCGCGGCGGGCCGCGGAGCTGACGGCACAGAAGAACGGCAGCGCGAAGCGCGCCGCCGCGCTGGAGAAGGAGCTCGCGGAGGCAAAGGCCGCGCTGGAGGCGGAGAAGGCCGCCCTAAAGAGCGCGAAGTCCAACGTCAGCGAGCGGGAGTTCAGTGCGCAGATGAAAGAGGGGGCTCTTCAGGCGGCGTATGATGCGCTCCGGGAGCGGTACATCGAGATGGAGGCGGACCGGGAGCGCCTGCGTGCCGCCGCCGGGGAGGATCGCGCCGCCGCGCCGGAGAAGCAGCTTGCACAGACGAAGACCGCCCTGGAGGCGGAGAAGGCCGCAAACGGATCTCCCGACTATGTGTTTCCGGGGCCGACGCCCAGGGTCAGCGATACGACGGCGCATCTGCGAGACAAGGTCGTGGGGGAGATCGTCGACCTGACGTCCAAAAAGATCGCCGTTTTGTCCGCCGCGGACTGGAACGGCGAGACGTATGTCCGTGCCCGCAGCGCAACCTGGGACGGAAGCATCGGAAAGCAAGACGTCTATTACCGGGTGACCCATGACGAGACAAGGGGAAAGTATGTGTACCACGAGCTCAGGTGGGCCGACGGGGAACTGGCCGCGAAGCTGGCGCAGCTGCCGAAAGAGAGCCGCGATCTGCTGAAAAGCTCTGCCCGGATGCGCGTTGACCTTTTCTTCTGTGACGTGATGGGCGGCGTCTACATTCTCTCCGCCGTCGCTGCGCTCTTTGTGGCCTACTGCGGCGGCCGGTGGATCGGTTCGCCGGCCTCGATCGGCGGCTGGCCGGTCTGGCTGGGGCGCGCCGTGGTGATCTGCTACGGCTTCCTTGTGCTTTTCCCGCATTTTACCATGTGCCAGGCCGGGGAACTGAAGCAGCCCGGCACATGGATCGGAATCTGCGCGATCATCCCGCTGGCGGTCCTCCTTGCGGGGGCGTCGCTCTGGACTGCCGTCGCCCGGCAGAATGTGATCCGGGGCGCCGTGCTGCTGGCT
>Ga0268360_1000803_pt1 | contig 41974 bp, 38 predicted proteins | sample BioMet11_FD_192465 | JGI IMG/M metagenome (GOLD analysis project Ga0268360, IMG submission 192465) | Sewage microbial communities from Oakland, California, United States - Biofuel 11 (Illumina Assembly) | ecosystem: Engineered > Wastewater > Sewage > Unclassified | place: USA: California... | reverse complement strand
AGGCCTATCCGCGCCGAAGATCGCCCGTATGAGCTCCGTCCGCCCCGCACCGACGAGGCCCGATATTCCTACGACCTCTCCCTCACGCGCGGTGAAGCTGCAATCGATAACCCGTTTGCCCCGGGAAAGGTTCCGGACCTCCAGGATAGGCTCGCCAAGCTCGTGACGATTGCGTATCGAATAGAAATCGCCCATATCGCGACCGACCATCGCGGAGACGAGCTCCTTCTCTGTGATGCCGGCAGTAATAGCCTCCCTCACCTTGTTCCCATCTCGGAGCACCACTATACGAGACGAAATCTCGAAAATTTCTTCGAGCCTATGGCTCACAAAAGCCAGCGTTACTCCCTGCGCCTGCAACTTTCGCATAAGGTGAAAGAGCTTGCAGACTTCCTGCCTCGAGAGAGTCGCGCTGGGCTCGTCTAGGATCAGCAGCTTAGCATCGACGGCGATAGCCTTTACGATCTCGACGAGCTGTTGCTCCGCAATCGACAAGTCCATTATCTTCGCAAATGGATCCAAATGGAGATCGAGATCGAGCCGATCGAAGAGCCCCATCGTCCGCTCCCGAAGGAATTCCTTATCCACCCAGATCCCCGACTTATATGCATCTCTCCGCGTTAGGAAGATGTTCTCTGCGATAGATAGATGGGGGATCAGGTTGAATTCCTGCAGGACTATCGCGATGCCGGCAGACTGGGCCTCCGCCGTTCCTCGAAAAGACACGCGCTTACCCTGGAACTCGATTACACCCGAATCAGGGGCAACGACCCCCGATATTGCCTTTGCCAGAGTTGATTTTCCGGCCCCATTCTCACCGACAAGAGCTAGGATCTCCCCGGGGAATATATCGAGCGACACTCCTTTGAGCGCCTTGATGCCATGATAGCTCTTGGTAATTTCGCGGGCGCTTATGAGGGATTCGCTCATCGCTCTATCCTTTCAGGCAACAGGGCTATCGCTCGCCCCGGGCAGCCAGTCGATTCCACGATTTTTAAGGGGAGGAAGATAAAAAAAGCTCCCCGAGGAGGCAACGTCCTAAGGCCGCACAACCCCTCGACGTAATGCATCCCTTTCCCAAGTCCGAGCTGATGAACTGGAGCGCCGTTTTGCACCGCGCCGAGGCTCGGCGCCTCAGTGCCGATTGTCTTCACCCCTTGGCCGTACAGGTAGGCGATCGCCTTTTCATCCGGAGCGGGCCAACCGGGCGTCGCAGAGTCCACTGCCGGGCCTGTCACGTAATCGTAACCTCGATCATCAGCGGCATACTTGTCGGACCAACCCGAAGCGAATAGGACGATATCGCCCTTCTCGAGTGCGCCATGATCCTTTTCCCACTTTGTTATGCGATCCGCGGTGATCCAAGGACTTTGGCCATTCCCCCCAGCAGAGTCGAGTTCACCGACATCGATAACTGCGGCATCGCCGCAGAGCAGAGAAAGATCGATGAGGTCCCCACCGACATCCCCGAGAGGACCAGCGAGTGGGAAGCGAGTTCCTGCGGGCGGGATGAAATGCGGCGCCGCATCGAAGTGCGTACCGCAGTGCTCATCGATGAGGATACAGTAAGTCTTGTAGATCGAACGATCGCTAAAATTTCGCCACAACCGATGCATAAAAGGTGCATGCCCTGGCCATGTGCAGGGGTACGCCTCAGCCAGAGGCGCGGAAAGATCAACGATCGACATCCCAGCAAATGGGTTCTGGCCTTTCACTGCTCGTCCTCCCGTTTCCGCGCGTCGCAGCCGACGCGCGGAAATGATGTTATCAGGCCTGATTAGTTCTTTGCCTTCAGCTCGTTCGGATAGACATTGTCGACTAGCGTAGACTCGAGCTGCGCCACATTCTCTCCCGTGACGAGGACAGTGGGAACGATGACTTTCTTCTCGACCTTCTTGCCGGAGAGGATAGCGACGACCGCATCGCAGGCGTTTCTGCCCATGAGGACAGGCTGCTGCATGGACGCGGCAGCGATCTTGCCATCCTTAATCGCCTGAACAGTCTCGGGGCTGCCATCGAATCCGACGTGAATAATCCGGCCTGATTTCCCGGAATTTTCGACCGCGGGCATGGAGCCGAGGTTGGCTTCATCATGCTCAGTGAAGAGGCCAACGAGCTTGGGGTGGGCGGTGAGCAGGTCCTGCGCGAAGTTCATGGACTCGGACCTGGTGTACTGCTTGCACTCGAGGAGACCGACGACCTTCCCCCCATTTGCCTTGAGCGCCGCCTTGAAGCCCTCGGTGCGATCGCGGCCGTTCTGCCTGGCGAGCGAAATGGTGATGACCGCCACTTCGGCGCCCTTGATTCCTTTCTTCTTCATCTGATCGACGAGGTACTTCCCCGCGGCGTTTGCCCCGCCATAGTTATCGGAGATGACGAAGGCACTGTAATCGCCGGAATCGGTGCCGATGTCGCAGATAACGACTGGCACCTTCGCCTTTTTCGCAATCTCGAGGACTGCGGGGCAAGATGCGCTGTCGGTCGGTGAGATGATAATCGCGTTGACTCCCGAAGTTATGAGATCCTGCGCGTTCTTGAGTTGGGTCTCGGCGCTGAGGCGGGAATCCGAAACGATCAGCTTGATGTTGCCTGCCTTATCAGCCTGCTGCTGGATCCCATCGGCGATGTCCTTCCAGAAAGGGACATTCAGCGCTGGCGTCATGTAGGCGATGGTATAGGTCCCCGCGGCAAAGATGCACTCGAAGGCGAGCGCGCCCAAGACAAGAGCAACGATCAATTTCTTCATGCAGCACCTCCTGAAAAATTCGGACATTTGATGCAAGGCACCCACGATGCCGGTACATCCATCAGCTACATCGCCACAAATGCTGAATCGATTAATAATGGTATATGGTATACCATTATTCAAACCTGTCAATTGAATACTTAAAATATTGTTGCCCTAAGCGGAGAACCGATCGAGTTCGGAGTTGATGCCGAGACTACCCTCGCCCACACGCTCAGAGAGAGCAGACACCTCGCGCACCGAGGATGCAATCGCGTCGATACCGGACGATATCTCGGAGATATTGGACGCGACTTCGTTGGATATCCGACGGAGCTCCTCCATCATCGAGTGGATTTCGGAAGCGCCATCATCGATCGACTTAGAGTCACCCTTCACTACGGCGGAGCGATCCCGTAAGTCTGTTATGGCTTCGAGGATGAGCTTGCCGCCTTGATTCATCTCCGCGATGCCCGTGAAGATGGCGGACATAGAGGCCGAGACCTCTCGAATGCGTGTATCTATCGTCCCGAAAGCGCTGGAGGTAGCCTCGCCCGCCTTCGACGCGTCCTCGATGCTTCCGACGATGACCTCGATCGAAGCCGCGATATCATGCGAGCTTCTGGTAGAGACCTCCGCCAGTTTTCGCATCTCCTCGGCGACGACGGCGAATCCCCGCCCGACCTCGCCCGCATGTGCAGCCTCGATGGCAGCGTTCATGGCGAGGAGGTCGGTCTGGGCAGCGATACCCTGGATCACGCCGACCATGTCGCGGATCGCGCTTATGTTCTTGGGCACCTCGCTGATTTTCGCCACGGATTCCTCGAACACCTTGGCCCCCCTGCTCGACTCGTCCACGAGGGCATTCACATTATCCCGTTCCTGCTTCGTCACGCGGCTCATATTCTCAAGGGCGGAGAGCATCTCGGTTATGCCGGCAGTTGAATCTTCCACCCGGGAAAATTGTTTCTCGATCTCCGCATCCAAACCGGAAATGTTGGAAGCTATCTTCGCGACCGAACCGACCGACGCGTCGACGCGCGCGTCGAGACTAGTGATCTGCTTTGCAATAGCAGTGGAATTCGATCCGATCTGTGTAGTGGCACTCAAGGACTCGTTCGCCGATTCGATGAGCTTGGCCTTGACTTCGATATTTGCCGCAGAGACATCCTTAATCCGGATGATAGCAGAGTCGAGCTCTGACTGGAATAAATTGAGGTCGTTGGCTAGGCAACCGAGCTCGTCCCGCCTCTTCAGCGAGAGCCGCTTAGTGAGATCGCCTTCCCGGAGCTGGGCGATATGCTTTTCGATAGTGATGATCGACTCGGCGACGGAATTCGCAAAGCGAAGAGCGAAGGCCAATACCACGGCGACAATCACGGCGAAGACAGCGAAAGCAATGGAGCGCGCCCTAGCGCTGTAGCGACCGATAGCAGCATCGATGACGCTATATTGCTCGGATATTGCTGTGCACGACGCCGAGAGGGTCAAATGTAGGATCCCCGATCTAGCGTGGAATCGCGCGATATCGGCGATGGCGTGCTTGACCTCCGGCAATCGTTGGTCCTCCTCGTGGAAGGACGAAAAGGAGGCTGAATTGCCGAAATCGAACACCGAGTTGGTATCTGAGACAACCTCGGCGATGACGTCGCCAAGGTCCTTCAGGTTATCGCGATAGAACCCGGCGAGATCGCGAATGGCCTTTACCGCGTGGCCGATCTGCTCGTTCGCCTTGGGGAGGAAGCGCAACGCGTCGAGCGCGCCGAAAGCATTCTCGACTGCGGCGGATGATTCCGTGAAGGTTACGGCCTGCCTACAGACCGCCTCGGCATCGAAACGATCGAGCTGGATCATTTCGTCCTTGAGCGCCTCAGAGAGAGTCATGAGCGAGTACTTCTCTTCCTCCATCCGTCTCACCGGGTACTCGATACAGAAATACCCAGCAGCGACGCCGGCGAAAAGCGCCGTGACACCAAGGATCATCAGCAGCAGCTTCGCTTTGATGCTCATAGCAACTCCCACGCCCGCTCAGCGGCGGCGATTCGAAGAGGAAATAGGATAACCACAGCTTCCGAAGCCGGAACTCAATCCCGCAGAGTCCCTCCGTTGACGTTCATGGTCTCGGCCGTCACGAATCCGGCGCGCCTATTCGCGAGGTACGCCACGGCGAACGCGATATCCTCGGGAGAGCCGAGACGTTTGATGATGCTCTTGTCGATGAATTTCTGATTCTCGGCTGGCGATACAGCCGCGGACATCTCGGTCGCGATACGACCAGGGCAAATCGCGTTCACAGTGATGCCATCGGCGCCCACTTGTTGGGCGAGATTGCGCGTGAACGCGAGGACCCCTCCCTTGGAAGCGCAGTAGTGCGGAGCGGCGACCGTCCCGCCATTTTTTCCGGCCTCCGACGAGATATTGATTATGCGGCCGAATTTCCTCTTCCGCATCCCGGGCAAGACAGCCTTGCAGAACAAAAATTGCGCCTTGAGATTTATCGCGAGCACGAGGTCCCACTCCTCGTCGGGAATTTCCTCTATCATGTGGAGCGGGTGGATACCGGCATTGTTGACGAGGATATCGACTTTCAAAAATTCGCTTTCGACATCGCCGACGAAAGTGCGGATCTCCTCGGGCTTGCCGAGGTCCACCTTGTTAATGAAAATTTTCCCTTTAGCTTCCCGCCCCATCTCCGAAGCAAAAGACTCTAGCTTATCCCTCTTGAGGTCGCAGAGCGCGACATTCGCCCCCTGCGACAGGAGCTCCTTGGCGATGCCTCGGCCGATCCCCTGAGCGGAGCCTGTCACGATGGCCGTCATACCATCCAATTCACCCATGATGCCATTTCCCTCCCAGATATTATGGTATATGGTATACCATTATTTTATAAATGCAAGCTTATTCGTTTCACAACGAGAGGCTAAAAGAAACTCGGAAGTGATGGACTAGGATGACTGACAGGTGGGAGCGAGCTATGAAGATAATTGGAGGTCATGCAGGATGTGCTTCTCAAGCAAGGTTTCCACTTTCACGAGGTCGCCTTTCGCCAGGAGCTTGAGAAGTTCCTCGTGCTGATCGAAGTAGAAGTTCAGGGCTTCGCGGGACAAATGCTGCTTCAGCCTCAGAAGCTGGAGTTTCGCGTCCAGCTTGTATAGCGCCGTATAGAGTTCTTTGTTGCCAGTGGCTTGGGCTATCGACAAGTGGAGCAGGGAGTCGCTCTCATGCGCGGATGCGTAGTCGCCCATCGCGCAGGCACGCTTGCATTTCTCGCTAGTCTCATAGAGCTTGGGGAACGAGGCTGGAGTGGCCACGGAGATGAACAGGCGCATCGACAGCTTCTCGAGATATAATCGAACCCACGTGATATCCGAGGCCTCCTCGAGACCTATAGTTGCGACGTATGCGTAACTCCTCGGCTTAATTACCACGAGGCCATACTCCGCTAGCTTTCGGATAGCTTCCCGCACGGGCGTTCGGCTGACGTGGAACGAATCCCCGAGCTTCTTCTCGGGAATTCGCTGCCCCGCCTGGAGGACGCCTGACAATATCAAGTTCTTTATATGATCGTAGACTTGATCCGAGATGCTAATCCTGTCGAAATCAACTGCCGGCGATATTTGTTCTAGCATACTTGCCACTCGTTCACTCCAGATTACAAGGAAGCTATTACGTACAACTATATGATACAGAGGCAATTTCTGAAAGTAACTTGACAGGACACATGAATGGTATACTATATACCATATTTAATAAATAGTGCCACGACGCCGACAATTGAACATCGGCGTACTACAAAGGGAATAGGTATATGACCAGCAAACTCCGAGACAGCGCTTGGGACCACGACGGCATAATCCGGTCGATCCTCGATCCAGTGGTAATTCCGAAGATGGCCGTAGTGCGCCAGAGGTTCGACGGTGCTGCGATAGGCGATATACCCGCCGCGATAAGCGGGGAATTCACACGGCCCGAGATCGCGGCCGCGATCGAGCCAGGCATGAGCATCGCCATCACAGTGGGCAGCCGCGGCCTCGCGAACCTCCCCATCATAGTCAGAGAAATCGTCGGCAACGTGAAGAAGCTCGGCGGCGTCCCATTCATCTTCCCCGCGATGGGCAGCCACGGCAGCGCCACGGCGGATGGCCAGCGAGCTATGCTCGAAGGCTTCGGCGTCACGGAAAGCGCCGTGGGCGCGCCGATACGCGCGACGATGGAGACGGTAGTCGTAGGACAAACGAGCAAGGGGCAGGATGTACACGCCGACCGCTACGCAGCGAATGCCGACGGGATCATCGTCCTTGGGAGAGTCAAGCCGCATACGGCATTCAGGGGCGTCTACGAGAGCGGACTCATGAAGATGATGGCCATCGGCATCGGCAAGCAGAAGGGAGCCGAAGCCTGCCACACCGAAGGCTTCGGAAAGATGGCCGAAAACGTGCCTGCCTTCGGGAAAGTCATACTGGAGAGAACCAACGTGCTCTTCGGTATCGCCGTGTTGGAGAACGCCTTCGACGAGACGGCGCGGATAGAGGCGATCCCGAAACGGGAGATCGAACGCCGAGAGCCCGAGCTCCTAAAGCTCGCCAAGGCCCTGATGCCGAGCATTCTCATCCCAAGGTTCGATGTCCTCATCGTCGACAAAATAGGGAAAAATTTCAGCGGAGACGGAGCCGATCCCAATATAACTGGCACCTATTGCACTCCTTATGCCTCCGGCGGTCCGGAGTTCGAACGATACGTCGTCCTCGACATAAGCGAGGAGACCCACGGGAATTCCCTGGGCGTGGGAATGGCGGACGTGACGACCAAGCGCCTCTACGACAAGACCGACTTCGACGCGAGCTACCCGAACGCCCTCACGAGCCGCGTAGTCGCGACGGTCAAGATGCCGATGGTCATGGAGAGCGACAAGCTCGCGATCCAGGCGGCTCTCTTCACCTGCGTGCACGCGGACCTGCGGGCGCCTAAGATCGTGAGGATTCTGAACACCTCCCACTTGGGGGATATCAGCATCTCGGAATCGCTCCTGCACGAAGCGGCGGGCAGCGATCGCATGGAAGTCATCGAGGACGCACGGGAGTTCGATTTCGACGCGAGCGGCAATCTTTGGTGAGCGGGGCAACTTCCGCAGCCTAGGAGTCGACTCGCGTCTTTCTTATAAGGGGGCAAAGATGAAAGCTCTGGTTAAATTTGAAACAGGCGATGGCTTCATGGAGTTGCGCGACATGAAAGAGCCGGTCCCGGGAGTCGATCAAGTAAAGATCAAGATCAACTACACCGGGATCTGTGGTTCTGATCTCCACATCTTCCACAACGACATCGCGATTCCCATCAACCCCCCGGTCATAACCGGGCACGAATTTTCCGGTACCATCGTCGAGGTGGGGAAAGATGTCTCGGGGTGGAAGGTGGGCGATAGGGTCGTCGCGGAGACGGCCTTCTCCTACTGCGGCGTCTGCTCGCACTGCCGGGAGGGCTATTACAATGTCTGCGACCAGAGGCGCACGCTCGGCTATTGGTACGACGGAGCCTTCGCACAGTACACGGTCGTCCCCGCAGCAAGGCTCCATGCCCTCCCAGAGTCGATTCCGTTCCTCGAGGGAGCCTTCACTGAACCCCTTGCATGCGTGAGCCATGCCGTCTACGAGCTGACACATGTGACGGCAGGAGACATCGTGCTCGTATCCGGCCCCGGTTCCATCGGCTTAGCTACCATGCAGGCGGCTAAAGCGCAGGGCGCGAGGGTGATCGTCAGTGGAACGAAGATCGACGCCGAGAGGCTCAAGATCGCGGAGGAGTTGGGAGCAGAATGGGCTATAGACGTCACGGACAGGCCGCTCCTCCCCGCCATAGCCGACCTCACGGGCGGAAAAGGCGTCGACGTGGTCTTCGAGTGCTCGGGGTCGGCTAAAGGGCTCCAAGACGCCCTCCTCGCTGTGCGGAAGCGTGGCCAACTCACTCAAGTAGGGCTCTTCGGCAAGCCGATCACCTGCGACTTTGAGAAAATATGCTACAAGGAGATACAGGTCACCGGATCCCTAGGATCGCGCTGGGCTTCCTGGGAGATAGCGCTCAAGCTGCTCGCTTCGAAGAAAGTCGACGCGAAGCGGCTGATCTCAGACGTCATGCCCTTGACCGAATGGCAGAAGGCATTCTCCATGTTCGAAGAGAAGAAGGGATGCAAGCTCGTGCTCGAGCCCATCGGTTGAGTCATTCCTCATGCGGCGGGAGCGGGGTGAATATCCGGTCCCACCGCTCGTAAGCGGGCCATGCCTGACGACAGAAGGTCCCCGAAGTGGCAGAGCCTCAGTTCCGCAGCCGAGTCAGTCGTCGGAAAGGAACGGCGGTTCGCGGGAGCTTCTGCGCCATCCCCGGCTACTTCAAGGAGGGGCGCCTCGGACGACTCGGCCCGCCGACTCTCGGCGGTCAGGAGGGGCCCCGCTATCAATTCCACCTCGAAACCTCGGGGGATAGCGCGGCGATCACACCTGAAGGGCTCCGCTCGGCGTCACCCCGGCGAAACCCCGAATTTCCGCGCCTATATACATCTTATAGAGCCTCGGAGCGGATCTCGATTGGCTGTCGGCCCGGGTGCTACCAACAATTTTGAGTGAGCACCAGCTCCTACGGGGGTAGAAAAAACTAAAGCCCCCGGATTGCTCCAGGGGCTTAAGTTAGGTCTCATCAGGAGTTAACCTGATTGATGTTGAACAGGAAGCCTTACAAAGACCTATAGCAGGGGCAGGACTCGAACCTGCGACCTCCGGGTTATGAGCCCGACGAGCTGCCAACTGCTCTACCCTGCGACGTGGTAGGAAAGAATCTACATAAAATGAAAATAAATGTCAATAGATGTTAAAACAATCAAAATTCTCTAAACCAATCCCCTCGATTCCCTACACTACTGTAACCCGGTTCTCAAAGGAAAGTTACATAGGGCATGGCGATTACGAAGAGAATCGTGAAGAGGAGGGCGGGGAGGAAGTCGCCGGTCTTGAGCTTCTTGATGTCCAGGAGTCCCAGTCCGATCATCAAGACGAAGGCTCCGCCTATGCCGGTGAGCTCCGAGAGCATGAGGGGCGTGACGTAGGGCTTGACCCAGATCGATACGAGGGTGAGGGCGCCTTGGTAGACGAACACCGAGAGGGCGGAAAACACCACGCCCACGCCCATGGCGCTGGCGAAGAGGACCGAGAGGGTCCCGTCGAGGATGCTCTTGGTGAAGAGGATGCTGTAGTCCCCTTCGGTGCCGGCCTTGAACGAGCCGATGATGGCCATGGCGCCCGAGCAGTAGAGCACCGAGGCGTTGAGGAAGCCCAGGGCGAAGCTGCCGCTCTCATCGTTCTTGGCGAAGCGGCTCTTGAGGCTCTCGCCCAGGCGCATGACCGCGTCCTCGATCCCGACGGCGGTGCCCACGAGACCGCCCAGGATGAGGGCCAGGGCGAAGGCCAGGATATGGCTGGTCTTCAGCGCCATCATGATCCCGATCACGATCGTCGTGATCCCGGCGGCGGTGAAGATAGCCGTCTCGAAGCGCTTGGATAGCCCTCTCTTCAGGAGAAGCCCAATGACCGAGCCGACGACGATGGCGAGGGCATTGACAGCTGTGGCGAGCATTCGGTACTCCGCTTATTGATTCGGCTTGCGGCGCAAGGGCTTCGCGGCTAATGTCCGCGCTTGACCGCGCCGATGGGAGTATAGCATAATCGCTCCATAAGGAGGCAAGCGGGCATGGATAAGGGCAACGAATACCTCTCTCCGCCGGCCGAGGAGGCCGAGATCGCCTCCGATCCCGAGAGCCCCGAGCTTCTCGGATCCGCCCGCAAGGTGTTCTGCGCGAACTGCATCCACTGCAAGCTGGTCCCGGCTCCCGCCGACGCCGAAGGCAGCTATCGCCTGCGCGTCCGCTGCGACGCCGGCAAGTGGCGCAAGAAGCTCGGCGAGGAGAAGGTCTACAAGTACTTCACCGTCGTCAGGCGGAATATCGAGACCTGCGGATCGTACGAGGACATGGGGGACGCCGACGAGTTCATCAAGGACCTGCGGAAGCTCCTACCCACGACCGACGAGCTCTATTCGAACTAACGGAAGGTCCTATGAAAATCGGATTCATCATCGCGGCAGCTCTCGCCGTCGGAGTCTTCGCGTCCTGCTCCCACATTCCCAAGTCCATCCCCGAGGACCTGAGCGCCAAAGAGATAGTGCAGCGCGCCCAGGAAGCCACGGACGCGTACCACTACGACGCGGCCGTCGTCTACTATCGGACCCTAAACGAGCGCTTCGGCACCGATCCCCTCTACAAGACCACCGCGGAGTACGAGATAGCCTTCATAGCCTACAAGCAGAAGCGCTACACCGAGGCCAAGGGCGGTTTCGAGCTCCTCCTCGCCGAGTATTCGGGTCCGAACGGATCCAGCCTTCCGCCCCGCTACTCGGTGCTTGCGAAGAAGGTGCTCGAGAAGATCGACGATAAGCTGAAGGAGAAGGCGGCTAAGTCCGGTTCGGGAGCCGCGCAGGCGCCGGCGGACAGCGCCCAGCCGAAGACCGCCCAGTAGCTTCTTCCCTCCAGGCGGGTGCGGACCCAGGCCGCTAAGAGGCTCAAGAAAGCCGGCCGCGATTTCGCTCGGAAAAAAGCGAGAGGCCGCCGTTCCCCTTCCAGGGAGCCGGCGGCCTCTTTTATTCAGCTCTATATCGACCCGAGCGAGGGATCACCACCAGCCGAAAGCGGTGCCGCAGCGGGTGAGGTACCAGACGAAAGCTATGGAGACGATGATCGCCCAACCGTTGAACCAGACAGAGAGGGCCTCCCCGTTCTGCTTGGCGGTATAGCCGTTGAAGAGGGACGTTATGATGATCGTGAGGTATCCCACGATGGCCAGGACACCGTACTTGACGTTCGGGACGGCGAGGGCGTCCAGGCAGAACACGAAGGTGAACACCGAGAGCAGAACGAAGATAAAGAAGGTTATCAGGCCGTTCCTCGTTTCCATATGGTTGCTCCTTGATTCCAAAATCAAAGCAAGTCGTGGAGTAGTATAGAGCGCCGACCGTGAAATGTCCACATTCCTCGGGTATTTTCCGGCCCGGCGCTGCCCAGTCAGCCGACGGAAGGCCGGGCCTATTCCTCCGCGGCGCCTTCGTCCGAAAGCACCTGGGCCACGCCTTCCCACTCCTCGTTGAGCTGCCCGGCCTCCCGGTCCAGCTCCTCGACCCCCGCAGTCAGCCGCTTCATCTTGGCGCCGTCGGAGTAGTTGGCCGGCAGACCCATCTCCCGCTCCGCGGCGGCCTTTTGGGCGCCGATGGCCTCCAGGCGGGCGATTATCTCTTCCTCCCGTTTCTGGAGTTTCCTGATCCTGGCTTTCCGGGCCTTGTCCTCCTCGTAGCTCCTCGCCCGAGGGGACGCGATCTCCGCAGCCCCGGTCCCTCTCCCGGCCGAGGCCGCGGAGGACGCCACGTCGGCGGCCAGGGAGGCCTTCTTGTCGAGGTAGTAGCGGTAGTCCCCGACGTACCACCGCGGCGAGCCGCCGTCCTCGAGCTCGAGGACCCGGTCGGCCAGATCCTCGATGAAGAGCCGGTCGTGGGACACGAAGAGGACCGTGCCCTCGAAGGACTTCAGGGCCTCGAGGAGGACGTCCTTGGAAGTGAGGTCCAGGTGGTTGGTCGGCTCGTCGAGGATGAGGAGGTTGGCTGGCCGCAGGAGCATCTTGAGGAGGGCCAGGCGGGAGCGCTCGCCTCCCGATAGCACCCGGACGGGCTTCTCCACGTCGTCGCCCCGGAAGAGGAAGGCGCCGAGCATATTGCGGATCTTGGGCAGGAGCTCCGTGGGGCAGCCCTGGGAAGCCTCGTCCTCCACTGACAGATCGCTCGTCATCTTCTCCGCCGTGTCCTGGGCGAAGTACGAGGGGATGACCCCGGAACCGAAGCGCAGGGTGCCCTCGAAGTCGTCGTCGACGCCGGCGACGATGCGCATGAGGGTGGACTTGCCGGCCCCGTTCGGGCCGACGAAGGCGACCTTCATCCCCCGGTCGATCTCGAGGTCCAGGCTCTCGATGACGCGATGGGCGCCATAAACCTTGCCCAGCCCCTCGAGCTTCACCGTCGTCTTGCCCGAGTGGGGAGCGGCCGGGAAGGAGAAGTGGATCTTCTTCATCCCCTCGGGGATCTCGATGGGGACTATCTTCTCGAGCATCTTGATCCGGCTCTGGACCTGGGCCGCCTTGGTGGCCTGGTAGCGGAAGCGCCGGATAAAATCCTCGAGCCTCTGGATCTCCTCCTGCTGCCGTTCCCAGGCTTCGAAGGTGGCCTGGAGCTCCTGGGCGCGCCGAGCCTCGTAGGCCGAGTAGGTGCCGGGGTAGCGGGTGAGCCGGCCGTTCCAGAGCTCGTAGACCTCCCGGACGGTGGTGTCGAGGAAATAGCGGTCGTGGGATACCACGAGGACTCCGCCCGAGTACTTGGAGAGAAAGTCCTCGAGCCAGGTCCTGGCCTCTATGTCCAGGTAGTTGGTCGGCTCGTCGAGGAGCATGATGTCGGGGTTCTCCAGGAGGACCTTGGCCAGGGCCACGCGCATCTGCCAGCCGCCGGAGAACTCCCGGGCCGGGCGGTCCAGGTCGGTCTCTCGGAACCCGAGGCCCATGAGGACCTCCCGGGCCCGGTCGCGGCGGCGCCAGTAGCCCGAGCCCTCCACGGCCTCCTGGATGTGGGCGTGCTCCTCCACGAGCCGCGCGGTGGACTCGTCGTCGGACACCGCCGACTCGAGGATGCGGCCGATCTCCTCCTGGCGCTCCAGCATGGCGGCCGCGAAGCCGAAGGCCTTCTCCGCCTCCCCGAAGACGCTGTCATCCCCCACCACCACGTCGGTCTGGGGGAGGTAGGAGATGCGGGCGCCCTTGGTGATGGCCCGCTCCCCGGCGTCCGGCGCGAGGAGGCCGGCGGCGATCTTCATGAGGGTGGACTTCCCGGCGCCGTTGGGTCCGGCGAGGGCGGCCCGAGAGCCGGCGGCGAGGTAGATCGAAGCGCCCTTGAGGATATCCCTCGCGCCGAAGGCCAGGTCGACCTCGGTGAACTGGACGAAGGCCATGGCTCTACTTGGCCGCCGCGAGGACGAGGGTCCCCGCCCCCGGGGCCTGGGCGCGAACCGTGAGATCGACCGGAGGGGCGGCCGCCGCGAGGACGAGCCCCGCGGGGCTATGGCGGTAGAGGAGGTTGATCCACTTCCGAGGGGCCCCGCCGGCGGAGTCGTCGCCCTGGTCGAAGCGGAGGGAGAGCGCCCCCTCCCAGGAAGAGGAGAGGGAGGTGTCGAGGAAGAGCCGGATCGCGGCCTCCCCGGAGCCGGAGAGATTGGCCGGCACTATGTCGGAAGCCGCGTCCCCTCGCCCCTTCCAGACGAAGCGCCCGTTCTTCTCGACGATCAAGAGGCCGCTCCCCGACTGGTCCGAGGGAGAGCCCCAGGAGCCGCCCGAGTCGACGAACGACGACAGGAGCCGCTGCCGGCGGAGCACCTCGGACCGAATCGTCGCGGCGAGGTCGCCCGGGAAGGCGACGAAGGTGGCGCTGCCCCTGGAACCGGCCACGGCCCCGTTCTCCACGTCCTGGTCGTCCTCGTCCGCCTCGGCCTGGAGCTTCGCCGAGGCGTCGGCCCTGGCGGCGGCGTCCTCCGCCGACTCGGAGCTGCCGGCCTCGCCGCCCGAGGGGAGGAGCTTCCCAGACCAGTCGCAGACGATCCGCGAGTCGCTCTCGATCCTCACCCGGAGGGCCGTTCCCTCGAAGCTGTACGCGCCGTCCGCCTCGACGACGTCGGAGTAATTGAAGAGCTTGGAGACCGCGGGCAGCTCGAGCCGGACCTGCCGGCGGATGGCGTCGATGAAGAGGCCGTAGCTCATGGAGAAATAGTCGAGGTCCACGCGGCCGTCCTCTACCATCTCCTGGAAATACTCGGGCCTCCAGCTGCGGGAGAATATGATGTCGGCGCGGCCGGACAGGGACTTCTTCTCAGAAGCGAGGACCGGCGGCCCTTCCTTGGCCTCGTCGTAGACCCGGAACGCGTAGCTGAAGGCGTAGCCCTCGGAGCCGTCGTCGGCGAGGACCTGGTACCAGGAGCCCGACAGGACCTTGCCTCCGGTGCGGACTTCGTCGCCCTCGACCTTCTGCAGGATCTTGACCGACTGGCCCTCGCGCATCCGGTAGACCCGCTTGGCGGAGTTGCTCGGCTTGTCCCGGAGCGGCAAGCCGTCGCGGGCGGCGATCATGTACAGGCTCACGTTCTCGCCCATGGACTTGACGAAGGCCTGGGCCTTGCCCCTGCCGCCGAAGAGCTTCACCTGCCAGAGAGGCAGCTCGATCTTCTTGCCCCGGGGCTTAGAGCCCGGCACGCCCACCACGTAGACCTGCTCGATGTTGGACTTGATGAACACCGGCACCACCGCCCCGGCGGGCAGGGGCCCATCGGGGGCCGTCCACAGGACCACTCCCCAGCCGATCTTAGAGGAGCACGAGGAGAAGAACGCCGTCGAGGCCGCCGCGAGGGCGAGGATCACCGCGGCGAGCGCGAAACGGAAGTTCCTGCGAGCCATGTCGGGATCAGTCTACACCGCGCGGCCCCGCTTTCGCAAGAACGGCCCGCGGGCGCGGAGGATTAACGGCATACTGACGGACTCGGAGCCTCCCGATGCGTTATACTTGTGGCTTTGACGGGCGAAGGAGGACTCGATGCCCAAGGATGAGCGCATCTTTGTCGGAGTGGACCTCGGCGGTACCAAGATCCTTTCTGCGGCCTTCGATTCCAAGCTAAAAGTCCTGGCCTCCCAGAAGGTTAAGACCCCGAGGGACGGGGCGGCCTCATCCATAGTCGGGGCAATCGAGGAAGCGGTGCGCGGAGTCGTCGAGGAGGCCCGCCCGAAGTCCGGGGCCGCCCTCGAGCTCGGGGGGGTCGGCGTGGCGGTGCCGGGCCCCCTGGATCGGGCCAGGGGGATCGTGAAGTACACGCCCAACATGGGCTTCAAGGACTACCGCCTTGGCGAGGAGCTATCCCGGCTCTTCGGCGCCCCGTCGTTCTTGGAGAACGACGTGCAGGCCGGGGTGTACGGTGAGCTCCGGGCCGGGGCCCTCCGCGGCAGGCGCAACGCCGTCGGGGTGTTCATAGGCACGGGGATCGGGGGCGGCATCGTGATCGACGGGAAGCTCTACCGCGGAGCCACAGGTTCCGCCGGCGAGGTGGGGCACATGATCCTCCTCGAGGGCGGCGCCGCCTGCGGCTGCGGCAACTACGGCTGCCTGGAGGCCCTGGCCTCGCGCACCGCGATGGCCAAGGACGCCATCCACCAGGCCGCCACCGGCAAGGCGCCGGCCCTCCTCGACCTCGCGGGGACCGACCTGCGCAAGTGCCGCAGCTCCGTCCTCTACGAGTCCATCGAGAAGGGCGACAAGGGCGTGAAGAAGGCCGTGGACCGCGCCGCGATCTGGCTCGGCGTCGGGCTCGCCAACCTCGTCCACGTGCTCAACCCCGAGGCCATCGTCGTCGGGGGAGGCGTGGTGACGCGCTTCGGCAAAAAATTCCTCGATAGGGCGACGGACTCGATGGAGGCCCACCTCATGCCGGGGCTCTCCGGCACCGTGGAGGTCCTCCTCACCGAACTCGGGGACCTGGCGGTCTCGACCGGGGCGGCCTGCGTCGCCCTGGAGGAGGCTTCGGGCGGGACCTTCGACGGCGGCCCGGGAGGAGGTGCGCGTTGAGCGATCTCGACAGCGCAGCCCAGGCGCGGCAGGAGGCCCTCCGGGGCTCGCCCCGCCCGGAAGCCCCCGCCGGGGAGGGGGGAGGCGCGCATCGGACGGATGAGCCCGGCCCTGCCCGCCGCAGGATCGTCGCGGTCATCGAGATAGGCTCCACGGGCATCCGCCTCGTCGTCGCCGAGGTTGACGGCCTGGGGGGCTTCAAGGTGCTGGACCGGGCCGGCAAGCAGAGCCGGATCGGCCGCGACGTCTTCGCGACGGGGATCATCAGCCGCGAGGCGGTGCGGGAGAGCATCGCTGTGCTCTCCTCGTTCCGCGAGCTCCTCAGGGGATACGGCCTCGCGCCGAAGGACGCCACGGTGATAGCCACGAGCGCCCTGCGGGAAGCCCAGAACCGCGACACCTTCGTCGACAGGGTCGCCCTCCAGACGGGCCTCAACGTGACCATCGTCGAGGACATCGAGGAGAACCACCTCATGTACCTCGCCGTCCAGCACGCCCTCCAGGACGAGCGCAAGCTCCTCTCCAAGTCCAACGCGATCATCCTCGAGGTCGGCGGAGGCTCCACCGAGGTCATGCTCCTCCGCAAGGGGCGCATGGCGGGGGCCCACTCCCTGCGCATCGGGACCATAAGGATCGACGAACAGGTCCGCGGAGCCGGGGTATCCCCGGCCTTCCTCATGCAGTTCCTCGAGGACAACGTCCGCACCACCTGCGACCACCTGGACGGCGAGCTCCCCCTCGAGTCGGTGAAGACCTTCATCGTCATCGGCGCCGACGCCCGGCTCGCCGCCTCCAGGCTCGGCTCCGGGGCCGAAGAGGCCGGCGAGGGCTATTCGGTCATCGGGAGGTCGGAGTTCATCGGCTTCGCCGACGAAGTGGCCGGGCTCTCCCCCGAGGACTGCGTCGCCAAGCTCCACGTGCCCTGGACCGACGCCGAGGGCATCGGGTGCTCCCTCGCGATCGAACGGCTCTTCCTCGAGCGCACGGGCTCGGAGAGCGTAGTCGTGCCCAACGTCTCCATCCGGGAGGGGCTCCTCCTGTCGACCTCCCTGGGGGCGGGGACCGGCATCGAGGCGGAGATGCGGGCCCAGGTGGTGGCCAGCGCAGTCTCCCTCGGCCGCAAGTTCCACTACGACGACGCCCACGCCCGCCACGTCGCCGACCTCAGCCTGGCCATCTTCGACTCCCTCGTGAGGGAGCACGGTCTCGGAGTCCACGAGCGGCTCCTCCTCGAGGCAGCGGCGATCCTCCACGACGTCGGCACCTTCATCAAGACCTCGGGGCACCACAGGCACGGCGAGTACATCGTGATGAACTCGGAGATCTTCGGGCTCAACCGCGTGGACCTCACGATCATCGCCAACGTCGTGCGGTACCACCGCAAGGCCCCCCCGGCGAGCAACCACCTCAACTTCATCGCCCTGCCCCGGGAGGACCGCATCGTCGTCATGAAGCTCGCCGCGATACTCCGGGTCGCCGACGCCCTGGACCGGGGCCACGACCAGAGGGTGCGCGACGCGGTATTCGAACGCCGGGAGGAGCGCTTCGTCATCAGGGCCCAGGACGCCGCGGACCTCTCCCTGGAGCGCCTGTCCCTCGCGGAGAAGGGCGACATGTTCGAGGACGTGTTCGGGCTCGAGCCCATCCTGGGCTGATCGAGGGGCCGCGCGATCGGCCGGCCGGGGATCCGAAGGGAATTGCCGATAGAAGAGAAGGACCGACTATGAAAAAGGAAAACCGTTATTTCAACCGGGAGCTCTCCTGGCTCGAGTTCAACGCGAGGGTCCTCGAGGAGGCCCTCGACAAGTCCATACCCCTCTTGGAGCGCCTCAAGTTCCTGGCCATCGTGTCCTCGAACTTCGACGAATTCTTCATGGTGCGCGTCGCCTCCCTCAAGGCCCAGGTCCGTTCGGGGGACGCGACCCCGGACCCCTCGGGCCGCAGCCCCGCCGAGCAGCTGGCGGCCATCACCCGCAGGGCCCGGGAGATAGCGGGCAAGCAGTACGAGTGCCTTTCGGAGCTCCTCCCGGCCCTCGAGCGCGAGGGCCTCGCAATAACCCGCCCCTCGGCCTGGACCGGCGCCGAGCGGCGCTGGCTCGAGCTATTCTTCGCCGAGAAGGTTATGCCCCTCCTCACGCCCCTGCGCTTCGACAGCCCCGACGAGGACGGCCGCCCCGGGTTCCCCTCCACCGGCTCCCTCAGGCTCCACGCCGCCTTCCTCCTATCCCGGGAACCCCAGCCCGCCGCCAGGCCCGAAGACAGTCGCGGCGCAGCGACCGCCGCGGCCGGAGGCTCGGACCAGGGTCTAGCCCTGGTCCAGGTGCCGCCCAACCTCGACCGCATCGTCCGCCTCCCAGCCGAAGGCCCGGTCATACGGGTCGCCCTCCTCGAAGACATCGTCTCCTTCTTCGGGTCCCGGCTCTTCCCCGGCTGGAAGGTGACCGAATCCCTCCTCTTCCGGGTGACGCGCGACGCCGACTTCGCGGTGGACGAGGACCGGGCCGACGACTTCGTGGCCGCAATGGAGGAAGTGGTGGTCGACCGGCAGAACTCCTACCCCGTGCGGCTCACGGTCTCCGGGGAGTCCGAGGCCATAGCCGAGCGCATCAGGGTCGCCCTCGGCCTCGAGCCCGACGACGTCTACGCCCTCTCGGGTCCCCTGGATCTCCGGGGCCTCATGGACTTCGCCCAGTCGGACTACCTCCCCTCCGAGAAGGCCGCCCGGCTCCGGGACCTGCCCTGGCCGCCGGTGCGCAGCCTCGAGCCCTCGGAGGGCTCGAGCATCTGGGACGAGATCGCGGCGGGGGACAAGCTCCTCCACGTCCCCTACGAGTCCTTCGACCCGGTGGTCCGCTTCCTCGAGGAGGCCGCCGACGACCCCTCGGTCCTGGCCGTGAAGATGACCCTGTACCGGACCTCGGGCAACTCCCCCATCGTCCGGGCCCTCACCCGGGCCGCCAGGAACGGCAAGCAGGTCGCCGCCCTCGTGGAGCTCAAGGCCCGCTTCGACGAGGAGCGGAACATCGCCTGGGCCTCCCGCCTCGAGCAGGCCGGGGCCATCGTCGTCTACGGCATCGCCAGTCTCAAGGTCCACGCCAAGGCCGCCCTCGTGGTGCGCCGCGAGGAGGACGGCTCGGTGCGCCGCTACCTCCACCTATCCACCGGCAACTACAACGACCGCACCGCCCGGCTCTACTCGGACCTCTCGATGTTCACCGCCGACGAGGACCTCTGCCGCGAAGCCTCCATCTTCTTCAACATGATCACCGGGTACTCGGCGGTCCAGGAACTCCGCAGCCTCGCGGTGGCGCCCTTCGACCTCAAGTCCAGGCTCATCTCCATGATCGGGCGGGAGGCCCAGAGGTCCACCCCGGAGTCCCCGGGCCTCATCATGGCCAAGATGAACGCCCTCGCCGACGTCGACGTCATCGACGCCCTCTACCAGGCGAGCCGCGCGGGCGTCAGGGTCAAGCTCAACGTGCGGGGCATCTGCACCCTCATCCCCGGCGTGGCGGGGCTCTCGGAGAACATCGAGGTCGTGAGCGTCGTCGGGCGCTACCTCGAGCACGCCCGGATCATACTCTTCGGCAACGGCGGCGCCGAGGAGATATTCCTCTCCAGCGCCGACTGGCTGCCCCGGAACCTCGAGAAGCGCATCGAACTCATGTTCCCCGTGCGGGACGAGGCCGCCCGCCGCCGCGTCCGGGACATCCTCTCGGCCTACTTCATGGACAACGCCAAGGCCCACGGCCTCCAGCCCAACGGCAGGTGGAAGAAGCTCAGGCCCGCCGAGGGCGAGGCGCCCTACTCCGCCCAGGCCGCGTTCTACGAGACGGTGAAGCGCCGCAAAGCCTTGGAGGAAGCCCCCGCCGAGGACCTCCAGGTGCGCCGGCGGCCGAGCTAGCCTTGGGAAGTGCGGGGAGGGGAACCTTCCTCGGGGCCGAAGGTTCCCGCTCCCCGCGCCCCACCCTTCCAGAGGCCCCCCGATTTGAGGCGGCCGGGCCCTTGCCCCCACCGGCCCGAAGCCCTATCCTCAACGTAGGAGGCGATCATGAAGACAGCGTGCGTGCTCCTCGCCGACGGCTTCGAGGAAGTCGAGGCCGTCACGCCCATCGACTACCTGCGCCGCGCGGGCGTCGAGGTCAAGACCCTCGGCGTCACCGGCAAGACGATCGCCGGATCCCACGGCGTGAAGATAGAGGCGGACGCCGGTTCCGAAGGCTTCGCCAAGGACTTCGACTGCGTCGTCGTGCCCGGGGGAGGCCGCGGAGCCAGCAACATCGCCGCGAGCCCCCAGGCGGTCTTCCTCATCAAGCGGCACTTCGACTCCGGCAAGCTCGTGGCAGCCATCTGCGCCGCCCCGGCCGTGGTGCTCCACGGCGCCTGCGGGATCGTCCGCGGGCGGCGCTTCACCTGCTACCCCGGCCTCGAGGCCAAGGTGGAGGGCGCCGACTTCAGCGCCGACAGGGTCGTCGTGGACGGGAACCTCATCACCTCGCGAGGCGCGGGGACCGCCGGGGAGTTCTCCCAGGCGATCGTCGCCGCCTTGGTCGGCGAGGACGCGGCCAGGGAGCTCGCCGAGAAGGTCCTTTTGCGGGGTTGAGAGTCGCCGCTGCCCCGGGACAGCGGGCCGCCGCGAGGCTCCCGCCCGCGGCCTACTCACACAACCCCGGCCTCGGCGCTCCTCTCCTCCAGGACCGCGTCGCAGGGGATCCTGAAGGCCTCGATGGAGATCGCCCTGCCATCTTCCCCCACCTCGACGAGGCAGCCCTGGAGCTCCAAGCCCAGGGTCCCGTCCCTGGACCAGGCGGGGATCCCCGACAGGTACTCGCCTATCCGGGTGTCCGGATCGAAGCCGCCGACCGAGAGGAGGCTCCCGGTCCTGCCCGCGTCGGTGATGCAGGCGGTCCCGTTCACGACCCGGGCGTCGGCGGTCTGGGCCTTCGTGTGGGAGCCGATCATAGCCGACACGAGGCCGGAAGCGTGATAGGACATCGTGAGCTTCTCCGCCGTGGTGGCGGCGTGGAAATCCAGGAGCACGATCGGTGTCTCCTCCCGGAGTTTCCGCGCGAGATCGGTGATCGCGTGGTAGGGATTGGCCAGGTGGACCCGGCTGAAGCCAGCCTGCCCGAGGAGCTGCACCACGGCCACCTTGAGCTGGCGGCCCCCCCGCTCGCAGGTGAAGACCCGGTAGCCTCGGCCCGGATTGCCGTAGGGATAGTTAGCGGGCCTCAGGAGGTAGGGCGCCTTGGGCATGTGCTCCACTATGTCCCGCTTGTAGTAGGCGCACTCCCCGGTGGTGATGACCTCGAGGCCCAGCTTGCGCAGGTATACGCAGTGCTGCCGCCCGAGGCCCGCGCCGCCGGTCGCCGAGTCGGCGTTGCCGACCACGAAATCGGCCTCGAGGTCCCGGACCGCTTTCGCCAGGGTCTTCTTGACCGTGAAGACTCCGGCCTTGCCGACTATCTCGGCGATGTACAGTATGCGAAGGCTCACCTCGACACTCTAGCCGTCCTCGCGAGCCGGGGTCAAGGCGAAGCCGGGCCGCGCGGCCCCTCGGATCAATTCTCGTCGACTCCGAAGATCGCCTCTTCGCGCTCGTCGGCGACCGACGATGCGAACTCGAGCATGGCGCGGTAGGCGGCGTCGCCAGCGTCGGCGGGGAACTTGATCGTGTAGAAGAGGAGGTACTTCCCGTCGTCCTGGGCCTCGAGGGCCCAGCAGCCGACCTTGTTCTTTCCGCTCTCGGTCATGAGGTCCACCAGCTGATCGGCCGCGGGCTCCGAGTCCAGGTCCCCGGCGTTGGACCAGATCTCCCGGATCTCCACGCCGTTGTACGTGTCGGTCTCCGACATGATGTACACGGTCTGGCTCCTCCCGCCGTCCAGGTCGTAGGTGACCGAGTAGTTGCCGGATGGGTTCACCGTGTACTTGACGCCGAGCCTGTCGAGGACGGCGCCGACCCGGGGATCGCCCTTCTTGGCCTCGGGGACCTGGGCCTGGTTGGGCCCCGACGGAGGCGAGACCTCCGCCGAGGCTAAGGCGGCGCCGAGCAGGGCCGCGATGACGAGGACGGCAGCTTTCAGATTCATTGGGTCTCCCTCACTGGTTGTCGTACTTCTGGACTTCGTCGTAGACGAACTCCAGCTTCACCTCGGCGAGGCGGAACATCTCCTCGCTCTCGGCCCCGGCGTGGTAGCGCCTCTCGGCCACTACCCTGCGGATGCCGCAGTTGATGATCATCATTGCGCAGGTGCGGCAGGGCGTCATGCGGCAGTACAGTGTCGCCCCGTCTATGGCCGCGCCCCGCTTAGCCGCCTGGCAGATGGCGTTCTGCTCCGCGTGGACCGTGCGGACGCAGTGCTGGGTCGTCGACCCGTCCTCGTGGACCGTCTTCTTCAGCTGGTGCCCGACCTCGTCGCAGTGGGGCAGCCCGGCCGGGGCCCCCACGTAGCCCGTCGCCAGGATCTGATGATCCTTGGCTATGACGCAGCCGGATCTGCCGCGGTCGCAGGTCGCGCGCTTCGCGATGGCGTTGCAGACCTCCATGAAGTACTCGTCCCAGCTCGGACGCCGATAGGTTTCGTCGGGCATGCTCCGATGATCGGCCCCGCGCGGCCTCTCGTCAAGGGCCGCGGGACATTGATGCTCCGCCCCTGTTAGGGCTACTGTAAAGGGCTACCGCGTTACCCGGAGGGAAAATGCGCATCATCCGCCTCAAGGGCGCCGCCGCCGTCTGTATCCTCGCGACGCTCATCGTCTCCTGCAAGAAATCCGACCTGCCCAAAGGACTCTACGCCCGCCTCGTCACTAGCAAGGGCGACATAGTCGTCGGCCTCGAGTACGAGAAGGCCCCGCTCACGACGGGGAACTTCGTCGGCCTCGCCGAGGGCAAGCTGGACGCATCCAGGGGAAAGAGGTTCTTCGACGGCCTGGTCTTCCACCGGGTGGAGCCGGGCTTCGTGATCCAGACCGGGGATCCCCAGGGCGACGGCACCGGCGGCCCGGGCTACGAGTTTCCCAACGAAATCTCCCCGGACCTCAAGTTCGATTCCGAAGGCGTCGTCGGCATGGCCAATTCGGGCCCCAACACGAACGGCTCCCAGTTCTTCATAACCATGAAGGCCGCGCCTGAGCTCGACGGCGGATACGCGATCTTCGGCAAGGTCGTCGAGGGCATGGACACGGTCAAGCTCATCGCGGTGGGCGACAAACTCGAGAAGGTGGAGATCATCCGCAATGGAGGCGCGGCCAAAGCCTTCAAGGCCGACCAGGCGGCTTGGAACGCCCGGGAAGTGCCCCTGGCCGCCTCGATCCGCAAGGCGGAGGAAGACAAGCGCGCCGCGGACCTCGCGACGATTCGACAGAAGTGGCCCGACCTCGTACCCAACGCCGAGGGGATATTTCGCAAGACCCTGCGGGCCGCCGCGGGGCGGAGCCCACAAGCCGCCCAGACGGCGACGGTGAAGTACAAGGGCATGCTCCTGAACGGCCAGATCTTCGACGAGTCGGACCTCCACGGCGGGAGCGTCGACTTCCAGGTCGGGGTCGACCGGCTCATCCCCGGACTGGACAAGGTGCTCCTCACGATGCGGGTGGGCGAGAAACTCATGGTAGTGATTCCGCCGGAGCTCGCCTTCGGCGCCAGAGGTACGCCGGGAGGCCCCATCCCCCCCGACAGCTTCCTCGCCTACGAGATCGAGCTCGTAGGCGTCAAGTGATGGAGAGGTGTAGGCCGCGGCGAAGAGCATGAGCCGCCCCCGGGCCGAGAGCGGCGCCGGGGCGGCCCCCGGCTACTCGCCCTTTTCTTCCTTGTCCTTCTCCCCTTCCTTCACGTGCCAGCGGCCCTCGGAGTAGAAGAAGCGCGTCGAGGGCATCTCCAGGAGGCGGCCGTCCTCCCCGGCCATCTTCACCGACTCCGAGAGGGGGTTCACCTCGATCACCCGGAACTGCACGCCGTCGTACTGGAAGCGGGCGCCCTCCCCGGGGAGCTCCCGGCGGGCGTCGCGGTAGAGGCCGAACTCGTAGGCGAGGCAGCAGAGGAGCCGGCCGCAGGGCCCGGAGATCTTCATCGAGTTGAGGGAGAGGTTCTGGTCCTTGGCCATCTTGATGGACACGGGCACGAGCTTGTCGGTCACCCCGTGGCAGCACAGGACCCGGCCGCAGACTCCGCAGCCTCCGGTGACCCTGGCCTCGTCCCGCACGCCTATCTGCCTGAGCTCGATGCGGATCTTGAACACCGCGACGAGGTCCTTCACGAGCTCCCGGAAATCGACCCGGGACTCGGCCGAAAAGTAGAAGAGGACTTTCTGCTCTTCGAGGAGGTAGTGGGCCGAGACCAGCTTCATCGGGAGGTTGCGCGCGGCGATCTTCTGCTTGCAGGTCTCGAAGGCCTTGGCCTCCCTCTCCTTGTTGGCCTCCGCCTTGCGGAGGTCCTCCTCGGTGGCCACCCGCTCGATCGGCACTATCTCGTCCTTGCCGACCTGCCCCGGCGCGTTCACGACGCCCTGGAGTTCGCAGATGTCCCTGCCGTAGCGCGTGGGGACGACCACCATGGTGCGGCCCGCCAGGGGCTCGGGGCCTTCGGGGGGGGCTTGGTCCGCGGCTTCGTCGGCGGTTTCGGGCCCCCGGTCGGCGCCCGGCTCCGGCGGCGGGGCATCCGAGGTGGGGGGCTCGCCCGAGGGCGCGGCATCGGAGGCCGCAGGGACTGGGCCCTCGGCTCCAGGAGCGATCTGGGCGACGGCGGGAGGCTCCGGAGCCTCCGCCCGCCGCAGCGCCGGAGCGCCCTTCGGGAAGAACGCGTAGAAGGTCTCGTTGGAGTGGGTCGCCTTGATCCGATACAGAGGACGAGGCAGATCCCGAAGGTCCGCCTTGGGCCGGTTGCGCTCCGGTTCGCGCTCCTTGGCGTCCTCGAGGCGCCCGAGGTCCTCTTCTCCCTGGTTAGTCGAGTCGTCGCGATAATCGCTCATAGGTAGCTCCTCAGCTCAGCAGGTCGACGAGCATCCCGTTGATCTCGTCGACCCGGCGCAGTATTTCGAGATTGTCCCGCTGGTTTCGGATGATTTCCGCCGCCAGCTTCTCGAGGGACTTGTCGATCACGGAGACGCGGAAGTAGATGTTCCGCTTGAGAATGCTCCGCCCCGACGTCTTCTGCTCGACGGCGTACGACCGCTCGACGACGAAGTGGATAAAGTCCCGGACGGCCTTCTTGTAGGCCTGGACCAGCTCCACGTTGGGATTCTCCTTCAGCTTGTCGCCGGCCTGATGCACATCGTCGAGGAGAGCCTCGAGGTCGGCCTGGGAGAACTCCGCGCTGCCGACGGCGCCCGCCTCGGCGCCGTCCTTGGTTTCGTCTACGGCCTTCCCGAGGACGGCCCGGAAGAGCGAGCGCCCCTTCCCGGCTTTCTTCTCATCCTCCTTGCGCCTCGGGACGTAGGAGGGTCCGAACGGATTGATGCCCTCGGGGAACTCGACGGCCATAGCCCGCCTAGGCTCCCGCGGCTCCGCCGCCCCGGTCGGGGACCGCGAAGGAGGCCGCCGGCGGAGTCGCCTGGGGAGCCGCGTTCGAGGCCTTGGCGGCCTTCGAGGCCTCGTCGGTCTTCGCGGCCTCGTCGGGCAGGGGCGCGAAGCCGCCCTCCCGGAAGCGCCCTAGGAAACGCCGCGCGTCGCCGTGGGCCCGCACGAAGACCGGCAGCTCTTCCTCCGAGCCCTCGGGCCGGCCGGTCACCGCGACATCGCCGTGGACCACGGTGCCTTCCTCGGCCTCGAATCGCGGCGCGAAGACGTTGCCGATCACCATGCCCCCCGTGAGGATCCGCAGGCGCTCCGAAACGTACACGTCCCCTTTGACTATCCCGCCGATTATAGCCGACTTGGCGCGGATCGATGCGTCGACCCTGCCCGTCGCGCCCACGACGATCTTGCCCGTCGCTCGGACGCTGCCCCGCACGTCACCGTCGATCCGCAGGAAGCCATCCACGTCTATGTCGCCGCCCACCGACGATCCGGCGCCGATTATCGAGTTTACGAGAGAGTCTCGCGAATGGTCCATGCACTCCGCTCCGCTGCAGATCTAATCGGCCGTCTTAGCGACCGTCCTGATGTTCAAAAACTTGAGGGGATCTATGACCCCGGTCCCGAGATGCACCTCGTAGTGCAGCACCGGTTCCGTGGTCAGCCCCGTATTCCCGAGGAGGCCTATGACCTGCCCCTGCTTGACCTTCTGTCCCTTGGCCACCCGGAAGGCCATGAGGTGCCCGTACTTCGTGAAGAAACCGTGGCTGTGCTGCACGACGACGAAGTTGCCCTGGCTGGAGTCGTAGCCCAGGGACGAGACCTTCCCGTCGGCGGTGGACATCACTGGATCGCCCGTCCGGTAGGTCGAGATGTCGACTCCCTTGTGAATATACCACTGGCCCGTGAACTGGCTCTCGTTCTGGCCGTAGTACATGGCGATATGGCTCCCGCCCTTCACGGGCCAGATATTGGGCACCTCGGTGAGGACAGAGCTTTGGCTCTTGAGCTGGGAGCTGAGACCCTTGAGGGGATCGACGGACTTCTCCAGGTAGTCGGTCAGGCGCTGCAGCTCGCCGATCTCCCGGATAGCCCCGGAGCCCTTGTCGTCCGGCGCGGCGAGAGAAGACAGATCGCCGCCCCGGGCCGAGGAGTCGGGGCCCGGCGGAGCCGCCCCGATCTTGCCGAGGGTGCCGGAGAGGGCGCTCTCGAAGCGCTTCGCCGCCACGACGAGCTGCCCGGTCTGGGTGCGTATGGCCTCCAGGTCGGCCTGGGTGGAAGCCAGGTCGCTGGACCGTGAATGCAGCTTGTTGGCCGTATCCGAGAAGCGCGCGGCCGAGAACACGAAAGCCAGCACCACCACCGCCGCCGCCGCGAGGATGCCTCCGAGGGCGAAAAAGCTGAGCTGGATATTGACGATCCGCCTCTCCGTGTGGGGGATGAGCATGATCGTTATCTTTTGGCGCCCGGCGGTCTTGATCCTAGCAAGGGAAGCCTTGAAGGACGCGAAGGCGGCCGCGACGCGGGCGGAGACGCGGGCCAAAGGGGCGTTCTCCTTCTTATTCTTTTTCGGGCCAGACACCGTGGCCTCCTTGCCCTTCGGGAGTCGGAAGACACCGCCTTTAACTTACTGTACCACCATGGATATCGACATGTCGAGGCCCGAACTCCGCCTTTGTCGCGCGGCGAAGCGGTGATATACTAGACTCGATGAGAGCACCGCGAGCTCCTAAGCCCGCTTCGGGGATATCCGAAACCAAAGCCGTAATTCCGCTCCCCCTGACCAACGGCGGGAGGCTAGACTTAACCTTCGTCGGAAGCGGCAGCGCGTTTTCGAAGAAATTCTTCCAGAACAACCTCCTCGTCGTGAAGGGATCGAGCCATCTCCTCGTGGACTGCGGCACCCGGGCGCCGGAGGCCCTCTCCGGGCTCGGGCTGTCGGTCGCTCAGATCGAGAATTACCTGATCACCCACAGCCACTCCGACCACATAGGCGGCCTCGAGGAGGTGATGCTCGCCCGCCGCTACGGCCTCAAGCGGAAGTCCGTGATGATCGCCACCGACAAGCTCGCCAAGATCCTCTGGTCTATGAGCCTCAGGGGAGGCGCGTCCTTCAACGAGGAGAAGGCCGGCAAGTACCTGGAGTTCGACGATTTCTGGGACCGGATCAAGCCGAAGGCCCTGCGGGGCGCCGACCGGGAGCTCTGCGAGGCCTCGGTCGGCGACATCGAAGTGAGGCTTTTCCGGACCAAGCACATCCCGGATTCGAGCCCCGACTGGGCCTCCTCGTTCCTGAGCTACGGCGTGATACTCGACCGCCGGATACTCTTCACGAGCGACACCCGGTACGACCCCGAGATGATCGAGACCCTGGATGCACAGTACGGCTTCGAGGCTATCTTCCACGACTGCCAGCTATTCAAGGGCGGGGTGCACGCCTCCCTCGACGAGCTAGCCGACCTGCCCCGGGATATAAAAGCCAAGACGAAGCTCATGCATTACGGCGACGGAATAGGCGGGGCCTTGCCCAGGATCGCGGAGCTCGGCTTCGCCGGCATAGCCGAACAGTGGATGACGTACTCCTTCCCGACGCGTGAACGCGCGCCGCGCGCCGCCGCGAGCGGCGCGCCGGAACCTATTGGCCCATAGATGCCAGGGAGAGCTCCTATTAGCTACCCAAATCCGCCCGACGACATACTAGCCTCGGGGAACGAGTGGCCGGAGCCTTCGCCGCTTCGGGAGATTCGGGAGAATAGCGCGCTGCTGTTCGAGGGCGGGATATGAAAGAAAAACCACCGGGGAGTTCTAGCCTGAGGGGCGAGCTTCTGCGCCTCACCGTGGAATCGATCTCCGAAGGCGTGGTCCTCCTAGACGGGGAATCCCGGATCGCGGACGCCAACGGCGCAGCCGCCAAGATACTCGGCGCTTCGATCAGCGGGCTGCGCGGAACCGAGGCCTTCGCCCCGCTCTGGACGACGCTCAAGGGGGACGGGAGCGACGTCGGGCCGGAAGGCCGGAGATCGGCCCTCGCGACGCTCCGATCTGGGAGCGAGCTCGAGTTCGGAGTGCTCCGGGAGGATGGATCGCTGCTCGGGTGGGTAGAGGCGCGCCGCATCGCCGAGTTGTCCGGCGATGCAGGGGAGCCCCCTTGGCTGCTCGTCGCCCTCACCGACATCACCGAGAGGAGGCGAGCCCAGGACCGGCTGAACCGGAAGGTCCGCGTCCTGGCCGCGGTGGAGGAATACTCGGTGAGGATCGACGGAGCGGCCCTCGAGGACATGGCCTCCCAGATCGCGCGGGCGAGCCTGGAAATTTTCGGCGCCTCCGCCGCCGCCCTGGCGACCTATTCCCCTGAGAGGCGGGCCTTCGTCCTCCAGGAAACCGCCTGGGCCGCCGACTGCGACTTCAACTCCCTAGGATCTTTGGCCCGGAAGCTCGAGAAGGGGACCGAGGCCCCGGTCCTCGACGGAGCCTACCAGCAGATGCTGCGGGGCAAGGTCATGGTGACCTCGAGCGTCAGCGCCCTCAGCTTCGGAATCATACCGGCCGCGATCGGGGACGAGATCGCGGCTAGGCTAAGGATCACGTGGCTCTGCGGCCTAGCCCTCGCGTCCAAGGGGCAGCTCTTCGGCGGCTTAGTCCTCGCGGGCCGCGACCGCGCCGAGCCCCCCGGCGCCGAAGAGCTGCGGGTCTTCGCCGAGTTGACTGCCAACGCGATCATGCGCAACAGGGTGGAGGACGAAGTCCGGAAACTCCTCGTCGAGAAGGAGCTGATCCTCCAGGAAGTGCACCATCGCGTCAAGAACAACATGAGCACCTTGATCAGCCTCCTGACGCTGCAGGCTAGGAACATAGGGGGGAGCGAAGCCCGCGAGGCGCTCAAGGACGCTACCAGCAGGCTCCAGAGCATGAACACCCTCTACGACAAGCTCTTCCTCGCCGAAGACCTCCGGGAGATGTCCCTGAAGGAGTACTTGCCCGCCCTCTGCGCGGATATCGTCGGAACATTCCCGCACGGCGAGGCGGTGACCCTGGAGACCGACCTCGACGACTCGCGGTTCGGCATAGCGACGCTCTCGAACCTCGGGATAATGGTGAACGAGATCGTCAGCAACTCGATGAAGTACGCGTTCCCAGAAGGCAGGAGAGGGACGATAAGCCTCGCCTCCCGGACCGAAGGAGAGCGGGTGATCGTCGAGATAGGGGACGACGGACCGGGGCTGCCGGAAGGCATCGACCTCGATAGCGGCCCAGGCTTCGGCCTCGGGCTCATACGCATCCTCGCCAAGCAGCTCGACGCCTCGATCTCGGTCCTGAAGGATGGGGGCACGCGCTTCGCCATCGGGCTGCCGACGCGATGAGGATCCGGACCGGCGGGGGCCGGACCGGCCTCGTCTTCCTTCCTCGGCTTCGGCGACGCATCCGACCTTGCCTTCGGCTCCTGGATTTTGCTATCTTATTCCTACACTAAAGCTCGATCCGCACTTGGAGATAGCAATGCCCCAGCACCATTTTAAGACGGAGGTCTCGCGCCTCCTCGACCTCATCATCCACTCCCTGTACTCGAACAAAGAGATCTTCGTCCGGGAGCTCGTCTCCAACGCTTCCGACGCCATAGACAAGCTTCGCTACCTCTCGGTCTCCGACGAGGCGTACAAAGGCATCGCCTTCGAGCCCTCCATCAAGGTCCTAATCGACAAGGACGCCAAGACCCTGGTAGTCGAGGACAACGGCATCGGCATGGACGAGAAGGAGCTCGAGGAGAACCTCGGGACCATCGCCCGCTCCGGCACGAGGCGCTTCATGGAGAAGCTGCCCGACGAGGCCAAGAGGGGATCGAACCTCATCGGCCAGTTCGGCGTGGGCTTCTACTCGGCCTTCATGGTCGCGGACAAGGTCGTGGTCACGAGCCGCAAGGCCGGGACCGAGGCGGCGTTCGCATGGACGAGCGACGGCAAGGGAGAGTACTCTGTCGAGCCGGCCCAGAAGGCGGGACAAGGCACCGAGGTCAAGGTCTTTCTCAACGGTGAAGGCCAGGAATACCTGGGCCGGTGGACCGTCGAGTCGGTGCTGAAGAAATACTCCAACCACATAGCCTACCCCATCACCCTCGTCTCCGAGGAGCCGAAGTACGACGACAAGGGCCAAAAGGCCGGGACCGAGCGGAAGGAAGAAGTGGTCAACACCGCCCAGGCGCTCTGGACGAGGCCCAAGTCCGAGCTCAAGGACGAGGACTACGTCCAATTCTACAAGTCCTTCGCCTCCGGAGGCTTCGGATCTTTCGGCGGCCAACCCGAGGAGGAACCCCTCCTCTGGATCCACACGAAGGCCGAAGGCACCATCGAGTACACCACCCTCTTCTATATCCCTTCCAAGGCTCCTTTCGACCTCTACCGCGCCGACTACAAGCCGGGAGTCAAGCTCTACGTGAAGCGCGTCTTCATCACCGACGACGAGAAGGAGCTCCTACCCGTCTACCTCCGCTTCGTCCGAGGCGTCATAGATTCCGAGGATCTCCCCCTCAACGTGAGCCGGGAGATCCTCCAGCAGAACCGGGTGATGATGAATATCCGCCAGGCCAGCGTGAAGAAGATCCTCGGAGAGCTGGCCGACCTTTCGAAGGCGAACCCCGCCAAGTACGCCAAGTTCATAGAGGAGTTCAACCGCCCCCTCAAGGAGGGGCTCTACTCCGACTTCGCCAACCGCGAAGCCCTCCTCGGCATCGTGCGTTGGAAGAGCACCGTCGCCGACGGGTGGACTTCCCTGGCCGACTACAAGTCGCGGATGAAGGAGGGCCAGAAGGCCATCTACTACATCGCGGGAAACGACGAGGAGAGGCTGCGCAAGTCCCCCCTCCTCGAGATGTACCGCAAGGAGGGCATCGAGGTCCTGGTCTGCGCCGAGGAGATCGACGAGATCGTACTCTCGGGACTCGGTCCCTTCGAGGGCGTCGAGCTAAAGAGCGTGAGCCGGGCCGGGAGCGAGGCCGAGCTCGGAGAGGACAAGGCCACAGAGTCTAAGGCGGAGACGGGCGGCGACGCAGCCCAGGCGGTGGAGAAGGCCAAGAAGGCCCTGGGCGCCGCGGTCAAGGACGTCAGGCTATCCAAGCGCCTGTCCGAGAGCCCGGCCTGCGTGGTCGTGGACGCCGATGCCCCGAGCCTCCAGCTGCGGGAGCTCATGAAGCAGTTCGGCGGCAGCGAGATGCCCGACGTCGCGCCCATACTGGAGCTCAACGGCGAGCACGAACTCGTAAAGCGCCTCGCCTCGGCTTCGGACGCCGAGGCCGAGGACCTGGCGAAGGTGCTCCTCGGCCAAGCCCTGTTGATCGAGGGCGCCAAGCTCCAGGACCCCGCGGACTTCGCCGCGAGGCTCAACCGACTCATAAAATGACTGCGAACCTTGCGGGACTCGGTGGACGACCTAGCCTTCTAGCTCCTTGAGCCTGTCCCGAATGACCGCAGCTCGCTCGTAGTCCTCGACGGCTACGGCCCGCTCGAGTTCCGAGCGGAGGCTCGAGATGGAGCTCTCGCTCTGGGGCGGCTTAGCGTCGCCCGGAGAGGCCGGGGGAGGATAGGTGGCGTCCTCGCGCGGCGGCTCCGCCTGCCCCTGGAGTCCCGCCACGAGGTTTATCGATATGCCCGCTTCCTCGACGACGCTCTCGGAGATCAGGACCGGACAGGCAACGCGCACCGCGATCCCGATGGCGTCGGAAGGCCTCGCGTCCACGGCGATCTCCCCGCCCTCGGTCCGCAGGATGATCCGCGCGTAGAACGTACCCTCCCGGAGATCGTGGATCTCTATCCGGGCGAGGCTCCCCCCCATCGCCGCGACGACGTTGAGGACGAAGTCGTGGGTGAGGGGGCGAGGTACTTCGACGCCGCCCATGCCGATGAGGATGGACTGGGTCTCCAGCTGGCCGATGAATATCGGCACGGCGAGATCGGAGCCCTTGGGCCTGACGAGCACCACGTTGCCCTGATCCGTCTGGGCGACTGTCCATATCGTCGCCTCGACGAAGGTCTGCCCCTCCATTCATTCCGCCTCTAGACCAGTATACTCTTCCCTCGGCCCGATGCAACGAGGGGCCCTTCTATCCTTCGGCCTCCGGCCTTTATACTCGAGGCCGGGAGAAACGAAGGTGTCGAGCTACGAAAAGCCGGACTTCTGGGCGCAGAAGGCCAAGAGGGAAGGTTACCCAGCGCGCTCCGTCTATAAACTGATGGAGATCGATAAAAAATTCGGCCTCATCAAGCGAGGGTCGCGGATCCTGGACATCGGCGCGGCGCCGGGCTCCTGGAGCCTCTGGATCCTCGAGCGCCTGGCGGGCTCGGGGTCCCTTGCGGCGGTGGACCTCCAGGAGCTCGGGATGAAGCCCCCCTACGACAACTTCCTCTTCATCCGGGGAGACCTGTACGAATCGGAAGTGCGCTCTCGGCTCATGGCGACGGGTCCTTTCAGCCTCGTCCTCTCCGACGCGGCTCCCTCCACGACGGGCAACAGGTTGGTGGACCAGGGCGCTTCGGAGGCGATCGTCGAGGCCGTCGTAGACTACGCCGAGGCTGGACTATCCCAAGGCGGCGCCATGGTCGCCAAAATCTTCCAGGGTGGAGCCGAGGCGACGCTCCTCAAGCGGCTCCGCGGCCGATTCTCCCAAGCCCGGGGCTTCAAGCCCGAGGCCTGCCGCTCCGAGTCCTTCGAGACCTACCTCGTCGCCACGGGGTTCAAAGGTTAGGGGCGCCGGAATGGCGCCGGCCGAGCGAAGCGCCCGAGAGCGGAGGGATACCCGCCGAAGGTATCTGTCCGCCCTCGCCTCGTCCCTGGCCATCCACGGCGCCTTGCTCTCCCTCCTCTTGGCCGCGTCCTCGCCGGACAGCCTCTTCCGGAGCGTCGGTGCGGACGCTCCCCTGGGCGTGCTGGTCGCCTACGGCGCCGACGGGCCGGGCGATCCTCCGGCGGCCGGCCCGGCCCACAGGGGAGGCGTCGGCGGGGCGGGTCCCGCGTGGGCCGGGGACGCGTCGTCAAGCCATTCCCGCGATGACGGCGGGAAGGTGCTCGGCGAGACAGCGCCCAGGACGGAATACGCTGCGCCGAAGGCGGAAGTCTCGGAACCCAGCGAGGGAACCGCGGCCGCTACGGCCAACGCCGGCGCGGCTCCCGCGGCACCAGGCTCAAAGTCCCAAGCGTCCGGACCGGCGATGAGCGGAGATGCCATTGTCGGAAGGCCGGGGGATCCAAGCTCCGGGGCGGGAAGCTCCGGCGGCCAGGGGAGCCCCTTCCCCGGCGCAGCGAGTGCCTCCTCGCCCCGAGGGGGCGGCGATGGCGCCTGGGAGGGCGGAGCCTCGGCCGAGGCGAGGGCCATCGCCGCGAAGATCCGCGGAGCGATCGAGGCGAGGAAGACCTACCCCGAAGCCGCGCGGCGCAGAGGCTCAGAGGGCTCCGTCAAGCTCAAGATCCGAGTGGCCGAGGATGGCTCCCTTCTGGGCGTCGATCTCGCCCGCAGCTCGGGCTCGTCCATCCTCGACAGGGCCGCGACCGAACTCGCTGTCTCGGTGTTCCCTATCGCAAACGCGGCGCGGCGCAGGCTCGACATGGAGCTCTCGGTCGACTACGCCCTCTCGCCGTAGGCCGCCGGCCCTTGACCCCAGTCTAGAGCCACCGCTAGAGTCCTCCTCCGGGGACACCGAAGGAGGATGCTATGACCTTGCTCGATTCGACGATCGCGGGCATCCGAAAGACCGATCTGGCCGCCGCGGACGCGGCCCGCGCGCGGCAGGACCGGCTGACGAAACCTCAGGGCAGCATGGGCGACCTCGAGGCCCTCTCGATCAAGATAGCCGGCATCACCGGCTCGCCGAGGCCGGTGCTCGCCCCGGGGGCAGTCTTCGTCATGGCGGGGGACCACGGCGTCTGCGGAGAAGGCGTGAGCGCCTATCCCCAAGAGGTCACGCGGGAGATGGTCGAGAATTTCCTCGCCGGAGGAGCCTGCATCAACGTCCTCGCGCGCCGTGCCGGCGCGCGAGTCGTGCTGGCCGACGTCGGCGTGACGACGGATATTCCGCCCAGGAACGGCCTCTACATTAGGAAAATCGGCTACGGTACGGAGAACATAGCGGAGGGCCCCGCCATGGGCCGGGAAGAAGCCCGCTCCTCCATCGAGGCGGGGATCGAGATCTTCGAGGCCGAGTATCGGCGAGAAAGCTTCGGCGTGGCCGCGACCGGCGAGATGGGGATCGGGAACACCACACCCTCGTCGGCCATCGTCGCGGTCCTCGCCGGGGCCGAGCCCCGAGAAGTCGTGGGCCGGGGCACCGGAGTCGACGACGACGGCCTCGAGCGCAAAGTCTCCGCCGTGGAGCGCGCGATCGCCGTGAACCGCCCGGACAAAGACGACGCCCTGGGCGTCCTCGCCGCGGTGGGCGGCTTCGAGATAGGGGCCATAGCCGGCGTCGTCCTCGCCGCGGCCGCCCGCCGAGTGCCCGTCCTCGTCGACGGCTTCATCTCGGGGGCCGGGGCCATGATAGCTCGAGGACTCTGCCCGACCTCCGCCGAGTACATGATAGCCGCCCACGCCTCGGTCGAGCCGGGCCACCGGATCATGCTCCGGTCCCTCGGCCTGAAGCCTCTCCTCGACCTAGGCTTCCGCCTCGGCGAAGGCACCGGGGCGGCGATAGCCATGGTGCTCTGCGACGCGGCCTGCCGAGTCCTCGACGAGATGGCCACCTTCGAGGAGGCCGGCGTGTCGGAAGGCTGAAAAGCGCCAGCCCCCCGGAGAGCGGCGGCCCGTCGGTGTCGCGGGTTCGTCAAATCTTGATCTCGGCCCCGAGGCGCAGCCTCGTCCCCGGCATCGGGTAGTTCTCGACCACCTGGTACTGCTCGTCGAAGAGGTTATCCACGGCGAAGTAAGCGGCGTAGCGTTCGGAGAACCTCCACTTCACCGATCCGTCGAGGGTGAAGTACGACGGAAGGTAACCCGTGTTCGCCGTCGATAGATAGCGCAGGCTCGCGTACTTGGCCGTCGCTGACCAGGATAGCCGGGACGCCTGGTACGAGAACACTGCGTTGAGGCTGTGGGTCGGCGTCATGGGCTCCCGCTTGTTGTCCGCGAGGCCGTAGTCCCCGTAGAGCACGTAGCTGTGGAGATAGTTGTAGTTGAGGGCGAGCTTGCACTTCTCGGCGAGGGGCATCTCGAGTTCCTGCTCGAGGCCGGGATATAAGCCGACGCCGTAGTTGCTGGGCCGCCATACGCTATCCGAACCCGCCTGCCAGAGGATGACATCCTCGACATAGCGGGTGTAGGCCGTGGCTTTGTAAAAAACGGATCCGAACCTCGCCTCGTAGCCCAGGTCCGCGGCGTAAGCGCTCTCGGGCTTCAAATCCTCGTTCCCAGCGGTGTAGGTCGAAGCAGGCCAGTAGAGGTCCTCGAAGGTCGGCACCCGGTACGAGCGCGAGAGATTGAGCTTCAGGGAGCCTGTGTCGGACAGGCGGTAGGCGGCCGAGACCGAGGCGCCGATCCCTCCGGCCGGGTCGGAGGAGAAGAAGTCCGAGTAGTAGTCGAAGCGCAGGGCCGGCCGCAGGGAGAAGGCTCCGACCTCTATCGCCGGCTCCGCGAAGACCCCGGCGGCGTTCCGGGAAGGCGAACCGAAAGTATCGCTCGTGGCCTGGGTGCGGGCGTAGGAGACCCCGTAGACGAAGGAGAGGGCGTCGGAGACGTAGGCCTTCTGCTGGATATCCGCGCCCCCGGAGCGTACTTCGTGCCTGCCGTCGTTCGAAGAGTCGTCGCCGTCGACGTAGTCGAGCTTCGAGTACTCCCCGTGGAAGGACGCGTCAAGGTTCAGCGCGTCGGCGAGGAATCGATCCGTCGAATACTTCACCGAGGCCCGGCCCGAGGTGTCGGTCTCGTCGGCGTTCAGCGTGGGGTAGTTCTGGGCGCCCGGCATCTCGGCGCGGGTCCGCGATCCGGAGAGATCCGTCGACAGGCTGCCGGATAGGAAGGGGAACGAGAGTCCGAGACTGCCGTCGCCCCCGAGGCTCGCGGCGTTCTGGAGGATGCGGCGCTCGTCGTTCGAGTCCGAGAACGTGTATGCGTTATTCGCCATCGAGAAGCTGCCGGAGCTCCTCAGGGAGACATCGCCCAAGGCTGGCGCCCAGGAGAACGCGGCCCTCTGGCCATCTAGGAGCGTCGAGTAGTCGGCCCCCCTGTCGACCTTCGAAGCGCCGTAGCCCTCCACGTGGGATTCGGGGAGGTAGCCCGAGCCCTCGACGCTGAACACGAAGGGGGCGCTCTTCTTCTTCGTGATGATGTTGACCACTCCGCCCACGGCGTCGCCGCCGTAGAGCGCGCTGCCGCCCTCGCGGAGCACTTCGATCCGGTCGATATTCGCGGCGCTGATCGCTGCCAGGTCGGCGAGCCCAGACATGGCGTTGTTGGCCCGAACGCCGTCGACGAGGATGAGGACCTCGTTGGTGGAGGAGCCTCGGATGGAGACCAGCTTCTGCGCGCCCGATGGGCCGTAGTCCGAAAGGGCGAGGCCCGGCACCGTCTTGACCGCCTCGGCCGCGGTCCTCGCCCCCCGAGCCTCGATCTCCTCGGAGCTCACCACCGAGACCGCGGGCGGGGTCGAACTCAGGCTCTCGGGCACGCGAGTGGCGATCACCGAAACCTCTCCGAGATCGTAGCCCTGCGAATCCTCGGCCTGGGCCGCCGCCCCTATGGCCGCCAGGGCCAAGGCTAAGGCGAGACTCTGTTTAGTTTGAACCATTGCGACATTCCTCCTCGATGGATCTCGAGGCGAGGAAGCCCACGGCGAGCGCGCAATAATGATTGGGGAGAACTAACCCACGGACGCAGGTCTACCGACACCATGCCGCTTCCTCTACCTCGAAGGTCTGAAGCTCCCGATCGGTATCCTGGCTTCCGGATCGACTTACTCGCGACGCCTTCTCACGCTTCCGCGCAATGGCTCGACGCCGATCTTGCGATCGGCCTGTCGCTTTCATCCCCGGGTACAGTGGCGGGACCGCTGCGGATTTTAACCGCATTCCTCCCTCGGGAACCTGGCGAATCGAGTATCCCTCAGCAGCCCTCGCCTGTCAACCTGCCGAAGAGCACAACCGAGGGCGGCAGCGCCCTTGACCCGCGGCGGCGCGGGGGATACACATCTGGTCATGAGGACCTTAGTCACCGGAGGCGTGAAATCCGGAAAGAGCAGCTACGCCCTGTCCCTGGCCTCCGAGTTCGAGCCGGGCCCCGGTCCCTTCTTCCTTGCGACGGCCCGGGCCTTCGACGACGAGATGCGGGAGCGGATCAGGAAGCACCGGGAGGACCGCGGGCCCGGATTCGTCACCGTGGAGGAACCGACCGCGATCCACGAGGCGGCGAGGGAGCGCATGGTCCTCGACTGCATCCCCATGTGGCTCAACAACCTCTTCTACGACGGCGCGGAGAAGGAGGTCGACCGGATCCTCGGCGAGTTCATACGGCGTATGCCGAGGGACATCGTCGTGGTGACGAACGAGACCGGCATGGGAGTCATCCCCGCGGACCCCCTCAGCCGGCGCTACGGCGTGGCCCTCGGCGCGGCGAACGCCCGACTCGGAGCCGCGGTCGATAGGGTGATCCTCATGGTGAGCGGCATCCCCGTGAGGATCAAAGGCCCCGAGGTCGCCCTTTGATACTATCGGCGCCCTCCTGGATCATGCCGGGGACCTACATGGAGAACTTGGACGTCCTCGATGGAGTCGGCCCCATCGCTTCGGTCGAGCTCCTCTTCTACATCTACGACGAGGAGACCCGGGCGATTTTCAAGCGGGAGCGGGGGAGGATCGCTGCCAGGAAGGACCGTTTCGGCTTCACTGTCCACCTGCCCGACCCCCTCACGCCGCAGCACGAGGAACTCGTCGAAGCCACCCGGGACTTCGCCCGCAGCTACGTCTTCCATCCTGCGGCGCGAGAAGGTGCGCCGGGCCTCGCGAGGACCGTCACCGCGTGGCGCGAGAGGTACGGGGATATCTTCCTCCTAGAAAACACCCGCCTCGAGCTCCTTGAGGCCAACCTGCCCCTCCACGGAGGAATCGGCCTGTGCTGCGACATAGGGCACCTCCTCGTGGAAGGCGTCGATCCCGCCTCCTGGCTAGAAGGCGCGCCGGGCCGAGTCGAAGAACTTCATCTCCACGGCCTCAAGGAAGGGAAGGACCATTCGGCCTTCACCTTCCGCGATCCCGCCATGCGCCGCCTCGTCCCCTTCCTCAAGAATTTCCCCAGCACCGTCGAGATCGAGGTCTTTTCTCTGAAGGAGCTCGAGAGCTGCATCGGAGAACTGGAGTCCGCGTGCGCCGTCTGATCGACCGATTCCTCTCGGTGCTATCCTTGGTTTGCAGGGTCTCAGTCCCCAGACCTAAGAACTTCGACCTAAGCCGCACCGATTTCTTCTTTCCGCTGATCGGCCTTCTCGCCGCCGCCGCCGCGGGGATAGGAGCCGCTCTCGGCGCTCTCGTGCTTCCCGGGTCGGCCCTAGCCGCCGCCCTCGGGGCCCTCGGCCTCCAGTATTACGCCTTCAACCTCTTTCACCTCGATGGGCTCTTGGATAGCGCCGACGCCCTCCTCCCCGCGGTGGACCGAGAGCGCTGCTTCGCCATACTCAAGGATTCGCGGATCGGGAGCTACGCGTTCGCCGCCGGGCTCTTTGTCATAGCGGTCAAGGCCTTAGCCCTCGCCGAGGCCATACGGCTCGCTTCGGGCTCGTCGATCGCCATACGGCTCTCGATCTTCGCCTACCCGGTAGCAGGCCGAGCAGCCGCCGCGTTCGTGCCCCTAGTATCCAAGCCAGCAAAAAAGGAGGTACTAGGCAGTTCAATGACAGGCTTCTCGCCGCTCGGCTGGGCAGCAGGTAGCGCCCTCGCCCTGAGCCCCTTCGGAGCCGTCCTAGCCCTCGGCCCCGGCGCTGCGGGCCTCGCGAGAGTTTCGATCTTCTACATCGTTTGCACAGCTTCGGCTTGCGCTGTAGGGCTGGCTTTATCCAAAGCCTACCGAGCCAAGCTCGGCGGCTTCACCGGCGACGCGCTGGGAGCCTCCGTAGAACTCGCTGAGACGCTATTCCTCGTCCTCGGGGTAGCGATCCTCGCTAGGCTTTAGTGGCAGCACACAATTGCAGGGAAGGCCGGCCCTACGCGGCTATTCTTCCGAAGCCGCCTTGGCCCACGCCTCTTCGGTCTCCGCCAGTCGGGCCACGAGCTCTTCTTTCGATGGCCGCTTGGCCAGAAAATCCAGGAACGCGGGGCTCTGGCAGAGATGCGAAATCGCCGCCAGCGTGCCCAGGTGGCTCTTCGCATCGCACGAGAGGATGAGGAAGAGCACCGAGACGGGTTTTCGGTCCAGAGCATTGTAGGCGACGGGAGACTTGAGGAAGAATACGGCCACCCGCTGGTCGGAGGGGTCCTTGAGCATCGAGTTGCGCGGATGGGGTATCGCCACCCCGTGGCCGAGGGCCGTCGGCATCAGAGCCTCGCGCTCCAGGATAGCGGTGAGGAGGCTCTCTCGGTCGAGCCCTTTAGGGAGACTCATCGCCTTGGTAGCCTCGTTCAGGGCTTCGACAGGGTTGGACCCGCCGATGTTGTAGTACACGCCGCCGCGGTCTACCAAGCTCGAAAGGGACACGACGCTCGACATATCCAGGAACTCCTTCTATATCGAGTATGCATGCATTCTCGGCCTAAAGCAACTAAAAGCCCCCGAGCTTGTTGCGGCGGTCAGCGCTTAACCCGTCCTACTACTTCTTCTTTTCCTGTGGGAGCAAGTCGAAGGTGAAGAATTGAGGGGGCTCTTCTCCTACAGTCACCGAGAGTTCCACCGTCGCGGGCCTCTCAATCTCTTTATCGCTTTGGCAGGCGATAAAGTACTGGTGCTTCCCAGCCTTCACCGTGAAGGTGGAATCGTTGGGGTAGTACCAATCGAGAACTAGCTTTCGTTTTGTGACCTCGGATTGTCCCCCGCTCTGCATGACTTTTTCCCAAAACTTGACCACATCGGCCTTGGAGCAGAGCTTCGCGACAACTTCTCCGCTCGCATCCTTAACGTTCGCCTCTATGTATACTTCTTCACTCTCAGGCAGGGAAAAGTCCAGCGCGAGCGGGACGAATTCCTTATGCCCCTGGCCAATGGCATCCATAAGGGTCAAGGGGACAATGAAGGGGTTGTTGGCGTTGTCCACGCCCTTGCGGAGAAAATCCTTCTCGCTGGCCAGCTTGGCCGAAACTTCCCGCTTCCCATCTCCGCCCGCCTTGGGCGACGAAGCGCAACTAGCGCACACAAAAGCCGCGGCCACGCAGGCGAGCGCGGATACAAAACGCAGTCTCATACCACCTTATAACCCACTTGAGCGCTTTCCGCAATCCACGACGGGAACAAAAAGGCCGCCCCGAAGGGCGGCCTAGGTTCTCTCTAGCTGATCAGATCAGAAGAAAGAGCGGAAGTTGATCTCGAACTTCGGGGGATAGTAGTTGTGATCGTCGGCGTGCATAAGATCGCCGGTCTCATACCAAATCTTGAGGCAGGAGGCGAGCTTGTTGAAGTTGAACTGGACATAGGGGGAAACGGAGAATGCAGAACCATCAGCCTTGGTCCCATCATCCTTGGGCTTGACCTGGCCAATGTCGGAGAGAATAGCCTCATGCTTGTTGGAGAGGTAAGTGACGCCAGCGCCGAGGTTCATGACGGAAGTGGCCTTGTAATCGACCGTGGGGTTGATCTTGTAAGCCAGATCGCAATTATCAAGTTGGCCCTCATAAGCGACGAGCTCAGGGGTGAAAGCGTCGATCGTGTAAGCGAAATCCTGGAAGAGCTCCCACTCGTAGTCAGCATTTTTGCCAACCGCCTGGAAGGTCGCGGCAGCAGTCGCAGAAGGAGCCAGCCAAGCTTGAATCCTCTTGGCGCCCTTCATGTAGTAACCCTCGAACTGAGCCTTGAGGCCGGGCATGGCGGTGTAGTTGACACCGGCAGACCAGAGCTCGACA